>Ga0123356_10000788_pt1 | contig 35154 bp, 35 predicted proteins | sample TergutEmb28metaG_2_FD_92546 | JGI IMG/M metagenome (GOLD analysis project Ga0123356, IMG submission 92546) | Embiratermes neotenicus P3 segment gut microbial communities from Petit-Saut dam, French Guiana - Emb289 P3 | ecosystem: Host-associated > Arthropoda: Insects > Digestive system > Gut ...
AGTGAAAGGAGGTTCCCCTCGTGATAAGAGGATTTTATACCGGCGCCAGTGGAATGAGGGCGCAACAGTGGCGGCTGGACGCGGTGGCCAACAATTTGGCTAACGTAGACACAGACGGTTATAAGAGAGATGTGGCGTCTTTTAAGGCCTCGATGGAATTACTCCTTAGACGGACAGACGATGACGGCGTTTATCATCTTCCTTTTGGTTCTGCAGATGCCATGCCCATTATTGGAAGGCTTGGAACAGGCGTAGAAGTTAACGAATTGTACACCTGTTTTGTTCAGGGCGCTCCGAAAGAAACCCAAAGCGATTTTGACTTAATGCTCGAAGGAAACGGGTTTTTTGTTGTTGCTACCCCATACGGCGAACGATACACAAGAAACGGCTCTTTTATACTTGGTATGGAAGGCTATCTTTTAACAAAAGAAGGATACCCCGTACTTGGCGAAAACGGTCCCATCAGCGTAAGAGCAAATAATTTTAAAATTGATGCCGAAGGAAGGGTTTGGGTTAACTCGATATACCCTGATGATCCGGAAGTAATGGTAGGAAGGGAAAATAACCTTTGGGAAGAACCTGTCCTGCTTGATACCCTCAGAGTCGTAGGATTTGAGCTGGAACGTTTCCTTGAAAAACAGGGTTCCAGTCTTTACCGCGAAAGTCAGTATTCCGGACGTCCTTTCGAAATGACGGGTTTGGAACGACCCAAGGTTTTACAGGGATTTTTGGAATCTTCCAATGTTGATCCTGTAATAGAGATGGTTCAGATGATCGAAGTAAACCGCGCTTATGAAGCGAATCAAAAAGTTATCCAGACAGAAGAAGCAATGCTGGGTACTTTAATAAATCAAGTTGCTAAATTTGGGTAAGGGGTAATTAGATGGTAAGAAGTTTATGGACCGGCGCTGCCGGAATGATTGGTCAGCAGGCTAATATCGATGTAATTTCAAATAATCTTGCAAACGTAAATACGCACGGCTATAAAAAGCAGCGCGCGGATTTTGAAGATCTTATTTATCAGACTGTAAGAGCAGCCGGTACTCCCGCTACAGAGGACACAGTTACTCCTGTAGGGATTCAGATGGGACACGGCGTTAAACTTGCAGATACTCAAAGGGTTTTTACCCAGGGGCCTTTGCAAACAACAGGTGAAGTCACCGACATTGCAATTACCGGCGAAGGTTTTTTCAGGATACAAATGTACGATGGTACTTTGGCATATACCCGCAATGGTAACTTTCAGATTGATTCAGACGGCCGTATGGTTACCCCGAATGGTTACTGGCTTGTTCCCGATATCATTATGCCGGAAAACTTTCTTCCTCAGACTGTTAATATTACAAAAGACGGCAGAGTCAGCGTAAGAGTTCCGCGGGACGGCGATGAAGTAGAAATTGATGTTGGCAGAATTGAACTGTACCGCTTCCCGAACCCTGTAGGTCTTACCGCAATTGGTGAAAACCTGTTTAGGACATCTCAGGCTTCAGGCGACGCTATTCCGGGTATACCCGGCTACGAAGGCATGGGAGCGCTTCAGCATAAAATGCTGGAAATGTCCAATGTTGCCGTTGTACAGGAAATGGTTAATTTGATTATTGCCCAGCGCGCTTATGAGTTTAACTCTCGTACTATTCAGACAAGCGATAATATGCTTGGCACAGCTACTACGTTAAAACGATAGGTTTGGGATAGGGGTAGGATATGGATATAGCCGGATTTAGCACTTTGCAAATGGATAATGTACGCAGGACTCCTCCGGCTATTCATAGCCCTGAAAAATTTTCTGATATATTAAACAGGACTTATGCCGCCGACAGCAATGAACCCGTAGATAAAAACGACAAACTTTATCAGCTTTGCCTTGAGCTGGAAACTTTTTTGGTAAAAAATCTTTTAACAAGCATGAGAAATACTGTGCAGAAATCGGGGCTTGTAGAAGAGGGTTTTGCCGGGAAAATGTACGAAGATATGCTCTATGATGAATATGCAAAAGATTTTACCAGAAACGCAAATTTCGGCCTTGCAGAACAGGCCTATAGGCAACTCAGCAGATTGCAATAAATTAACAATTATGTTATAATTTTTCCATGGAGGGGAGGGCCATGGCGAAAAAAGACAATAATGCGTTAATGAAAGTCCGATTTTCTATCGGGTTAAAGCTAATAATAATAATCACCTTTATCGTAATTATATCTCTTGGTTCGATTATTGCGCTTGCTTCCTGGCTTATCCGCGGCGATTTACAGCTTATGGCAGAAGACAGCAATCTGGAGACAAATCGGCGCGAGGCGATAGCGGCAGAATCCGTTTTTGACAATATTCACTCCAATTCATTAATTTTTATAAATACGATTACCCTTGCCGGGACAGGAAGCCGTGTTGCCAATGAATCGGCCGCTTTTTTCTTTGAACGTAATCCAATGGTGGCGTCCGTTTTTTTTACAACTTTGGACAGATTCGGAGAGATAGGGCAGACGGAACTTTTTGTAAATCGTGATTTTTTTGAATCAAGGAATATCGATTCGTCTTTGGCTGAAACTTTCCGCGATATTCACAGTATAGCCATGCAAAGGGCGACTGCGGGTGAAACCGTTCTGGTAAATGCCGCGCGTAATTTTTCTTCTCCGGTTTTGGCGATGTTTTTCCCGTGGCAGGAAGGCGGCGCAGGAGTTGTTTTCTCCCCCATAGACCTTTATGACTCGTTTGGACGCGGAATAAATAAATCTTATCTTATAAACGATACCGGCGTAATAATGATTCACTCCGATTTTGATGTAGTGCGGCTGAGTGTGGATATGTCCAACAGGGAATTTACAAGATTTATCTGGAACAATCCCGAACGTGAATATCAAACCCTGTACACCGATGAAGAAGGGGTTCGGTATTTTGGAGCGTTTACAAAACTTGGGACTGCGGGAGCCGTTGTAATCACCAGCGCGGAATACGACAAAGTGTTCGAAAACATCGATGCTACTACGCGGCGTAATATATATCTTTCCATTACTGTTTTAAGCATATCGATTATTTTAATCTGGTTCTTTGCAAAAAGTATTTCCATCCCGTTAAAATCGCTCGCTATTGCCGCGCACGATATAGAAAGCGGCGTATTCGAGATTGCGTTAAAACCAAAAACCCGCGATGAAATAGGCGTATTAACTTCCAGCTTTCATCGCATGTGCAAGGCGCTTAACATTTTCGGCAGATTCACCAACCGTGATATTGCGGTGCGCGCCATGCGCGGCGAAATTAAACCGGGCGGCTTTCCCAAAAAAGCGACCGTCTTCTTTTCGGACATACGCGAATTTACATCTATCTCCGAAAACTTTACAAACATTTTTAACAACGAAGCGTCCGATAAAATTGTTCATTGGCTTAACGAATATTTTACGCACATGATAGACTGCGTAGAAAGAACCGGCGGTGTTGTAGACAAATTTATCGGCGATGCATTAATGGCTCACTGGGGAACCGCTTTTACATCAGGCAGCACCAGAAAAGACGCTTATAATTGCATTAGAGCTGCGCTTATGATGCGCGGGGCGTTAAGGCGTTTAAACAAGGGACGTACAAAAGAGAATCCGGAAAATCCGCGTATTCGTATCGGTATCGGTATAAATACAGGAACCGTTACAGCCGGACAGCTTGGCAGTGATATGCGCATGGAATATACGGTAATCGGCGATCCTGTTAATATTGCGTCCCGTATTGAATCGTTGTCGAAAGAATTCGGCGCGGACATATTAATCGGAGAAAATACCTGGAAGCTGGTTAAAAAAAGATTTATAACCGTAGAAATGCCCGCTGTTAAAGTAAAGGGAAAAGAAAAACCTGTGCGGATATTTGCCGTTGTTAACTATGCAAAAAATCCAAAGGGGCCAAAATCTTTAACAAGGCTGCGCAGGATACTTCGCATAAAAGATCCTGAAAATCTAAAATTGGATACTAATTCATCCGAACCCAGGTATATTTTTACGGGAAGGTAGGGAGATAACAATGAGCGGTAAGCTGACGCCCTACCCAAGCAGCAAATTACGATTTGTTGATTTTTTTGTACTTGTATTTTTTATATCCACCGCTTTTTTGGGTCTTTATTTATTCCGGCAGGATCTAATGCGTACCTTTGATATGCGGGATGTTGAACCTGCCGGTATTATAGTTGTAAGAAACAATATCGTTCAAAGACGGCATGACGACCGTGTATTATGGGACAGAATATTTGTAGATTCGTATGTTTATCCGGGCGATTTAATCCGCGCCGCGGATCTTTCTTCCGCCGCCATCGATATTGCCAATAACGAAATTTTCCTTAACGAAAATTCATTAATACGTATTCAGGCTTCCATGGATGGCGGCGCCGGGCCTTTTCAGGTTGAACTCAGGGAAGGAAACATAAGCGTAACAAGCAGCATAGAAAGTATGGGTATTATGCTGAATGTTATGGGAAACCAGGTGCATTCAATGTCGGGCTCTGTTCTTGACATTACCGCCGATGATGAAGGCGTTGCCGTTCAGGTAAACGAAGGCACTGTAGAACTGATTCACGAGGGGCAGTCCAGGGAAATTGCAGAAGGCGCTATGGTTACATTCGACACGGAAGGAGTAGAGCGTATTGTTCCTTCTGTTGTTGTAAGGCGTCCCTGGAACAATGCGCGTTATTTAAAAAGTTCGCGGGACAGACTTGCTGTAGATTTTGAATGGAGTAGGGTAAATATAGACGCCGATGAAAAATTGCGTCTGGAAATTGCACGAGACATTAATTTTAGAAGCGGTTACCGTTCCATAGACGGCCTTGATAATTCTGCGCAGGTAACCTTTGATACAGGTTTATGGTACTGGCGTCTTTCATACGGAGATACGCAGTTAAGAAGAGGTTGGCTTTCTGTAGTTGATTCTTCCGGCCCTGCTTTAATCAGCCCTGTAACAGGCAGCGTTTTCCGTTATCAGGCGGGAGCTTCCGAAAACCTTCCGCAACTGCGGTTCCAGTGGGCGGAAAAAGATGAAGCTTCCAGATACATGATTCAGATTAGCAATACCCAGGATTTTTCTTCTGTATTGATAACGCGGGAATCTTCTTCTGCTTCGTTAATGCTTTCGGAACTGGATCAGGGAACATGGTACTGGCGTGTCCGTCCGATTTTCTCGGCAATTTATAACGGCGAAACTTCTTTTTCGCAGACAGGTTCTTTTAGAATTGAACGAACCGCCGAGCCTGTAACACGGGCAGTAGAAATACCAGCCGCCGCCATAGAAAGAGCAAGGGAAAATTCGCCCGCAATACGCGGTTCTTCTTCATCTTCTTTCGCGCCTTCGGACGTAATAAGACCTGATCCTGTAACAATAAGAACAACATCCGGCGAAAGACAACATACCGTACGTTCCGGCGAAACATTGGGAAGAATAGCGTTTCAGTATTATCAGGATTCCATGTTGTGGACCAGAATATCGCAGGCCAATAACCTAAGAAACCCGGATTTAATCTATCCCGGGCAGGTGTTTATAATTCCTTAATTCTGGTATAGTTTAATTATGGTTAGAAAAGTTCTTTTTCTGTTTGTTTTATTCGCAGTTTTTTCGGCATTTGCCGTTTGCGCGGAAGAAGGCGGCAGGGAAGATCTGTGGCTTGCCGCTGCCGCAGAGATGAACATATACGGCATAGACAGCCCCGCATTCGGCGGCGGACTTGTTTTTGGATACGGCACAGGAACATCGATAGGAATAAAAACAGCCTGGTTTATAAGCACAGAAGGCATAGGCACAATGGAAATTTGTTTTCTTTTTCGCTATTATTTACAGGGCATTAGTTCTTTTTCGGGACCCTTTTTACAACTAACAGCAGGCACCGCAATTTTTTCCCGAAGCGGCGAAACACTTGCTATTCATTCAGAGCTTGGCGCATTTTCCATAGGTTTTAATTTCGGCTGGCGTTTTCTTTTTGGCAGATGGTACGTTGAACCCGCAGTACGCGCAGGTTACCCATATATATTAGGCCTTGGCGCCTATGCAGGAATAAGGTTTTAACATGAAAAGAATATTCGTTTTAATGATTTTAATATTTCTGGTGTTTGTGTCGTGCAACCCGTTTATGAGACAAATCTTCGGCGAAGACGAATTATACATGGGCAGCGGTACACTGAATGACCCATTTAGGATTTATACTTTCAGGGATTTAGAATGGGTTGGTAAGGGAGAAAATTATTATCCTGAAGAGTATCAGTACGATTACGATTACTCTGAATGGAATCTTGGGGCGAGTTACATACTTATGGTTAATATCACGTTACCTGATTATCCAGGAGAGAATTTTAACTGGATGCCAATAGGCGACGATCCGGATCCTTTTACAGGTACTTTTGACGGTAACGATAAAACGATATTCAATATGACTATAAATACAGAAAGAGATTACGTTGGAATGTTTGCTATGGTAGATCAAAACGCTGTTATAAAAAACCTTAAACTGAGTAATTGTAATATTAACACTTCTGGCAATAATGCTGGTGGTATTGCGGGTTTAAATAAAGGCACAATTCAGAACTGTTCTGTAACAGGCTTTACTGAAAGCAGTGCCCAGGCTGGTGGAATAGTAGGAGATCATGCATTAGGATTGATTGAAAACTGTTCTTTTTCCGGAGATGTTAAAGGTATGTATGCCGGCGGTATAGCGGGATATGTTGGCCATGCTTCAGTAATAAACTGCAGCTCAACAGGCTCTGTAGTTGGTGAAGATTATGCTGGCGGCATAGTAGGAAATAATATTTCTGGAAGTATATTGGGTTGTGAAGTTTTGTCTCAAGAAATAACAAGAGGAGAGAATGGAATAGGGCGTATTGTGGGTGCAAATGCTTCCCCCTTTTTTGGCGTCCTTTCTGGAAACCGTGCGTCGTCCAATGTGACTTTAAATGAAGAACCTTTAAATTGCGCTGATTGCGTAAGTTGCAATTGTTGTGGTGATGACCACATAAACGGAACTTGCTTCTAGGTAAAGCCCCCAAAAACCGCAACCCCTGCGTCCTCTGCACCCCCGCGTCTCTGCGAGAGAAAAACAAAACCCCGCGTCCTCTGCGAGAGAAAAACTACATAATATCCCTTTAAATGGAAGGATGGGAATGCAAGTGAAGTAACCATCACCGACTACCATTAGGAGGCTATAATGAAGAAAAAACTGGATTTAACTAAACCGGGAACCATATTGCAGGAAGAATTCATGGAACCTTTGGGAATTACTGCGTATAAATTAAGCAAGGAAATAAAAGTACAACAGACCGCCGTTAGTCAGATAATCAGAGGCAGCCGCAGGATAACAGTAGATATGTCCCTTCGGCTTTCCAGATATTTCGGTAATTCAGCGCAATTTTGGCTGAACCTTCAAAACTTTTATGATCTTGAATCGGAACTGGAAAAGAAGGAATATTTATTCAATGGGATTGTTCCCTATGGTCAGGTTGCCGAAAAAACACCGGTTTATATGTCTTGATCGTATTGCAAAATAAACATTTCCTGTCATAATACCATTATGAGTAATACATATAATCCGCGTGAGGTGGAAAGAATACCTTTTTCCATTGGCGCCAAATTAATTACAATTATTTCCATTATTGTAATCGTATCCCTTGGTTCAATAACCGCCCTGGTTTCATGGATGGTTCACAGGGACTTGCGCATAGCAGCCGAAGAAAACAACTTTGAAATGAACCGCCGCTCTGCAATAGAAGCGGAAGACCTGCTTTCCAACGCGCGATCCAATTCCAGAATACTGATTCAAACAATAACCGCTCTGGGTTCGCAAACCTCTGTCATAAACGAAACAACCAATTTCTTTTGGGCAGAAAACCCGCAAATTGCGGCTATTTTCTTTATTGTTCCGGGCAGACAGGAACAGCTTCTTGTAAACAGACAATATTTTTCTTCCCGCGATATCGATGAATCGCTTGCTTCTTCCTACTTTTACGGACAAAGAGCAGCGATGGGACGCGCCGTAAGAGGAGAGACCGTTCTTCAAAACGCAGCCCCTCATTTTTCCAGATCTTTATTATCGATGTTTTTTCCATGGCAGGGCACAGGAATAGGAGGAGTTCTTTTTTCATCGGAAGTTTTAAACAATAACTTTGGTTTTTTGGTAAACCAGTCTTATATGCTTAATGTAGACGGAGACCTTCTTGCTCATGCCGATTTTTCACTTCTAAAAGACGGAACAAATGTAGCGGATTTGGAATTTATTCGTCCCATTTTAAACAGTACCGATAAAACCAAACAGGTGCTTATAGAATCTGACTTTGGCGTATTGCAGTCGTATTCCCGCGAAATAGACAAGGATATAACCCTGATAATTTGGGAAAAAGTGCAATATTTAATTGATAACTATATAAGAAAAGAAAAAAAGGAAGAAAGAACGCGTCAATATATCGCATATAACAAATTGAATTCTGTTGGGGCCGTTGTAATAACCAGTATCGATTATGACAAAATATTTGAAGGACTTAACGCTACCACACGGCGCAATGTTTTTCTTACGATAGCGGTTTTAAGTATTTCGATTATTTTCATTTGGTTCTTTTCAAAGACAATTTCCATACCGCTTAAAACCCTGGCTCATGCCGCGCGGCAAATAGAAAGCGGAGAGTTTAATTTAAACTTGCGGGCAAAAAACCGCGATGAAATAGGCGTGCTTACCGCCAGCTTCCAAAAGATGTGCACAGCTTTAAATATTTTCGGCAGATTTACAAACAGGGAAATTGCCGTAAAAGCAATGCGCGGCGAAATAAAACCCGGCGGCTTTGCAAAACACGGAACAGTTTTCTTTTCCGATATCCGCGACTTTACCGCAAAGTCCGAGCATTTTACAAATGTATTCGGCATAGAAGCGTCCGATAAAATAGTTTCGTGGCTGAACAGTTACTTTACCCAAATGATTGAATGCGTAGAAAAAACAAACGGCGTAGTAGATAAATTTATAGGCGACGCTGTAATGGCGCATTGGGGCACAGCTTATACTGCAGGCAGTCCAAGAAAAGACGCTTTCAACGGCGTTAAAGCTGCGCTGATGATGCGCAAAGCTTTGTATTTTTTAAACAGGGAACGCAAAAAAGGAGACCCCGCCAATCCGTCAATTCGTATCGGGTGCGGCCTTAATTCCGGCATTGTAACTGCAGGGCAGCTTGGCAGCGACAGACGCATGGAGTATACGGTAATAGGCGATCCTGTAAATCTTGCTTCCCGTATTGAATCGCTTACGAAGACTCTTGGCGTGGATATACTTATATCGGAAGACACATGGAAACTGGTAGGAGATAAATTCCTTACCGAAGAAATGCCTTCTGTAGCGGTTAAAGGAAAGAAAAAACCCGTACGGGTATTTGCCGTAATTAATTTTATGGGCGAAGCAAAAGGACCGCAAACTCTGGAAGAAGTACGCGGCCTTCTTGGCATAGATATGCCGGTACTGGAAGAGATTGACGCAAACGTTGACGAACTAAAGTATACGATTGACGAAGGCTGATTATAATTATGAACAGCAGCAGTCCGGCTATAGATTCCAAAAAACTTAGGTCTATAGATATTTTTGTTATAGTATTTTTTCTCCTGATTGCTGTTGTCAGCCTTGAATTGTTCAGGCGGGATCTTTTGCAGACATTTAGACTGCAAAATGTTGAACCCGTTGGAACTGTTGTTGTAAGAAAAAACATTGTTCAAAGACGCCTTGGCGACAGGGTAGTATGGGACAGGCTTGCAACTGAGTCGCCTGTTTATCTTTGGGATTTAATCCGTGTAGCGGAGTTTTCTTCTGCGACGCTTTATTTTGATAATGACAGTATCAATCTGGAAGAAAATACGCTTATCCGTATAGTTCCTTCCCCGGACGGCGACGGTTTAATGATTATTTTAAGTTCGGGAACCCTTTCTCTTGACACAGAACATGATAGCAGCGGATTGGTTATCGATATTAACGGACAGCGAATGAGATCGGAACCGGGAATGTTATTGAGGGCTTCTGTAGTAAACGGAGAAAGTAATGTTCAGGTTTTTGACAGCTTTGCCGACTTGATTATTGATGACATTACAAAGGAAATTCCCAGGACACAATTGGTAAGCCCCGCTGTAAACAGTTTGGTTCATTACAGTGATAATTTACCGGTTATTAATTTTCAGTGGATCGAAGTAGAAGAAGCGGTTTGGTATATGGTGGAAATAAGCGCAACGCCTGATTTTTCCGATCCGCTGCGCCGCCGTTCTTCCATTCCTCTTTTGTCTCATGCAGGTCTTGAAGAGGGAATGTGGTACTGGCGGGTTTTACCTGTTTTGCCGTCTCATTTCAGCGGCCGCACAAATTATTCCGCGATATCGTTTTTCCGTATAGAACAAACCGACGAGAATATAAACGAAAGCGATTTAAGTCTTTCTGCCTGGCTTGTTGCGCAGTCGCCGTCTTCTCAGCCGCCGCATGAAATTCCGGCAGATCCGCCGCCGAATAGAATTACGCCTGTAGATTCAATCCCTGGTCAGTCTCAGCCGCAGCAAACTGTTCAGCAAAGACAGCCGCCTCGCCAAACGCAGCCGGCGCAGCAAACGCAGCCGGCGCAGCAAACGCAGCCGGCGCAGCCGACGCAGCGTGCGCAGCAGTCGCAGCGTGCGCTGCTGTCTGCTCCTGAACGCCTGCGGCCTACGGATAGATCAAATATTGAACATGAACAATTGCAATCTCAAAGGACGATTACATTTGATTGGACAGAGGTAAGCGGAGCAAACGCCTATGTGTTTGCGCTTTATCATGAAACACCGGAAGGCAGACGGCAGATTGTAGAAACAGTTGTAGATGACGGTACAAGTTATACAATAAACGATCTTTCATTGCTGGACAGGGGAACTTTTGTCTGGAATGTAGAATCTGTAAGAACAGGAAACGAAAATAATATAGAACAGCGCGGCAGGGCGGCGGAAAGTATGTTTATAGTTGACTTTCCTTCTCCGGGACCTGTATATATCGAAGAGACAGGAATTTTATATGGCGAATAAAAACCTGCCCGCAGCAAGATTATTATTTTTGTTTCTCCTCTTTACTGCTGTTACTGCAGTTCTTTCCGCCCAGACCCAAAGATTTTCATGGAGTGGCGGCGAAAATGCGCTGCGTTTTGAAGTTGTCTTTGAATTAATAGAAGACGAAACCTATATGCCGTATTTGAATGAATTTACGGATTTGCAGTATATCGAGCTTTCATTGCCGGTGGGAAGATATCGTTTTCAGGTTATTCCGTATGATGTTCTTGACAGGCCAAGCGAAGCTTCGTCATGGAGTTACATAGAAGTTATTCCAATGCCGCGTTCCGATTATCATGCGGAACATGATCCGAATATTGAACAGCAGCCGCAGCCGGAATCGGAATCAGCCGCACAGGCAGCCTCTGACATAACAGACCTTGATCCGTTAGAATCGTTTATTACAAGCGCAGGCGTTGCATGGTCGCCGTTATTGCCTCTTTACGGCGAAGGATTCGGCGAAGACGCTTCTTTTGCAGGTTTTACATTACGCGCAAATGTTGTTTTTTTGATGCCGTGGAATATTTATTTGGGGCCTGAACTGGCTATTATCTTTGACGTTGGTTCGCAAGACAGCGTATCTATTTTGGCAAGTGCGCTCGCGTTAAAATGGCTGCCGCCGTTTCCCGGCGAAACTGTTGAAAAACTCGCCGTTGGTTTTAAATTCGGACTTGGTTATCGGTTTATGCCTTCCGAATCCGGCGATGTGATTACTGCCATCGGCGCTTTTGCGCGATATCGAATTACAAACAAATTCCTCGCGGAAGCAGGCCTCGATTTAACGCATTTATTGGGTGATGTTCCCGGCGGAGGCTTGCGTCCCTGGATAGGCGTTTCTTATCAATTTTAAAACTTAATGTGTAATTGCGTATATTACAAAAGCCGCTATATTGTACAGGCCATGCGCGATAGCTATTCCATGAAGTGAATTAAAACGCAGAAATATTACGCCAAGTATAGCGCCGCAAAGGACAGCGTTTAAGACCCCCCAGGGACCCTCGTAAATATGACAAACGGAGAATAATGCCGTAGAAATCACCAGCGCCAATGGGGCATTCAGTTTAAGTTCCTGTCTTCTGGAAAGCAGGTAAAAACGAAAATAGCTTTCTTCCAGATAGGCCGCCGATATGCAAATTAGAACGAGTAATATCCATTCCAAAACTGTAGACGGGTTTTGAAGCGCCAACTGGGCGGATGTGTCTCCTGTCTTCATCGAAATAAACGATACAATCCAGCCCGTAACAAGAAGGCATGGTAATGCTATAATGCCCGAAACAAGGTCTTTTTTTGAGGGTTTTAAAGCCCCGAAGTCCGCCTTTTTGCTTTTGAACATTAGATACCAGATTAAGGCAAGGGCCGGGATAATATACAGTTTTGTTCCGCCGGCAATCAGGTACGTAAAACCGGAAAAAAACAGGAGAATATACAGGATGATAGCTTCGATATATATACCCATATTTTAATTTCTGTATTATAATAAAAAACAACAAATTGATCATGTATTATGAGGTAAGAGTTTGATTCCATTTCTTATATTTGTGGCCTTTGGTCTTGTTTTAGCCATTTTCCTCACTCAATCCAGGGAAAGGTCCGGGAACTGGATACAATTTTTTGCAAAGGGAAAAGAGGCCGGTTTTACAATTAAAGACATGGAACAACTGCGCAAGCTTGTGGCTACCTGTAATATAAAAGACCCTGTGGCAATTTTTAAATCTCAAAAACAGTTTGAAATAATAGTGCGATCCATGGTGAATTCCGTAAGGCTGTCCGGGGAACGTAATGACCCTTCGATACAGCACTTTCTTTCCAAGCTTTTTGATTATTTTAAAAAGATAGAAATGGAAGCTTCCGAAAGCAAATCACGTATTTCGAATTCGCGCCAAATCAGCGAAGGGCAGCCTTTGCGTATTTTGGTTGCCGGAACCGGCGTTTATAAATCCGAGGTTGTAAAAAACTTCGGCAATTACCTTACCATTGCGCGTCCTGTTAGTTCAAAGAATGCAGCTACCATGCAATGGAATGGAGTAAAAATATCGATTTATTTCTGGCGCGAAGATGATGCGGGTTATGTTTTTGACGCAGAAATAATAGACGAAGTTTTTTCCAAAGGTATTTCTTCGCTAAAACTGGAACATAACGATTCGCTCTTTAGGACGCAAAAACGTAAATCTCTCCGTGTTAAATTCCGCAAGCCTGCGTTTCTTTATCTTATTAACGACGGTGATAATCCTCATAGGCTGGAAAAATCCGCAGGTTTGCGTTGTATGCTGGAAGATATTTCAGACACAGGCTGCGCTTTTAGGGTTAACGGACAGGCGTCTGTCGGGCTTCGCTTTAAAGTTCAGTTTTCTCTGGATAGAGTTCCCATCTGTATGCCCGCTACAGTTCGCTCGATAGAACATAATCAGGAATCCAATATTTCGCTTGTACGTATGGAAGCAGATCCTCTTCCAATGGGAACGCGTAACCATATATTGTGCGAAGTGTTTGATATGCTGCCGGAAGAAGATGAAGATGAACTGCCGTTCCGCGTGCTTGAAGAAGAGGCGGATGCAATTTCAGGCACAGCAGACCAGGATCAGGAGGTAAGAAATGATTAAACGGATAACCGTTATTTTATTTTTTGTTTTTTTATCTGTATTTATTGCCGAAGATGCGCAGGGCGAAACTGCCGGCTCGGAACTGAATGAACTTAACATTACTGATATATCAAATGTTCGGGATCCGGAAATTTTATGGAGATATTTTCTTTTCAGCTCCGATACGGACAGAAAGACAGAAATCATAATTGCTTTGGGCTCTATGGGAAGAGGAAACAGAACAATAATTGACAATATAAATAATTATTTAATGGGAATGAATCTGTTGTTTAGAACAGGTTCATCCGTTCATTATACTATTGTGTCGGCGTGTATTTCTGCAATTATGGAATTGGGAGACAGCACTTCCTATCCTGCTCTTTTGTCGGTTTTGTATGCCGGCTATCCTGAAGTAATTGCTTCCGAAGCATACGGAGCATTGGAAGAAATTTCAGGAAATCTATTTCAATTTCTTTTAAATGTGATTAACAATAATTCGCCCGAAGAAAAGTTTGTCGCTTTTAGGGCCGGTATTAACAGTGAGCAGCTTACTGTTTCGGAACGCGGGCGGCTTGCGGAACGCGCGCTTGAACAGTCTCTTGCCGACACGGAAGACAATATTTATTTTTCTTCATTGCGTTACGCTGCGGTTGCGGCTCTTACCAGTCTTAGATGGACGCGCGCCAACGCGCTTGCCATAAGGCATTATTACAGGGTGCAGTCGGATTTTCTTCAGGATAATGTCTCAAAACAATTCTTTATAGAAGCAATAACCTGTCTTGGCGCTGTTGGAAATTCGGACGCGGCTCTTGTGCTTGGTTTGCAGTTAGGGTTAATAAATGCAAGAACAGAAAGCACAGGTTCTTTTGATCCGGATATTACCATGGCGATTGTGCGCGCTCTTGGAAACATTGGCTTTAATGCCGCATTCGATCATTTACTCTCTGTCAGCAGTTTGCCGTATCCGGAAGATATTGTTGCTGCGGCCGGGGAAGCAATTGCCCGCCTCAGATGGTAGATCTTTTGGGTAAATTTTTTAATCGTATAAATATTCCTCCTGTTCATAGCGCAGCTCTTGGAGTTGCGGCAGGTTTTTATTTTTTATTTAACGCTCATTCCGGCGTAATTATAACGTGTGTTTTTTTATTGTTTGTAATAACCTGTTTTTTTAGGGTTCTTTCTTCGCTTAATGAAGATTCGCGTCAAATGCGCCATGCAGCTGTTTGTTCGACGGCTTTTGTTATTGGGTTGTTCGTTGGTTTATGTGCGGCAGACGCGGGAAAAGGTAATGTTAGTTTTGGTATTCCTCATGAAAATGTTATAGCCGTAGAAGGAAAATTGCTGGAAGATTTAAGAATTACTTCTACGGGCAGCGTAATGGCTTCTGTTTCTCTGCGCAGGTGTGCAGGTGATAGGGTGCGTGTAAGTTCTGCCGGCGAAATTACTGTCTTTTTTCCGCGGGAAAACGCAAATAAACTTCGTGAATTTGGACGGGGAACAGTAATTTTTGCGGAAGGTCAACTGCGTTTTTCGGATCACGGCTGGTCTTTTAATGCAAGTTCTTTGCATATTGTAAAACCTGCATCTGCAATTGAGCAAATGCGCACGAATATTAGAAATAATTTAATAGAACGTTTTGGCAAAAAAACATGGGGCGGTCTTTCTCTTGCTTTGCTTTTTGGAATAAGGGACAATCTGGACACAGAACTGACAACAATATACAGGGGAGCAGGTCTGTCTTACATTCTTGCCCTTTCCGGAATGCACCTTGCCATTATAGCGGCATTAATTTCTTTTCTGTTAAAAAAACCGCTTGGCCTTAAGGCATGCGCAATAACGGGCGCGGTTATAATTATTTTATATTGTCTTTTTGTAGGACCTATGCCAAGTCTTAATCGGGCTGCTTTAATGTATATACTGGGAGTTTTTGCCATTCTTTTTTATCTTCCAAAAAATGCAATGTCGGTATTATCGCTTTCTTTTTTAATTCAAATTATTGTTACGCCGGCTGCCGGAAATTCACTGTCGTTTATTCTTTCGTATCTGGCGTTGGTTGGCATTTTAGTTGCCGGTAAAGCGCTGTCTTTTTTGCTTGCGGGAAAAGTTCCGAATTTTCTTTTACAGCCGCTGAGTATTTCTGCGGGAGCGTTTACGGCAACAGCCGGTGTTTGCAGTTTTACTTTTGGAATGATTGCGCCCATTGGAATTATTGCAGGACTTTTTATAGTGCCGCTTACAACTGCTTTTATGATAGGTTCCATTATTTGGCTTGTTTTGGATTTTATTTCATTGTCTTTTTTATTTAATATGCCGTTATTGGTTTTATACAGGCTTATGGAAGCAATCGCTTCTGTTTCCGGAATAATTCCGGGTATTTCCGCAAGTTCCGCGCTGGTTCTTGCTGTCTCTGTTATAATACTGCTGGTAATAATCGCGCTTGAACACAAACGCCGCATAGCTCTGTTAAAACTGGAGCCTTTTTTATGATATTAAACTATAACTCTTCTTCCGCCTTAAAAACTTTTCTTGAACAGGAAGAACTTGGAATGCAAAAAAAATTCGGGCAGAATTTTTTAATTAATCCGCAGATTAGACAGTCTCTTGTACAGGCGCTTGACGCCGAGGCAGACAGTAATGTTTGGGAGATAGGTCCGGGGCTTGGCGCTATGACAGCTTTGCTTCTTGAAAAAGGGCTTAATGTAAAAGCTTTTGAAATCGATCTGGGTTTTATACGCGTTTTAAAACGATTGTTTTCCGATGATAAAAAGTTTTCGCTCATCGAGGGCGATGTAATGAAGACCTGGACTAATCATGCAGAAGAACAAAAAAAGTATCTTTTGGGAAATCTTCCCTACAATATAGCGGCGGCTTTATTGGCGGACTTTATGGAAAAAGGCTGCAATTTTTCCCGTATGGTAGTTACGGTACAAAAAGAAGTAGCGCAGCGTATGGCGGCAAAAGCGGGTTCAAAAGATTATTCATCGTTTTCTGTTTTATGCGCCTCTGCCTATAAAGTAAAGCCGTTAATGGTAATTCGCCGTGAATCTTTTTATCCGCAGCCAAATGTGGACAGCATGGGAGTTCTTCTGGAAAGCCGTTTTTCGGCGGAAAACGGGCAGGTAAAATACCCAAAGGTTTTTTATCCCCTTGTCCGCGCCCTTTTTGCATCCAGGCGCAAGACCATAAAAAATAATCTATTGACATTTATCGGTTCTTTGGGCGGTTCCAGGGATGTTTGCGGCGATATTCTTCGTGAAAACGGAATAAATGAAAATGAACGCGCCGAAAATCTGGATATTGACGCGTTTTTATCTCTTGCAAATTCCATTGATAATATGCGATTATAAAAGAAGGAATGTTAATCGCCGAAAATATTGCCAAAATTGAAGAGCGGATTCAAAAGGTTTGTGATTGTACAGGCAGAAAGCGTGACGAGATTACCCTTATGGGTGTTTCCAAGTTTGTGCCGATAAAAAAAATCGAAGAAGCTTTTCAGGCCGGATTGCGCTGTTTTGGAGAAAGCAGGGTAAAAGAAGCTGCCGAAAAATATGAATTGTTCAGGAAAGATCATCCTGATACAAAGCTTCATTTAATCGGCTCTTTGCAGCGAAACAAGGCAAAGAGCGCTGCGCTTCTTTTTGATTGCATACAATCGGCGGACAGGGACGAGCTTATTGAAGAGCTTGCAAAACATTCGCTTTTGCGCTCTGAACCTATTGAAGCGCTGCTTGAGCTGCATACAGGGGAAGAAACAAAGAGCGGTTTTGCGGATATGAATGCTCTTTTAAAAGCTGCGGAGTTTATTCTTGGCTGTGAAAAATTAAAACCGGCCGGGCTTATGACGATGGCGCCGTTTACAACAGATACGGAGTTGATTCGTTCTTCTTTCAGGCAGCTTGTAAAAGCGCAGAAAGAACTTGAAAAACATTTTCCGGAAGGAAACTGGAGATGCCTTTCCATGGGGATGTCGAATGATTTTGAAATTGCCGTCGAAGAAGGGTCAACTTTGCTGCGTATTGGCAGCGCGATTTTTAAGGATTGATATTTTAGTACAATGAAAAAGCTGATATTTTTGTTTTTTTTATTTTCTCTTTTATTTATGCCTCTGTATAAGGCGCAGGCTCAAAGCCATGTTACTTCGGAAACAACAACAATTACTTTTAACCCTTCCGATCTTCATCAATGGGAAAGAGATTTGCGCCGCTTGAATATTATCACGTTTGGATTGTTTCCTTTTTCCATGTTTGCCGTTACATTTACTACGGAAATGATCCGTTGGTATAATGCAAACGGCTGCGACTTCAGCGAGCAGGGACGCCAGCATGCGCCGTGGCCGTTTAAATCTGCGGGCGGAATTGGAATGACAAATGATGAGCATGTTAGAACTATTTTGTTGGCCGCAGGTTTGTCCGTAACAATTGCGCTGGTAGATTTAATTATTGTTAATGCCAAAAGAAATAATGAACGCCGCAGGATAGAAAGCCTGCCCGCAGGATCGTATGATATAGAAAGAATACCTTACGGGCCTGCAGAAGACGAAGATGCGGTGGAATAATGCCCGGTCTTTTTCATGTTATAGAAGAACAGTTTCAATCGTCTTTTAGGCTGGACAGGTATGTGTCAGAGGTTCTTTGTTTGTTTTCTCGTTCTCAAATTAAAACAAGATGTTTAAAAGGAAAGATAAACGGAAAAGAAGTAAAACTTTCCAGAATTGTAAAACAAGGGGATCGTCTGGAATTGTTATGGGACGACGCTTTGCCTGTGGATATTATTCCGCAGGATATACCGCTGGATATCGTTTACGAAAATGAAAGATGTGTTGTTGTAAACAAGGTTCAGGGGATGGTTGTTCATCCCGGCGCGGGTAACAGGCAGGGAACTCTTGCAAACGCTCTTTATTACAGAAGATTAAACAGAGGCGGCGCAAAAGAAGAAAGTCTGCGTCCCGGAATTGTTCACCGTCTGGACAAGGATACGTCGGGAATAATTATTGCCGCTTATGACGATGAAACCCATGCGTTTCTTTCCGGGCAATTCAAAGACAGAAAAGTAAAAAAGAATTATATCGCAATTGTACAGGGCGCGCCGAAAGAAACCAAAGGCCGCATAGAAACATTCATAACAAGAGACCCAAAAGACAGAAAACGTTTTACGGTGGCAGCTAACGGGAGAAATTCTCTTACCTTTTATAAGGTATTAAAAAACTGGAAGACCCATTCGCTTCTTCTTCTGCGGCCGCGCACAGGACGCACTCATCAGCTTCGTGTGCATTTGCGGCACATTGGATGTCCTATTCTTGGAGACCAGGTTTATGGCCGCAGTGACAGTTTGTTTGCAGACGTTAGTCTTATGCTGCACTCGAAAAACCTGACTGTCACTTTGCCGAATGAAACAAAAGAAAGTTTTTTTTCTTCTGATGTGCCGCAGCGTTTTAGGGAAGTCATTGAAAAACTTAACAGGATTAATGCCCATGGATCTTAGTCAGCCGAAAATAATTGAAGAAACCGATAATTATGCGGTAGTTTTTAAACCGGCAAAAATGCATTGTATTCCAAGAAGTGCAAACTTTGACCACGAAGGCGCAAACGGCGCAGAAGAAGAGACAAAAACTTTGTGCGGCTTTGTGCGGCTTTGCGGTAAAGATTCAAGTGTCTTATCCTTTGAAGCTATGCACAGATTGGATTATGAAACGCATGGGCTGGTTTTGTTTGCAAAGAACGAAAAAAGCTATCATTTTTTTAAAGACCTTCAGGACAGGGGAGAATTTGTAAAAGAATACTCGGCTGTTTGTATGAAATCAACTTCTCCTCTTCCTTTGGGATTTCCTCCGTGCTCTCTGCAGCTCTGCCGAACCTTCGGTTCGATGTCTGCGAGAGGTTTTTCCGAAAATATCATCGAAAGCTATTTTCGCCCCTTTGGCCCGGGCAGAAAACTTGTCCGCCCTGTTATTGACGACGGAAAAAAGCACAAGGAAATTGCAAAAGACAACGGCGGTTTTTACAGGACAGAAATAATTGGTGTAAACGATAATGTTTTTACAGTGCGGTTAAAACGCGGATTTAGGCATCAAATTCGCTGTCACCTTTGCTGGATTGGCTTTCCAATATTAAACGACCCGCTTTATTTGCATGAAACGGAAAATAATACCGCAGAACTTACTGATAAAATGCTTGCTCTGCGGGCACATGCGCTTTTTTTTGCCGATCCTGCAAGCGGTGAGCGTAAAGAATGCAGGATTGCGCCGATAAATACTTGAAAAACTGATTTTTTAATGTAAAATTAGATATGCAGCCGGATAAATTATTCCAGCCAAACTCCAATATTTATTTTATTGGGATTAAAGGAACAGGCGTCTGCGCTCTTGCAGAGCTTATGTTTAATGCAGGTTTAAAATGCTCCGGCAGTGATATCCCGGAAGAATTTTATACAGATGTCATTCTTAAAGAACTGAATATTCCATGTTACGAAGGTTTTGACGCGGCGCGGATTACCAATGATATTGATATGATTGTCTATTCTGCAGCTTACAGCGCCGATTCAAACCCGGAACTAAAAAGAGCGCAGGAACTTGGAATCCCAATGCTTAAATACACCGACGCTCTTGGCGCCTGGTCTTCCAGATTTGATTCAACAGGTATTTGCGGCGTGCACGGAAAAACAACCACTACGGCAATTTGCGGTGTGTTGGCAAGAGCGGCAAAAGTTCCTGCGCAAATACTTGTTGGCAGCGCCGCAATTGATTTCGGCGGAAGATCGACTCTTGGTCTTGGGCAAAAATATTTTATTGCGGAAACTTGCGAATACCGCAGGCATTTTTTGTCATTTCATCCCAAACGGTTAATTTTAACATCCGTAGAAAGCGATCATCAGGATTATTTTCCAACTTATGAATCGATCCGTGACGCGTTTGTTGAATACTGCCGTAAGCTTCCGCAGGGAGGACAGCTTATCTATTGCGCCGACGATCCCGGCGCTGCGGAAGTTGCGCAAATTATAAAAAAAGATAATCGCGGGATAGAGCTCTTTCCATACGGTTTTACCGCAGACGGTAAATACAAAATTACTTCCTGTAAAGTACAGGGCGAAAGAAATGTTTTTTCCATTGCGGGAATACAGGATGAATTTAAAATGCGTATTCCGGGACGTCATATAGCGTTGAATGCAACGGCAGGTTTGGCGCTCATGGAATCGCTTGCAGGGGACGCTTTAAACGGCGAACAGTTAATATCGATAAAAACTGCGCTGGAAAATTTTAAAAGCACAAAAAGACGCAGCGAAATTATCGGCGAAGCCAAAGGTATTCTGTTTATGGATGACTATGGTCATCATCCTACCGCAATAAAAACAACGCTGGAAGGAATTAAGTCATTTTATTCAACGCGGCGTTTAATTGTAAGTTTTATGTCGCACACATATACGCGCACTTCCGCCTTGCTGGAAGAATTTTCCGGTTGTTTTAATGACGCCGATATTGTTTTTTTTCATAAGATATATGCGTCCGCAAGAGAAAATTATAAAGGCGGCGTTAACGGAAGAACGCTTTATGAAAATGCTGCCGCAAAACGTTTAGTTTCCGGAAAAAGCGAAACTTTTTATATAGATGAAATAGATGACGCTTTTCAGCCGTTAAACGAGTTGTTAAAACCAGGTGATATTTTTCTTACTCTTGGAGCAGGTAATAACTGGCCGCTTGGCGTTAAGCTTTTTAATCATTTTAGTTCAAGCTGTGAGGTTTTAGATGAATAGCATGACAGGTTATGCATACCGTGAAAAAACAGGACAGGATTTATCTGTAACGGTAGAGATAAAGGGCTGTAACAGCCGTTATCTGGAAATATATATAAATCTTCCGCCGTGGCTTTCCATGTTTGAAGCAAAGGTACGTGAAAAGATTTCTTCATGCTGCGGCAGGGGGAAAGTAGAAGTATTTGTGCGCGTGCGGGAACATAACGCGCCTGTTAATGTTACCATTAATAAAAATGCGGCAAAAGCTTTTTATGATGCAATTAATGAAATTACGAAGGAACTTGGCATTAATGAAAAGCCGGATATTGCTTCTCTTTTACAAATGGAAAGTATTTTGGAAATTGAAAAAAATCGGGATACCGAACATTATTGGCAGGAAATTCAGCCGCTTCTGGATACTGCTGCCGAAGCTTTTTGCAGTGAACGGGAAAGAGAAGGAAAAGATACCCGCAATGATATCCTTTCTCATCTTGATATAATAGAATCATCATTAAAAACAATTTCTTCCTATGTTTCCGTTATAGAACAAACATTAAAAGATAATATTAAAACACGTTTTGCAGAACTGCTTGGAAATCAAATAGATGAAAACAGAATACTTACGGAAACAGCGTCGCTTCTTATAAAATATACGATTTCCGAAGAAATATCGCGCCTTAAATCTCATATAAATGAGTTCAGGAAAGAAGCTGAAACAAACCCGCGTCCCGGAAAAAAACTTGATTTTTTGTGTCAGGAATTAAACAGGGAAATAAACACAATTGGATCAAAGAGCGCTATGATAGAAATAAGCAGCGAAGTTGTAAAAATGAAAGAAATGCTGGAAAATATAAGAGAGCAGCTAAGAAATATTGAATAGGGGGACGGATGAAAAAGAATATAAAAATCGCTGTTTCCGGAAGAAGCGGCTGCGGAAACACGACTGTTAGCAAAATGGTCGCGGATGCTCTGGGTTTGCGCTTTATCAATTTTACATTTCGTTCTCTTGCAGAAGAACGCGGTCTGGATTTAAAAAAAATACTTGAACTTGCCGCAAAAGATGATTCCATAGATAAAGAAGTAGACATTCGTCAGGTTCAGCTTGCGCGTGAAGATAGTGATGCGATGAACGGCTGCGTACTTGGTTCGCGTCTTGCAATTTGGATGCTGGAAGAAGCGGACTTGAAAGTTTACCTGGACGCTGCTGCGAAAACAAGAGCGGCGCGTATTGTAAACAGGGAAGGCGGCAGTCTTGAAGAAATTGCGGCTTTTACCGCCGAGCGGGACAGGCAGGATCATGGCAGGTATTTGCGAATATATAATATCGATACTGATGATTATAGTTTTGCCGATTTAATTATAGATACTGATAATATTACACCGCAGCAGATTGCGGATATGATAATAGAAAGGGCAAAGAAGGCATAAGACACGGATGAAAAAATGTTAAAAGGTTTAAACTCGCAGCCAATCGGATCTGAAAAATCTGCGCAAAATATAAAAGTTTCAAAAGCTCAATCATCGGGGCAAACAATAAAGCCGTCTGCGCCGATACCGGCTGCTGCGCGTTCTGCCGCTTCGTTTGCCGCAACGGCAGGGCTGCCGTCGGATAAACTTTCGTCTTCTATTGTTTCATTCGCGCGTTTTTTTTCTTTGCCTTTAAAGCCGCAGCTATTGACCAATATACGGAGTCAGGCTTTTTTACAGTCTGCTCAAACAGCGCAGCCTGCTTCTGTAAATCCTGCCCAAACAGGTGATTCATCAACTTCTTTAATTTCCGCAAAAATGAGGGAAGCGCTTTCTCTTGCCGCTGCCGCCGCTGAAAGTAAAGGAGTTGAACTTAGCCCCAGGGGTCTTGAATCATATGCCGAAGCTGTTGACCCTGAATGGGAAAAGCGTGATGAACAGCAGCGTAAAAAACGCGGCAAGGAACAAAATGAACATGCGGAAAAGGCCTCTTTAAAACCCGTCTCCATTACTGCCGACAGTCTAAAAAAAATGGCTTTTGAATATGCAGAAGAAAATCCCATTTTGGATATTCTGAATGTTCTGCCCGGAAAAGACGGACAGCGCTGGATTGTGCTTCCTTTTGATTTTTACGAAGACGGCAAAGAATTCAAAATTTCGATGAGAATATTGCTTGAGCCTGAAATGAATATACTGTGCGATGATTCTTCCCGCGCCGCATGTATGGCGTTGGATGTTTCGATAGACAATAAACAAAGATGGCTGTTTGTAATAGAAGCTGCCAATAACAAGCCGATGAGGCTTGCTGTATACACAATGCCGGAAGACGCTCGATTAAAAAAAGAATTATCCCGTCTTTTGGAAATCCCTATCGAGCGTATTGCCGTAAAAAACAGGGAAGAATCTTTCCCTTACGAGTCATCTTATCTGGATGGGGCTCCCGCAATAGATGAGGCGGTGTAGGATGATAAAGAAAAAAACGGCGTCTGCCATAGGTTATTCATCGGGCGACCCTGCGCCTGTCTTGCTGGCTGCGGGGAAGGGCAGGGAAGCCGAAAGAATCATCGCTATTGCGCAGGAATCGGGGGTAGAAGTCGTTGAAGACGCGGCTCTGGCAGCCCTTCTGGACACATGGGCAGACGGCCCTGTAAAACCCGGCGATTTTATCCCCCCCTGGTGCTGGGAAGCTGCCGCGAAGGTATTGGCCTTCGTTATGGATCAGGATAAAAAATCAAAATAGCCCCACTTGACTAAATTTGTTATTTTTGAGAGTATCTAATATAGGGTATACAATATATAGATGATTTCTATATAGACGGTATTAATACGCCAAGCGGCTGTCGTATAACGGCTATTACCTCAGCCTTCCAAGCTGATGACGTCGGTTCGACTCCGATCAGCCGCTTATCTCTTTCAAGAGCCTGTGGTGTTGACATTGTAGAAAAATGTTTCTGATTGGCATATGATTTCGGAGTCGAAACTTTTTTGCGGCCTCTGAAAGCCAAGCAGGTGCGTAGGCTTGAAGAGGTAAGCGTACATGGATGTACGCTTAGCAAAAAAGGCGGCCTGGAGAGAGCAAACAGGATGTTTGCGAGCGTAAGGCGACTCCGATCAGCCGCTAAAGCGACTGCTATGTCAGCCGCTCTGAATGGGTAACTTTTGATTAAAAATCAAAAGTTACCGGCGGCTGCTTCGTCAGCCGCTAAAATGTCCGTTTTGACGGACGTTGGTAGTTTTCCTGGGTCCATAGCTCAGCTGGTTAGAGCGCTTGTTTTACACGCAAGATGTCCCTGGTTCGAATCCGGGTGGGCCCAATGTTACTTCGGAGGTAAAAATGAAAAAAATAACCTGTTTAATTTTAGTTGTAATTTTAATAGTATCAATTTCTTGTCAAAGAAAAACAGAGGATCTTGGTCCTGTTGTTGATATGGGTGTGACTGTCCGTCTGCTTACCGATAGTACCGGAGTTGATGATAAATCTTTTAACGCCGCAGCATGGAGAGGTATTCTCGAATTTTACGGCGATACATGGACAAGCCCAAGGCAGAGAGGATCGGCCTATGACTGGATTACAGCTCAAGATCAAAGTATGTATGTTCCTAACTTAAGGCAGGCGACAGACGAAGGTTACGATTTAATTATTGTAAATGGTTTTACATGGGATGATTCGCTTTCTCAGGTTTCTGCGGATAATCCCAATCAAAAATATTTGATAGTTGATGTTGACTGGCTGGAAGCAAGCAACGTTATGCAGGCGGCCTATGCCGAACATGAAGGTTCATATCTTGTTGGAGTTGCAGCGGCGCTAAAAGCGCTGGAAGACGGTATTGAAAATCCGCGTTTTGGTTTTATAGGCGGAGTACCCGGCGCTGTTATTACAAAGTTTCAGGTAGGTTATGTGCAAGGGATTCTTTCCATCATTCCTGATGCGCAAATAGTTGATTATTATGTCGGCAGCTGGAATGAACCGGGGCTTGCAAAAGCTCAGGCGATGAACTGGTACGATTCGGGCGTTTATGCTATTTTTTCGGCAGCAGGAAACAGCGGTAACGGAACTATTGCTCAGGCAAGAGAATACCGCGCCGCAGGAAGAAATGTCTGGGCAATCGGCGTAGATTCCGATCAATATGAAGAAGGTTTGTATAATAATTCGACAGAATCCGCTGTGCTTACATCCATGTTAAAGCGTGTAGAAAACAGCGTTATTTACGCGCTTAATGCAGTTAGGAATAATACTTTTAATCCTGAAGTTATTGTTTTTGATTTAAGAGCCGATGGAGTCGGTTATTCAACTTCCAATTCTGCTCTTGGCAGTAATATCATTAACAGTTTGGATCTTGTAAAAGAAGCAATCGCAAATGGCAGCATAACTGTTGTTCCTACTCTTGCGCAGGCGATGAGGCTGCCGGGGTTCCCTCGAAATTTAAGAGCGATTGACGATTAAACGTTTTGCCGGCTCCAATGCCGCTATTTCTGCCGCAGTAGTTTTTCTTGGTTTTCTTGTTGCTTCTATTCTTCTCCTTATTGTTGGCAGAAATCCGTCGGGTATGTATCAGTCTATTTTACAGGTTGTAACCGGGTTCGATTCCCGACGCGGCACATGGAATGTGCGTTATATAGGTGAATGGCTTGTAATTTCCATGCCTCTTATTCTTTGCGGATTAAGTATGGGATTTTCAGCCCGCGCAGGATTATTTAATATTGGGGCGGAAGGACAATACATTGCAGGTTTAACGGCCGCGCAAATTATTGCAATTTCGTTTCCTGCTGTTTCTTTTTTTCATATGATTGTCTGTGTGTTAGGTGCAATACTTGCAGGATCTTTGTGGGGCGGTATTGCGGGATTTTTCAAGGCGCGGTATAAAGTTTCCGAAGTTGTTACAACTATTATGATGAATTATATTGCTCTTTATATTCATCGCCTTATTACGTTAAGAATTCCGGGCAGTAATACTTTTAGAACACCGGATTTTTCCGCTACTGCAACGCTTTCAAGTCCGATATTGGCGTCTATTACAAATAATTCAAGGCTTAGTAACGCGCTTTGGTTTACCATTGCCGCTATTTTAATTTATTGGCTTGTCATGGAAAAAAGCACGCTTGGTTTTTCTTTGCGCGCGGCAGGTTTTAACAAGGATGCGGCTTTGTATGCGGGTATTCGCGTAAAAACCAATATTACAATTGCCATGACAATTTCAGGGGCGTTTGCCGGACTTGCAGGCGCCGTTGTTTCATTGGGTGTTTTTTCTCACGGGCGTGTTTTGTCATCTTTTGAAGGATATGGTTTTGACGGTATTGCGGTTGCGCTTGCAGGTAATTGTACGGCGGCAGGTGCTGCTGTTATGGGTCTGCTTTTTGGGATGTTAAAGTCTGCCCAGCCTTTAATGCAGTCGCGCCAAATTCCAAGGGAAATTGTTTCGATTATTATGGGGCTGGTTGTAGTTTTTATTTCATTACGGCCGGGAGTTCAAATGTTTATACAGTGGCGGAGAAAGAAAAAATGCTTACCTCAACATTAATGATAGTTTCGCCTATTTTAATTGCCGCTATAGGAGGAATGATCTGCGAAAGGGCAGGGGTTGTAAATATCGCGCTTGAAGGGCTTATGATAATCGGCGCAATGACTGCGGCAATTACGCATGTATTACTGGAATCCAAAATTGGTTTTTCCATTCCGCTTGCGTTGATTTTTGCGTCACTTGGCGGCGCTGTCTTTTCGCTTATTCATGCGTTTGCGTCTGTAACTTTAAAAGCAGATCAGGTTATTTCCGGCACCGGAATTAATTTGCTTTCCAGCGGCGTTGCGGTGTTTGTTTGTCAGTTTATTTTTCGCATGGATCGCAGTTTAAGTTATAAAATGGGAATGCAAGCATGGGTTTTTGGAGTTTATCCAACTGTATGGATAGCTCTTGTTATTCTGGCGGCTGCGTGGTTTGTAATGTACAAACGTCCAGCAGGACTTCGTCTTAGAGCCGCCGGAGAAAATCCTCATTCCCTTGCAGCCGCAGGAGTAAACGTAGAAAAAATCCGCTATACAGCAATTTTGCTTTCGGGGCTTCTTGCGGGTCTTGCAGGGGCTTGCGTTGTTTTAACTCAGGATATTCAATTTACCGTAAATACAATTAATGGCAAAGGTTTTATTGCGCTTGCTGCAGTTTCTTTCGGACGCTGGCTGCCGTTGGGCGTTCTTGGCGCAAGTTTCCTGTTTGGTTTTTCTTCCAGTCTTGCCGTAAATGTATTTAATATTAGAAGTCTGGATTTTATGCCGTCGGAAGTATTTAATATGCTGCCGTATCTTATTACTCTTTTAACTCTTGTAATTTTCAGCGGAAAAGATTTTGCTCCCAGAGCTATTGGAAAAAATTAGCGGGTTACTTTAAAACAACTTCTGTCTTTCCGTATCCGCCGGCTTCCGGCCGCGCAAAATGAAACTCAGCTACCGCAGGATGATTTCCTAAATAGTCATGAACTCCCTGCCGCAGAATACCGTATCCTTTGCCGTGAATAACAGAAAAGTTTTTTAAACCTGAAAGAACTGCGGCATCAACCTGACGGCGTACCAGTTCCATCGCGTCTTCAAACCGCATGCCGCGAATTCTTAGTTCGTAAACTGCATTGCCGCTGGAGCCGTATTCGGCAGACCATGATGCTTTTTGTTTTAACGGCGCGGCAGGAATTAACTCGCTTTCAGGGAAACTTATTTTTAAAGAACCTATTTCTATAACCCACGAGTCTTTTTTATCCGCGCGGATAATTACTCCCCTTTGTTTTGAACGGCCTGCAAAAACTTCCATGCCGGCGGCAAAAGAGCAGCTGTTACTGGACGAGTTTTTTTCGTCTTTTAATAATTGTTCGCGGATATTTTTTTCTTCCCGGTCAAGAGCCTCGCTTTCATTTTCTGCATAAGAAGCAAGTTCATTAAGGAATTCTTTTACCTTTAATGTTTTTTCGCGGGTTACTTCGCCTTCTTTAAGTTCTCGTACAAGGTTTTCCAGTGTTTTTCTGCTTTCGCTTAAAAAATTCTGAAGTTTGCCTACAGATTCGCGTTTTAGTTCCGCCTCTTTCTGACGAAGCTGTAATTCTTTTAAATCGCTTTTACGTTGTTCTTCTTTTAGCCTGGTCTGTTCAATTTCGCTTTTTTTCTCCAGTCCTGCAAGTTCTCTTTGTTTTTCTTCAAGCCCTTTTATCATTTGTGAAACATCAGATTTTTCATCATCTATATAATTCCTTGCGCTGGTAATAATTTCTTTGTCTAAACCGTTAGACGCCGCGATATCAATAGCCCTGCTTTCTCCGGGAAGCCCGGAAATAATTTTGTAGGTGGGCGAAAGTGTCTGCGCGTCAAATTCAACCGATGCATTTTCCACGCCAGGCCTTGTGTAGCCGTAATGTTTTAAAATGCCATGGTGCGTTGTAATTAACATCCGCGCATTTTTTTCTATTAAGTAATCCAGAACAGCCATTGCAATTGCGCCGCCTTCCTGCGGATCTGTGCCAGAACCAAGCTCGTCAAGAAGCACAAGAGTTTTTTCGCTTACTGCGGCGGTAATGGCGGAAATGTTTGTAATGTGAGCTGAAAATGTAGAAAGAGACTGATTAATTGACTGCTCGTCGCCGATGTCCGCAAAGATTCCGTCAAAAATGGGCAGAACGCTTCCTTCATCCAGAGGAAGGGCAAGAGCGCTTTGGTTCATCATTGCAAGAAGACCGAGAGTTTTTAACGCTACGGTTTTTCCGCCAGTGTTTGGGCCTGTAATTATTAAAGTACGAGTATCTTTTTTCATTTCTATATTGATGGGAACCGCTTTTTTTAGCATTGGATGGCGCGCTTGCTTTAATAAAAGACTTTGTTCGGGGTTATTGCTTATTGTAAAATGTCCCTTTGTTGCCATAGAGTATTTTGCTCTGGCCCTTGAACATTCAAGTTCGATTATTGTTTTGTGAAATACTTTTAGATTATCATGATGAACAGATATACTTTCTGTTAACTCACGCAGTATTTTTTGAATTTCCGCATCAAGATTTCGTTTTTCCAAAAGAAGCTCGTTGTTTTTTTCTACTACATCCAATGGTTCTATAAAAACAGTCTGTCCGCTGGATGACGCTTCGTGGACAATTCCTGAAATTCTTGCGCGGAAATTTGCTTTTACTGCAAGCACGGCTCTTCCGTCTCTTTGCGAAGGAAGCGGCGATTGTAACATTCTTTTGTATTCATCATCTGTTGCATAGCGCGATACCGCATTTTTAAGATCTTTTTCCAATCCGCTTATTCGTTTTTTTATAACGCGCAAGACAGGAAGATCGCGCAGGTTTCCTTCCCGGTCTATTATTTTAAAGATTTCCGCCGCCGCCTGGCTGCAATTCGGCAATTCTTTTAGAATCACGGAAAAAAACGTATCTTTATCCAGCCATTTTGCAAATTCCGCGCTTCGCTCTATAAAAAGCCCGACAGCAAGCGCTTCGTCCAAATCCAGAACAGTGCCCTGTGTTTTTATTTTCGGAAGAAGAAAATCGATAGAAGGCAGCCACAAGCGCGGTTCGTCATTGCGTGATTTTAAAAGAGAAAAAATAACACGAACAGTATTTTTTTCTTCTTCTGCCGAATCATCGTAAACAGGCTGAGAATCTTTTATAATAACCGCAGCCTCTTCGCTTACGGCATGAGAAGCAACATTTTCCATAATCTGCGGATATTCAAGAAGATTTTGGGTTTTTGCCGCCAGCGCTTCTTTAGTCATCGGTATCTTTACCTTCAAGATCGTCTGTTATGCGCAGGAAACTTTCATAACGATCTTCATGAATAACTCCTGCATGGACAGCTTCCATTATTTTGCAGCCGCATTCGCTTCTGTGGGAACAGGAAAGGCCAAAGCTGCATTTTCCCGCAAGCGGAGAAAATTCGCGTAAATAAGTTATTAATTCATTGGATTGAATTCCATCCGGGATAAATCGGCGCACTCCCGGAGTGTCAATTATATGCGTGTCATCGGCAAGATCGAACATGACAGACATTGTTGTTGTATGAACGCCCCTGTCGTATTTTTCATTCAAACTTCCTTCTCTTATATCCAGCCCGGGCTGCAGCGCATTTATAATACTGGATTTTCCAACTCCTGATTGTCCCGCCAAAACGCAAATCTTTCCTTTTATTATACTGCGAAGTTCCTCTATTCCCGTTCCTGTTTTTGCAGATACAAATAAAAGTTTGTAACCAATACGTTTGTATTCTTCCAGGCGTTCATCTATGTCTATATCATCATATTCAATATCCATTTTATTGCAGATAACAAGCGCTTCGATTCCCGCAATGTCTGCCTGTAATAAAACCCTGTCAAGAAAACGAGGCCTAAAAGGCGGAGATTCAGGAGTGCATATGCAAAGAACAAGATCGACATTTGCAGCAAGAAGCTGGCTTGAAGAACCTTTTTGATTAAATCTGCTGAATAAATTACGCCTTTTTTCTACAGAAAGAATCATTGCAGTACTGGAATTATTTTGACGCTCTATTGTAACCCAGTCCCCCGGAGCAATGGGATTGTAAACATCTTCATGCCCCTTTAAGACTTTTCCTTTTATTCGGCATTCAAGTTCTGTCAGGCCGTTTGGCGTATCAACGCGGACTGTCATAATGTTACGCGAGCCGCGTATAACAAGTCCTTTTAACGTTTCTGTTTCGTTTTTCATAATGTATCTAACATGCAAAGCGCAAAACCCAATTCGGATGAACGGTTCTGCCACGATGAATCTGCAGGTTCTGCTCCAGTGAGCAAAAGCCATGGTACGGGCTGGAAATCTGTTTCCGCGCGCAGTTGTCCGTCTTTTTCATCCAAAAGATATTCGATTCGTTTGGTAACTCCTTCCAGTGAGTCAAATACTTTTATGGATGGAGAAGCTTCGCGCTGGAATTCTTCCAGGAGATACAGAAAGTGCGTGCAGCCAAGCACAAGGGTATCTGCACCCTGCGCGCTAAAAAGTTCTATATATTTTTTTACAATTTCTGTTTTTTCTTTTTGATCAGCCTTGTCAAAACGCTGTTCGACAAATTCAACCAGCTCGGGCGCGGCAATACCGGAAATTTCAAAGTGATTTATGCCGTCGTTTTCGCAGTCTTTTGCCAGATTTTGATTATAGGGATCTTCGATTGTCCGCGCGGTTCCAAGTACGCCGACTTTTCCTGTTTTTGACGCACTTGCCGCAGGTTTTATCGCCGGGACAGTTCCTACAAATGGTATTTTTGGAAAATGCTGTCTTAACGGTTCCAGGGCGGAAACCGTGGCAGTGTTGCAGGCCAATACAATAATTTTTGGATTTATTGTTATTAAAAGTTTTTCCATAAGCGAAATCAGGATAGAAGATAATTCATCTTTGCCGCGCGGCCCATAGGGGAAGTTTTGCCGATCTGCAAGATAACAAACTTCTTCCTGCGGATTTTTTGCTATAAAATCCCTGCAGTAGGGGAGTCCGCCAATTCCTGAATCTATAAATAAAATAGGTCTGTTATCCATAATTATTTAAACAAGTTGTCAAATGCCGTTCTTGACGCATCGGCCTTTTCCTTTTCTTTTGTGTTTGCGCCCTGAGTGCGGAACTTTTCATCCAGCGAAAACCAGTCGCAGAAATTTCCGCGTTCCTTGTCTGCTTGCGGCTCGGCGCTTGTTTCCCGGCAATCGCCCCTTGTGCCCGGAAGGAAGAAACGGCAGTTTTTGCATGAACGCAGATCTTTTCCGCAGTCCTGACACCTTAGAGAACGCCCGATAGGATCGGGATCTTTTACCGGAGAGCCGCAATACCAGCACATATTATTATTTTACCCTCTACCAGACTGGTTGTAAAGATAAAAATGTGCTAAACTGTTGCTATGTTTACCATAAATCCGTGCGCCGCAGGGTGCGGAAGGCCGGCGATAACGGGATATAATCTTTGTTTTCTTCATCAGGCAAATCCGGAACAGGAACATATCCGTATATGTACCTATATAGAAAGAAATATGATTATAAAAGATTTGACTGTATCGGGCATGCATTTCGAAAACGCCGATTTTTCCGAACATCAGTTTTATGGCTGCAACTTTAAGGATACATTATTTTCCAATTGTAATTTTTCCGGCATTAAAAGCAGGATGAGTTTTTTTGATTTTGCAGAATTTAAAAACTGTGATTTTTCAAAATCCGACATTCAATTTTTATCGTTTGCCGGAGCCGTTTTTAATAATTGCAATTTTGAAGGAACAGAACTTGTGCACGTTAATTTTGAAGGGGCTGCAATAAGCGATTCATCTTTTAACAATTCAAATTTATACAACAGCCGGTTTGTCAGCGCCGATTTGGTCAGAAGTTTTTTTGTTAACTGTAATTTAAAGCGCGTGTTTTTTGCAAGTGCAAAACTTGATGATGTTGTGTTTAAGTCATCGAATACCGCAGAAGCCGTGTTCGAGAGGGAAGAGCAATGAAACTTTTTTTTCACTATTGTTCTTTTGGTTTTAGTAACTGTTATATTCTTGGATCTGAAAGCGCCGTACACGGGCAGCAGAACGCCGCGATTATTATTGATCCGGGAAGCATGGAAAATCAAACGCTTGAAACAATAGAAAACAATAATTTTGATGTTAAAGCTGTGCTTATAACCCATGAACATTTGGCGCACGTGCGCGGTTTGCGTACCTTAAAACGCATATACGATGTAGAAGTGTTTGCCGTCAATCAAATTATTCAAAATCACAAAACTGCGATGGTAAAAGACGGCGACATAATTGTTATCGGCGATTTTCAGGTTGAAGTTATTTCCATACCGGGACATTCATCGGACTCGGTTGTTTATAGAATCGGCAATTTACTTTTTACAGGCGATGTTCTTACAGCCGGACTTGTCGGCAGCACTGCAAGCGCCTACGGAGCTACTACTCAGATGAATAAACTCCGCACCCGCCTTTTATCCCTTCCCGGCGATTATGTCGTACTGCCCGGACACGGGCCGCCGTCAACCCTTGAAGCCGAAAGACGTTTTAACACGGACATATTTAATTATGAACAAAGCCGTAACAAACGCCCAACGTTCAAGATAGAAGATCTTTAGAATAAATATTTATCGCTTGAACCTTAAAGATTCAACTGTAGCATCGCCTCTTAAAATACCAAACCATAATTCATCGTTTGTTCTTTCGCGCAGTATTCTGTAGAAAGAAGCGATGTCATTTACGGCATGGCCGTTTATCGAAACTATTCTGTCGCCCTGTCTGAGTCCTACAATATCAGCCGGGCTTCCTGATACAATCTGCGCCGCAAAAAGACCCCTTGCATTATTGTCAAGCTGAAGCGTTTGTCTTATTTGATCATTCAACGGAATAACCGTAACGCCCGGCCAAAGTCTTCTGTTATCTGACGCTGCCTGTTCTGTGCGGACTTCTATACGGACGCGAATTTCCCTTTGCTGTCTGTCTCTTATAACTGTAAACACAGCGTTATCGCCGGGACGCAAGTCGCCGACAATCATTTGAAGCTGTTGTACGCCGCGCGCTTCTCTGCCGTTTACATGAGTAATAAAGTCGCCGGGTCTAATGCCGCCTGTGTCGGCGGGAGAGCCAAGGAAAACTTGAGCAGCTAACGCGCCGCGTCTGTTTTCCAAACCAAGCCCGGTGATTGTTTCCCTGCTTGGTTCCTGTAATGAAACGCCAAGCCAGCCGTATCTTGTAGTTCCTGTTTCTATAAATTCATCGATAGAGCGTTTTACATTATTGATTGGAATTGCAAAACCAAGTCCGACATTGCCGCCGCCGGAAATGTTACTTGCAATCCATGTATTTACGCCTATCACTTCTCCTCTTATGTTTACAAGAGGGCCGCCTGAGTTGCCCTGATTTATGGGCGCGTCAGTTTGAATAAAATCATTTATGTTTCCGCCGGGTCCGCCTGTACGGCCTACCGCGCTTACTATTCCCATTGTTACAGAGAATGAAAATTGTTCGCCAAGCGGGTTGCCGATGGCAATTGCCCAGTCTCCAACCGCAACAGTATCAGAATCGCCAAGAGTTGCAAGCGGAATAACATCGTTGGTTCTAAAAGAAACCACAGCAAGATCTTTTCGTTCATCTTTGCCGACCAATTCTGCAGGATATTCTTTGCCGTCAATTGTGGCAACCCGAATTTCTGTCGCGTCATCTACAACGTGACAGTTTGTAAGCGCATAATAAAGACCGTTTCTGTGCCGTACAACAATTCCGGAACCAAGTCCCTGCGAACGGAATTCTCGTTCCTGTCCCTGATTCGGTCCGCGTTCGCGCGGCCCAAAGAAAAATTCCCAGGGAATACCGTTAAAATTAGGAGTTTGCTGACGTCTGACAGAAACAGTTTTTAGTTCTACTACAGAGGGCAGCATTCTTTCTGATATTGAGCGGAAGGCAGTCTGCAATGATTCAGCTACCGCAAGCGCGTCTTCCGGAATAACAACCTGACTTTCCTGAGCTCTTGCCCTCGTTCCCGGCGTCGAGCAGGAAAATGATAAAAAGGCCAAAGAAAACCCAAAAATAGCGCCAATAAGAACCAGATTAAAAACAAGCAGGTTCCTTGATGACAGTTTTTGTATTATGTTCATATATACTCCTGAAACATGGAATTACTCTTATATACTATCAAATATATAAATGATTTAATAGGTTACAAAAATAACAGAAAAAAGCCAAGGTGTTTAATGCTTATTAACCGCATAAGTAATAATTTTACTTGACATTTATATAACTTCAGGCGATACTGAATTTAAACCTGTGGTTGCGTTATGCTCATTGAGTGTATGGCTCATTTAGTCCACAGAGTCCGCGTTCGCTGGAGTGGTATGTGTAATGGGTCTGCCACCCTTC
>Ga0123356_10000789_pt1 | contig 35149 bp, 27 predicted proteins | sample TergutEmb28metaG_2_FD_92546 | JGI IMG/M metagenome (GOLD analysis project Ga0123356, IMG submission 92546) | Embiratermes neotenicus P3 segment gut microbial communities from Petit-Saut dam, French Guiana - Emb289 P3 | ecosystem: Host-associated > Arthropoda: Insects > Digestive system > Gut ...
CACAATAAAAGTACGCGTCGCCTTGTCGCCGATATTCTATGGCTGGCTCTTCCAGTTTGGCGATTTATGCGAGATTATTGAGCCGCAAAGCTTAAAAGACGACCTGAAGCAGCATGCGGCAGTATTCCTTAAACAACTGGAGAAGTGAGGCACGCAACAATGGATCATGTTATGCCATACCTGATTATCGCCGGTACCTCTGCGGCTGTATACCTCTTCCTCATCGTGGCAATCAGGCTGTTCGGCAAAAAAGAGTTCTCTCAGCTCTCCACATTTGACATAGTCTTTATACTGTTGATCAGCAACGCCGTGCAAAACTCAATGATATCGGCAAACTTCACATTCTGGGGAGGAATAGTATCAGCAGTAACGCTCTTTATAGTTAACTTCCTGATTAAGAACATCATATATAAAATACCGAAAATATCCGAGTGGGTGCAGGGGCATCCAATTATGCTGATATACGAGGGAAAGCCAATACCGGATAACATGAAGAAAGCAAAAATCAGCGTATACGAGCTTGAGGAAGCCGCCAGAGAGCATGGGATAAAAGCTATAGAGGACGTTAATCTTGCCGTTCTTGAACTGGACGGGAGTATTAGCATAGTGGCGGAGGATTACTCCAATCTGATCAAGAAGAAAAGACGCCGCTACAGCAACGAGATATAATCTATTTAAACCTTATCCACTCAATGTCAATATCACAACCGGGCAGGAATACAAGTGAAACGGTATTCTTGCCTTTTATCTTGTTATCAAGAGAGAAGCATGAGAGAGCATATTCAACCGAAGGCTCAGCTTCAAGCATATTACTAAACGATACACTATCGGCGTCTGTTGTGACAACCTGAAATGAGTTCTTACGCCTGCACCGCAGATTTATTTCAATCGCCTCCGCTCCGTTGTCGCCGAAGTCCATATCATTAAAACCGATTGTTACATTATTTCCGATACCCTCTATAGCGCGGTCGGCGACGGAATATGAATCACCGTAAATAAAATCATTATCTGCCGCATATAACTTTTCAAATGCCTTGTCAAGCTCCCGGAAAACAAACCCGCCGATATGTACCTTTTGGTTAAAAACAAAGCAAATTGTCTCAATGCCTCTAAGCCTGCGGGGAAGCTTATAGGTGGCGTCTATATATGTATTCCATATAGTGCCTTTATCGTACAAAGGTTCAAACAGTAGTATTCCTCCATGCTCCGGCATGCCCCCGGTCCATATTTCAAATATGAAAGGCTCACTGTCCAGTGCAAATAATGATAAGGTAATCTCGTCCGACCCGAACGCGCCGAAGTCAATATCTGCAAAACCGACATGGCTTTTACCCTTGCGCATTGTGGCAACGCCCCGCTCATTAGCGTTTGCAAGTTCGGAATTGCTTAGATTATATAAGCCGCCGGCTAAAAATTTATAAGGGTTCAATAACGGTCTGCCATATCCTGAAAGAGTTAATTGAATCTGCGAATACAGCGATATATGCTCGCCGCCGTTTTTTATACCGCACCGGACAAATGCATCCCCGTCGCCGTTCGGCACCAAAACCGCACTGCGTCCGTCGTCCGCCACATCGAGAACACCCAACGGGCTGTCAATCCCGGAAACGTCCGTAAGTCTCCAGGCAAGGTCATCATATGTTGCATCCTCCGGATATGTTTTAGCAAAAATCCGAAAACCGTCTGAAGTCAACTCTACCTTCCGGACGGGAACGTCAGTGCTATCCATCTCCAAATTAATGCTCATAGTAGCCGTTGGATAATCCGGCTTTGCGATTGCGAGCAGCTTGCCGTTAAACAAGCGCCTGCTGCTTGACCGGTATTGATCATAATCGGTGGAGTCCCCGTTGTCCAAGCCTAACAGAACGCCGTTATCAACGCAGACATTAACACGATTGTTGGCGTTCTCGACAATGTTGTCATCCTTATCCAGAGCGGTTATCTCATAAAATACAAGCTCCCCGACAGTTTCGGGTCTTGCGTTAAATCTCACGGCATCACCAAATGAGCGCCTGACAGTCCGTGCAACCTCATTGCCTTCATCGTCATATGCGAGACCTGTCAATTCCCCCGGCTCGTACGGCACACGAAACTCACCCTTAAGCTTTTTATCGGATTTTTGTTCAACTTCAAAAACCCCTATGGAACTCCCGTTGAAAAACAACTCGGCTTTCGGAGCGTTTGTGCAAATACAAACATCAATGACCTGACCCGGAGAAAAGTCCCAATACGGATATATGTGTACAAATGGGTCGGCTTTATAGTCAACCCAGGCAGACTTGAATATGTAATAGGAGTCCTTCGGAAAACCGGCTGTATCAATTTGCCCGAAGTAGGAGTTCTTCGTATGGTACGGCGTTGGTTCGCCTATATAATCAAACCCCGACCAGAGGAACTGTCCGGGTGAAAAATATGCGTCCCTGTCATCTGTTATGCACTTTTCTATACTCCGCGCACCCCAGCTTGTACGGCTGTTCCCGAAAGCGGAGCATTGCATATCGTCATCATGCAAAAGCTCTTTGCCGAGCGGGAAGTGATAAACACCCCTGCTTTGAACGATTGAGCAGGTTTCCCCGCCGTATATGACCCAGTCCGGATAAGTGCGGTGATGGTCATGATAAAGCTCCTCAGCGTAGTTGTAGCCGATGATTTTTAGTAAATCCGCACATTTTTGAGTGTTTTCCCAAGCCATAAAATTTGAAGAAAAAGTAACAGCGGAGTGACCATTTGGGTCATGCTCCTTTACCAGAGCAGTCAGTAAACGGAGCGTTGCCGCACCTTTTTCATAATCAGCATGGGTATCATATATCTCATTTCCGATGCTCCAAAGAATCACGGACGGGCAGTTGCGGTCCCGGCGTACCCATGAAGCAACGTCTCTCTCTATCCACTCATCGAAAAACCGGGCATAATCATACTCGGTTTTTGGAAGCCGCCACATATCCAAAATCTCCGACATAACCAAAAAGCCCATCTCGTCGGCAAGCTCCATGAAAGATACCGAAGGCGGGTTATGTGCTGTGCGTATCGCGTTTACACCCATACCGCGAAGGATATTAAGCTGCCGCTGCATAGCATCCCTGTTAAAAGCCGCGCCTAAAGCGCCAAGGTCATGATGCTGGCAAACGCCGTTCAGCTTGACCCTGCGACCGTTAAGAAAGAACCCTTCATCAGGCTTAAACTCCGTTTCCCGGATACCGAAACGGGATATGACAGTATCTGAAACACTTCCGCCAACAAGCAGCTCTGATTTAAGATGATAGAGGTGGGGGTCGTTAATATCCCATAACCGTGCATCAGGAATGGTCATACCCCCGGTCTCGATAACATGATGGCGAACCTCAAAAACCTGCCCGCCTGCCTCAACCTCCGCTTCAACCTCAACAACCCATTGCCCGTCGATTTGCTTTTTTGGAGTTATATATATACCGTCCGATATAAAATGCGCGGCATTCTTTGTTAAAAGAAAAACATCCCTGTAAATTCCCGCTCCTGTATACCATCTCGAACATGGGGATTGGTAATTCACCTTAAGCAAAATTGTGTTATCACGGTCTTTGATGAGGTAATCAGTAATATCAAACTCAAAAGCGGTGTAACCGTATTTCCACTCACCAACCTTGGAATCATTCGCAAAAAGAGTGCTGTCCATCATAACGCCGTCAAAACGGATAAAAACATGTTTATCCTGAAATGCGGAATCGAACTGGAAGGTCTTCTTATAGAAACCCACACTGTTTTCATAAAGGTTTAATGTGTCACTGATAAGCCAGTCATGTGGAATCTCCACAGGCGTAAAATTCTCAGGCGAGTTTTTTGCAAAGAGCCAACCGTCATTAAATAAATTCATACGCACCTCACGAAAAATATTCGGTATTTTACTATTGCAAATGCGCGTAACATATCCGGCCTTCTGCAAAGCCTCGCGAAGCTTCAAAAGTGCCGGGAACACCACTATCTGAAGAGTAAAAATAATAGCGAACTGAGGAAGCCTTAAAACAAGGAGCGGGAGATACGGCAAGCCAAAGAAACGTGAAGCGGGTGAAGTAATTAGCCCGAGGGTGGTTAACCCCATGCCGCATATAACTTGTGTCAGCAAAGCGCTGATTACAGAATGAGGCCATGTTTTTATGTTTTTTCGATGCAAAATTAACCCGAAAATGAAACCTTCAGTCATCCGGGAAACAAGTATCAGGGGAATTGGAAACTGCCCCATGATGGGCCAACCTAAAATATCGGCGATACCAAAAGCGGCGGCACCCCACAACGGACCGAAGAACATACCACAGCACATCATGGGGATAAATGCAAAGGAGATTCGGCTTGTTCCAATGTCAATCACGGGAATCAACCGCTCAAGCACAAACGCAAGAGCAATGAGCATTGCCACCTGGCAAAGAGTACGTAAAGAAAATCCTGCGTTCATGCGAGCAACTGTTTTACTCGCAAAAAGTCCTTTCAAACAAAAACCCTCCCTCCGGGCTATCGCCACTAAAGAAGGATTTCTTTGTGGCAGCGGATGCGAAATCACACCGCGGGCAACGGTTTTTCCACGGAATACCTGCCCTTCGTCCGGCAGCGACCTCCCATCCGCCGGCACTTAACGCATGATTTCTACTCTGTCAATTCAATTTTAGAGATTGCCGGTTTAGTATATCGGATAACAAAAAAATAAGCAATAGGGAAAATATGTGAACATATTTAATGAATGTGCGTAAACACCACTGGGAGCAGAAGTCTGGAAATATAGCTATATACCTCTGCTGTTGACTATAATTCTCCTCCATAATATAATCAAGCTGCCGATTACGATGATATGAAGGAGAAGCCATTGGGTACAAAGTAAAGACAAAAACAAGGGGGCGATAATGAAAATGAGTAAAGCAGCCATTATTAGCTTTTTGCTTTTCTTATTAATATTATCAAGCTCATGCGGTTCTCTTTAGGGTATTGAGTGTATTTACTCATTTTCCGCTATAATTCGTGCATATACAAAACTATCGAGGTATTGATATGGTTTGGATATATATAACAGGCGGGGTTGTGATAATGATAACAGCGGCGTTAATCTACTGTGTCGCGCCCGGAAGAATTCCTCCCGCTGCAAAAAAGGCGGCAAAGGTCTTTTACGGTCTGAACTGCGCCCATCGAGGTCTGTATTCAAAAGACCAGTATGTACCTGAAAACTCGCTGCCTGCGTTTGCGGCGGCACATAGCGCAACCTACGGCATCGAGCTTGACGTACAACTGTCAAAGGATGACGCAGTTGTTGTTTTCCACGATGACAATCTCAAGAGGGTCTGCGGTGTTAACGCAACGGTAAGCAGCAAGGACTTAAATGAGCTTGCTGAGCTTTCACTGTTTGATACCGATGAAAAAATACCGCTGCTCACCGAGGTCTTGGAAATAATCGGGGACTCGCCGGTGATGGTCGAACTCAAACCTGCCGGTGAAAAAAATGAAAAGCTGTGTGAGGAAACCTTAAAAATAATGAGAGCGCAAGGTCAGCGCTGGTGTATTGAGAGCTTTGACCCGCGTATCGGAGCATGGTTTCGCAAAAACGCGCCGGACGTGCTTCGAGGACAATTGAGCCGTCCGCCAAGGGAACTCGTCAGAGAAGCCGGCATTCCAAAAGCCACAGCTTTTTTACTCGGAAATTTACTTGTCAACTTCATATCGCGCCCGCACTTTATCGCCTACCGCAACACAAGACGCCCGTTGACCGTGCGATTATGCCGCGCAATGAGACCGATGAAATTCATATGGACTACTCAACCCGGAGATAACATATTAAAATGTGAAAAGCAGAACGATGCCGTTATTTTTGAACATTATGAGCCTGTGCCGAGATATAATAAAAAAGTTACATATCTATGAGACCTGTTCAAATTGACTGTTATATAAATCGGCATAATACCCACCCTTTTCCAGTAGCTCGATATGGGTTCCGCTTTCGACAATATCACCCTTATCCATAACTAAAATCATGTCGGCGTTTTTTATTGTGGACAGTCTGTGAGCGATAACAAAGGACGTCCTGCCCTTGGTCAGGCTGCTCATTGCATTTTGAACCAAATGCTCCGTGCGTGTATCAACGGAGCTTGTTGCTTCGTCAAGAATCATCATGGGAGCATTCTGAATCATAGCCCGGGCGATTGTGACGAGTTGCTTCTGCCCTTGTGAAAGGGTTGTTTTATCATTCAGGACAGTATCATACCCCTGAGGTAAGGTGCTTATGAAATGGTGCAGCCCGACAGCTTTACAGGTTTCAACAACCTGCTGCTCCGTTATACCGTCTTTGCAATATATGATGTTTTCCTTAATCGTACCCTCAAAAAGCCATGTGTCCTGCAGCACCATGCCAAACTGCTCCTGGACATTATCGCGGGGAACTACGGAGGAAGGCTTTCCGTCGATAAGTATATCGCCGCTGTCCAGCTCGTAAAAGCGCATCAAGAGATTTACTATTGTTGTCTTACCCGCGCCGGTCGGACCGACTATGGCGATTCTCTTTCCCGCCTCTACCTTTGCAGAAAAACCGTGAATAACCGTTTTATCTTTGTCATACCCGAACTTTACATTCTTAAACTCAATCTCGCCGTTGATATGAGCGAGCAGCTCCGTCTTACCGCTTTCATCCTCCATTTCCTCTTCACCGAAAAATTCAAAGACGCGCTCGCCTGCTGCGGCAGTCCTTTGCAAATTTTGGAAGGCTTGAGCAAGCTGCGAGAGCGGTTGGGTAAATAACCGTATATATATCATAAACGCAGCTATCACACCAAACTGGATAGTTCCGTTCATGGCGAGTACCGCACCAACCACGCAAACGGCTACATACCCAAGATTGCCGATAAACATCATGATCGGCATCATCAATCCGGAAATGAACTGGCTCTTCCAGCCGCTTTCGTAAAGGCTGTCGTTCACCTCGCCGAAAATCCGCCCGGCTTCCTTCCCTCCATTGTAGACCTTCACGACGTTATGACCGGAATAGACCTCCTCAACAAAGCCGTTAACCGCACCTAAATCCTCTTGCTGCCTTTTAAAGTGCTTTTGGGATTTCCCCATAATAAATGACATAAGGATAAAGCCTATTATACACGCGCCTATAGCGGTTACTGCCATAAGCCAGTTGTTATAAAACATCATTACAGCCGAACCGAAAAACATTGTGACCGACGTAACCAGAGTGCCAATGCTTTGATTCATCGTCTGTCCGATGGTATCAACATCGTTGGTAACACGGCTCAATATATCGCCGAAGCTGACCTTGTCAAAATATTTTAGGGGAAGCCTGTTTATTTTTTGAGAAATATCGGTACGCATGTTTTTGCCGACCCTTTGCGTCACGGTTGCCATGATATATCCCTGAATAAAGTTTAAAACTGCAGATGAGCAATAGAGTATTACAAGCAATATTGCAATGCTGGTAACAGCGTCAAAATCAACGCTTACGGCTTGTCCGGAAGCCATGAGTGCCGCAATCACCTTTTGTATCTCGTTAGTCATCTTACCTATTTGATCGGGACCGATTATAGTCAGCACCGTGCCGACTGCAGCAATAATAAGCGAAATTACAATAACCGGCATATACCTCTTACAATAGGAAATGAGTTTAACCCAGGTCCCCTTAAAGTCTTTTGCTTTTTCAGTAACATCTATCGGACCGGAACCCGGTCCCCGCATACGCGGTCTTCTGTCGGCATTATGTCCGCTCATTCAGAAAATCACTCCATTCTGTCAACTCAGGTTTGAAAACCCTGCCGCTGCAATACATTCTCATGACACCAGTTCATCCTCGCTAAGCTGGCTCATTGCAATCTGTCTGTATACCTCGCAGTTTTCCAAAAGCTCCTTGTGGCAGCCGTGTCCGGCAACCCTGCCTTCATCCAGTACAATTATCTGGTCGGCATCCATAATAGTGCCGATACGCTGCGCGACAATCATACAGGTGACTCCGGCAGTCTCCTTTTTTAGCATATTACGCAAAAGCCTGTCGGTTTTATAATCAAGTGCAGAAAATGAATCATCAAAAATATAAATTTCAGGCTTGCGGCAAACAGCACGGGCGATAGCCAGCCGCTGCTTCTGCCCGCCGGAAACATTTGTTCCTCCCTGTGCGATTTCAGCCTGATAACTCCCCATGCTCCCCACAATATCCGCGCCCTGCGCTATTGAAACCGCTTTTTTAACGTCCTCTTCATTAAAGCCGCCACCTCCGTTATCACCATATGCAACATTCGAGGTAATCGTCCCCTTAAAGAGTACGGCCTTTTGCGGTACATAACCGATTTTATTGTGTAAAGCTTCAAGCTTGTATTCCCGGATATTTACGCCGTCAATAAGGATATCACCCTCGGTCGCGTCAAAAAATCGCGGTACAAGATTAATAAGCGTTGACTTCCCGCTCCCGGTTGAACCGATAAACGCGATGGTTTCACCCTTACGAACCGTAAAGCTCACATTCTTAAGAACAGGCTCCGCTGCGTCGGGGTATTTAAACCCGACGTTCTTGAAGGTCACCTCACCATAAACTCCGGAAAGCCCTTCGGTACGGTTTCCATCCAAAATAGTTGCCTGCGTATCCAGCACTTCGCAAATGCGTCTTGCGGAAACTGTCGCACGGGGAAGCATGATAAAAATCATCATCAGCATCATAAACGACATGATTACCTGCATGGCATATATGGAAAAAACCATCATATTAGAAAAAATCGGAAGCTTGTCCGCAGCTTGCGCGGCATCAATCAAATAAGCTCCAATCCAAAAAACCGAAAGGGAAACACCGCTCATAACCATAGTCATAACAGGCATTAAAAACGCCATTGCACGGCTTGTATAGAGCTGCGTCCCGGTAAGCTCGCTGTTTGCCTGTTCAAACTTTGCCTCTTGATAATCCTCGGCATTATATGCTCTGACAACACGAAGCCCTGTCAGATTTTCACGGGTGACACGGTTCATATTATCAATCAATGACTGCATCATTTTGAATTTAGGCAGTACAAAGAACATTAGCAGTATTATCATGACTAATAATATAAGCACGGCGATGCCTGTAGCCATAGTCCACTCCAGGCCTTTCCCGGCTATTTTGGTAATTGCCCATGCGGCAGTTATAGGTGCTCTTATGATAAGCTGCAAGCCCATGGCAACCACGAGCTGGATTTGTGTGATGTCGTTTGTAGAGCGGGTTATCAGGCTGTCTGTTGAAAAATGATTGATTTCCTCCATAGAGAATGAATCGACTTTGTTGAAAAGCAGTCTGCGTAAGCGCCGGGAAAATGCCGCACCTATTATTGCGGCAAAAAAACCGACGATAATTGACGCAAATAAACTGCCAAGCGTACACAACAGCATCATACCGCCGGCAATCCAAATATCACCCATCGCGCTGCCCGGTGTTTGAACCAGAGTAGTTATTTCGGCCATATAGTCCGGCGACTTTAAATCAAGCCAAACCTGCATGACTATGAAGCCCAGGCTGATTACTGCCATTAGCCATTCCCTTGGTTTCAGATGTTTCAGAATTTTTATCATATCGTAAGCGACTTGAAATACCCTAAGAACGCTTCGTTCTTGTTGAGCATTTTCTGTGTCATTTCCTTAATTTCAGACATAGACAATACGCTTGCCGTTAGAGGGTCAAACAAGTTGGCCTGAAAAACCTTCCACGGATCACCCTCAATAGCGGCGTTAACAGCCATTTCTTCAATCCGTGCTGTTAAATCCACAAGAATGGCAATGTTATCCGGTAAATGCCCGACATGAATCGGCTGCAGCCCCGTCGGGGATGCCAAAACAGGTGTTTCCACACATGCAAGTGGCTGCATATTGCTGATTATGCCGTGATTCAACTGGTTTCCGTTGAATACAAAAGGTTCTCCGCTGCCAAACAGTGCGTTAAAGATGTTTGACGCATATTCGCCGCCTCTGTTTAAGTCCATATCCTCTTTATTTATGAAATCATTAAACCGCGACTCCCATGTTGTTTCCGCTTCAAGATACTCATTTAGGATAAATGCATACTTGCCGGGATTCCAGCCTGTACCATGAGTGCAATACTTATCGATTAAATCGGGACGCTTTCTGAACCATGGCAGATATTCTGAGTTATGACCGGAGGATTCAGTAGGATAATAGCCGAAATTTAAATACATCTCATTGCGAACCTGTTCGTGGTTGGCGACCTCCGGGTCGCTTTTCACCTTATCCAAAATCAAGGGGTATGCATCCGCGCCGTTCCATTTGTATTCGAGATAAAAAGCAGTGTGGTTTATACCGGCGCAGGTAAAGGTTACATCCTCAGGTTTTGCACCAATCCACCCGGCAAGCATATGCGCCGTACCCTGGACGCTGTGGCAAAGACCGGTAATACTGGTCTTGCTCTGCCGCAGAAGGTAGCCGCATAACATCGCCATTGGGTTTGTATAATTGAGAACCACTGCATTAGGGCATACAGCTTCCACATCGCGAATAATATCCAGCATCACCGGAGCTGTGCGCAAAAAACGCATAACACCGGAAGGTCCGCGGGTATCGCCGACATTGATGTCAACACCGTATGATTTGGGAATTTCAATATCATGCCGCCAAACATCCACACCGCCCTGTAAAATGGTGATAAGAACGCCATCCGCACCCTCCAGAGCTTTCTTTCGGTCGGTTGTGGCATAAACACCGGCCGGGTAATTCCCGGCACTTATCAGCTTGCCAACGGCCTTGGCAGCGTACTCAAGCCGCCCCTCATGGATATCCATAAGGTGTATTTCGCAATCCCTGAAAGCCTCAAAGCTCAAAATATCTCTGGCAAGAGCTAAAGTGAACCCCAAAGAACCTGCTCCTATAAATGTAAATTTCTTTCCCATTATTATGACCTTTCAAGTTATATTTATTATCTTTTGTATACATACTATATTGTATGTTGCAAAAATACAAGAGGATATAAGTAATACACGAACTTAATGGCGAGTGCGCGCTATACCACCATATTTTGATAAATACACTTTAAATAGAAGCCGAATGCTAGTATACTGGCAATAGCTACAGCAGCATCACCGGCGGAGGAGCAAAATGCAAATTCTATGCCGGATGATAGCATTTTGTAAATAAAAGGAAACAGGCGGAGTTATGCATCCATTACAGAAAATAATAACCTCATATAAATCAGGGAAGCATACAGGCATATTCTCCGGTTGCAGCGCAAGCGAATATGTCATAAGGGCAGTTATGCGCAGATGCAAAGCAAAAAGCATCCACGCATTTATTGAAGCGACAGCAAATCAGGTCAATCAGGATGGCGGGTACACCGGGCAAACTCCAAAAGACTTCCACGCATTGTGCATTGAACTGGCAAAGCGCGAAAACTTCGACACCAAAAATCTCATACTCGGCGGGGACCACCTTGGTCCGTTAACATGGGCAGGCTTGAGTGAAACAGAATCAATGAAAAAAGCGGAAGAACTCACTAGTGAGTATGTACTGGCAGGATTCACAAAGATACACATCGACACAAGCATGCGGCTTGCCACCGATGACCCCGGAAAACCGCTGACCGACGAAACAATCGCAAAACGCGGGGCGAAGTTGTGTAAAGCAGCGGAAGCCGCCTTCATAAAAAGACGCGAAAGCACACCGGATGCCATCAAGCCAGTATACATCATCGGCAGCGAGGTGCCTGTACCGGGTGGAGCGCAGGAGCATGAAGCTCTTGCGGTTACCGGGAAGGAGAATTGCCTTGCCGCTATATCAGCATTCAAAAAAGCATTTAATGAAGTAGGGTTGACAAGAGCATGGGAAAGGGTAGTGGCAGTTGTTGTACAACCCGGGGTTGAGTTCAGCGAAGATGAAATATTCGTATATAACAGTGAAAAAGCGAAACAACTTTGCATGGTAATAAAAAATGAAAAATACGTTTTTGAGGGGCATTCCACGGATTACCAGCCGCGGTATGCGCTCAGGGGGCTTGTAAGAGACGGGGTTATCATATTAAAAGTCGGACCGGCATTGACATTTGCATTGCGCGAAGCGTTGTTTGCACTCGAAAGCATAGAAAAAATTACCCGGTGCGGCAACGATGCCGTTCTGAGCAGATTCTCTGATGTGCTTGAAGCTGTCATGCTGAAAAAGCCCGGACACTGGAACAAATACTACCATGGAGATGAGCAAAGGCAGCGGGTAAACCGCGCATACGGGTTTTCAGACAGAGCCAGATATTATCTGCCTGAGCCGGAGGTAAAGGAAGCAATAAACCGTCTTGTTGCAAACCTTAACGGACCTGTAGCCCTCCCGCTTCTAAGTCAGTTTATGCCTGTACAGTACACGAGAGTGCGCGAAGGCACTCTCGAAAACAAGGTCGATGATTTGATTTTGGACAGGATAGGTGACTGTATAGACGATTACATATATGCAATTGAGTAATTATGCTGCCTGTGCCGTTTAAGATACAAAGCGCAGCAATCTGCCCGGCAAACCGTTATAATCCGGGGTTCTGTTGCACTGCACTGCCGCAATTATTGCAAGGTGCAGTGTTATTCACTGCAGCATACCCGCAGTTAGGGCATGAGTAATTGACCGGAGCCGCCGCGGCTTGTGGTGATTCCGGCGGATGTGCCGGCGACGAATCGTGAGGTTGACCGACTGCAGTCTCGCTCTGATAAACCGGATATTGCCCGTGGACATGAACGCTATGCGAGGGGTGCTTTCTTTCGGTAAGGTATTGGACAAAAAATCCTATTATTGCCAACACCGGAGGGATAATAAAGAGATAACCGAGTGCTGTGGTTTGTAATATCATAATGAGACCATTATTGATTGATACACCGCCGGAAACAGAAGTTGTAAGAATAATCCAGAACCTTCGGAAAATTACCGCAATAATGCCGACAGCTAAACCGGCGATAAGACCCGCGCCCAAACCGGTGGCGAGAGAGTTGGTGATTACGGCAAACAGGATAAAGCCAATGAAAAACGCCGCAACAAAAGCATAAATAAACAAGCCGACGATATACAGCTTATATGCGATTAAGGCTCCTAATAAACCAAGGAAAACAAATAAAAGTATACTGATAAGCTCCGGAGCGGATGAATTTACAAACACCCCCGTAGCAGTTATGGCGAATGCGATTAAGGCGCCAAAAATAAAGCCGACAACAGCACACCATATCTTAAATAGCTTATACCCGAAGAAACATTGCAGAAGCCCGATAATGCACATTATTACTCCAACTGCGGACATAATGTTCTTTGCGGACTGTGCGAGGTTGCCAAAAGAATCAAATAACTGAGAAAGTTCGTGAATCCCTGCCAACCCGGCGATTAATTCAAATAAACCCGTTTCCAAACCGTTCATAAAGACTTTAATTCCTTTCTTACGTGAGATATGATATGCTATGTACGGATTGATTCTATCAAAATTATAGCAATGAATCAACCGTTAGATTAGGGAAGGCTGCGCAGTGGAATATATTAATCAACTATTGATAGTCTGCCCGCTTGTGTTTTTAGCGGGTTTTATTGACTCAATCGCGGGCGGGGGAGGGCTTATCTCCCTGCCTGCATATTACATGGCGGGCTTGCCGCCGCATATCGCGCTTGGTACAAACAAGCTTTCATCCTCCATAGGTATGGTGTTTTCAACCGGCACATATCTGCGCGAGGGGTTTGTATATAAACCCCTTATACCGGTGTCCATCGCAGGAGCACTTATCGGCTCATGGTTCGGGGCAAGAAGCGTTCTCTATTTGGATGAAACAGTATTACGATGGATAATACTAATAGCAATACCGGTACTCACAGTTGTTATAATATTTAAGAAAGACCTGCTTTCACCCGATGAACGGGACTTCAGCCCGAAAAAAGAACAACTGATTGCAGCACTTGTCGCACTTACAATCGGATGGTACGACGGATTCTTCGGACCCGGAGCCGGAACATTCCTCATGCTGTCATTTGTCGGTATATTAAAACTGGATGCCGTAACCGCATGCGGAAACACAAAAGTTGTCAACTTCTGCTCAAATATCGCAGCACTTGCTGTTTTTATTCTGGCAGGTACAGTCAACTATACATTAGCCCTGCCCGGCGCTGCATTTGCAATTTTAGGAAATATCATAGGCGCAAGGCTGACAGTAAAGAAGGGAGCAAAACTGATAAAGCCGGTCATGCTGCTGGTTGTGATTATTCTCATGATAACAATAATAAGGGATTTATTATAGCGCTTAGCATCAGAAACAATGTCTCTGAATTGTTCCCGATTGACAGATAAAAAATATTATTCCTCGTTGCTGAAGATAAACTTGTTTATTTCGGAAGTTATTTCATTTTTTGCATTTCCTATTGAATCCCTCAGCTTCGAAAACGCCGCCTCCAACTCGGCATGCGGAGGCTCATAATCATCATCGGTCGCACGCTCTTTTTCAAGTAAGAACCGCTCTGCAACATCCTGACACTCATTTGAAGCATCCGCAATAGTCTTTAACATGGCATCAATATCCCTGTTGAAATACCTCTCATTGATGAAATGCTGCTCGCGTAAAACATTATCACAATCCTTCATGGTATCGAGCGTCTCCATCAGTGCGCCTTCACTGATATGAACCGAATACTGCAAATGAATTGCAGCCGAATCAAGCCTTGCCAAAATCTCGGGCAGCTTATGATAGACCTCATAAGCTCGCTCGAACTGCTTTCGTTGCCGGTCTTGCTTGAGATTCATGTTGTTGATATGAATAGCGGTTATTATAGCAAAGCATGTTACCATGCCGCCCAGCACCGCGCCGTAATAATCGAGCAGATTGCCCGCGTCAAAAGCCAGATTGAAGTTCAAGCTGGTTTCGGCGATGAAAATATAGTTAATTATCAACGGACCGACGGTCAGCAGGATAAGACCGACAGTGACAGAAATAATTACCAGCATCAGGGTGCTTCGCCGTTTCCTTTTATTCATGCCACTACCTCCTATCCGCCCAGAGCAGACTTCAACCGCTCCCGGGCTGTTTCAATGACTTTAATGCGGGCGTAAAGCTTATCCACAGCCTCGACAACAGTCCACGGTGCATATACCGTTGAAGTGCGGTGCAGCATTTCGTCGACAGCCTCCAGATACATATTCCATTTCTCCCTGTTACGCCAGTCCTCATCAGTGATTTTCCATTTCTTCTCAGGCGTGTTTGTACGCAACTCGAACCGCTTGAGCTGCTCTTCCGGATTTATATGAAGCCAGAACTTCATCAAAACAATGCCGCTGTCCACAAGCTGCTTTTCAAAATCATTTATCTCTCCGAAAGCGCGTTTCCAATCTGCGGTCGTACAAAAACCCTCAACACGCTCCACCATGACCCTGCCGTACCAACTCCTGTCGAATACAGTCAGATGCCCTGCCTTTGGAACTTCATTCCAGAAACGCCATAAATAATGATGCGCGTTTTCGATATCGTTAGGCGCTCCGTATGGAGCAACCTTGTATCCTCGCGGGTCGAGTGGTGTCACCGTGCGCTTGATAGCTCCCCCCTTGCCGGCTGCGTCCCAACCCTCAAAAACCATCGCGGCAGGTACGCGCTGCTTATACATAGCATTATGAAGGCGACCAAGCTCGTTCTGCGCCGCTTTCAGCCGTGTCGTGTACTCCTCCCTGTCAATAGACTTACTTAAATCCGCTGTGGAAAGTGCGGAAGAGCTTGAAATTACTGGAGTACCGGAATCTGCGGGTTGTGCTGCTCCGTTAGCGGCATAAGTACGGTTGTCAGATTTTTCGATATCCCCCGGCAAATCCGCCTTGTCGCGCTTTGCTTTTACAGCCCTCTCCATGGCTGCAAGCACCGTTCTGTATACCTTCACATCTGCAAAACGGCTGTCATCCGCTTCAACTACCGTCCAGTAAGCAGCACCATGATTGGTATCCTCAAGCATTTTCCCGAAGCGTGAAAGATTTCTGCTATACTTTCGGTTCTGCTTTAAATCCGCTTTGCTGACACGCCATGCCGTGTCGGGATTCTCTGAAAGTGCGTTCAAACGCTTTCTTTGCTCCTTCTCGGAAACATGTAAAAAGAACTTTACTATGACCGCGCCGTTAGCTACCAATGTTTCCTCAAAAGACTTGATATCATAAACGGGCTCTGCCAAAGCGGCTTCACTCTTGCTAAAGCCGCGCATAACAACCGGATACCAGCTTCGGTCAAAGATGTGTATGCGCCCCTTTGCCGGTATACGCTGCCAAAAGCGCCACATATACGGGCGCAGCCGCTCATCCTCGGTTGTTTTCTGTATGGTAAAAACCTCATACCCTCTGGGGTCGAGGTAGCTGATCAAGGTGTTGATGCGCGACCCCTTGCCGGCTGCGCTCCATCCCTCAAAGATAATGGTTATAGGGATATTCTCATCCCTGCAAGTCCGCTGCATCTCACTCAACCGCAGACCGAGTGAATTTATTTCCTCCTTGTAATCCTCCTTACTGAGCTTGCGTGAAGTATCGATATCCTTAAGCACGGTAAAACCCACCTCCTGAAAATTACATATTGCCGTTTCATTGCTGTCGTTATATTACCTGTAACATCACTTTACCACACCCGGCAAATTCATTCAATCCCCGTATTTGATAGCACAGCCATTCAAACCTATGGTATAATTAACTGACCGCTAATATTTGATACATATGCAACTTTAATGGGAGATGAAACGTGTCTTGATTAGCCTGCTTTTTATAATTGAACAAACAGACCCCGGTTTCAAACCCGATGTATTAGAGCTGTTCGATAATTTCTCGGATATGGTATATCGAATCGCATTTGTACGGGTAAGCCAGGCATCTGATGCAGATGATGTATTTCAAGATGTTTTCCTGCGCCTCTTAAAGCATGTCGGCAGATTGAGAAGCCGCGAACATGCAAAAGCGTGGCTGATACGATGCACAATCAACTGCTGTAACAGCCATCACAGAAGTGCGTGGCAAAAGAAGACCATAGGCATCGAGGATAACATTTACACAGGGCAGATTGATTTGAGCTATGAGCATATAGAGCTGCTGGACGCCGTACGCTCATTAACACCTGAGCACCGGGAAGTGATTCACCTGTTCTACTATGAAGGGTATTCGGGAAAAGAGATTGCAGAAATGCTGGATACAAATGAAAACACGGTGAAATCGAGATTACGGCGCGCCCGGCTTGAGCTGCAGTCTGTATGGGGCGAGGAGGATGAAAACTATGGAGCGAAATAATTACAGCCATGCAATAGGGCAGGTTGTAACGCCACCCTCTCTTAAGGAGAAGACGCGCCATATGCTGGTTTCTGAAATAACAAAACGGAAGAGCATTTGGACAATCCGTAATATAATGGTTGTGGCAGCGGTCTTTGTATTGCTGATTGGAACCGGCATTTGGGTGACCGGTATACCGGGAAGCAATATACCCGAAGAAAATGCATCCGGAGCATTGGAGCTAAACTTCGTTTCTATAACCGAAGACGTGCCGCCGGTCAGAATGGCTGCGGCATACCCGTTACGGCAGCAAGTTGCGCTTGAAGAGCTTCCTGGCTCATTACCCTATAAACCCCCGTATGGATTTGACCCTCCGGAAGGCAGGATTATAAAATTCTTCTTCGAACCGTCACCAACGCATGACGCTGTATTTGGAGAGGCCGAGTACAGGGCAAAAAGCGGAGCACTGCTGACGGTTATTTTTACAGATGCACCTATGTTGTATCTTCCCGTGGAAATCAGCGGCTCCCGTGTTGCAGACGTGGTGGTCGGTGCGGGATACTCGGAAAAGGATAACATATTCTACGCGGCATATGAACAAAACGGTTACACCTATTTACTGGCTTCGGAAGGAATGGACAGACAGGCTTTTGCCGGCGTGCTTGAACATTTCATCACGGGATAACACAAAAACGCAAAAGTATTGCAACTTTTCGCTAATCATTTGCGTATTAAAAGAAAGAAGAGAATATAACCGTCTGCCGCTATTAAATAAAGAGGTGCCGTACAATGAGAAAACAAACGATTCGTATAATAACGCTGCTGTTGGTATGTTTTATGCTGCTGGGGATTTTCGGATGCATGGAGCGGCAGACAGAAATTAATGAAAGTAACACAAACACGCAAACGCCGCCCGTAACGGCGGAACCGCCGGAATCCGGGACATCACCGGGACCACCGCGGCCGCAGGACGGCTATGTGCCGGATGGTGCTATGATTTCAACCGATGAGCTTGCAACCATGCTTAGGGAAAAATACGCTGATATTGAGACAATAAACTATCAGGAGAGTCTCTGGGATGTGCCGAAGGGTCAGGAGTTTTTCGTGGACTTCGCGTTTGATTTAGTTGAAGACACAGAATATGACAGCTACCCTCAAATTTTCGCCGTTTATTCAGATGCGGAACTGACCGAGCTCGTCCCGACTGCGTGGGAACGCGTTACTCACGAGGAAGACCCGGAAATTCCGGAAGGGCATAACAGGGTATATGCACGCCCCGGAAGAACTGCTGCCGGGCGTGTATGGGGTTCGTATTATGACCTCGTCACACGGGAGGAAATCAAACTGGACGAAGCCGGTGAGTATTACCTGCACGCGCAAGGTGAGTATGAATCCTGGGGCTTTCTGAAGCATTATTATATTGTGCAGCGCATCGACCCCGTTACTGCGGAAGCTTTGGAAAAACCGCTGGTAACGATATTTACGCTTGAAAACCAGCTTGATGCGCCTCAGTCGGAGTTCTATGTGACGCAAGACGGGAGAGCGGCGTTTCGCTGGACTCATGTGCCGGAAGCAGAGTACTACTTGATTGTCGAGATTGATGAGTTCTCGGGTGTGTGGCCTATTGATAAGGTGGCAGGAACGAGCTGGGAGTACCCGTACAGCAATGACAGCGGACTAATGAATCAGAGGTTCGGCGGCATTTTGTTAACAGACGATGAAATGACGGGCATGCCTGATGATTTTGAAAGCAGGGAGGCAAGATATCAAAATTACAGTGTGATAGCCGTAAACAGCATTGCGCATTCTCCGCTCGGCTCAATACACAAGGGGGATGAGCTTGCAGCACGATTGCCGTACAAGCTGGCATGGCATGCTAACAGGCAGGATGCCGATGAATCAGACGGCAACACAAAGTATATTCCTGCCATTGGGCTACTGCCGACCCACAGGGCAATAAGCATGGCGGATGGAGCAACAGCATACCGCAGGATGATTTACGATTTCAACTATGCCGAAATAAGGGAGGACAGGTGGTTTGCTTACGACGGACTCGATGACGACGGGGATTTTATTAATCCGAGATTTGAAGTGCATGAAAACCTTTATATAAACTACAGGATAGAAGGTACAGTCTTCAGAGATACTATGGTTGTGATGGATGTTGACGCCGCCACAGCTATGACTGAGCTTGAAGCTTTCCGAATAATGCTTGATGATTCTTCACCAAGAGGGGGCGGCAGCATAGAGTCAGATATTGAATCACCTCCGAGGAAACAGAACAGCAAGACATCTGACGATGCTCCGGATGAAATACTCGACAGGACAGATGACCGTATCTTCGCAAACTCCGCGCTGAGCGAGTACCTTGCATTTAATCTTATTGCCGCAAATGAAATGATTGATTTGTTCGGATTTCCCGAAAGTGCGGACTGGGAACACTTGATTGACGCGTTTTTTGAAGCGATGTATCAAAACCCGCTTGTTATGCACATAGATGGTGCAGGCAGCATACCGGGCACAAACCTCCTGATAGTGGAATACCGCGAACCCGTGAGGAAAATTCATGAGCAGCAAGCCGCAATCCGAAGCATCGTGCCGGGAATCGTTGCGGAAATAATTACACCCGCAATGACCGATCTGGAAAAGAGCTTTGCGATAAACAATTATTTGATTGAAAATTCTGAATACGACTGGGCTGCTCTGGAAGAAGCGGAGCGTAACAGCTTCCAGACGGTGGATGAAAAATTCAACGATTCATTCACAGCATACGGGATTCTTATCAACAGAGTCGGCGTATGTGCAGGTTATGCCGATGCATTTAAGCTTCTGGCGGATGAAGCAGGTCTTGAGGCAATTGTTGTCACAGGCTATATGGAAGGCATACTTCCGCACGCGTGGAATCGTGTGAATATTGACGGTCACTGGCACACCGTGGATGTGACAAACAATGCAAACGAATTTCTTCTGAATGCTTTCATGAACCTTCCTGACTCCGCGGCAGGAAGAATGTTGATAGAGGATAATCAGTTTATGATGAATGCCTTCATATCCGGCTACAGGTCAAGTGACAATAATAGCGAGTATTATCACGCAACAGGCCGCCTCTATGAAAAAGGCGATGTTGCAGCAGAGCTTGTGAGGTTGATTAACCAAAACGGTACGGCAATGCTGCGTACAGATTACGACCTTGACGATGAAACGTTTTATGAAATCGCAATGGAGGTTCTGGAAGCACTGAATACAAAAGAGCTTTACGGTTTCTATATGCTGGGGGTAATATGGATGTCAATCACAGCGTAGCTGCCGCTTTATACATCCGGTAACCGTTAATGGTGTAGTGAAACTCAATGGAAAGTGAACGCCTATGAAACCTGAAATAATTCGATTTTCAGCAATACTGCTTGTATTATTTACTCTTTTAAGTGTTGCTGCATGCAACGGAAAAACAGAACATGAAGACCTGCTGCAGGACGAGCCGCAAATAGTGAAGAACGGGTTGCAAACCGTTCATGGTGAGGTTCTTGTTTCAACCACCGGATTGGCTTTTGAACTGCGGGAGGCGTTTGCGGACAAGCAAAATGTGGAGTATCAGGAAAGCCTCTGGGATGTATCGGTCAATCAGGAGTTTTTCGTTGATTTTGAGTTCGATATTCTCAGAGACACGGAGTACAGACACATACCTGACATTTTTGCCGTCTATGCGGATGCAGACCTGACAGAATCTCTCTGGGCGGATTGGGATATTATAAACCATAATATTGACCCGTCAATCCCTGAAGGGCACAATCGGCTATCAATCCGCCCGGCGGGAAGCGTTCCGATAGGGCGCGTATTTGGCCGTTACTTTGATTTGGGAACATTTGATGTGGTTGAGCTTGATGATAGCGGTGAACTCTTCCTGCACGAGGGTGAGTGGGGTGACACATGGGGCTATCTGAGGCATTTCTATTTAGCTTTGCATGTAGACCCGGTCACCTCTGAGCTGCTGGAAAAACCCTTAGTGACAATCTTCACTCTGGAAAACCGGTTGGACGCTCCGAAGTCACAGTTTTTTGTGACCGAGGACGGTCTTGGCGCTTTCCGCTGGGACGCGGTAGAGGGTGCTGACTATTATTTAATTGTCAGAATAGATGCTGAGTTTACTCTTGAGTCGGTAATGTGGCCTGTGGGCGAAACAACAGATACCACCTGGATACATCCGCAATGGCTTGTTATGAACCATTACTTCTCAACTTCAAGTGAAGAGGAGGACGTTTCAGAGAAACCGTCGAAAAACCGGTCTGTTTCAAACTTTACGGTTATAGCGGTAAACAGCGAAACCCACTCCCCGATGGGTACCATTCACAACGGTGCAGCAATTGCGGCATGCTTGACGCATTCCCCGGCGTATGACCTTATTATTGATGAAAGTGAAGAAGAACCTTCAATATTTAGTTATGTGTCCGATATTAGTCTGTTGCCCATGCAGCGTCCTCTCTTTATGGCTAATGGTGTTATTACCTATCGAAGAATGATTTATGATTTAGATAATATTCATTTTTTTGGATATATAGGGTATGAGGATGAATTAAATCTTGAACTCTCCTACCTCATTGAGGGGACTACTTACAATTTCAAAGTAATTGTAGAGGATATCAACCCGGATACATATCAAGCGGAGCTGGACGAACTTCGTCAAAAACTGGAAGACTTTGAGTTACGGGCAGGAGGCTCATTGTCAATCGATCTGACTGAGCGCGAGCCGGAAGAAGGCTCGCCGACAGTTGATGACGCGCCAAGGGACATAATTACACACACAGGAGACATAATATATGCAAACACAGCCCTCTCGGCATTTCTTGCTCATAACATGCTGGCGGCAAATGAACTCATTGATTTGACGGAATTTCCTGAAAATGCCAACTGGGAGTATTTAGTGGATGCATTCTTTGAAGCCATTTACCAAAACCCTCTGATACTCCATGTGGCAGGAGCGGGAAGCATCCCCGGCACTAATATCATGGTCGTGGAGTACAAAGAGTCGCAAGACACTATTCTTCGCCAGCAGGATGCCATCCGCAGGGTCGTGCCGGAAATTGTCGCAGAAATTATAACCGAAGGCATGACCGACTTGGAAAAAAGTATTGCAATTAACGAGTATATAATTGGCACGGCGGTATATGACCGGGCAGCCCTGGAAAACGCGGAAAAGAATAATTTCTTGTATGTAGATGCCGTATTTAACGACTCATTCACCGCCTATGGCATACTCATTAATCGCGTAGGCGTTTGTGCGGGCTATGCAGCCGCATTTAAACTCCTGGCGGATGCGGCGGGGCTGGAATCAATTGTTGTGACGGGGTTTTTGGAAGGGTTTTTACCTCATGCCTGGAATCGCGTCAATATTAACGGGCATTGGCACACCGTTGATGTTACCAATAATGATAACGAGTTTCTTGCTAATTTATTCCTGCATTTGCCGGATGATGTGGCGGAAAGAGTGCTGGTTGAAGATGGCAAATTTGTCCAAAATGCCTTCTTTGGAAACCACAGTTCCAATGATTCAAGTGATGAGTACTACCGTGTCACAGGACGTTTTTTTGAACGGAAAGCTATTTCTTATGAGTTAGCCGCTCTGATACGTGATACAGGAAGCGCGATGCTCCGGACAGACTTTGACCTTGACGATGATTCGTTTTCTGAAATTATGCAAGAGGTTGCGAGGTTGTCGAACATAGATGTAATCTACGGATTCCACTGGCTCGGCGCAATCTTCCTGACAGACGGCAGATAAATCCGCAAGATTACTCAAGGCTTCTCATGACGTTGATTTTTGAATGAAGACCACTGAACTCTTAACTATAATCTGTTGATTCAAACCAAAACTTATAGTATAGTATGTAACCATATGATGGGATTGGGAACAATTGTAAACGTCGCTGCAATAATAGTCGGCGGTGCGGCAGGGCTTGTCCTGAAAAAGATCATATCCGGGCGTATTACGGATACCGTTATGCAGGGTGTGGGGCTTGCCGTTGTTGTAATAGGCATAAGCGGCGCGTTAAGTGCTGCATTTACAGTCGCTGACGGAGAGCTGTTATCAAACCACATATTGATTATGATTATCGCACTTGCGATTGGAGCGGTTATAGGAGAGCTAATACAAATCGAAGGCAAGCTTGAATCCTTTGGGAAGTTATGTGAGAGCAAACTTACAAAACCCGGGGAAACGTCTACATTCGCACAAGGCTTCATTACTGCAACGCTTGTATTTTGCGTAGGTTCCATGGCAATAGTCGGGTCGCTTGAAGACGGCATAAACAGAAACAGCGATATACTTTTTGCGAAATCCACACTGGACGGGATTGCGGCGATGATTTTCGCATCCACAATGGGAATAGGCGTACTTTTTTCTGCAATCACTGTTGGTGTATATCAAGGTACGATTACATTTCTTTCAGTGTTTGCCGCTCCATACCTTAATGATGTTGTTGTTGCGCAGATGTCACTGATAGGTTCAGTCCTGATTATGAGCATTGGCGTGAATTTGTTAAAAATCGCAAAAATAAAGGTTGGCAACTTGCTTCCGGCAATGTTCATTCCGCTAATATACTATCTGATTCGATTATATATATAATGCGTCTAATTAACAAAGCAAAAACCACTCTATGAAGCTTACACAGAGTGGTTTAGTAAATTTAAGATACTTATCTGGGTGGCAGCTTTTGAAGCAGAACACCCCAGTTTATACCGCCGGGTGTCGAGTTAAGCAACTGCTGTATTGCTTTTGCTTTCTCGGTATTTTTGCCTGTAACGGTTACGGCGCACCATACATCCATGTTGATATTATACGATTCGCCATCCTCAAATGTTATCCCGCTGCTTGATAAGAGATTCTGCATCGTTTGACCGGATACGCGGTGAGTCACTGCACCGCCCATAGAGCCGGACTCCCTCATCCACTCCTTTAGTGTGGTTTGTGCACAATCGCGTTCAGTAACCAAAGAGAGGGAAAGGCGTTTAGCACTGTGAGAAATCGTCAAGACATCAACCGGATCATCTATGGAATAACTGGTCTGCTCCTGCTTAATGTCGTGCTCTTGCAGAGATTTCTGCAGTTTAACAGTCTCCCTTACTACCGCTGAGAATTGTGCATATGCATTAAATCCGCGTACCGCCGTGAAGTTCATATATATAGACCACCTTGGAGTAAATACAATCTACATATAGTATATCGGATTAAATTCGTAAAAATTTAGTATTTACGCGGATTTTACCTGCTTCTACCCTATATAGTCCATCAATTCCGCCAAATCTCCGACCACTAGGTCGGGAATAAAAGCTGAACCGCGCAAGTCTATGCGTTTCGTTTCTCCTGACAAAACAAGAACTGAGCGTGATCTCGTGCCGGATGCGATTGCTATATCAGTATATAACCGGTCGCCGACAAAGCACAACTCATCCTCCCGGTATCCGGTTTTTTTTACGATGAAATCCAGAGTTCGCCGTGATGGCTTGCCGAAAAACTCCGGGGTGATACCGGTTGAAGCTGTAACAGCAGCCGCGATTGAGCCGCAATCAGGGATGAAACCGCCTTCCACAGGGCAATTGTAGTCAATATGTACACCAAAATAAGGCACGCCGGAGCGAACTAAGTCACATAGTCTGGTCAGTCTTTTATAGTCCATATCGGTGTCAAACCCCAGCACTGCAAAATCAGGATCATTTTCCGTAAGGGTATAACCGGCTGCGGTAAAATCACCTCTTAATGCTTCAGTACCGGCGACAAAAACACGTGCCGGAACAGGGGGGCGGTTCTCGTGCCTTGATGTGACCGGGAGATGATTTTCCCGGTGTTCTTTCAAAAAAGCCAGCAAAACCTGTGTGGACATCATCAATTTCTCAGGCGGCACGGTAATTCCCATTCGCTGTAGTTTATTTATATAGTGTTCTGCATTTTGAGAAGAATTGTTTGTATAAAAAATATAATCCTTGCCGGTTTCCCGCAGACAGTTCAAAAAGTGCTCGGTATATGAAAAGACCTTATCCCCAAGATAAATGGTGCCATCCATATCCATTACAAAGCACTTCACTCCTGAAAGAGCAGTATCTGCGAAATACCGGTCGACACGTAAAGCAAAGTCCTCCAAACAACCCATATTTCCCAGCATCTGCAAGACGGTGTATACTTTTTTACGATCTCTTGCATATACAATACTGTCCCGCAGCATATCCGCGCTCAAACCAATATCTGAAGGACGAACCGGAGCATCGGCAGCGGAAAGCATAGCTGCGATATCCTCAGGCTTCGGCAGGGAGTTTGCGATTTCCAATATTGCCCGGTGATTAGAATATATGTGATTTATAGAAAGACTGGGGTTTTCGCTTAAAAGTATTGCATCAGAGGAAGGACCATATAATCGATGTATTTCACTTCTGTAATCCGCGCGGGTACACGCTTCATGTAAGGAATTCTCAACCCTGGTGCCGTGCATTGGCGGAGCTTCATCAAACTGCATTTCACAGTCGGCGATTTCCTTCCATATCACCAGCCCGATAATAGCTGCAAGACCGACTTTAATACCGTGCAAAGCCGGTTTCCTGCCCTCGGCAAGCATCCTCATTTCCCAGAAATGCGCTAAATGATGCTCAGTTCCGGATGCAGGACGGCTGTCGCCGTATAAGCTCATAGCAATTCCGCTTAATATCAAACCCTCGGTGACGTTTTTAATAACAGCAGGGTTGCGACTTGCCAGTTGCGGTGCGCCTGCGATGATTTTTGACAATGCATCCTCAACAATTGAGGCTATATCATCCGGCATAGGCTCATTTACGAGAAGGTGAGCCAGACGCCAGTCGGCAAGTGCCGTAAATTTGCCGAGCATATCTCCAAGACCTGCGGCCGTTAAAAGCATTGGTGCTTCCTTTAAAATATCAATATCGCAGAAGATAGCAACAGGGCATTGAGTTGGAGGCGTAACCTTGACCCCGTTAATCAACATTGCGCTGCCAAGCGATGCGTACCCGTCCATAGACGGAGCAGTTCCGACTATGGCGGACGGGCAGCCGACTCTTGCTCCGACAAAGGTGCATATATCGTTAATAGTTCCGGAACCTACTCCGAGAATAAGATCTATATCAGGAGTCAATGCCGCTGTGAGAAAACCTATTGCATACTCATCGGGTATCGGCTCATTTTCTGCAAAACAACAATCATGTACTGTCAGCCCGGCGGTCTTAAGCGATTCGATTACACGACAGCCGGCGACTTGATGTGTATTAGGATCGCTGACAACGATTAATGATTTATAGCCACTTGATAAAGCCCAACCGGCAACGTGGTCAATTACTCCGGAATCGACTTCAATATGAGGGACAATTTCAGAATACTTTTCCCACATGTAAGGAACTCCTTCCTAAGAGTGCGTAACTCTTGTGATAACCTGTAATATCTGATTCAATATATCAGCTCTCATCTCCCGCTTTGTATGTCACTTGTTCTCCGGCGGATTTAAATAGTGCCTCCTGCATACAGGCGTAAAGGCGATTTCAGATTCGCCGCCAACATCACCCATGACTACGAAATCACCACTGTACTTAGGAACGCCGTTGATGCGCAGCAGATTTTTTGTAGCCTTGCTTGTGCAATACTGGCACACATTCTTGATCTCTTCAATCGTATCCGCCCAATATAACAGCGCAGCGCTGCCTTCAAACAGTTTGCCGTCAAGATATGAGCATCTGAGTCCATAACATAAAACCGGAATGTTCATCGTATCAACGATTATAGCTAACTGCCTGACCTGTTCGGCGGTAAGAAACTGAGCTTCTTCAACAAGGATGGCGGAGATTATATTCTCGTTGATTTTGCTTGTAATGAATTCCAGTAAATCCTGAGTATCGTTTACGAGGATAGCGGGCTGTGAGGTAACGATAGCACGCGATTTAACTTCAGCAGCCATATTCCAGCGGGTATCCTTGTCAGGCTTTAAAATTATTACATTTTTACCCTGATTTACATAATTATCTGCAACCATTAACAAGTTAGCGGTTTTTCCGCTGTTCATTGCTCCATATCGAAAATATAGTTTTGCCATAATGTCAGCAACCCCTTGATTCTTATATTGATTATATAATATACTACAGTCAGGGATATATAACAAGTATTGCAGGAGGGTCTTCATTGTTCAGCAGGGGTAAAATCTCCGTTCGTTTCAGAAGAATTAGCATCTCGCTTTTTACGGCTGCATTTATTATTACGGCGGCGGTAATGTTTTTTGCGTTTGAAGCAGTCACAACGCAAATATCTGCTGAATATGCCGGGCGTTATGCCGGCAGCTCCGCAGAAGCCATGAGTACCCATATAACAAAGGAAATCGGTTTGATGTCAATTGCGGCTAACTCCGCCGATGTCATTGATTGGTTCATGGATGAGTTTAATGAGGATAAAAAGGTACGCGCATTTGAAGTGTTTTCCGGTATTGTCAGCCAGCTCTATAGCTACAATTTATATATCGGCCTTGAAAGCTCGTTAAATGAATACAGGGCGGAAACAGGGCAGGCTTCGGGTAATATTCAACCTGTAGCCGTGTTAAGCCCTTATGAACCTGTGGATGCCTGGTTTTTTAATTGCATCGAATCAGAAATGAACTATACTGTTTCCATCGACATTGACCATATGATGCAAAGAAAACGTGTGTGGCTGGACTATAAAGTGGTAAAAGACGGAGTACCTATTGGAGTGTTATGCACCGGGCTGGAATTTTCCCATATTGCAGGCGAATTGTTCTCGCAGTACGAAACTAATAACATGCGCGGCATAATAATCAACAGATTTGGTGACATCTATATGGACAGCTCTTTGATGGGGAGCAGCGACTATTTACACAGCGAGTATATAGTTACAATCCGCGATGAGTTCTCCGACAGAGCTGTAATCAATGCGATAGAGGAATACCTTGTTGAAATAAGCGGCCACAGGAATCAGGCGAGTTCGCCAAGCATTACCAGGCTGACATCCGGGCAGTACCGGTTCATGACCCTCGCTCCAATAATGCATACTGACTGGTCTATAATTATTTTATCGGGTACAACAACGCTTTTTGATACAATGTATTTTGTGCCTATTATGATTACCATACTTGCTTTGCTGATTGTATTTGCGGTTGTTAACAGCATAGCTAATTTCCGCATGTTGTTCCAGCCGCTGCGTAAGCTTGAGGATAGTCTGGCGCAATTAAACGAACATAGTGCGGATGCTCTGTTCGGCACTGAACGTGACGATGAATTGGGGCATCTTTCAAATACGATACAGGATTTGTTTAATAAAGCGAATATCGACCCGTTGACCGGGTTGTATAACCGGCGGTTTATGGAAAGCAGCATGGAACGCATTATGGGGCTGCTTTCGCGTTCAAAGGGGCATCTGAGCGTAATGATGTTGGATATTGATTTCTTCAAGAGGTACAACGATACGTACGGACACGACCGGGGAGACAAATGTTTAAAGTCCGTTGCCGGCGCGTTGTCGAACACGGTTTCGCGAGTCAACGATATCGTTGTAAGATACGGAGGCGAAGAGTTTACTGTAATACTGCCTAATACGGAAAGTGAAGGAGCAAAGGTATTTGCAGAGAAGCTGCTTAAGAATGTGCGTGATTTAAATATACCGCATGAAAAAAATGATGCAGCACCGCATGTTACGGTTTCTTTAGGTGTCACAACAGGTATAGTGGATTTCAAACAAGACTTGCACATGTATCTGAAAAATGCTGATGAAGCGTTGTATATGTCAAAAGAAAACGGTCGTAACAGATATACCTATTTAGATTTTAATCCTTGACTTTATTGAGTAAATAATATACATTATCCATAACTCCGAGTCGGTTAATGCCGACCTATGGGTCGAGACTGAAACTTGGCCTGCCGTGTTTGCAAAGGAGCTTCTTAATTTAGGAGGCTTCTTTGTTTTCATTTAAGGAATGTAAGGTAATCAGTGCAGTGCCGATTGCTGAAATTAAAAAGTATTTACACGAGCTTGGAGCATCTGAGAAACCCGGGCAGAAATATGATTATGGCAGTCTGGAAATCAAAATAGCCGCATATAATGATACTGCATTCCCGGATATAGGCGTGCCGCGCCACACCATAACTGTGAATGGGGAGAAAGCTTTAGCGGAGGATTTCCTGACATCGTTCAGATTCAGATTTTTATCCGCAGGCGGTTGATCCTCACCACCACAGCTATTATAAACTGTACCTGAAATGGAGTGCCTATTTGGTTACCTATACAGACAGCATCAAAAAAGTGTACATAGAATTAACGCAAAACTGCAACCTGAATTGCCGCTCCTGTTTTCGCAGTAATTGGAAACGCCTGCCTGTTGATATGCCCGAGAATGTTTTCCAAAGGATTATTGATGACGAAGCTACGGCTGAAGCAATTATTGTCGGCGGTGTCGGCGAGCCGACTGTACATCCGCGATTTGTTGAGTATACAAACAGGCTTGCTCACAACAACATGGAACTCACCAGTAACGCATACAACTGGGATGACATCACAATTAACACCATTATGAAGAGGTATAAAAAAGTCACAGTGTCGGTAGATGGGGTGCCGTCATCGTTTTTCTCCGCAAGAGGTTTTAACTTCGACATCATGGCAGGGAACGTACAAAAGCTCATTAGTGCGAAAAAAGCTGCCGCAACAAAAACCCCCGTAATCCATGCAATGCTGGTTTTGTCAAAGGACAACATCAACGATGTAAGGGAACTGATACCCTTACTGAAGAAAACCGGTTTCGCGAGGTTTATCATCTCGAATCTTCTGCCGCAAACTGAGGAAGACAAAGACAAAATTACATATACGCCGTATTTGGATGAGAAGCTTCGCAGATTTGCGCATGCATGGTATCCGGTGGCGTCGGCTAACGGAATACCCATGAAAACACCAATGACGAAATTCAGTTCAGAGCACAGGTGCGCATTTGTTGAAAATGAAGCGGTCTTTATCACAGCGGAAGGTAACATTGCACCCTGCTATCGGTTTGCGCACGACGGACAGGAGTTTGTGTTCGGACGAAAAAAGAAGGTCCGCGCACACTATTTTGGGAACATACTGGAAAAAAGTCTGACAGAGATATGGAATCAGGATGACTATATCGATTTTCGGTTCCGGAACTATGCAAGCCGCTACCCGTCCTGCATAGACTGCGATTACGTTGAGTGCTGCGACTATATTACAACAAGCGAAGCCGACTGCCGGGCAAACGAACCATCCTGCGCAGACTGCCTCTGGTGCAGGGAGCTTATAGAATGTCCGTAATGTTAAACATAATATGCAATGAGCCATTCTAAATACAATAGAACCAAAAAGTTAGAAATAAAATTAATATACAATAATTAAGGAGGAAATTATGGCAACATCTTACAACGGAAAAATCCTGAGAGTAAATCTAGGTACAAAAACCTGCAAGGTGGAAGACCTCTGCCTTGACACCGCAAAGAAGTTCATCGGCGGACGCGGGCTCGGCACAAAACTGTACATGGACGAGGTATGCCCCACAATTGACCCGTTTTCTCCCGATAACAAAGTAATCATCGCCACCGGGCCTCTTACCGGAACAGCAGTTGCAACAGGCTGCCGTTATATGGTTATCACCAAATCGCCGCTGACCGGCATGATAGCAAGTTCAAACTCCGGCGGCAAGTGGGGAGCAACCCTCAAGTATGCAGGCTATGATGCAATAATCATCGAAGGCAAGGCGGAAAAACCATGCTACATCAACATTGTGGAAGACAAAGCAGAAATTCTTGACGCATCAGATCTATGGGGCAAAACAAGTGATGATACTAAAACCGCGCTTGAGAAAGCTCATGAGGGATGCTCCGTACTTAACATCGGTCCGGCAGGAGAAACACTCTCGCTTGTGGCAGCGGTTATGAATGATGGCGAAAGAGCTGCAGGTCGTTCAGGTGTCGGAGCTGTAGTTGGCTCAAAGAATCTCAAAGCGATTACGGTCACAACAAGCAATGGTGCGATTCCCGTGTTTGATGCCGAAAAGTTCAAGGAAGCCGCTGCAGGTTGCATGGCGAAGATTAAAGAGAACGGTGTCACCGGCACAGGATTACCCACATACGGCACCGCAGTACTGGTGAATATTATTAACAGTGTAGGCTCATATCCGACAAGGAACTGGCAGGAATCATTCGACCCGAATGCAGAAAAAACCTCCGGTGAAGCATTAAGGGACGGTCCATATTGGGTTAAAAACAGCTTCTGCCACAGATGCCCGATTGGTTGCGGCCGTGTTGTGAAAATTGATGATGAGATTGTAGGCGGTCCTGAGTATGAAACAATTTGGGCATTTGCCAGTAACTGCGGCATTGAAGATTTAGATGCTGTTAATCGCGCAAATCATATGTGCAATGAGATGGGTAACGACACCATTTCTGTGGCATGTACAATAGCAACCGCTATGGAGTTGTATCAGAAAGGCTTTATCACAGACGAGGACTGCGAAGGTGTGCCGCTTAAATGGGGGAACAATGAAGCGATCTGGAAATGGGTCGAAAGAATGGGCCGTGGTGAAACCAAACTTGGCAAGCTTATGGCACAAGGCTCATACCGCCTCTGTGAGCATTATGGTCAGCCGGATATTGCGATGGTAGTCAAAAAGCAGGAGCTGCCCGCATATGATGCACGCGGCATTCAAGGCATTGGCATCACATACGCGACAAGCAACAGGGGCGGATGCCACGTCAGGGGTTATATGATAGCTCCCGAAGTACTCGGCTCACCGGAAGCCCTTGACAGGACCGTAACCGATGACAAGCATGTTTGGGCGAAGATTTTCCAGGATTTGACAGCAGTTATCGACTCATCGGGGCTTTGCCTGTTCACATCATTTGCGCTCGGAGCGCCGGAATATGCAGAGCTGCTCAACGCGGCGACCGGTACAAGCTATGATGTTAACGGTGTGCTCGAAGCAGGTGAAAGAGTTTATAACCTCGAGCGTGTTTTTAACCAGAAGGCTGGCATGAAGCCTGAGGATGACACTCTGCCTAAGCGTTTGCTTGAAGATCCGATTCCCGATGGCGTGTCAAAGGGTATGGTAAGCAAGCTGCCGGAAATGCTTCCAAAGTACTACGAAGCGCGGGGCTGGGTCGATGCCTTCCCGACAAAAGAAACTCTGGAGCGTCTCGGTCTTTAGTGGTATAATAAGCTAAACTGTAACCGGGGAGTAAGAGATGGAAGTTCGACTGTTCGCAACATTGAGAGAGGGGCGCGGTAAGGAAGCCGACATCCCGTGGCATGATGGATTAGACGGGCATGCTGTTTTAAATGCATTGGGTATTGAAACCGGAGACGTAAAAATATTTCTGATTAACGGAATCCATAACAATCCGGATGCAAAACTAAAACCCGATGACATCATAGCTCTGTTCCCAGCAGTCGGCGGAGGATAACAGAAAAAAGCAGATGCTGGAAAGCAAATGCAGGAAAGCAAAAAGGGTCAAAATGACCCTTTTTGTGTTAAATTTAAGTATAAAATTATGAAAAAAATGCATTGTATACGTACATTGACTATGATACAATTTTCGCGTATGTACAGCGAAGGGTCGTGAGCTAATTACATGAGCGATATAAATGATGTCACTCAAAACAATGCGAAGTTGAAAACCCGTTCAATCAACTTATACTATGGCAGTCATCACGCACTGGGGGACATTACATTTGATATACCGGCTTGCGCCATAACAGCCATAATCGGACCGTCAGGTTGCGGAAAATCGACATTGCTCAGGCTTTTCAACCGCATGAACGACCTTATTCCCGGTGTCACAATTGATGGTGAAGCTCTTTTGAACGACGTTCCAATTTACGGAAAAGACGTGGACGTCGTTTCTTTACGGCAAAAAGTCGGCATGGTTTTCCAAAAACCAAACGTTTTCCCAATGAGCATATATGAAAACATTATCATCGGACCAAGGCATCACGGAGTAAAAAATAAGAGCAGGCTTGCAGAAATTGCGGAGCGGAGCTTGACGCAGGTAGCTTTGTGGGATGAAGTCAAGGATATTTTGAACAAGCCGGGTCTTGGCCTTGCAATGGGTCAGCAGCAAAGGCTTTGCATTGCGCGCGCTCTTTCCGTTGAGCCGGAGGTTCTGCTGATGGACGAATCATGTAGTGCGCTCGATCCGGTATCAACCATGAAAATAGAGGATCTGATGCAGGAGCTTGCGGAGAAATATACAATAGTCATAGTTACGCACAGCATGGAGCAGGCAGCCAGAGTCTCTCACATGTCGGCATTTATGATGATAGATGAAAACAAAGTAGGCAGGCTGCATGAGTACTCCGAAACACAGCAAATGTTCATCAGTCCTAAGGACAAGCTGACAGAAGACTATATTACGGGACGATTCGGATGATGAAAATAACTGTATTAATGTTGTTACTTATATCAATCTGCTTCCTGACCGCGTGCGGCAGCGGCGGCAGCTCGTCTGCTTTTATTATTGCAGGCTCAACATCGGTTCAGCCATACGTTGAGGTGCTGGTTGAAGAATATGCTCTATTATATCCTGATAAGCTCATAGATGTACAGGGGGGAGGGTCTTCGGCCGGCATACAGGCAGTAGAGTCGCATACTGCTCAGATAGGCATGTCTTCGCGTAATCTCAGAGAGTCCGAAGAATATCTTTGGAACGAAAGAATAGCCAAAGACGGATTGGCGATAATAGTAAACCCGGACAATCCCATAAATGACCTGACGATTGATCAAATACGCGGCATATATACAGCAGAGATATCTAACTGGCGTGAAATAGATGAGAGCGGACCGGATGCGAGGATACACATAATAACCCGCGAAGAAGGGTCAGGTACAAGAAGCGCATTTGAAGAGCTTGTTATGGGTGAGTACAGAATCACCCCGAGAGCCATTGTGCAGGACTCTAACGGCTCTGTCAGGCAGCTTGTCGCTGATGACCCGAACTCTATAGGCTTCATATCGCTCGGGCTTGTTGATATTGGCGAGAGACCGGTTCAGGCGTTGCGGATAAACGGCGTAGCTCCCACACGAAACAATGTTATGAATGACGATTATTCATTATACCGGTCATTTTTGTTTGTAGCACTGGAAAAGCCGACAGGAAACGTAATGGAGTTTATTGACTTCATCCGCTCACCCGAAGGGCAAAAAATAATGGCGGACGAAGGCTTGATACCTGAGTTCGGAGTACACGATGATTAGAGGTAACAGAGAATGAAAAGCATTCGTGAAAACACATCCAGATACATATTTTTGGCACTGGCATTTTCATCAATATCAGCGCTTGCGTTAATTACAGTTTTTATTATTGTAAACGGTCTGCCGATAATTGCGGAAGTCGGATTTGTAAACTTTATATTCGGTATGTCGTGGGCACCCAGCCATGGGGAATTTGGAATATTTCCAATGATAATCGGCTCGGTAACAGTCACATTGGGGGCGGCTGTATTGGGAGTGCCGATTGGAATCTGCTGCGCTATTTTCTTGACTGAGTATGCCCCTGCCTCTTTAAGCAAAATATTCCGGCCGGCAATACAGCTTCTTGCGGGAATTCCGTCTGTGGTGTACGGCTTCTGGGGCTTACTATTTATAGTGCCTCTGATAAGAAACTATCTGGGTGGGCCGGGTCTGAGCATTCTTGCAGGCTCTGTAATACTGGCTATTATGGTTTTGCCTACAGTCATAAGCATATCCGAGGTTTCGATACTGGCGTTACCGCGTCAATACAAGGAAGGCGCGCTTGCGCTTGGGTTAACTCACTGGCAAACAATACGCTCGGTATTGCTTCCGTCGGCCAAGTCAGGCATAGTCGCCGCTGTGATATTGGGTATCGGCAGAGCGATAGGTGAGACAATGGCGGTCATTATGGTACTTGGCAATGCCGTAGCGGTGCCGTCATCAATTCTTGACCCTGTGAGGA
>Ga0123356_10000790_pt1 | contig 35130 bp, 34 predicted proteins | sample TergutEmb28metaG_2_FD_92546 | JGI IMG/M metagenome (GOLD analysis project Ga0123356, IMG submission 92546) | Embiratermes neotenicus P3 segment gut microbial communities from Petit-Saut dam, French Guiana - Emb289 P3 | ecosystem: Host-associated > Arthropoda: Insects > Digestive system > Gut ...
CTCCGCCCTGCCGCAGGCGATGCAGTCGCACGTCAAGTGGTGGATCGCCGACCCGACCGGCGTACCGCACATCGTGCCGGGCTCGGACGCCACCCAGTGGTACTGGGGTCAGAGCTACGACCAGAGCCTGGCCAACCCGGGCTTCTGACCGAAGCCCCGCACGCAAAAGCGCCCCGTCCCCGAGGCGGGGCGCTTTCGCGTGCTCGCAGCCGGCCTAGGCCGCCGGCGTGACTGAAAGACCGTGGAACGACGCGGCGAAGCCGCGGCCGGTCGGCGCCGCGCACATCGCTCCGGCAAGGACCGGCCGGCCCGGCGGCATGTAGGCCACCGCCGCGAGAGTCATCGCGTCCGCATCGTCGCTGCGGTTGCCGGCCATGTACCGCACCTCGACCGAGTCGCCGCGCCGAGCGAGCCGCAGGTCCACTTCTGCGCACCCGGCGGGCAATTCGGCTACCGCCCAGCTGGAGTACCCGAGTGTGACGACGGTGCTGAACCGGGCCCGGCCGTCCACGAACTCGATCCCGGTCTTCAGCCAGAACTGGTCATCGACCCTGACCATGGCACCCGCCTGGTCGTACTGCTCGGCCCAGGCACCGCGGACCATTACCCGCAGGTCGAAGTCTCCGCTCATGTCGGCGCCGTAGACATGCCCGTTGTCTGTCACGTAGCCATAGTGCGTAGTACGCCAGAAGTCCGTGTTCGAGTCCGCCGTTGCGGTAAGCACGTCATCCGCCACCGACCATTCCCTCGGCTCATTCAGCCACCGCATCGCTACCCCCGCTCTCGTGCACGCGACAGAAACCGCCGAAGTCGCAGAATTTTGAGCGTAACTGATCGCGAGGTAACAGAAAAAGACTCGTTTGCCCGAATCAGCGCGAGCGGGCGGGTCAGCCGGCGAACCGTGCTCGGGCAAGGTCAGCCAGCAGCAGGAAGGCCGCCTGCGTGGCCGATCCCGACGCCGCGCAGTACACGATCAGCCGCTGCCCGGTGTCGCCTACGTGCAGGACCTGGCATTCGAACTCGAGCGGACCGACTTCGGGGTGCACGAACCGCTTCAGCAGCGGGTGCCGGGACTCAACCTCTTGCGCAGCCCACATCCGGGCGAACGCCGGTGACGTGCCGAGTAGGTCCGTGACGAGGCTGGTGATGCCCTGATCAGCGGGATACCGGGCATAAGCGGCCCGCAGGTCTGCCACGGTCGAGCGGGCAAAATGCTCGGCATCAGGATCCGGCCACGGAAGGTCCGCTACCCCCGATGAGGCGAACATCCACCGGACCATGTTCCGGTCGGCCACGGCGAGGCCGGACAGGTCCCCGATGAAGTACGTGGCGACCGCGTTCCACGCGAGGATGTCGTACTTCGCGTCGACGACGTAGGCCGGGGTGTCCGGCAGGCTGTCCAGCAGGCTGCTGATGCCCGCGCTGACTTCGCCAACCGGTGCTGCACCCCGGGGCGGGCTCGCCCCGGCCAGCCGGAAAAGGTACTCGCGCTCATCGGTCGTCAGCATGAGCGCCCGCGCCAGGGCCCCGATCACCTGCCGGGACGGATGCGGGCCGCGAGCCTGCTCCAGCCGGATGTAGTAGTCCACCGATATGCCAGCCAACTGGGCGACTTCCTGGCGCCGCAGTCCGGGCGTACGCCGCTGGCCACCGGAGGGTAGGCCCACGTCGGCCGGCTGCAGCCGTGCTCGCCGGGTCCGCAGGAACGCGGCCATGTCGTACCGGCTCGGCGGGTCTGCCGTCATGTCCCCATCTTGCCCGCAGCAGGGAACGCGGTGGTGATTGATTGAGGTCGCGAGGCTGGTACTGCCGATCCCAGGCTCGCCAGGTCTCTCCCGCTGCTCGCGATGACCGGCGAGGCTGAGCGCATGACATCGATCGCACTGATTACGGGGGCCAACAAGGGCATAGGCCTCGCCACCGCTCGCGAGCTTGGCGCCCTCGGCTGGACTGTGCTGGCGGGAGCGAGAGACGACAGCCGGGGACAGAGGGCTGAGAAAGAGCTACAGGGTGCCGGAGCAGACGCGAGGTTCGTCCGCCTCGACGTCACGGACGAGGAATCGATCACGGCGGCCGCGCGGTGGATTGAAGCCGAGTACGGCCGGCTGGACGCCCTCATCAACAACGCCGGCATCGCCCGCGGCGATGGCTGGGCGGCGAAGCCCAGCCGGACCACGCTGGCAACGCTCCGCGAGGTGTACGAGACCAATGTGTTCGGCGTGGTCGCGGTGACGAACGCGATGCTGCCACTGCTACGGAAGGCACAGGCCGCCCGGATCGTGAACGTGAGCAGCGAAGTGGGGTCGATCGCGTCCTCGACGCACCCGGCCAGCCCGCTGTACCCGATGGCCTCAGTCCCGTATCCGTCGTCGAAGACCGCGCTGAACATGATCACCGTGATGTACGCCAAGGAACTCAGCGACACGCCGATCAAGGTCAACGCGGCCAATCCGGGCTATTGCGCGACCGACCTCAATGGCCGCACCGGCTTCCGCACGCCAGAGCAGGGCGCCGAGGTCAGCGTGTACCTCGCCACCCTGCCTCCAGACGGCCCGACCGGGCAGCTGTGGGGCGACCTCGCCATGACCGGCGACGACCAGGGATACGGCATGCTGCCTTGGTAGCCCGTTACCCTTCCAGGGCCGTGCGCATGGGACGGAACTTCGTCTCGGTCTCGTCCAGCTCCTCGCTGGGTTGCGATCCGGCCACGATGCCGTTGCCGGCGAACAGCCGGGCCCGGCTGCCGTCGATCTCGCCGCACCGCAGCGCGATGCCCCACTCGCCGTTACCGCGCGAGTCGACCCAGCCGACCGGTCCCGAGTACCGGCCGCGGTCCATGCCCTCGAGCTCCCGGATGAGTTCTAGCGCAGCATCGGTCGGCGTTCCGCAGATCGCGGCCGTCGGGTGCAGCGACGCGGCCAGCGCGAGGGCTGAGGCGTCCCGGTCGAGCACACCCTGGACCCGCGTCGCCAGGTGCTGGTAGTCGGCCATCTGCAGGAGGAAGGGCGCGTCGTCCACGGCCAGCTCTGCGCAGAGGGGCGCGAGCAGGCTGCGCACGGATTCGACCGAGTAGCGATGCTCCTCAGCATTCTTGGCCGAGCTGAGCAGTGCGTCGGCGAGGGCAGCGTCGTCGGCCTCGGTGCCACCGCGGGCCATGGTGCCAGCGAGCACGAGCGAGGAGATCTGCCTGCCGTCCCGGCGGATGAGCAGCTCGGGCGTGGCACCCAGGAGGCCTGCGCACGCGAACGTATAGCAGCCGGGGAACCGGGCAGCGAGCCGGGTGAGCAGCACCCTGGTGTCGATCTCACCGGAGCACTGCGCGCGCAGGTCGCGCGCCAGCACAACCTTGCGCAGGTCGCCTGCCCTGATCCGGTCGACCGCCGCGGCTACGGCCTGTTCCCACTGCGGCGCGCTGAGGCTGCCGTCGCTCCAGCGCAGTTCCGACGGGCTATGCCGGGCTACGACCGGCACATGCGGCAGCGGCTGTCCGGCCGTGATCGTCGTCCGCCAGGCGAGGCCGGACCGCCTGCCAACGACGACGGCAGGGACGATGAGCACGGAGCCCTCGGACGCGGGGTCGAAGGTGAAACTCCCGAACGCGACCGCGCCGGTGCCGGGCACGGCAACCTCATCGGTGATGGTGGCAGCCTCGAAGAGCTCGGTCAGCCATTTCTCGCCCGCCGCGAACCGGTCTACACCGGCCGGGATGCTCAGCCGTGCCGCCTCGCCGCAGCCCACCAGGCCGTCGCCGTGCTGGATCCACGCCGACGCCGCCGGGCTTGGCAGCTGGTCCAGCAGATCGCCCGGGTCAGCAGTACGGACCGTCGTGACGATCAGGCCGTCTGGCATACAGATGCAAGGGTCCGCGCTGCTGTCACGGCATCCAACTCTACGGGTGACCTTCTGCTGGCCAGATCTGGGCTGTCGGGTAACAGCGCACCGGCGAGCAGGTAGCCCAGCCAGGCGAGCAGCACGCCTGCGGCCAGGCTGCCGATGACATTGATCCCGGCCTTGCTGACGGCGCCGTCCTCCAGCAACCGCAGGGTCTCGTAACTAAACGCGGAGAAAGTGGTCAGCCCGCCGCACAGGCCGGTGCCCAGCAACGCGAACGCGGCGGCGGGCAGGCCCAGGTGCCGCTGCGCGCCCAGCAGGAAGCCGATGACGAGCGACCCGGCCAGGTTGACCGCCAGCGTTCCCCACGGGAAGACGGCGTCGCGCCGGCCCTGGATGGCACGGTCGGCGACGTACCGGGCGGGCGCGCCGATCATTCCGCCCGCCAGCACAGCCAGGATGATCACTCGCGGAAACGCGCGGGCAGCGCCGCGGCCGCCCTGGCGGCCTTCATGCCGCACCATACGGCGACAAGTGCGGCCAGGACGCTTGTCAGGCCATAGGAGTCCCCGATGGCCACGCGGCCGGCGAGGAACAGAGTCATGACACCGCCGGCATACGTCGAGAAGGTCGTGTACCCGCCGATCAGCCCGACGGCCAGGAACGGCCGGAGGAACCGGCGCGGCGGCCAGACCTCGAGCAGGTACACCATGAGCATCCCGAGCACGAAGCTGCCGGACACGTTGACCGCGAAGATCGCCCATGGGAACCCCTGGCCGGCCGGGAATGCTGCCGACAGGAGGTACCGGGCGAGGCTGCCGATGCCGCCACCGATGGCGATGGCTACCAGGTCGGCCGGTCCGGGACCGGAGCCCGTGTGCGGGCGGCGGACCTGCCGCCTCGCGACGGTTTCCGCGCCAGTCCTCGCCACTCGGCCCCTTGCCCTCGCTGGGATGTTTGTCATCAATTGTAGTGGCGCCGGGACTCGAATATGTGTTTGATACTGGTCGCCTATTCCGCTAGTCTCTCGTACATGCGATGGGATAGCCTCCGGCTGGACGGGGACGAGTCGCCGGACTCGAGCGCGCCTGCCGCGCCGGCCCTGTTCGGCCGGGACCCGGTGGCCCGCACCTTCGACACACCCGGCTTCCGCGGCATGACCTTCTACGAGGTGCACGCCAAGTCGATCATCAATCGCGTGCCTGACGCCTCGCGCGTGCCGTTCCGCTGGACCATTAATCCCTACCGCGGCTGTAGCCATTCATGTGCCTACTGCCTAGGGGGTCAGACGCCGGTACTGATGGGTGACGGCCGCACTAAGCCGCTGGCTGAGGTCCAGGTTGGCGATCAGGTCTACGGGACGGTCCGAGAGGGCAACTACCTCCGCTACGTGATCACTGAGGTACTCGCGCACTGGTCAACGGTAAAGCCCGCCTACCGGGTCACGTTGGTAGACGGCACCAGCCTGATTTGCAGCGGCGACCACCGGTTCCTGACCGCCGCCCGCGGCTGGAAGTACGTCACCGGCACCGAGCAGGGCCCGCTCCAGCGGCCGCACCTCACCGTGAATAACAAGCTCCTGGGAGTCGGAGCGTTCGCCGAGCCGCCTAAGGAGACGGCCGATTACCGGCGTGGCTATCTGTGCGGAATGATCCGTGGCGACGGGCATGTGGGCCTTGCTGACTCCGAGGCTCTTGGCCGGACCCGTGACTACCTCAGTCGCGTCGGAATAGCTTGCGGCACATTCACCTTCGCCCAGGCCGCCGGGAACCGCCAGCGTATGGAGGCGATCCGATGCTCAGGCCGTAGTGAGGTCTCAGCGATTCAAGCGCTGATCGGCTGGCCGGGTGAGCCGACTGCCGAGTGGCGGAAGGGCTTCCTGGCCGGGATCTTCGACGCCGAGGGCAGCCATAGCGGCTCGCTGCGGATCGCCAACTGCGACCGCTCGATCATTGATTGGACCCTGTCGTCACTGACGGCGCTTGGCTTCCGCTCCACCATCGACCGGAGGCCGGACCCGAATGGAATGGCATACGTCCGGCTGCTGGGCGGGTTGCGGGAAGTGCTGAGGTTCTTCCATACGACCGATCCTGCGACCACGCGCAAGCGGTCGATAGCGGGCACGGCTATCAAGAGCGACGCCGACCTGCGGGTGGTCGCAATTGAGCCGGTAGGCCTGGACCTGCAGATGTACGACATCACGACCGGGACCGGCGACTTCATCGCGGACGGCGTGGTCAGCCACAACTGCTTTGCCCGTAATACCCACACCTATCTGGACATGGACGCGGGGGAGGACTTCAACACGCAGATCGTGGTCAAGGTCAACGCGCCGGAGCTCGCGCGGCGAGAGCTTGCCTCGCCGCGGTGGCAGGGGGAGCACGTGGCCATGGGCACCAACGTGGACTGCTACCAGCGGGCGGAGGGACGCTACCAGCTGATGCCGGGCATCATCGGCGCGCTGCGAGACGCGGCCAATCCGTTCTCGATCCTGACCAAGGGCACGCTGATCCTGCGCGACCTCGACCTGCTCTGCGACGCCGCGGAGGTGACCGACGTCGGCCTCAGCGTCTCGGTGGGTTTTGTCGATAAATCGATTTCACGGTCGGTCGAGCCGGGTACGCCCAGCCCGGAAAGGCGGCTCGGAGTCTGTGCTGCCATCACGGCCCGCGGCCTGCGCTGCGGCGTGCTCATGGGGCCGGTGCTGCCGTTTCTGACCGACTCACCCGCGCAGCTCGAGAAGACCGTGCAGCTGGCCGCCGAAGCCGGGGCCGCGCACGTCAGCCCCATCGTGCTGCACCTGCGGCCCGGCGCCCGCGAGTGGTACCTGTCCTGGCTGCAGGAGACTCACCCGGAGCTCGCTGGGCGCTACGCCGAGCTCTACGCCCGTGGCGCCTATGCGCCGAAGGCCTACCAGCAGCGGATCAGTGATCAGGTGGCCGAGTTTGCCGCCCGCTACCGGGTCGGGCACGCCACCCCGGGCCAGGCCCGCCGGGTCAGCCGGCGGCCCGCCCGGCAGGCCGCCAGGCCGCCCGCTGCGGTGCAGATGACCTTGCTGTGATGACGCCGGCACGGCAATGCCTCTTGCTCACGGCAAAGGCCTGGTCAAGAATCTAGGGAGAGGGGCCGGTCTGGGAATGGCCGCCCGTGACTTTTTGTGAGTAGGCCGGAGGTGGCGCTGTGGCTTTGTCAATGGAAGAGCAGCGCATGCTGGACGAGATCGAGCGCAAGCTCGCCGCGGACGATCCGCGTCTTGCGTCCCGCTTCAACACGTTCGGGCAGCACCGGCTACCCAGCACGTTCACGTCCGCGCGCGCCCGGACGATCAGCTGTCTCGTCGCCCTCGCCCTGATCGCCGTCGTGACCGTGATGATGTTCGTACTGAGTCCGATGAATCATCATCATTCGTCCCCGCCGCAGCAGCGGCCACCTGCGGGTTCTACAGCCACGACTGGCTCAGGCTCGACGGCCCGGATGCCCGCCCACTAAGACTCGCGCCACAGCTGCAGCAGGTACTGTTCCGTCCCTTCGAGTTCCTTGCGCGCCTGCTGGAACTCGTCGCTGAGCGGATCGGCGAACTGCTCGAACAGGTCGGAATAGCTGCCGACCGCGGCGGTCCGGTTGCGCGTGTAGAGCCGCACGCCGTAGTCCCCGACCCCGCCCGACAGCCGCAGCGCCTCAACGGCCCGGCCCCCAGGGCCCATGTCAACACTCAGCCGGCCGCGCAGGTACAGGACGCACTTGGCCTCGTCCTCGTAGCCGTCGCTGAACGGCGGCGGGGCGTCGTCCCATTCCTCGACGGTCAACTGCACGCCGAGGTGCTGCTGAGCGCACGCGACGATGAGCTGGTCGCGGCTGGTGCTGATGAGCGAGTCGACCGGCTGGGACGGGCTGGCCGGCCCGTCGAGTTGAGCCGCCGGATCGCAGACGCGGAACATCAGGCGCTCGGGGAATACTGGGACCTCCAGCCGAAGCAGCCTGCGGCTCACGGCGCCCCCTCTAGCGCGGCTCGGCAGCGACGCCGAGACTGTCCTGCCCTACAGGATGCTCCGAACTGGGTTCCGTTGCGTCTCTAATTCATCAGAAAGACTCCATCAGTGCGATATATAGCACCGGAAATGCTCAGGTTAGGCTCGGCCCATGACATCGGGCGCTCCCTTGATTACGCACCGGCAAATCCAGGCCGGGTCGCTATCCATGCACATCGCGGAGGCCGGCGAAGGACCGCTCGTGGTCCTCCTCCACGGCTTCCCGGAGAGCTGGTACTCCTGGCGCCATCAGCTCACCGCGCTCGCCTCGGCCGGCTTCCACGCGGTGGCGCCCGATCAGCGCGGGTACTGCCAGACCGGCGCCCCGGACGACCCGGCGCAGTACACGATCCTGCACCTGACCGGCGACGTGATCGCAACCATGGACGCGCTCGGCGAGGAGCGCGCAGTCGTCGCCGGGCACGACTGGGGTGCGCCGGTCGCCTGGCACGTCGCGATGTTCCGCCCGGACCGGATCCGCGGCGTCATAGGGCTGAGCGTGCCGTACCGGCCGCGCGGCAGCGCGCCGCCGATCGCGACGCTGCGGCAGCACCTCGGAGACGGCTTCTACATGGTCTACTTCCAGCAACCTGGGGTGGCCGACGCCGAGCTCAGCCGCGACCCTGCGGCTACCTTCCGCCGAGTGCTCACCAGCCTCGGGGGCGAGGGCACGCCGATGACGCTCATTCCGCGCGGCGGCGGCTTCCTCGACGCGGCTGCGGAACCGGATGGGCTGCCAGGCTGGCTGAGTCAGCAGGACCTCGACGCCTACGTTGCGCAGTACGCCGCGGCTGGCTTCACCGGGCCGCTGAACTGGTACCGCAACCTGGACCGGAACTGGGAGCTCACAGCCGCCTGGCAGCACGCACCGGTCAGCGTGCCCGCGCTGTTCCTGGCCGGTGCTCGCGACCCAGTGCTGACGTTCGTGAGCGCCGACGGACTAGAGACCTTCCTGCCGAACCTGACCAAGTCCGTGCTGCTGCCCGACGCCGGCCATTGGATCCAGCAGGAACGACCGGCCGAGGTCACCACGGCGATGCTCGACTTTCTGGCTGGCCTCGGCTAGCGAGCGAACGCGCCGGGCGGCGGCACCGGCGACAACTCGGCGTCCGCGTCGGTGATGGGCCGGGCGCCCGCGGCGAACGCATCCAGCTCCTCGCCGCGCAGCAGCCGCGCCGGGAACGCATCCGCCGCGAGCAGCCTGGTCAGGGGTGCCTCCGGCAGGTCTGCGTCGGAGGCGGCGAGCACGAGGTTGCCGAATCTGCGGCCGCGCAGCACCGCCGCGTCGGCGACGAGGACCGCGTCGGCGAACAGGGCGCGCGCGGTGGTGACCCGCCGGCGGCTGTGCGCCAGCGGAGGACCGTCGCCGATATTCGCGGCGAACAGCCCGCCCGGCGCGAGCGCGCGCCGCACCTCCGCGGTGAACTCGCTCGAGGTGAGATGAGCAGGAGTGCGGGCGCCGGCGAACAGGTCGGCGACGACGACGTCGAACGACGCGTCTGCCAGTCCGGCGAGGACGGCGCGAGCGTCGCCGACGCGGATCCGGATCCGCCCCCCGGTGGTCCCGGCCCGCCGCCGGCCTGGCTGCCGCAGCGGCAGCCGCTCCCGCACCAGGTCCACCAGGTCAGCGTCGTCGTCGACGGCGAGCTGCGCGGATCCGGGCCGGGTAGCAGCGACGTACCGGGCGAGGGTCAGGGCACCGCCGCCAAGGTGCAGGACCCGGAGCGGCGCGCCATCCGGCGCCGCCAGGTCGAGGAGGTGGCCGATCCGGCGTACGTACTCGAACTCCAGGTAGTGCGGATCGTCCAGGTCGACGTAGGACTGCGGCGTGCTGCCGACCAGCAGGGTCCAGGCCCGCTGGCGGTCGGGATCAGCGAGCAGCTCGACCGCGGCCGGCTGGCCGAGGCGGCGGACCGGCGGTCCGTCCTGGTCCTGCCGCCGTCCTGCCATGACGGCTATTCTGCCGGGCAATGACGCGGATCAAGGAATCAGTCGACGCGACGGGCTTCGACTGGCACTAGTCGATGTCGATCTCCGCCGAGTCGGTCAGCCGGAGCTTGCGGCGGGCTCGCTCGTAGAACGTGGTGTGGCCGAACCGGACTACCCGCGCGGCACCCGGCCGCGGCCGCAGCTCGATCCGGGCGCCCGCGCTGACCTTGGTCGCGAGCTGGCCATCCACCTCTACGCCGAGCTCACCGCAGTCTGGCAGCATCTCCAGGGCCAGGGAGTCGTTGACGGACAGCACGAGGCCCCGGTTGTAGGCCGAATGGGGGGCAGCAGGAGTGACGACCAAAGCCTCCACCATCGGGGAGACGATCGGGCCGCCCGCCGAGAAGCTGTATGCGGTGGACCCGGTGGGCGTCGCGACCACGATGGCGTCCGCGGCGTAGCTCACGAATGGCTGGCCGCCGGTCACCACCGATACCTTCGCGCTGGGCTGACCGGGGAACCGGACCACCGCGACGTCGTTGAACGCCGTGAAGACCTCGCCGCCGACCGACGCGTCGACGGCGAGACGCGGCTCGACGGTGTACTGTCCGGCGTCCACTGACGTGAGCGCCCCGCCCAGCTGCGGTACGTCGATCTCGGCCAGAAAGCCCAGCTTGCCGAGGTTAACGCCCAGCACGGGCGCGCGCTGCCGGTCGGTCAGCCGCATGGCGCGCAGCATGGTGCCGTCCCCGCCGAGGCTCACCACCAGGTCGGACCGCTCGCCGAGTTCCACGCTTGTCACCGCGACTGCCGAGCAGTTCAGACGGCGGATCTCGGTCTCGATGCCGAGCACCTTGATGCGACGGCGGTCAGCCCAGCTCAACACCGCCGCCACCGCCTCGGCGGAATCGCGCTCCGGGTGCAGCACCATGCCCACGGCATGCATAGGCCGATACTAGATCGGGACGGAGAAGGGAGCGCCCATGCAGGCGGTGCGGTTCAGCGAGTACGGCGGCACCGATGTGCTGACTGTCGCGGAAGTACCGGTGCCCGAGCCCGGCCGACGCGAGGTGCTGGTGCAGGTGAAGGCCACGGGCATCAACCCGGGCGAGGCGAAGATCAGGCAGGGCCTGCGGCACTCGCGGTGGCCGGCGACGTTTCCGTCCGGCGAGGGTAGCGACCTGGCCGGGATCGTCACGAAGACAGGGAACGGGGTCACCGGGTTCGCGGCCGGCGACGAGGTCATCGGCTACACCGACTCAAGGGCCAGCCACGCGGAGTATGTCGTCGTCCCCGAAGAGCACCTGACCGGCCGGCCCGCCGATGTGCCGTGGGAGGTGGCCGGGTCGCTCTATGTCGCCGGGTGCACTGCATTTGCCGCTGTCCGCGCGGTCTCGGCCGGGCCCGGCGACACGGTCGTCGTCGCCGGAGCGGCCGGCGGGGTTGGCTCCATCACCGTTCAGCTCGCCCGGCTCGCCGGCGCCATTGTCGTCGGGCTCGCCAGCGAGACCCACCACGAGTGGCTGCGATCGAAGGACATCATCCCGGTGACGTACGGGGACGGCGTGGCCGACCGGATCCGCGCCGCCGCCCTGCGGACCGACGCGTTCATCGACACGTTCGGCGGCGGCTACGTCCGGCTTGCCCTCGACCTCGGCATCAGCCCGGACCGGATCGACACGATCGCCAACTTCGCCGCCGTCCAGGAGTACGGCGTCAAGGCCGAGGGCAACGCGGCCGGAGCCAGCGCGAGCACGCTCGCCGAGCTCGCCGGCCTGGTCGGGGCGGGCATGCTCGAGGTGCCGATCGCGGCCACGTTCCCTCTCACAGCTGTGCGCGACGCCTACCAGCTGCTCGAGCAGGGACACACGCGCGGCAAGATCGTGCTCGTGCCCTAAGCGTGCGAGGGCTTCAGGTGCGCGCGTTCGCGCGCCTCGCGCCACAGCTCGCGGTACTGCCGGGCGGCTGCGGTGCGCGGGGCGAACGCAGTGACCGGGGCACGGTGCACCGACATCTGCTCGATCACCGACAGCGAGGGGATGGCCGCGGTGGCAACGTCGTGGCGCTGCGCCGGCAGGTCGCGGACGATCTCGGCATGCAGCTTCTTGCGCCGGTCCAGCATCGAGAAGAACGCCAGGATCTGCGGCTGGTGGCCGTTGAAGCTGGCGACGAACTCGGTCAGCTGGTCGAGCGTCCGGACCGAAAGGGTGGTGGGGATCAGCGGCACCAGCAGCAGGTCGGCCGCGTGCAGCACGCTCTCCGAGAGCAGCGAGATGCTCGGCGGGCAGTCCAGTACCACGACGTCGTACTCGGCACGCAGCGGGGCGAGCAGGCTGGCGAGCCGCTTGGCTGGCTGTTTTGCCGAGTCCAGCACCAGGTCGAGGTTGCGGTACGTAAAGTCGGCCGGAAGCAGGTCCAGTCCGGCGAAATCGGTGCCCTTGATCGCGTCGTCGATGGCACGGCGGCCGCGGATCAGCGCCTTGCCGCCGCCTTTAACCCGCGGCTTGATCCGGAACAGGAAGCTGGCCGCGCCCTGGGGGTCCAGGTCCCACAGCAGCACCCGGTACCCGTCCCTGGCGGCGAGGTAGCCGATGTTCACGGCCGTGGCCGTCTTGCCGACGCCGCCTTTGATGTTGTAGGTAGCGAAGATCTTCACGGAGCTGCCGTCCGGGCCAGAGCGGCCATCCTGCGGCGGCTCGCAAGCCCGGCGAAGTCGGCGAACCGGCCGTCGAACCGGGCGCGCGCCGTCGTCTGCTCGGCCGCCAGGTGCGCCGCGATCTCGCCCATGGCCAGCAGCGTCTCGGCCGGCGCGGTGCGCTCCGCCACCATCTGCGCTGCGAAGGCCCGGATCTCGGTCCGCTGCACCTCGGCGTCCTGGAACTCGCCCAGGCAGTCCTGGAGCGCCTTCAGCTCGCGCACCGCCTGCCATCGCTGCCCGGGATCGTGCAGCGAGCCGAACATTTCGACAAGATAGCGCAACTCCTTACATCTCTTCCGCAGGTTATGCAGGCTCTCGGACGGCGAAGCCGGCGTGATCCGGCCGCCCACCTGCAGCGCCTTGCGATGGGCCGCGGTGATCTTGGATTCCGCTAGCTGCGCCACGCTCGGCCGGCGACGCGCCCGCACATCGGCGAGAGCTGCCCGCCAGTCGGTCCTCAGCCGGGCAAACCGGGCCGACCGCAGGCCCGTGACCAGCCGCCGGTAGGCAACGGCACGCGATCGGGCCAGGTGATCGCGGAACGGGATCAGATCGTCGGGCTCCGCCCCGATGAGGGAAGCCGCCATGGCCGGGTAGCCGAGCAGGAACACGTCAAGGTCCCTGGTCGGGGTGGTCAGGTCGCCCAGCCAGCGGAACTCCGGTGCGTACCGGCTGGCCATCCCGCCAGGGAGCGCGTCGCCGCAGAGCTTGAGGGCCGACCGGGTCCACCGCACCGCGACGCGCAGGTCATGCAGGAACTCGGTGTCGATGTCCCTGATCGTGCCGGGCACGTTGGCCTCCATCACGTCCAGCAGCGCGATGAGGATCTGGCTCATGGCGCGGGCGGCCGGCATCCCCGGCGTGAGATGAATGCCAGCCGCCTTGCCCGGGACCTCGCCGGGCCGGGAGCCAGCCGCGGCCAGCGCGGCCTCGAGGGTCGAGTCCCGGCCGGTGACGATGCCGGGCAGGCCGCCGATGGCGCGGCTGACCTTGTCAGCCTGCGCCTGGTAGCCACGGACCGGTACCAGCGTGAGCCGGGCGGGCAGCGACACGCGGGCCGGGTAGGTGACCGCCACCCGGTCGACCGCCAGCCGCGCGATGGTCTTGGCATCGGCGTTCAGCGCCTGCAGCTGGGCCAGCTTGCTGACGGCCCGCGCGACGGGGATGAGGGCGCGCAGCCCGGTGACCGGCTCCAGCGCGGCTTGCACGGGTCCCGGTGGCAGCTCGGCGGCCAGGCTCGGCCAGTCCGGCTTGCTGCCCGCTGGCAGCCGCTCGGTGGCCACGACCGCGCCGTCCCGGCCGGTCAGCACCAGCTCGACATGGCTGCCGGTCACTACCTGCTCGAGGGTGAGCCCGGCCCGGTAGAGCCGCCAGTCGAAGGTGTCCAGCCAGGTGCGCCGCCGGGAGCGGACGGCCCCGCCGTTCGCCCAGCCGACGCTGTCATCGGCGGCAGCGGTCAGCGCCCGCAGTACGTCTGACCCGGAACCTGCCGCCTCCGCGAGCACGAACTCGCGCTGGCCTGGTGCCACAGTAAAACCTCTTGACTAACGCCAGTCGTTCATCTGACCGGCTCTTACCAGACATCCAGTCTTAATTCTGCGTTGGGACAGGGTAGCAACGCCGACTGCCCCCTGCCAGGGACAAAGATCACATCCGGGCATGCAGAACAGCCTGCAGTACCGTGGAGATCGTGCATCTTGACTGGCCAACCATCGCCTCCCTGGCAACCGCCCTCGGCACCCTGGTCCTCGCGGTTGCCACGTTCGCATCTATCCGGTCGGCGAACCGCTCGGCGCGGATAGCCGAGGCAGCCCTCATGGTCAATACGCGGCCGCTGCTGACCCCGTCGCGGCTCGGCGACCCGGTACAGAAGGTGTTCTTCCAGGAAGGCAACGCCTTCCGGCTCGAGGGTGGCCGCGGCTTCGTTGAGTTCGACGACGGCACCGGCGCTGTCTACATCGGGATGTCGCTCCGCAACGTCGGCCAGGGCATCGGTGTCATCCACGGCTGGTGGTTCCGGGAAGGCCGCGAGCTCACCCCTCAGCGGCCGGATCCGGACTCCTTCCGCGTCCAGCAGATCGACCTCGCAATAGCTCAGAACGACATCGGGTACTGGGAGGGCGCGCTGCGGGATAGCGGCGATCCGTGTCACGCCTCGGCCGTTCAGGCCACCAAGGAGACGGGCGGCCTCGCGACAATCGACCTCCTCTACGGAGACTACGACGGGGGTCAGCGGGTGATCAGCCGGATGATGCTGCGCCGCGTGTACGCCGAGGACTCTGACCGGCCGCCAACGTGGCTGGTCACCGTTGTCCGGCACTGGAACCTGGACCGGCCCGACCCTCGCGAGCGATGATGACAATAGTCTGAATCGCACTGTGGAGGGCTTCATGCTGCAACTGTTCGGCTTTGACCGGATCGGCATCGTCATCGGCGATCTGTATTTCCTCGATCCCATCCAGAAAGCCGGCCAGGAGGGCGCGGAGCACGGCGTCCGGCTGGAGGTCCGGATGCTCGAGCCGGGTGAGCTGAAGGGCTCCATCTACTCGGCGCGGCCGATCAGCATCGGCGCCCCCGTCTGGCGGGCGGACCTGCTGGAGACCGTCGACGGACCGCCCGGCAGCCTCAACCGGGCCCACCACCACCCGCGGATGAGCGACTGGGAGCCGCGCGGCCGGACCTTTGACGAAGAACTGAACGCTGACCCGGTCGGCTGGGTAGGCAAGCAGCTTGCTGACCTCGAAGGGCTGCTCGAACGGGCCGGGATCGACGTGGACACCACACTTGAGGCCGACGCCGAGAGACTGCGCGACGCCGTGCCGGACGTTCAGCGCGTCGTGACCACCATGCTGGCCGACGTGCAGGCCGGGCGGCTCGGCACCGCGCCCGAGGGGGAGCTGACGGGCGCGCGCATCAGCTGGCTGTAGTCCCGGCTGTATCACCTGGGTCGATGCCGTGCCGGCGCAGCGCCTCATGCAGGCGGTCGACCTCGCCCTGGAGCTGGGCGACCTGCTCCGCCAGCGACGGCCCGGTGGCTCGCTGGCGCGACCTGAGGTCCCGCTCGGCGATCAGCTCTCGCTCGGTGTCGCTCAGCGCTTCCGCGGTGCGGAACTCGTGGGCGTCGATCGCCGCCTCGGTGTCCTGCCGCACCTGAGCGATCTGCTCGTCGAGGTCCGACTGATCGGGCACCAGGCCCGCCCACTTCTCGAGCGCGGCGACCCGCGAGCTGAGCGAGCTGTAGGCCGGCGTCGCGTCGCCCGGCATCCGCACCCGGCCGACCCTGGCGGTGACCCGCCGGGTCTGACCACCGGCTGCCGGTGGCGCGAGTTCCAGCACGCGCTGCCGCACGGCGTCTTGGGTGCCGCCGAACCCGGCTAGGATCCGGGCGCCAGCTGACGAAGGGTCGCCGACGAGGCCGAGCAGTATGTGCTCGGTGTCGATGTAGTTCTGGCCTAGCTGCAGGGCCTCGCGCAGGGAGAGCTCGAGCGTTCGCTTCGCTTCCGGCGTGAACGGAATGTGCCCGGACGGGCCCGGCCCGCGTCCTGCGCCGGCCTCCACCCGGTCCCGCGCAGCCTGCAGCCCCACCCCCAGCGAGTCCAGAACGCGGGCCGCCAGGCCGTCGCCCTCGCGCAGCAGGCCGAGCAGCAGGTGCTCCGTGCCGATGGAGGCATGCCCGAGCCGCACGGATTCCTCTTGAGCCCAGACGACGACAGCCCTCGCCTTGTCGGTGAAGCGCTCGAACATGCCTACAAGCTTCGGTGTCGTCAATCACGCTGGTCAAGCGCCGCCGCGATGCCCGCTGCCCACGACAGCAGCTGCTCGTCGGCCCCGGCCGACCCGACGCACTGCAGGCCGACGGGCAGGCCGCCCAGCAGACCGGCCGGGATGCTCACGGCCGGAAGCCCGGCCAGGCTCCAGGGCATGGACATGACCGGGTTTCCGGTGGTAGCCAGGCTTGCCGGTGCTGGCCCGGTGGCCGCCGGCGTGATCCAGAGGTCGATGCCAGCCTGGCCGGCCGCGTCGGCCACGCGGCGTGCTACCTCCGCCCGGCCGGCCAGCGCGGCCGCGTGCTCATCGCGGCTGATCGCCTGGCCGGCGCGGATGATCTCGGCCGTGCCGGCCTGATAGAGGTCGCCGTAGCGGTCGAACAGGCCGGCGTGCGCGGCCGCCCCCTCGAACCGGGTGATTACGAAGATCAGCTCTTCGACGGCGGTCATGTCGCCCAGCACCGGTACCTCGTGCACCGGGAAGCCTGCGGCCTTCAGTGCCTGGACCTGCGTGCCGAACGCCGCCAGTGCGGTCCGGTCTGCCCGCTCGAGGTAGGGGCCTGCCGGGACGCCCAGGACGGGGACGGCGCTGCCCGCTGGCGGCTGCCAGTCATCGCAGAGCACTGCGGCCGCCGCGGCGAGCCCGGCGACGTCGGCCGACAGGCACCCGACGACATCCAGCGTCGGTGCGTACGGCAGCACGCCGTCAGCCGGGATCCGCCCGTGTGTCGGCCTGAATCCGGCTACACCGCAGAAGGCGGCCGGCCGGATCACCGAGGCAATGGTCTGGGTGCCCAGCGCCAGCGGAACGAGCCCGGCGCCCACCGCTGCGGCCGAGCCGCTGCTCGAGCCACCCGGCGTGTGCCGCAGGTTCCGCGGGTTGCGCGTCAGGCCCGGTGCCACCATGGCGAACTCGGCGGTGACGGTTTTGCCCGCGATCAGCGCCCCGGCCTCGCGGAGCCGGCGCACGACGGTCGCTTCCGGGCCCGCGAGTGCAGCCGGCGGCAGCCGGGAGCCACCTGCGGTCGGGAGGCCCTCGACCCGGATGACATCCTTCACGCCAGCGGCGATGCCGAACAGTGGCGGCTCGCCCGAGCCGGCCGGCCAGCGGCGAGCGACGTCGCCGGCCTGCTCGACGAGCCGCGCGGCGCGGCCCGGCTCGGGCACAAAGGCGCGGATCTCGGCATCGCCCGCGCTGATGCGCTCCGTCAGTGCGGCCATATCGGGGACGCGCCCGTCATCCGGACGCGACGAAGCCGGGCTGCTCACTCGGTCGCCGCCAGCGCAGCAGACCAGCGCTTCGCCCATGAGTCAAGAGCGCCGAGCGGCGGGCCGAGCGCGGCGCCCGTCTCGGTCAGCATGTACGCGCCGGCGCCGTCGCGGGTCAGCAGGCGCGCACCGGTGAGCTCGTCCAGCCGCTGATACAGCACGCTGGACGACATCCGGTCACAGCGCTCCAGCAGCGCCCGCGCCCCTAGCGGCCCGTCCCGAAGCTCCCAGATGATCCGCAGCGCCCACCGGCGCCCCAGCAAGTCCATGGCCGCCATGATCGGCCGGCCGGTGGCAGAGCCGCGGACCGGGCGCCCGGGCAGCGGCGTGCGCGGCCGGCCGGAGCTCTCCTGCATCGCACCCGACTCTTGCATGGCACCCACTCTCTTGCGTTTCGCTATCAGAAACGTTACCGTGAAAGCGATCGTTTCTGAATTAGAAACGCCATCGACCCGGACTGCCTGAGAGGCCCCGTGCAGCCACGCATCGATCCCGTGCAGCCGCCCTACTCTCCGCCCGTTGCCGAGCGCCTCGAGGCGATGATGCCGCCGGGGATCCCGCCGCTGCTGCTGTTCCGCACGTTCGCGCGCAACCTCCCGATGACGACTGCCATGGGCGGCTGGGGACGCTACGAGCTGAACAGGCAGCTCTCGCTGTCCCTGCGAGACCGTGAGATCGTCATCGACCGCACCTGCGCCCGGTGCGGCTGTGAGTACGAGTGGGGCGTGCATGTCGCTTCCTTCGCCCGCCGGGCGGGCCTGTCAAGCGCTCAGGTGACGTCGCTGACCAGCGGGGGAGCGGCCGATCCGTGCTGGTCGTCGGGACGCGAAAGGCTCCTCATCGAGGCCGTGGACGCGCTGCATGATGACGACGACATAACAGACGAACTCTGGCGCCGGATGGCAGCCGAGTTCGACAGCGAACAGCTGCTCGACCTGCTCATGCTCACCGGCTGGTATCACGCCATCAGCTTCACTGCGCGGGCAACCAGGGTGGCGCGCGAGGAGTGGGCCCCGCGTTTCGGCCAGGACACTGCCACCTGGACGACGTGACCGAGGCTCGTCAGACTAGGGGCATGGACGAGTCCGACTTCGACGTCCTGGTCATCGGGTCCGGGCCTGGCGGGCAGAAGGCCGCGATAGCGGCGGCCAAGCTCGACCGCCGAGTCGCGATCATCGAGCGGCCGGAAATGCTCGGCGGCGTCTGCCTCAACACCGGCACGATCCCGTCGAAGACGCTGCGCGAGGCCGTGCTCTACCTGACCGGCCTGGACCAGCGGGAGATGTACGGGCAGAGCTACCGGCTCAAGGAGGAGATCACCATCGGTGATCTCACCACCCGGACCCGGCACGTGGTCAGCCGGGAAAACGACGTCGTGCGCAGCCAGCTCACCCGCAACCGCGTCATGATCCTGACTGGGACCGGCCGGTTCTGCGGCCCCACCACTGTGGAGATCGTCGATGCCGCGGGGCGCACCCGGCAGGTCAGCGCCGGGAAGGTCATCGTCGCCACGGGCACCCGGCCCGCGCGGCCTGCCAGTGTCGAGTTCGACGAGCGCACCATCATCGACTCGGACGGCATCCTCCAGCTCGACCGCGTGCCCAGGTCGATGGTGGTGGCCGGCGCAGGAGTGATCGGGATCGAGTACGCGTCGATGTTCGCCGCGCTCGGCACCAAGGTCACGGTCGTCGAGCAGCGCGACCGGATGCTGGAGTTCTGCGACATCGAAGTCGTCGAGGCGCTCAAGTACCACCTGCGGGACCTCGCTGTCACGTTCCGGTTCGGTGAGACAGTGTCGGCTGTTGAGCGGCACCCCGAGGGAGCCATCGCCTTGCTCGCGAGCGGCAAGCGCATCCCTGCTGACACCGTGATGTACTCGGCCGGCCGGCAGGGCATGACCGACGGGCTCAATCTCGAGGCGGCCGGGCTATCGGCGGACGACCGCGGCCGCATCAAGGTCGGCGAGTTCTTCCAGACAGCCGTGCCGTCGATCTATGCCGTCGGCGACGTCATCGGGTTCCCGGCACTCGCCGCGACGTCGATGGAGCAGGGCCGGGTAGCTGCCCACCACGCGTGCGGCGAGCCGTTGCACGAGGTCAGCTCGCTGCAGCCGATCGGGATCTACAGCCTGCCCGAGATCAGCTTCATCGGCCAGACCGAAGACCAGCTCACGCGCGACTGCGTGCCCTTCGAGGTTGGCGTCTCCCGCTATCGCGAGCTCGCCCGCGGCCAGATCGTCGGCGACTCCTACGGCGTGCTCAAGCTGCTGGTCTCGCCGGCCGACCGGACCCTGCTGGGCGTGCACGTGTTCGGCACTGGCGCGACCGAGCTCGTGCACATCGGCCAGGCCGTCATGGGCTGCGGGGGCACCATCGACTACCTGGTCAACGCCGTGTTCAACTACCCGACGCTCGCGGAGTCGTACAAGGTCGCCGCGCTCGACGCCACGAACAAGATGCGGCAGGTCGAGCGGTTCTACGGCTAGCCTGCGGTAGCCGCCACCGACGTGTCGCCGCGGGCGGCCTGGCGCTCGCACAGGCCGTCCGAGCCGATGCCGAGGCCGATGTTGGTCATGTTGTACACGTGCTCGCTGGCCACCAGCCACACGATGTCGCAGATCTCGCGCTCGCTGTAGTGCCGCGACAGCTCGGCGAAGGTGGCCGGGCTGACGCTCCGGTGCTCGACCAGCTCGCTGACGTAGCCGAGCGCCGCCCGCTCGGCAGGGGTGAACAGCGGGCTGGTCACGTACTCCGCGAGGGCGTCCAGCTTCGGCAGCACGTCCGGAGACTTGGTCAGTGCATACCAGCGGGACGCGTCCATGCAGTACAGGCACCCGTTGATGCTCGCGACCCGCTCGCGGACCAGGATGACGGTCTGCCTAGGCAGCGTGAGCTTCTTGTCCAGGCTGGACACCTTGCCGTAGAACATCAGGAAAGCCCTCGGCATGCGCGCGGAGAACACCGCGATGGGCGTCGACACCGTGCCGAACATCCGCCGCGTGAAGTAGTACACGAGCTTCAGCAGCAGCCCGCGGGGCTTTTCGATGGGAGCCAGATAGGTGGCCATCGACGGCCTCCTGTCGTTGTCTCAGGCGGACCCTCACGATAGGGATCCGCGCCTGCGACGGTCTGACCCCGGACGCGACTCAGATGTGACGCGGTTCAGGCACGGCTCTGGGCCGGGCTACCCGCCGCAGCCGCAGGCGCCGCCGCAGCAGCCGCCCCCGCCGGAGGATGGCGACGAGGCCGCGCTCGCACGGCCGCCGACGGCGACCGCGGATAGCAGCTTGACGGTGTCGTCATGACCGTGCGGGCAGGTCGCGGGGGCTGCCGACTCGCTCATGGGGCGGGTCTGCTCGAACGTGTCACCGCAAGCGCGGCACCGGTACTCATATCGCGGCACAATGCCGAGTCTATCGCAGCTGACCTCAGTCGATGACCGCTGACGGCTCGACTGCTTCGGCGGCCTCGACGGTCTGAGGGGCGGTCTGACCGGACTGCGGCAGCACGACTGGCTTGCCTCGCAGCAGCGAGACGATCGCTCCGAGAACCGACATGGCGATGGCGGCACTGAAGACGATGACCAGGCCGTGGTGGAACGGGCTGGCGATCAGGTGCGGGAAGAACTGGCGGCCGGTAAGGACAGCGGCGTTGCGGGCGGGCAGGTGTGCGAGCGTGCCGCTGGGCGCGAGCATGCTGCGCACCGGGTTGTAGCCGAGCAGTGCCGAGAACAGGGTGCTGACCGGAGGCAGGCTGGCGATGTGCGCGGCGACGGCGGCGGGCACGCCCTGGGCGCGCAGGCCGGCGGTCAGCGTCCGGGGGAGCGTGTTGGCCAGGCCGGCGATCATGAGGGAGAAGAAGATCCCGATGGACAGCGACATCCCCGAGTTCTGGAACACCGACCGCATCCCCGACGCGGCGCCCCGGTGCCAGGCCGGGACACTGCCCATGATCGAGGAGGTGTTCGGCGAGGCGAACAGGCCGGATCCGAGCCCGTTGCACAAGATCAGCAGCGCGAACGCCCAGTACGGGAAGTTGATCGGCAGCAGCAGAAGCCCGGTGAAGCCGCAGGCCGCCAGCAGCAGGCCCGCGGTGGCGAAGATCCGCGAACCGTACCGGTCCGACAGGATGCCGGAGATCGGCCCGGCGATGAGGAACCCAGCCGTCAGCGGCAGCATGTAGATCCCGGCCCACAGCGGGGTGACGGTGAAGTCATATCCGTGCAACGGCAGCCAGATCCCGGCCAGCCAGATGACCAGCATGAACTGCAGGCCGCCGCGAGCGATGGAGCCCATCAGGCTGGCCGCGTTGCCGGCCGCGAAAGCCCTGATCCGGAACAGCCCCATCTGGAACATCGGCTCGGCGATCTTGGTCTCCACGATCCCGAAGATGACCAGGACCGCAGCCCCGCCGATGAGCCCGGTCAGCACCAGCGGGCTGGTCCAGCCGGTGGAGTGGCCGCCGTAGGGCTGGATGCCATAGGTGATCGCCGCCAGCAGGCTCGTGGCGCCCACCGCGAACAGGACGTTGCCGGCCCAGTCGATCCGCGCCTTTCTTGTCGTCGCGATCTCCCGCAGGCTGCGGTAAGCCCAGATCGTGCCGAACACCCCGATGGGCACGTTGACCCAGAACACGCTCCGCCAGTCCCACGCGGCGAGCAGCCCCCCGAGGAGCAGGCCGATGAACTGACCGGAGATACCGGCGATCTGGTTGATGCCGAGCGCCATCCCGCGCTGGTTGGCCGGGAAGGCGTCGGTCAGGATCGCCGCGGAGTTGGAGATCAGCATGGCGCCGCCGAACGCCTGCACGACCCGCCACAAGATCAGCCACAGCGCGCCGTGACCGCCGGTGAAGGGGTCGAAGGACAGCGCCACCGAGGCCACGGTGAACACCACGAAGCCGAGGTTGTAGATCTTCACCCGGCCGTACATGTCACCCAGCCGGCCCAGTGTCACCACGAGCACCGCCTGCACGAGCAGGTAGCCCATGATCATCCACAGCAGGTACGTGATGTTGCCGGGCGCAAGCGGGCTCAGCCGGATACCGCGAAAGATGGCCGGCATCGCGATGATCACGATCGAGCCGTCGATCGTTGCCATCAGCATCGTGAGCGTCGTGTTCGACAGCGCGACCCACTTGTACCGCTCCGACACCTGGCCGGTGCGGTCCGGCCGGCCGGGCCGCGTGACGGGCGGACCGGATTGCTCTGGCTGCCGCCTCGATGTCACGCCCACAGCGAGTCAGTCTACCGACCGAAGATTGCTTGCTGGCAACCACCTACCTGCCGAAGAGCTCCTACCTGCAGGGAGACGCCAGCCTTACGGACTAACTACAACGACATACTCGTTCGTTACTTCTGGTGACGATCTGTTCTCTGTACGTCGCGAGCGCTCTTACTCTGACACGATCGCCCTGCGCCTCCCATAGTGCTGCTGAATGGACTCGCCTCGTGCACCGCGTAGCCGCCACCGACACACTCCCGGCCGGTGCCCCTGCCCGTCTCCGCCCTCCGCAGCTCGTCATCGCGATGGTGCTGGCGGTGGCCGTGATGGTGGCCGGCATTGCCGTCGCCGTGTCGGCGGCCGGGCGGTCACACAAGCCGAAGCCCCCCGCGCCGACCGCGGTCGTGACCCGTGATCCGGCCGCGACCACGACCGTCCTGCCAGGTACACCGGTCGCGACAGCAGCCGGGCTCGCGAGCCAGCTGTTCGCCAGGGCTCCGGCCGTGGTCGTCACGAGCACGAGCGATCCCGGCATCGCCGCCGCGGCGGCTATCGCCAGCCGGGCGCACGCGCCGCTCCTGCTCGCTCCCGCTTCCGCCGATGCGGCAGACCGGGCAGCGCTGCTCGCCGCCGTCCGGTCCCTGCGGCCGAAGGCGGTACTGGCCGCTGGCCTTCCTGTCCCCGTGCTCGCGCGCGAGCTACCCGGCGTCAGGGTCGTCAGCCGCGCCGGGAGCCTCCCGGCTACCAGGCCGGCCGTGCCGCTGCGCGGGGTCGCGCTGCTCGTCAGCCAGGCCAATTCAGCAGACCTTGACCTCGCAGTGGGGACGACCGCGCAGGTTGCGGGCGCCGATGTGATCGGGATGACGGGATCCGATCCGCGGGCTGACCCGGCTGCAATCAGCGCCCTCGCAGCGGGGCGCCCGCAGTTCGTCCTCGGCGTCGGCACCGGCTTCACCTCGCAGCCGCTCCTCGCTGCCAGGGTCGCCGTCGCGGAGACCGGAGTTCAGCTTCCGGGCGGCGGCCAGGTCCTGTTCCCCGGCCGGGAGATCGTCGCGCTGTACGGCAACCCGTCCTTCCCGGCCCTGGGCGCGCTCGGCCAGCAAGGTCTTGCGGCGAGCATCACCAGGGCCAAGGCCGTGGCCGCGCAGTACAACTCGCTGACCGGTGCTCCGGTCGTGCCCGCCTTCGAGATCATCGCGACCGTGGCAACCGCCGGGCCCGGTCCGTCCGGCTTGTACTCGGACGTCATGAGCCCTGCCGTGCTGAAGCCCTGGGTAGAGGCCGCTTCCAAGGCCGGCCTCTATGTAACCCTCGACCTGCAGCCAGGGCGCGCGAACCTGCTCGCCGAGGCGAAGGTCTATCAGTCACTGCTCGAACTGCCGAACGTGGGCCTCGCGCTCGATCCGGAATGGAAGCTGCAGCCTGGCCAATTGCCGCTGCATCAGATCGGCTCGGTCAGCATCGCCGAGGTCAACAGCGTCGTCAGCTGGCTGTCTGCGCTGACCGCCGAGCACAACCTGCCGCAGAAGCTGCTCGAACTGCACGAGTTCCGGCTCAGCATGATCCAGAACATCCGCCAGCTCGACACCCGGGACGACAATCTGTCCATCGTGATCAACATGGACGGGCAGGGTGCGCCGAACAGCAAGCGCACGACCTGGCGGTCGGTCGTCGCCGCCGCACCCTCGGGGGTGTTCTTCGGCTGGAAGGACTTCTACGCCAAGGACACGCCGATGCTGGGGCCGCGGATGACCATCGCGCACGTTCCGACGCCGGTGCTCATCTCCTACCAGTAAGCAGGTCCGGCTCGAGCGTCGCGACCGTCGCGCAGTCGGGGGCGAACGTCGCGCGCAAGTCCACGTGCTCACCGGCGAGAACTAGCGGCAGCCAGTACCGGGCGTCGTGCCACATCAGCTCGAGCGGGAGCGCGGATTCGGCGAACCACTGCGGCGCCACCTCGTCCGACTCGGCCGGCTCGCCCTGGTAGACCCAGGTCACGAACACGTCGGTGTCCTGATCCCAGGACGGGCGGACCGGGAACCGGAACTCAATGCTCGCCATGTGCTGCAGCGAGTCGGCCGGGACCAGCAGCCCGGACTCCTCCTCGACCTCGCGCACCGCGGCGGCAACCGGTTTCTCGCCCGGCTCGACATGCCCGCCGAGCCCGACCCACTTGCCGGCACCGAAGCCGGTCTTCTTGAGGCCGAGCAGCACTTCGGGTCCGGCCGCAGTGCGACGCCGGATGATGCACAGGCAGGTTCGGGGAATCACGGGGTCAGCCTACTGGGCTGCGGCGGGCATCCTGCTCACGCATCGCCGTGCGCCATCGCGATGAGCCGGCCGAGCACCGCACCGTCGCTGACACGCAGGCCGTCGTGCTCGTACTCGCTGGTCACCCACGCGCGCAGGCCGCTAATGGCCGCCGCGGTCTGCAGCGACAACTCGCGCGGCACGTACATGTCGTCGAAATAGATGGCGGCGGCCACGGGCATGGCGGTGTGCGCGAGCTGGCCGGCGTCGTAGAGCGCAGGCCAGTCGGCGCGCTCGGCGAGCAGTTCCGCCGCGTCCGCCAGCGGCCGCAGGGCCGGGTCATGCGCGAGTACCCAGGGGTAGACCATCTCGCCGGTGAACAGCACCGGTTCATCGGACCCGAGCGCTGCAAGCGCGTCGAACTCCGGAAACTCGGACCGCACCCGCTGTGCTGCCCACCGGGTCGGGGCGCCCTGCGCATAGCACGCCTCGTGCAGCACCGCGTACAGCGGCGCCGATCCGTACCGCAGCGAATCCCCGGCCCGGTACAGGAAGTCATCGCTCAGCTCCTGTCCCGCGAATGCGCCCTCCAGCAGGTAGTGCAGGGAGTGGCTGCCAGTACTGCTGCCGAGTACGTGCCCCAGAGCCTGGAACCGCTCGATGGTGAGCGCGCCGCCGCCCGGCATCGTCGCGGGGGAGTCCGCCAGCCTCAGCGCCACCCGGCGGGCGCGCTCGACGTCTTGCGGATAGCGCTCGTAGTGCGCCCGGTTCTTCGCTGCCACCTGGCGATAGGTGAGCCGGTACACGTCGTCCGCAGTGCTGGCGAGGCCCGGCAGGCCGCCGGTAATGAATGCCTCGCGTATCCCGGCCGGCGCCGCCGACAGGTACCTGACCGCGCAGAACCCGCCGAAGCTCTGGCCGAGCACGCTCCACGGCGCGCCGCCGGTGAGCTGGGGCCTGATGAGCTCGGCGTCCGCCACGATCGAGTCCGCCCGGAAGTGCGCGAGGTAGTCGGCCTGGGCCGCGGCAGTGCGGAAGCGCGCGAGGGTCTGCCGGGTCGCTGGCGTCGACGCACCCGTACCCCGCTGGTCGAGCAGCAGCACCCGGTAGTCACGAAGCGCTCGGTCGAGCCAGGACTCCCGGCCGACCGGCTGAGGCGCACCGAAGCCCGGCCCGCCCTGCAAGTACACCAGCCACGGGAGCTCCGCGGACGTGCTACCGGTAGCGACGACCTCGCGCGCGAACACCTCGATCTGCTCGCCGCCGGGCCTGGCGTGATCCAGCGGGACGCTGAAAACGTGGTCCGTGAGCACGGTTCCCGGCTGATGGTAGCTCGGCATAGTAAGCACGGTAGCGCCGTAGGGTGCTGCCATGAAGGACGAGGCCGCGAGCGCGTTAGCGCCCCTCCCTGCGGGGTACGCCGAGCTGTTCGCGCGCGTGCTCCGCGCAGCCGAGTCGGACGACCGGGTCCGGGCCGTGTGGCTGGGCGGGTCTGTCGGCCGCGGTGTCGCTGACGCTGGCTCGGATCTCGATGTCGTGCTGGCGATCGCGCCGGAGGCGTTCGACGAGTTTGCCGGAGCCTGGCGCACGTTTCTGCACCGGGTGACGCCGGTCGTGCTGGCCAGGGAACTGCCCAGGCTGCCGGGCAGCTTCTACAGCGTGACCACGGACTGCCTTCGTCTTGACGTGGTGGCGGAGCCGGCCGGCGCAGCCCGGCCCGCCGACCTGGACCGGCGCCTGCTGGTACTGCACAAAGACGACCCACGGGGGGACACCCCCCGTGAACCCCCCGGAAGGCAAGTGCAATCGCCGGGCGTGGACACCGGTCTCGGTCAGCCTCGCCCAAACCCGGCGAGGCTGACGGAGATGGCCGAGGAGTTCCTCCGGCAGATGGCCATCTTCCCGGCCGCGGTGGTGGCCCGCCAGGACTGGCTGCTCGGCGTGGTCGGCGTGCAGAACGTGCACCTGATGCTGTACCAGCTGTTCGTCGAGGCGAATCAGCCACTGCCGCCGATGGGCGTCAAGCAGTGGTCGGCAAAGCTCACGGCACGCCAGCGGCGCGTGTGCGCTGGCCTGCCGGCGCCGACAGCGAGCCCTGACGGGGTGCTGACCGCCATGCGCGCGGCCGCGGCGGCGTTCCGCCAGGAGGCCAGGGCGGTCCTGGCGGCCCTTGACGCGCGGTGGCCAGCCGACTTCGACGACGCTGTCCAGCGCTACTGGGAGCGCGAACTGGGCTGGCCAGGGTAGCAGAGTCACTTCGGGCGGATGGGGGGGTCGGCTCCCGTATTCGCACGGTCCGGCCGGCTAGATTCAGCCCGTGCCGCTCCGAAAGTCCTGGCTGCCACCCGGCCGACTCCGGGGACCGATCCGCAGGCTCGGCGCGCCGACCCACCGCCTGGCTGTCCAGCTGTATCAGCGGCGGCTGCGCCGTCAGCTCGCCGGCCGGCCGTTGCCCCGCCATGTCGGGCTGATCATCGACGGCAACCGGCGCTGGGCGAAAGAAGAGGGCCTGGCCAGCCCGAGCGAGGGCCACCGGCACGGTGCCGAGCACATCTGGGACGCCCTGACCTGGTGCCGCGCAGCCGGCATCGAGCACGTCACCGTGTTCGTCTGCTCGGCCGAGAACCTGGCCAGGCGGGATAACGCCGAGGTCACGGCGCTGATGGACATCATCGAGCACCGGGTTGTCACCCGCATCACCGCTGCCGATCCGCCCTGGCAGGTACACATCGCCGGGCTGGTCGACATGCTGCCGGACACCACGTCGTCCGCGCTCAAGCAGGCGGCAGACAAGACCCGTCACTGCTCGACAGGCTCGCACGTCACGCTCTGCGTGGGCTATGGCGGCAGACAGGAGATTACCGAGGCGGTGCGGTCCATGCTGCTCGAGCGGGCGGCGGCTGGCATGAGCCTGCCTCAGCTCGCGCAGGCGGTCACCGAAGACGACATCGCGCGGCACCTGTCCGGCGACGGGCAGCCTGAGCCCGACCTGATCATCCGGACCAGCGGCGAGCAGCGCATGTCCAATTTCCTCCTCTGGCAGAGCACGGGCGCGTACCTGCACTTCTGCGACTGCTACTGGCCGGCGTTCGAGGAGATCGACTTCCTCCGGGCGCTGCGCGACTTCGCGGCCAGGACGGCCGCGCCGCCGGACCTCTGGTAATGCGGGCCGCGGTCTTCTGCGGCAGCTCGATGGGCCTGCCCGGGCTCTTTACCGCGGCTGCTGCCGACTTCGGCCGCAGCCTGGCCCGGGCGGGTGTCGGCATCGTCTATGGCGGGGCGAGTGTGGGCCTGATGGGCGTGCTCGCCGACGCCGCGCTCGCGGAAGGCGGCGAGGTCATCGGCGTCATCCCCGGTGGGCTGTTCTCCGAGGAAGTCCCGCACTCCGGGCTGACCCGGCTCGATGTTGTCTCGAGCATGCACGAGCGCAAGGCCGTCATGGCCAGCCTCGCCGACGCGTTCGCCGCCCTGCCCGGCGGGCTGGGCACGATGGACGAGCTGTTCGAGATCCTGACCTGGCGGCAGATCGGCCTGCACGCCAAGCCGATCGCGCTGGTCGACGTCGGCGGGTTCTGGGACCCGCTCGCCAGCTTGCTCGATGAGCTGATGACCGCCGGGTTCGTGTCTGCGGAGGCGCGGGACTCGCTGACCCGGGTGAGTGATGCGGGCGAGTTCCTGCGGCTCCTCCGCTGAGCCGGTAGCCTGCCGGTCCAGTCGAGGAGAAGGCAGCCCATGACCGAGCAGAGCGAACCGGACGACGCGGACACCGACAACGAGCCGGACGCCGCGGGCACCAACGACGAGGTGGAACTCGTCGCCGCGGAACGCGTGGTCGTTTTCTCTGACGCGGTCGTAGCGATTGCCATCACTCTGCTGGCACTGGGCCTGCCGCCGCTGACTGGCAAGCACAACTGGGACGTCTGGCACTCGCTGCTGCAGCACAACCATCGCGATGCGTACATCGCGTTCCTGATCAGCTTCGCGGTCATCGGCGCGCACTGGCGCTCCCATCACCGGCTGTTCCGTTCGGTGGCCCGGCTCGACCCGCCCGCCATCGCGCTCAACTCGGTCTGGCTGCTAATGATCATCATCACGCCGTATGCCACGCGGGTGCTGTCGGGCGACGGCGGCTTCGGCGTCCGCTTCGGCTTCTACGCCGCCATCCAGGTCATCACGCTGGTCACGTTCTGGCTCATGAGCCGCCACATCCGCAGGGGACACCTGCTGAGGCCCGGCATGCCGGCGCGGGTATCGGCGGCCGACGACGTCGTCGTGCTGACCCTGGCCGCGACGTTCGCCCTCTCGATCCCACTCGCCTTCATCGGAGGGTTCGGCCAGTGGGTGTACGTCGTGTGGGTAGGAGCTGTGGTCGTCGCGAGGAACGTCCGGCGGGCGCAGACCTGGAGAGGGCGCCAGCAGCACGACAAGAACGACGACGGCGACGCTGCCAGGCCGCCCTCAGACGACTAGTTTCTGTGCTTTCGGATCAGGCTGGGTCGGACACGATGACCGGCGTGCTGAGCACACGGTCGGCACCGACAGCCCGCTCTGGCCCGTGCAGCGTCAGCGTCCCGGTCAGCCGGATGTCTGCTGACGACGAGCCGATCAGCACGTCGATGCGACCGGGCTCGACAACTCGGTGGCCTGACAGCCCGGCGAATGCGGTCCGGTCGGCATGCAGCCGGAAAGTCACGCGGCGAGACTGTCCTGCTTCCAGCGGGACACGGGCGAAGCCGGCCAGGTACCGCACCGGGCGGGCTACCTGCGCGACCGGATCATGCAGGTAGAGCTGAACGACCTCGGTGCCGGGCCGCTGCCCCGCGTTGCCGACCGTGCAGCCGATCTCGACCACCCCGTCGGTCGGGATGAGGCAACCTGTCTCGGTCGCCGCGTCGCCGACCGAGAGCCGTGAGTACTCGAAGCTGGTATACGACAGCCCGTGGCCGAACGGGTAGAGCGGCGTCGGGTCTGCCGCGCTGGCATCGCTGCGCTCGGCGGGGCCGGTGCGCAGGTATGGCGCCGGCTGTGCGCCGCTGCCGACCGGTATCTCGATGGGAAGCTTGCCGCTGGGCGTCAACCGCCCGCACAGGACTCCTGCGATGGCTCCCATGCCTTCCTGGCCGGGGAAGAAGGACTGGATCGCGGCTGCGAGCCGTCCGGCCGCGGTCCCGATGGCGTAGGGCCGGCCAGTGATCAGGACCAGCACAACCGGCACGCCGGTCTCCAGGACGGCGTGCAGGAGATCCTCCTGCACGCCCGGCAGACGCAGATCTGCGGCGTCATTGCCCTCGCCGGAGCTACCACGGCCGAACAGACCCGCCTCGTCCCCGAGCACTACCACGGCCACGTCGGCGGCAGCCGCGGCCGCCGCGGCATCAGCAATTCGCGACCGGTCGGCTGACTGGACGTCACAGCCACGAGCATGGCTGATCGCGGCGTCGGGAAGCTCCTCACGCAGCGAGGTCAGCAGCGACTGCAGGGGGACGCCTGCGCCCTTGTCCGGGTACCGGTAGCCCACGTGCCTGGGAAACGTGTAGCAGCCAAGACCGGCTTGCGGGTCATCGGCGAGCGGGCCGAGCACGGCAATGCGGGCCGTGCCGCGCAGCGGCAGCAGCCGCTGGTCGTTGGCCAGCAGCACGACGGACTCCTCAGCAAGCAGCCGAGCTAGCCGCCGGTGCTCTGGCGGGTCGAGGTCGATGCTCGTGCCGTCGTCGGGCTCCCAGCCGGGATCGAGCAGACCGAGCTCGAACTTCTGCCGGAGCACCCGCGCCGCGGCCCGGTCCACGAGCCCTTCAGGCACCAGGCCTGCGCGCACAGCCTCGGCCAGCGGGGTGGCGTAGCAACGACGATGCGGCAGTTCCACGTCGACACCGGCGCGCAGCGCGATGGCTGCGGCCTCGACCGGCGAGCCTGCCATGCCGTGCATGATCTCCAGGAACGAGACCGCGAAATAGTCAGACACCACGGTGCCGGTGAATCCCAGCTCACCTCGCAACTTTGCGGTGAGCAGCTGATCGTTGGCATGGCCCGGCACGCCGTCGAGAGCGGTATAAGACGGCATCACGGAGCGGGCTCCGCCGTCCCGGAGCGCCATCTCGAACGGCGGCAGCAAGACGTCGGCCGTAGCGCGCGGACCGATATCTGCTGGGGCCATGTTGCGGCCTGCCCGGGACGCCGAGTATCCGACGAAGTGCTTGAGGGTCGCGATGATGCCCGACGACTCGAGTCCTTGCACGTACGCGGTACCCACCATGCCAACCAGGTAGGGATCCTCGCCAATAGTCTCTTCCACGCGGCCCCAGCGGGCGTCGCGACTCACGTCGAGCACTGGTGCCAGCCCCTGGTGCACGCCGAGAGCGCGCATGCTCTGCCCGGTCGCTGTCCCCATCTCGCGAACCGCGTCCGGATCGAACGAGGCACCCCAGGCCAGCGGCGTCGGAAAGATTGTGGCCGACCAGGTAGCGAGTCCCGTCAGGCATTCCTCATGCGCGACCGCCGGGATGCCAAACCGGCTGGCGGCCATCACCTGCCGCTGCAGCCTGGCCAGTGCGCGCACGCCGGCCGCGGGAGTCACTGGCGCAGTCCCGAACACCCTGGTGAGCTGGCCCAGGCCAGCGGAGATGAGCTCAGCCAGGGGCGTGTTGTCATCGAACTGGCCCTGCATCGGCGCGACACCGTCGCCATCCTCCGCGCTCGCCCGGACCCAGATGCCGACCAGCTGGGCCAGCTTCTCGGCCAGCGTCATCCGTCCGAGCAGGTCCGCCACACGATCCGCGACCGGAGCCGCCGGATCACGCCAGGCCTCGCCGGTCACGCTGGTCGCCGGCGATGGCTGGCTGCCGGAAGGCTGAATGAGCATTTACGAGTGCCTCGTCTCGTTCTTCGGGCGTGGGGCGGGACGGCGTAGCGGTCGGGCAGGACGCCGGTCAGGGCGGGGGAGCCGTTGATCCGCGCACGACGAGCTCGGTGGCCAGCTCAATCCTGCGGCTGGACAGTGGCAGGCCCTCGATGAGCGTGCCCAGCATCTCCGCCGCAGCCCGGCCCATCTCGGCCAGCGGCTGGCGCACCGTTGTCAGCGGCGGTGACGACCACCGGGCCATAGGAAGGTCGTCGAATCCGACGACGCTCAGGTCATGCGGGATCTGCAGGCCCCGCTGGCGGGCCGCCTCGTACACTCCGAGAGCCTGCTGGTCGCTGCCGGCGAAGATGGCAGTCGGCCGGTCGGGCAGCTCGAGCAGTGCGCTGGCGAGCCGGAAACCGCCCTCGAACTCGAAGTCACCATGCCTGACCAGTCGCGGGTCATACGACAGTCCCGCCCGCTCCAGGGCGGACCGGTAACCGTCGATGCGCGCGCGGCTGCAGAGATAAGTCCCGGGTCCGCCGATTGCGGCGATGCGGGTGTGGCCGCACGCGATCAGGTGATCGCTGGCAGCCATGCCACCTGCCCAGTTGGTCGCGCCGACGCCCGGCAGGTCCGGCTCCGGCACGTTGACCGGGTCGATGACCACCAGCGGGATGTTTTCCTCGCGCAGCTCGCGGAGCTGGCGGGTCGTCAGCTCTGACAGGACCAGCAGGACACCGTCGGTGTCGTGGCTTGCCAGCGCGCTTGTCCAGCTAGCTGGACGAGCGCTGCCGTGCCGCACCGCCGAGACGGCGGCGGCCATGCCGTGCGCCGAGCACCAGTCCTCGATTCCGCGCAGGATCTCCACCGCCCACGGGCTGTCCAGCCCGGCGAACACGATGTCGATCAGGCCTGCGTGACGGCCGCGGCGAATGCCGGGATGCCGGTAGTTGCGCTCCCCGAGCAGCTGCTCGATACGCGCTCTCGTGGTAGGTGCGACGTCGGCGTGCCCGTTCACGACTTTCGAGACCGTCGGGAGCGAGACTCCGGCCTCGGCTGCGATCTCGGCCAGTGTCGGACGGTTCCGACGGCCTTGCTGGGCCGGCTGGCGAGGTAGCGCCCGGCTCGGTTCTGCCAGCCGGGCCGGCGGTACTTGGTCCGCCACGACGTCATCACCTTCCTAGCCAGCCACGGGTCTGATGTGTCGATCACGAGAGCGGCGTCGAAATCTATCGTGCGGGTATCGTAGCCCCGCCGTAAGCGAGTCGCGACCTTCGGATCTCACGATGGTGATCCAAGAGTGCGGCTCACTGGCTGGTCGCGCAAGTAGTTTCAGGTACTAACGACTGCAGGTTAAAGTCCGTGCAAACTTGAGTCTTGACCCGTAACGCAGCGGTTTCTAAGATGTCGGCACATCGAAACTTTTCTGAAGCTTCGGGTGCAGTCTCGGGGGCCCCTCGCCGCGAAGGCGGGCGGACGTCCTGAGCTGCTTGTGCACAGATGGCCAACGGATCGATCGCCAGTATCGGGGAGAAGGGTGCCAAGATGACCTTCCTGGCCCGGCGTCTCGGTCTCTACCTGGTGACCGCGTGGGCGGCGATCACGATCAACTTCTTCATCCCGCGCGCGATGCCGGGCAATCCGGCCGAGATCGTGTTCTCCCGGCTCTCGGGGAACGGGCCGGTCACGCCCGCCATGTACCAGGCACTGAGAGTCGCGTTCGGCCTGAACACCAAAGCCAGCCTGCTGAGCCAGTACGGGTCGTACTGGGTCCAGCTCTTCCACGGCAACCTCGGCACGTCGATCACGTACTACCCGGCCAACGTCGGCAGCGTCATCGCCACCGCGCTGCCCTGGACCCTGGTCCTGGTCGGTGTGGCCACGATTCTGAGCTTCATCATCGGCACGACGATCGGGGCGATTGCCGGCTGGCGCCGCGGTAGCGTTCTGGAGGCCATCCTCCCGACCACGACGTTCCTGCAGGCACTGCCTTACTTCGCGCTGGGCCTGGTGCTCATCGAGTACCTGGGCGTGCAGTTCAAGCTGTTCCCGGTGAGTGGCGGATACGCGCAGGGCGACACGATCGGCCTCAACGGAGCGTTCCTCGGGAGCGCGGCCTACCACGCTATCCTGCCTGCCTTCACGATCATCGTGACGTCTATGGCGGGCTGGATCGTGGGCATGCGCAACATGACGGTGACGACCCTGGGCCAGGACTACGTCATGGTCGCGCAGGCCAAGGGCTTGTCGAATCGCCGGGTCATGATCACCTACGCGGCGCGCAACGCCATCCTGCCGAGCTTCTCGAGCTTCGTCGTCGCACTGAGCCTCGTGGTGACCGGGTCCGTTCTCGTGGAGTACGCATTCTCCTATCCCGGCATCGGCTACGTGCTGTTCCAGGCGGTGGACAACGAGGACTACCCCCTGATGCAGGCCGTCTTCCTGATCATCACGCTGAGCGTGCTGCTCGCGAACCTGCTCGCCGACTTCATCTACGTCGTGCTCGACCCACGGGCGCGTCAGGAGGCCTGACAGATGGCGATCACCTCCACCACGACCCCGGCGCCGGAGGGCGCGCTCGCCGCCGTCGGCACGGGCCAGCGCGGCAGGCGGCTGCCCCGGCTGTCCGCCAAGATCGTGGTCGGCCTCGTCCTGCTCGCCATCTTCGTGCTGATGGCGATCATCGGGCCCTTCGTGGCTCCCTACGACCCGTCAGCCGTCGGCCCCCAGACGCTCGCCGCGCCGTCGGCCGCGCACCTGCTCGGCACCACGAACAACGGCCAGGACGTGCTGTCAGAGCTGCTCGTGGGCGCCCGTGCCACGGTCATCGTCGCGTTCGTGGCCGGCGCGGTCGCCACCGTGCTGTCGGTGATCTTCGGCGTGACCGCCGGATACCTGGCCGGCGATGCCCGCGGCGAGCTGCTGAACATGCTGTCCAACATCTTCCTGGTCATCCCGGTGTTCCCGCTGCTGGTGGTGCTGACCGCATTCCTGCCCAAGGCAAGCGCCGTGATCGTCGCGCTGGTGATCGCCATGATCGGGTGGGCGTGGGGCGCGCGCGTCCTCCGGGCGACCACCCTGGCGCTGCGGAACCAGGACTTCGTGCAGGCCGCCCGCGCGACCGGCGAGCGAACGTGGCGGATCATCGTGTTCGAGATCCTGCCCAACGAGATCGCGGTGGTCGCCGCCAGCTTCCTGTTCACGGTGATCGCCTCGATCATCCTTTTCAGCGGTCTCATCTTCCTCGGGCTCGGCAACACCAACGAGTGGAGCTGGGGGCTGATCCTCTACTGGGC
>Ga0123356_10000791_pt1 | contig 35077 bp, 29 predicted proteins | sample TergutEmb28metaG_2_FD_92546 | JGI IMG/M metagenome (GOLD analysis project Ga0123356, IMG submission 92546) | Embiratermes neotenicus P3 segment gut microbial communities from Petit-Saut dam, French Guiana - Emb289 P3 | ecosystem: Host-associated > Arthropoda: Insects > Digestive system > Gut ...
AATTAATAATGGTTGTGTCGCTTTGCGACGAATTTAAATAAAGCTTTGCGTATGCAAACATTAAACGCAATTAATAATGAACAATTAATAATTAATAATGGTTGTGTCGCTTTGCGACGAATTAAATATTCTCATTATTCATTATTAACTATTAATTATTAATTATCATAAAGGGATGTGAAAATATGCCGGAGTATAATTCGGTAATAAGAAGACGCAAGCAAGGGGTAAAAAGACAGACCCCCGCTTCGTCACGTCCCGATGCCTATAATCAGCCGAGCCGTGTTATCAATCCCGAATATGTGGAACGTCGCACCGTTGCCGAACGCTATGAAAGGCAGGAACAACCGAAAAAACCAATCCCGCAACGCCCCGCCTATCAAAAGCAGGTGTCCCGCCCTAAACCGAAGGTACAGACACGGACAAGCCCTCGCCAATCAAAAAAAGTGCGAAAAAGCTATGCTCTGCACTACTGCCTGTTCGCATTAATGGGGGTGCTGACAGTGTCGGTGCTGTCCGTAACTGTTCTGTTTAACACAAGGAGCGTAGTTGTCAACGGTGATTCTGTCTATTCTGTGAACGAGATTATGGAGGCAGGCAGCATTGAAGTCGGTGTGAACCTGTTGCGTTTCGACCGCTCCGAAGCGGAGAGAAACATTATGAACGGGCTTATTCAATTAGACAGTGTCACGATTAAAAAGGAATTCCCCTCCTCACTTTCAATCACAGTTAAAGGCGGGAATAAACGATTAAGTATACTTCATGACGGTATGTATCTCGAAATCTCCGAAAAAGGCCGTATAATCAAAACAAGCACCCAACGCCCCGAGGGTTTGATATTCACCGGATATATACCGGTTTCATCCGAGGAGGGTGACTATATATCCTGTGAGGACGTTGAAAAAACAGAACTGATTTTCCGCCTTGCCGATTTAATGGAAAAACACGGTATAACCGAGGTTTCTGAAATTGATGTAACCGACAGATTTGACATAACACTGTTCTGTGGTAATAGATTAGAGGTTAAGTTGGGTGCTCCCACCGAGCTTGACGAGAAAATCGCAATTCTGCGGAAAATGCTTGACGACTGTATCGCTTCGAACGAAACAGGGGTGCTAAGGGTTTCCAATCCGAGTAAAGCGTCATTTAAACCGGATTTAAGTAATCAGGTTATATTTGTTCCGCCCCCGCCCCCACCTCCTCCTCCCATTGAACCCGAACCGGCACTGCCGGACTTACCGGTTACACCGGAGCCTGAACCCACCACCGCTCCTGAACCGGTTACAGAACCTACCACAGCACCCGAACCGGAGCCGACCACAGAACCCGAACCTGTTACCGAGCCGGAACCGACCACAGAACCCGAACCTACCACCACTCCCGAACCTGTTTATTTTACCGAACCCGAACCCGATGTAATCATGCATTAATCGGGGTGGCAGAGATGTCACCCCCTACAATATATTGACATTTTTCAAAAATAAATACAAAATATAAATATTTTTTTGAAAAAGGTATTGAAAAGCAGAATAAAATTTGCTATAATTATTCTAATGCATAATTTGGAAGGAAGGATTATAGGGAAATGGCAATAATTTACGATAATGATGGCTTTGTTGACGAATTTGATGACATCGATAACCTTGACGATGCGATATATGACGTAGTAATCAAGGTAATGGGAATAGGCGGTGGCGGCGGTAATGCACTGGAATACATGGCGAAAAACGGTGTTGAGGGTGTGGAATACATTGCCGTGAATACCGATGTGCCCGCTTTAAGAGGTAAGGACAAGCAGCTTATGCAGCGTCTGCAAATCGGTAAAAAGCGGACTAAGGGGCGTGGTGCGGGCGGCAACCCCGATGTAGGCGGTGAATCCGCACGTGAGGACAGGGACGAGATTGAGCGAATTCTTGACGGTGCATCATTAGTATTCGTTTCGGCGGGTATGGGCGGCGGCACCGGAACAGGGGCAGCTCCTGTTATCGCTGAAATTGCACGTGAAATGGAAATCCTCACAATTGGTGTAGTAACCAAGCCGTTCGATTTTGAACGCCAGCAGAAAATGAACACCGCACTTAAAGGTATTGCAGAAATGCGGAAGCATGTCGATGCGTTGATTATTATCCCGAACCAGAAGCTGTTGAAAATCAACGAGCGTGCCATTAACGCAAAAGCGGCGTTTGAAATGGTTGACGAGGTTTTGTATAAGGTTGTTAAGAGCATTTCCGAACTGCTGAACACAACTTCCGATGTAAACGTAGACTTCGCCGACTTAACAGCAGTTCTCCAGAATTCCGGTGATGCCCATATCGCAATCGGCTTAGGCACAGGCGACAGCAAGGCGGATGAGGCTGTTTCACAGGTGATTAACTCGCCGTTGCTTGAAACTTCTATAAGTAACGCCGGAAAAATATTAGTACATATCGCCATGTCAGAGGACACATTGCTACAAGAAGTGGACTTGGTGGTTAATAAATTAACAGAGGCTGCTCACCCAGATGTAGAGGTGACGTGGGGCTGGAAGATGGATTCCGAGTTAAAGGACACAATCGTTGTAACTGCTGTGGCAACCTCGTTCAGGGATGAACCGTCGCTCATGCGAAGGGCAGAGCAGGTTCAGCAATCACAGCAACAGACCGTAAGCAGCAGACAGCCTGTTATGGCGGGAAACGCACCTCAAGCTCAGCCGCAGCAGGAAATGCGTTCGATTTTCTCGACACAAAGCGAAACGATTGTTACCGAGGTTCAGTCTGAGCAGGTTAAGCCGCTTGACCAGTTTATCACGCAAAACTTGGGCGATACACCATATGACGATGACCCATATCAAGCGTTGGAAGAGATTTTCAAAAAGAAATAGTTAAAAAGTGTTGACAAATTTCAAGCAATATATTATAATCTAACTACAAATGAAATGATGTTCACGTTCTCACGCGAACAGCGAAACCGCCGAGAGGGCTAACTCTCGGCGGTTTCTTCGGGCTAATCGTTGGGCTTGCGGCGGTTTAACCACTTGCTTACTCGGTCGCTGACCAAGTTCGCCATTACCGATACTACAAATGAAATGATATAACCCACATTCTCACCTCCTCCCTGTCGGGAAAGAGCCAACGACACGATAATTATACATTTTTTTACATTTTATGTCAAGAGTGGGACACCCCACCCTTTTTTACTTGACATTTATCACAGAATAGTATACAATATTAAGTTGAGGTGGATACATAATGGAAAATGTAAAAAAAGTCGAAATTGTCGAAAAAAACGAAAACATTGAAAAATTAGAAAATACCAACAAGGTGGGTCTTGTTTTCGGGAAAATACACGCTTTTTTCAGTAACCAATGGACAAAGCTGGGTTTTTCCGTGTTGTCGCTCGGCTACGGATATTTCTTAGGCTGGGTTGCCTACCTGACGCTGACGTGCTTTATGTCAACGGACAACTTTCCCTTGTTAATAGTGGTATACTCATTTATCAACGTACTCTTTGCGATATTGATGATATACACAAGGAAAAGCCTGCTGACCCAAATTGTCGCACTTTTCATGCACCCGTGCATACTTATAATGGTGATATGGGGTTTCGGGAACTGGTTCTTGATAATTCCCCCTTTCATAACCGCAACTGTCATATTCTTCGCTTCCGGTGCGAATGAATCGCTCAAGGTCATTCTCGGAACGATATATATGATAGTATTCGTGTTAGCTGTATTGGTTTATTTAACTTTGCAAAACCTCACAATATTAGAGCAAGTACCCGGAATAATGGATTTCGAGCGGCGTGAATATCCAAGCATTAACCTTGATAAAAGAAATTCCGATGAACCGAATAAGTTTCGATTGGTCATGTATGTCGACGATGAATCCAAGCAGAACCGTGTTGCGGTATATTATGTGGAACGTGCAGAGTTAGACATGAATTTTTGGAAAATTAATAAAGTCAAGGAAGGCTCTAACGATGAGCAGTTGTGGCTGCTTAAATGTGAATGGGTGTGGGGCAGCTCAAAGGCGGCAACCATAAGAGTTGACCAAAACCCTGTCATAAATTGGGAAAAAGAGGATATTCTACTTATTAACGGGGATTTAAAAGACATTGATGAAAACGGGCAGGTTGTCGCCGCAGATGAAGGCGATATGTTCACCGGAAACGAAACCACCATAATTGTGACCCCTCCCCAAATGACCCAAACCACCCCCTCGATGACCCGTGCCGAACCGGATTAATTTAATTCTATAAAAACAGAAAGGAGTATAAAATGCACCGACGGCTTAACATCACATCGAAAAACTCAAACGAAATATACTCCTTTTCCTACCCGCAAAACCTGTTGAAGTTTATTAAATATGACTTTACGGCTTTTACAGAACGCTGTATTGACCTGTGCCGCATTTCTATCAAGAAAGGCGACTTCAACCGTGATGAGGTGAGTGCTTTACGCGGTTCAATCAGCCCCTGCCACATGTATTATGAAAAGAACATGTTCGGCGTTTTTGAAAAAATCGTCATCGACTGCTGGATTGAATACATCTGCCGCCAAAACGAAATCAACCCGCCTACTTTATGGAACAGCTTCACATCATGTAAAAACGACTTTGAAAAAGCCGTCTTTTCACGATTGTGTGAATACCGTTATAACAATGCTATTAACCAATGGGTTAATATGTTAAAAATTCAAGAATACGCAATCAAGAAAACCGATTTCGTATTTGGGAAAAGGTTGGAGAAACCCTCGATGGCTTCGGCACGGGCGGGTTATTTCGACCTTTTATTTAATGTTGCCGCTAACGAAATGGGCTACGGCTTTGTAGGTAGTGCCACCTCAAGTAAGGTATACTCGGCTATGCGAACCCCAAACTCTCCCTTCGTTATGAGCGGAACCAGTCGTGAAATTATGCGGAACGTCCTTAAAGACATCAGATTCCTTGACACAGAGGAGCTGACCGCCCACCAACGTGACAACCCTGTTTTATCCGACAAGAACGCAATGGACGCCTTTTCGGTAATAAAGACGTATATTCCCGACGAACCCGACAGCATTATTAACACAATTATAAAATCCTTTTCAGTATCCCCGCAAAAGGTGTATATCCCCGAAAGCTTCAAGGCAGTGATAGACCTCGAAATCGACGCACTGATTGAAAGTGGTGCAGTTATTCAAAGATGTGCGAGGTGCAGAGAATACTTCGTAAGAGATGAGAATTACGATTTTGACTGTTGCTCACGTGTCGAAAACGGCAGAACCTGCCTTGATATAATGAGTGAGAGCGGTGAAGCGGTAAAACGCCCCTTGCTCACAGACCCGACTGTTCTTTACGCACGCTGTGACCAGCTTTATAAAGAAATGGCAGAGCGGGTCAACGTCGATATAACCCAGAGGGACTTTTCCGACTGGTACAGATATATGATTCTTATTCGGGATAATATAGTAGCAGGAATGGCAAGTATGGACGATTTTGAAAACTTTGCGGAATATTCCCGCACAATCAGCTTCCCGTCCAACGCCCGTGCCTTGCTCTTTAAAGAAAAAGAAGAACCGATTATCACACAATCTGAAAGCAAAGCCGATAACAAAGACGCCAAACCGTTCGTTTTTGAAAAAATCGAAAGAAAAGAAAACCAAAGAGCGGACAAAAAAGAAACCTTAGGCGACTTACTCGGGTTTTCGAGCAATGCAGTAAACTCGGGATTTACTCCTTATATAATGCCGCCCATGCCCGCTTATGTCCCGCAGCAGCCCACAACCCCACCAATAACCTCACGAGTAATAAGGGGTGTTATCCCGTCCGGCGTAAGCGTTATCGGGAACTCGACAGGCTTTGAACAAGCACAAGCACAAACACCTCCTGTTCCTCCAATTCCGCCTCCTCCCACCGAACCGATTGAAGAACCGGATGATGTAAAAATCTACAACAAACCCAAGGAATCCTCCGACCGTATCGAGGATTTCGTAAAAGTATATCAATCTGCCTCCCCCGAACGCAAGCCCAAGAAACAACCGGAGGAAGTCAGGGAAACTCGTGCCGCTAAATACGAGAAGGGCGGTTTATTAAAAAACCCGTATATCCGTGAAATCATTAAAGCGGATGACGTCAAGAAATATGATGCGTTACCCGATATTGAACCTGTTCAAGAACCCGAACCGGTTGAAACACCGAAGTTATCACTCCCCCCCGTTAATGAACCTGCACCTGCGATTGACTTTTCGAGCATATTATCCGGAATGGACAGGAAAGACGGATTCGGCAAAACTGAGGAGGAGGCTCCCGCTTCCCATAAAACTAAACGGGTGATGGACGCAATCTTCGGCAAATCCAAAAGCTCAAACCCGTTCGTGAGTACAAAAGAAACAGACGAGGATTACGATTAGGTTATGAACTTCACACAACCCGTCATAAAAGGCGTAAAATGCACGAATATACTACCGCAGGGTTTCTCCTTAGTTTTAGAGGGTGGCGGAACACGGGGTTTTTTCAGTGCGGGTGTGCTTGACGCATTTCTGAAACAAGGGATAATGTTTCCTTATATTATCGGTGTGTCGGCGGGCTGTGCGAATGCACTGTCATATGTGTCGGGGCAATACGGGCGAAACCGTGACATTCTCACTAATTATGTGAAAAAGCATGAATACCTCAGCCGCCGTAATCTTGTAAGACACGGTTCACTTTTCGGGTATGACTATATTTTTGAAACCATTCCGAAAAACCACATTTTTTTCGATAAAGAAGTATACGACGAGCAAGAAGTCCGCTTTTTAACAGGAGCAGCAGACTGCATTAACGGAAAAACAGTATGGTTTGAAAAAGAGGAAATGGACGAAAAATTCACCGCCTCCCGTGCTTCTTGCTCTGTACCGTTCTTGTCAAAGCCGGTCAAGATTAATGACATGTTATTGCTCGACGGCGGAATATTCGACCCAATCCCGATTGATAAGTCAATTGAGGACGGCAACACGTTTCATGTAATCGTGCTTACCCGTAACCACGGCTACATAAAACCCCCGTTTAAGAGGAAGGCCTTAGCGAAATCGTTTTATTCAAAGCACCCGAAAATCGCTCAAGCCATTCTCGAACGTCATGAAATATATAATCGGCAGTCGGCGTTATGCGAGGAGTTAGAAGCGGCAGGGAAAGCGTTGATTATCCGTCCGCAAAAGCCGCTAAAAAACCAAAGCATGTCAGGCAAAAATATACCGGAATTGTTAAAACTATACGACGAGGGCGAAGAAGAGGGCTTATGTGCGTTGAAAACCTTGAAAAAATACTATTAAGCGTTCAGCGACCCGCACGATACACAGGCGGGGAGGTTAATTCCGTCGTTAAGGACGTTCAGAATATAAGTCTGCGATTTGCATTTGCATTCCCGGATATTTACGATATAGGAATGTCACACTTAGGGTTAAAAATCCTGTATTCGCTTATTAATTCACGTGAGGGGTACTGGTGTGAGCGTGTGTTTATGCCACTGCCCGACATGGCGGAGAAAATGCGGGAGCATAATATACCGCTATACGCTTTAGAAAGCGGACAAGCCATTAGGGATTTCGATATAATCGGCTTCACACTGCAATACGAATTAAGCTACACAACCATATTAGCAATGTTAGACTTAGCTGGAATCCCTGTGTTGAAATCCGACAGAGGGTGTGACTTTCCGCTGATAATCGCAGGAGGCCCCTGTGCCTGTAACCCCGAGCCTTTGTGCGATTTTATTGACTTATTCGTAATCGGTGAGGGTGAGGAGGTTACATTTGAACTGCTCGATTTATATAATAAATGCGACAACCGTGAGGATTTTTTAGGAAAAGCCGCATTAATCGACGGTATTTACGTCCCCGATATTTCAAAAACAACAAAAAAACGAATAATCGCAGACTTAGATAATATATTCTACCCGAAAGAGTTCATCGTCCCGTTTATCGAAACCGTGCATGACCGTGCCGTAACGGAGGTTCTAAGGGGTTGTATAAGGGGTTGCCGCTTTTGCCAAGCGGGGTTCACCTGTCGCCCCTATCGGGAAAAACCAAGGGGGAAAATCCTAAACGAAACTATGGACTTATGTAAAAGCACAGGGTATGACGAGGTATCCTTGTGTTCGTTATCGACAAGTGACTATTCCGATATTGAGCAACTGCTGAAAGACTTAACCGAATACACCGACAATAACAAAATAAACCTGTCACTCCCCTCATTAAGGATAGACAAGTTTAATGACGAGGTTCTCCGCCGAATTAAAAGTATTCGTAAAAGCGGACTGACCTTCGCACCAGAGGCGGGAACACAAAGACTACGCAACGTAATCAACAAAAACATCACAGAGGAAAACATTCTCACCGGCTGCCGAATTGCCTTTTCAGGCGGGTATTCGTCGGTTAAGCTGTACTTCATGCTCGGCTTACCCACCGAAACCGACGAGGATATAATTGCAATTTATAAGCTGACGGAAAAAATCATGCGTTTGTATAAAGAAATCTCAGTTGCCAGAAAAGGCATTTCTGTTTCAATATCATTAGGAACATTTGTACCTAAACCGTTTACGCCGTTCCAGTATGAGCCGATGATTTCCCGTGAACAAGCCGATAAAAGGCAGAAGCTGTTCATGTCATTGGTCAAATCGGGAAAGGTAAAGGTCAGCCGCTCAGACTACAGTATGTCGCTGTTAGAGGCGGTATTCGCAAGAGGTGACAGGCGGCTCGGAAAAGTGATACACTCGGCGTTCAAAAACGGCTGTGTTCTTGACGCATGGAACGACTATTTCGATTACGAAAAGTGGGAGAAAGCGTTCCGGGAACACAACATAACCCCGGAGGAATACGCTTGCCGAAGCTACGATTATAATGAACCGCTCCCGTGGGGGAACATAGACATGTCAGTCAGCGAGGAGTTTCTTGTTCGGGAAAACAAGCGGGCTCATTCAGAACAAACCACCCCGAACTGTCGGGAGGCTTGCACAAAATGCGGACTTAACTGCGAAGGATAAATTTATGAAATATCTTGTTATATTATGTGACGGAATGTCAGACCTGCCCTGCGACGAATTAAACGGGAAAACGCCGATGGAGGCTGCAAGCAAACCTACTATGGACAGGCTTGCCTGTGCAAGCGAAGCGGGATTAGTCAAAAGCGTACCCGACAGTCTTCCCCCGGGGAGTGATGTGGCTAATTTGTCAATCCTCGGCTACAACCCCGAGGAATGTTACACGGGGCGTTCTCCTTTAGAGGCGGCAAGCATGGGGATAGAAATGGACGCAGACGACGTTGCAATCCGCTGTAATATAGTGTCGCTATCAAAGGAAGATAGCTTTCATGATGCAGTTATGAACTGCTATTGTGCTAATGACATTCACACACCTGAAGCCGCTAAGGTTATAGAAATCGCCAATCAAGAATTCGGCAGTGAAAAACTAAAGTTCTACCCCGGAATTAGCTACCGCCATTGCTTAATTATTAAAAACGGTAAAATCGATTTAGACATGACCCCCCCACACGATATTACAGGGAAAAGAATAGGCGATTATATCAAAATAATTGAAAAAAACCAATTTCTTTACGAAATTATGGAAAAGTCATATTTCCTTGATAATTCTAAGTGTCTGTGGTTTTGGGGCGAGGGTAAACGTGCCGAATTACCCTTGTTCCGTGAAAAATTCGGACTAAGCTCGGTCATGATTAGTGCAGTGGACTTACTCAAAGGCATTGGCAAGCTGACCGGGATGGAGGTCATAAACGTCCCCGGTGCAACAGGATATATCGACACGAATTTCACGGGGAAAGCCAATGCGGCGATTAACGCCTTAGAAAACGGTGCAGACTTGGCGTATATCCACATCGAAGCTCCCGACGAATGCGGTCACAGGGGCGAAGTGAACAACAAAGTCAAATCAATTGAGCTGATTGACGAATTGGTGTTAAAGCCCGTATTAAAAGTAATGGATGGTGAGCATTTACGGGTATTAATCGCACCCGACCACCCGACACCGCTGTCTTTGAAAACCCACACCCGTGACCCGGTGCCTTTCTTAATATATGACAACAAAACCTCCGTAACCGGTGTTTCAACATTCACGGAAAAAACCGCAAAATCCACAGGAATTTATATAGAAAACGGCTATGAATTAATGGAGAGATTTACAAATGCCCGAAACTGAATTACTTGAATTAAACGAGATAATCGAATCAACTGATGAACTGATTGAAGAATTAAACGAAGAAATAAGCGTGTTAGAGCTGATTGAAATTACCGAGCCCGAGCCGCAAGTTTCCCGTCCGCAGTTTTCGATAATGCGGTACTATCGCTTAATTGTGTTAGCGGCAATCGCATTATCACTTATTTTATCAATCACAGCATTGATAACGGCGATTAACTCATCGAACACAGTGTATATATCCGAGGACGGACAGGTCACTACTATCGGCGGAAACACCCAAAAACGCTTCGAGAACTCGATAAAAAGCGAATTATCCGGTAAAATTCCAAACGACATACGGGTCAAGGATATTGTCATAACCGTCGAGCTAAACGGGAGAGACCTATCACGCTACAAGCGGTTGACCGATTTGGAGGAGGGTGACAGAATTATCGTTTCGGTGGAGTTTATCCCGCAAAGAAGCGTGGCACAATTTGCAAAGGACTGCCGAGCCGTGCTTGATATTATGGAAGCACAGGGAATTGAATATGACGATATAACATTTTTTTCCGAGGGAGCTTATACGAAAATGCGTGTCGATTTCAACGGGAAATTCCGCATGGACATTACCGAGGAGGAACTAATCAGCCTTACATACTATTTCGGTGAAATTGAGGACGATGACGAGGATTTACCCGATATATCACCTTAAATGACAAATAAAACTTGTAATTTTATGGGAATTGTGTTACACTGTATTAATACTAACTAAATAAGGAACATCAAAAATATGTCGAAAATAGCGATATTGGGTCATGGGGTTGTCGGCTCGGGAACGGCGGAGGTTTTCTTAAAAAATAAAGAAAGCATTATTAAAAAAACAGGACAATCGGTTGATATAAAATACATTCTTGATTTAAGAGACGTGAGCGAATTCGGTGAATGTGAATACGCCGATAAGTTCACGAAAGACTTTGAGGTTATTTTAAACGATGACGAAGTCACGGTAGTCGCCGAGTTAATCGGCGGAATTACCCCGGCATACGATTATGTGAAAGCGTTACTGCTGAGCGGAAAAAGCATAGTAACCTCTAATAAAGAATTAGTTGCAAAAAAAGGTGCAGAATTATTCAAAATCGCAAAAGACAAGAATGTCAGCTTCTTTTTTGAAGCCAGCGTAGGCGGCGGAATTCCGATAATCCGCACACTTAACCAATGCCTTGCCGCCGATAAAATTAACGAGGTTGCAGGAATTCTCAACGGAACGACTAATTTCATTTTAACAAAAATGTCCCGTGACAATATGGGCTTCGAGGAAGCGTTAAGGTTAGCACAGGACAACGGTTACGCCGAGCGTGACCCCTCCGACGACATTAACGGAACAGACGCCTGCCGAAAAATATGCATATTAGCTTCAATGGTATTCGGTAAACGGGTCAACCCCGACAAGGTTTTCACCGAGGGAATTACCTCATTAACTAAGGAAGACATCGCTTTTTGCGAAAGCAACGGGGGTACGGTTAAGCTAATCGCACGAGCAATAAAGGACAATGACAAGGTCAGCGTTTCGGTATGCCCTGCTTTCGTTGACAAGAACAGCCAGCTTGCCGGAGTAAACGATGTATATAACGCAATATTAGTTCGGGGGGAAGCAACGGGCGATGTAGTGTTCTACGGTAAAGGTGCAGGGAAATACCCCACAGCAAGTGCAGTGGTCAATGACATAGTCAACGCCTTAAACAACAGCGGGAACACACTTTCATGGGGTGATGAGGAACAAGAGATAACCCCACCCGAATTTTCAAAAACCTGCGGAAATATCCGATTTTTCGATAATATATAATATATGAACCGGGGGAGAATTATATGGAACAGCCTAAATTCAAGCGAATGATACTGAAGTTATCGGGAGAAGCCTTAGCGGGGGAGAAAAAGCACGGCTTATGTATGGACACGGTGACGACTATTTGCAAAAGCGTGAAAAAATGCCATGACGCAGGTGTACAAATCGGAATTGTGGTAGGCGGCGGTAACTACTGGCGGGGCCGCACAACCGAGAACATGGACCCCATAAGAGCCGACCATATAGGAATGTTGGCGACTATGATGAACGCACTTGCCGTCAGCGATGTTTTAGAAACAATGGGGTGCGACGTTCGGGTGCAGTCGGCAATCAGCATGATGCAAATGGCAGAGCCTTACATAAGGCAGAAAGCACTTTCCCACTTCAAGAAAGACCGAATTGTCATTTTCGGGTGCGGCACGGGGAATCCCTGCTTTTCTACCGACTCGGCAGCGGCGTTAAGGGCAAGGGAGTTGCAAGCCGATGTTCTGCTGAAAGCCACAATGGTTGACGGTGTTTACGATAAAGACCCGTTGAAATTCGAGGATGCGGTTAAGTATGAAACACTCAAGGCTAAGGATATAATTGTGGGCGGTTTGCGTGTTCTTGACGGAACGGCAGCGGCAATGTGTATAGAAAGCGGAATCCCGCTGATTGTGTTTAATCTCCACGACCCGGAAAACATTTATAAAGCAGTTATGGGCGAAAAAATAGGAACAATAGTCAATTAATAATGAATAAGTAACAATTAATAATTGTTGTGTCGCCTGTGGCGACGGATTATAAATAAAAATCTTTGCGGATGCGAATTCCAAAATTATTCATTATTAACTATTAATTATCATAAAGGAGAATTATCATGGAAGCTATGAATCAGGCAAAGGAAAAAATGGAGAAGATTATTTTAGCATTAGAAAAGGAGTTTTCGACTATTCGGGCAGGGCGTGCCAACCCCGGAGTCCTCGATAAGATTCAAGTGGACTATTACGGGACAATGACGCCGATTAACGCAATGGCGGCTATTTCCGTGGCAGAGGCACGAATTCTCGTAATCTCACCGTGGGACGCAAGTGCATTAAAAGCAGTCGAGAAAGCCATTATGGCTTCCGATATAGGGATTAACCCCACTAACGACGGCAAATCATTAAGAATAGTGTTCCCGCAATTAACCGAGGAACGCCGTAAGGACTTATGTAAACAGGTTAATAAATATGGTGAGGAAGCAAAAGTCGGTATTCGTAACGCAAGGCGTGACGCTATCGAAAAGTTCAAAGCCATGAAAAAATCCTCCGAAATCACAGAGGACGATTTAAAGGACTGTGAGAAAGACGTTCAGAAGCTCACCGATGATAATATCAAAAAAATCGACGAGGTTTGCAAAACTAAAGAAAAAGAAATAATGACGGTGTAACAATTCACAATGCATAATTCACAATTAACAATTAAAGAACTACCCAATCATATCGGTATTATGATGGACGGGAACCGTCGCTGGGCAAAAAAACGAGGGCTTCCCACGGCGATGGGTCATCTTAAGGGTGCGGATGTGTTTAAAGAACGGGTGCATGACTTATCGGATATGGGCATAAAACACGCTACGTTTTTTGCCTTTTCCACAGAGAACCTCAATCGCAGAGCAGATGAGGTCAGCGGGCTAATGCGTCTTTTTGAATCCCAGCTTGACGAATTGATGAAAACCGCCGAAAAGGATATAAGGTTAATATTCATCGGCGACTTATCAGTATTCACCGACAAATTACAAAAAAAGGCGGCACAGGTAGAGCAAGAGTCCGCCGGTAACAAGGGAATGGTCTGCCGCCTTGCGTTGAACTACGGCGGGCGTGCCGAAATCACAAGAGCGGTAAGTCGGCTTATTCTGTTTTCACCCCGAGGAAATGTTACCGAGCAGGAATTCGCCGATGAACTCTACACAAAAGGTGCCCCCGACGTTGACTTTATTATCCGAACAGGCGGGGAAAAACGCCTATCTAATTTCCTGCTGTGGCAGGCGGCATACGCAGAGTTATACTTCACCGACACATTATGGTGCGATTTTAATAAAGACGAGCTGACGATTGCATTAAACGATTATGCGAGCAGAAACAGGCGGTTCGGGAATTAGGGGGACACATGGCGAGGAGAATTGTTTCGGCATTCGTAGCCATACCAATCGGGATAATTATATTGTGGCTTGACCGAAAGGAAGTCATATTAGTCGCAGTTTCCGCATTCTCGGTAATGGCGGTTTATGAGGTTCTGCTTGCCACGAAATACCTTCAAAACCGTTCAGTAGCCTGTGTGAGTTTAATTTTCGTATTAACAATCCCGTTTGTTTTAAACTACGACATAGCTTTTTTGAACACGGGATACATTTCTTTCGCATTTATTATCGCATTATTTATGATAATGCTGTTTAACTATAAAAAGGTCAAGCTTGCCGAGGTTTCATTGGTCGGCTTTGTTTCCATTTGTATACCTTTTTCGCTTTCGTGCGTTGCATTCTTGTTTGACTATGTCACCCGCACTCCCGAAATCGACTCGGTTCACAGGACTTTCTGCTTGGTTTATGCACTGTCAATCCCATTCTTAAACGATTCCGGTGCATACTTTGTGGGGACTTTCTTAGGAAAACGCAGATTAGCCCCCGAAATCAGCCCGAAGAAAACGTGGGAGGGCTTTATCGGAGGAATACTGACTGCCGCCTTATTTGGTTTCCTGCTCGGAAAAGGGTATGAGTGGGTCATAACTATTATAACAGGCGAACTCACGTTTAAGGTAGACGTTTTATTCTTGGCATTAGTCGCAATTCCCTGTGCAATGCTCGGCGTATTAGGTGACTTATCCGCATCAATACTAAAGCGGGAATGTGCGGTTAAGGACTTCGGGAACATTATGCCCGGTCACGGCGGCGTGTTAGACAGGTTTGACAGTGTCCTTTTCGTAGTGCCTTTTGTGTATTTGGCGTTTATGGTTCACTTCCCCATAACACCAATCGTATGACAAAACAAATAATACTGCTCGGTTCAACCGGTTCAATCGGAATTCAGACATTACAGGTGGCTAAGGCACATAATATTAAAGTAGTCGCTTTGTCCGCCCATTCAAATGAACAATTATTGAACAGCCAAGCACATGAATTCGGCGTTAAACCGGAACACACTTGCCTTTCAAGTGAAAACCCCGACAAGTTATGCACACTTGCAGCTATTAAGAACTGCACAGTTGTCAATGCTATAGTAGGCTCAGCGGGATTAAAACCCACTTTGTCCGCCATTAATGCGGGGAACACTGTTGCCTTAGCGAATAAAGAAACACTTGTCGCAGGCGGCGAAATTGTCATAAAAGCGGCGAAAGATAACAATGTCAGTATAATCCCGATAGACAGCGAGCATTCCGCAATTATGCAGTGCCTCGCCGCTTCAAATAACGAAATTCACAAAATTATCCTGACCGCTTCAGGTGGAGCATTTTTAGGTTATACCAAGGAACAGTTGAAAAGTGTCACCAAGGAACAGGCACTTCACCATCCTAATTGGAGCATGGGTGCGAAGATTACTGTTGACAGTGCCACAATGATGAATAAAGGGTTAGAGCTTATTGAAGCCATGCACCTGTTTAATGTATCACATGAGCAGATTGAAATTGTAATCCATCCCCAGAGTATAATCCATTCCGCTGTAGAATTCACCGACGGTTCAATAATCGCACAAATGAGTAACCCCGATATGAGGCTTCCTATTCAATACGCACTGACTTACCCGAAACGTCTGCCCTGCCCGATAAAACGGCTGTCACTCACAGAAATAGGGCAGCTTACGTTTATGAAACCCGATGATGAGGTGTTCCCATTGCTCAATTTAACGAGGGAGGCGGCACAATTCGGCGGAAACGCACCATGTATTCTGAACGCCGCAAACGAAGCAGCAGTTGCGTTATTCTTGAACGGCAAAATCGCCTTTCACGAAATATCTGAAATAATAGAAAAGACTTATAACAAAACAAACAAAACGAAAGAAATATCGTTAGAAATAATAGAACAAACCGAGAAAGAGGTAATGAATTGTCTATCGTATTTGCCATAATCGCATTTTGCGTCATAATAATCGTCCATGAAATCGGGCATTATTCTGCCGCAAAGCTGTTTAAAATGAAGGTTTACGAATTCTCAATCGGAATGGGTCCGAGAATTCTCAAAAAGCAAAAGGGAGAAACGCTGTATTCGATTAAAGCGTTCCCGATTGGCGGCTCGGTTATGTTAGGGGAGGATATTGAACCTACTGAAGACCCTCGTGACTTCCGCAACAAACCTATCTGGCAGCGAATGATTGTAATCGCCGCAGGAGCGATATTAAACTTTGTGTTAGGGTTCGTCCTTTGCATAGTCATGTCGATTGTTAACCCGATAGGCACGATGACGGTTGCTTCTTTTAATGAAGGTTCAGTCAGTAACACCGGCACGAGTGCGTTACAGGTTAATGACCAAATCGTAAGCGTCAACGGAATGAGGACGTTTATTTACAGCGATATATCCTATAAACTGCTTAACTCAGTTTCAAAAGGCGATGACGAAAACTTCGCCGTATACGAGTTTGAGGTTATCCGAAACGGCGAAAAAGTCAAGCTGCCGAATGTCAAATTCGCAGCAGAGCCCAATGAAAGAGGCGGAATGTCATACGTTCATGATTTTAAGATATTCCGTGCCGAGAAAAACGTCTTTTCTGTCATATCATATTCATTTCGTTCAGCGGTCAGCCAAGGGCGGATAATATGGCTGTCGCTCATGGATTTAATCAGAGGGACCTACGGATTGAACGAGCTTTCCGGGCCGATTGGAATTGTCGCAACGATTGACGAAATTGCAAAACAAGCACCGACATTCGGTGAACAAATGATGGTGTTTATATCAATATCGGCGTTTATTTCGATAAATGTGGGTGTGCTTAATCTGCTCCCCATTCCTGCTTTAGACGGGGCAAGACTCATTTTCTTCGTTATAGAAGCAATTAGGCGTAAACCGCTCAAAGCCGAGGTGGAGGGGGTTATCCACTTTGTCGGCTTCGCATTATTAATGCTGTTGATGTTGGTAGTCACGTTTAACGATATACGAAAACTGATTTTCGGCGATGGATAAACGCCTTGTCAAGGTCGGTAACATTGTTTTGGGTGACGGGAACATTACCGTACAATCAATGTTGAACCGCTCGCCGAACGACATCCCCGCAAACACAGAACAAGCACTGCGGCTACAGAATATGGGCTGTGACATAATTCGTGTCGCCGTCCCCGAATTAAGCGATGTTCGCCTAATCTATGCTCTTAAAGAGAATGTCGGCACTCCGGTGGTTGCAGACATTCACTTCGATTATAAAATTGCGATTGAGGCGGTTAATGCAGGAGCAGACAAAATCCGAATTAACCCCGGAAACATCGGCGATAATGACAAAGTCAAGGCAGTGGCAGACGCTTGCAGAAATGCAGGTGTCCCCATCAGAATCGGCGTAAATTCCGGAAGTGTAAAAGGCGATATAGTGCAGACTGCATTAGAACATGTCGCTTTACTCGAACGCTTCGATTTTTATGACATAGTCGTATCAGTCAAATCCTCGAACGTCCTTAAAACCATAGCGGCATATCGAGAGTTGGCACAAGCCTGCCCCTACCCGCTTCACCTCGGATTAACCGAGGCGGGGACTGAACGTATGGGCTTGATTAAATCATCGATTGCCATCGGTGCATTATTAAGTGACGGAATAGGCGATACTATACGAGTTTCACTGACCGCAGAGCCTGAGGAAGAGGTTAGAGCGGCACACGATATTCTAAGGGCAATCGGCAAACGCAAGGGCGTAGAAATCATATCCTGCCCCACCTGCGGCAGATGTAGAATAGATGTTATTGCATTGGCGAATGAGGTTGATGAAATTATCCGGGGAAATCCTCCGCTTGAAAAGCGGCTTGCGTCCACAGGCACTGTGGTTGCCGTCATGGGTTGTGCGGTGAACGGGCCGGGCGAATGTAAAAACGCCGACTACGGAATTACCGGAGGTGACGGTGAGGGGCTTATTTTCAAAAAAGGCGAAATCATCCGAAAAGTGCCGGAGCATGATTTAATTACCGAATTGATGAGGGAGATAGAGGAATGGCAAAAATAAACGAATTATTCAAAAATATCGAATTATCCGAAAAAATCGAAAACTGTGAACTGACGTCAACCTCGTTTAATGAACAAGGGGGCGTTTTAACTTTACATATTATTACTGAACAGCACATCAGCTTTTCCGAATTAACTGCCGCAGAGAATATTATTCGTGATTCGCTGAACATTAACGAGGTTAAGATAATCCCACAAACCGTAGGGGACGATGCCCACATCGTCCCTCCCCCACCAATACCCGACGTGCCACCCCTGCTCGAACCTCCCCCTCCCCCCGAACCACCCCACCATTCCGAACTACCGGAACAAACCCCTCCTCTCGAAACACCACCCCCTGCAAATAATTCACAATTGCTTTTCGGCAACCCCATAACCACCCCTCCTACCAAAATCGAACGCTTAATGGGGGAGGCGGAGGTCACTCTGTCCGGAACAGTTTTCGCAAAGGACACCCGTAAATTAAAAACAGGGAAAACCGTTACCAACATCAGCTTCAACGATAAAACATCGTCGCTTATGATGAAGTTTTTCATAGACAATAAGCAAAAGCAAGCAGCAGAAAAGCTCATAGAACCGGGTACGGCTATAATTGTGCGAGGGAAATTCAAGTTTGATGACTATGAAAAAGCCAGCATAATCGAACCGTATTCCCTCGCATTAACCGAAATTGCCGAGGAACGTGTCGACGATTATGACGGGTTGAAACGGGCAGAACTCCACATTCACACGAAAATGTCGGACATGGATGCAACCAACACAGTAACCGACTACGTCAACCGTGCCTACAAATGGGGACACAGGGCAGTTGCCATAACCGACCACGGAAATGTGCAAGCGTTCCCGAAGGCTATGGAGGCATATGAAAAAATCAAGAAAACCAATCCCGAAGCCGACTTTAAGGTAATATACGGGATGGAAGCGTATTTCGTGAACGACGAAAAAACGCTTATTCCCGAGGGTGGAACGCTTTCGGTGAACAGCGAATTTATAGTATTCGACGTTGAAACAACAGGGCTTTCACAGTCCGACGGCAGAATTACAGAAATCGGTGCAGTGAAACTCAAGAATATGGAAATCGTCGAAGAGTTCACAACATTTGTTAACCCCGGTATGCCTATCCCCGACGAGGTAATTCGTATCAACGGCATAACCGACGATATGGTAAAGGACGCTCCTTATGAAAAGGAAGCCTTTGAAAAATTCCTGAAGTTTTGTGAAGGGGATAATGTAGGGGACGCACACCCGGGCGTCCCGAAAACAAGCAGTACCTTAATCGCTCACAACGCACCCTTTGATACGGGATTTTTGCGGGCAGGATTCACCCGTTGCGGATTGGACTATAGCTTCACAGTTATAGACACATTAACCCTGTGCAAAGCTGCCGTCCCGAATAAAAAGCATAAACTTGACATAATGGTTAAGCACTTCAACCTCGGGGAATTTACCCACCACCGTGCCACCGACGACGCACGAATGACTGCATTATTATTCGTGAAAATCATCAAGGAAGCGGGTAAGGGGCGAAGCGTTGACAAATTAGGCGATTTAAGTGCGGCACTCGGCGGAACAGACGTAAAAAAAGAAAAATACTACCACCAGATTATTCTTGTTAAAAACTTAACAGGACTGAAAAATTTATATAAACTAATCTCATTTTCTAACTTAAATTACTTTTACAGGAAACCGAGAATCCCTTTGTCGGAGCTTAAAAACCACCGTGAGGGGCTGATAATCGGCAGTGCCTGCGAACAAGGCGAATTATACAAAGCCGTGATTGACGGTCAAAACACCGAGGAGCTCATGAAAACGGCTGAGCTGTACGATTATTTAGAAATCCAGCCCACCGCCAACAACGCTTTCTTAATCCGAAAAAGCGTTGTCGATTCGGAATTAAAGTTGCAAATATATAACAAAAAAATCATCGAAATCGGAAAAGCATTAAACAAACCGGTAATCGCCGCAGGTGACGTTCATTTCATGAACCCGGAGGACGCAGTTTTCCGTGAAATCCTGTTCGCCGGAAAATCGCAGGACGATGGGGACGAGCAAGCCCCGTTATACTTCAGAACCACACAGGAAATGCTTAATGAATTCGCATATCTCGGGGAAGACACTGCTTATGAAATAGTTGTCGCCAACCCCAACAAAATCGTTGACATGATTGAGGACAATGTCCGCCCAATCCCGAAAGGGACATTTACCCCGCAAATTGCAGGCTCGGAGGAGGAACTTGAAAAACTCTGCCGTGATAAGGCACACGAGTTATACGGTAATCCGCTCCCCGAATTAGTCCAAGCCCGCTTAGATAAAGAGTTGGGTGCGATTATTAAATACGGGTTTGCAGTGCTTTACATAATCGCCCATAAATTAGTCAAAAAATCCGAGGAGGACGGGTATTTGGTAGGCTCACGAGGCTCGGTAGGCTCTTCCTTCGTCGCTAATTTATCGGGAATTTCCGAGGTTAATCCTTTACCCCCGCATTACCGTTGCAAGAATTGCAAATTCGTGGAGTTTTCTAAAGACGTATTATCCGGCTATGACTTACCCGAAAAGAACTGCCCGACATGTAACACAGCTATGGAGCGTGAGGGACATGACATTCCCTTTGAAACATTCTTAGGCTTCGAGGGTGACAAAGCCCCCGACATTGATTTAAACTTCTCCGGTGAATACCAAGAACAGGCACACAGGTATACAGAGGAGCTCTTCGGAAAGGAATACGTGTTTAAGGCGGGAACAATATCAGCGATAAAAGATAAAACAGCGTTCGGCTTCGTGAAAAAGTTCGAGGAGGAGCGTGGGGTTATCCTTAACAAAGCCGAGATTAATCGGTTAGTCGCAGGCTGTGTAGGCGTTAAAAAGACCACCTCACAGCACCCGGGAGGAATGGTGGTAGTCCCGAGGGGGTATGAGGTATATGACTTTACACCCGTTCAGCACCCCGCCGACAAAACAGAAAAGGAACTAATCACCACCCACTTTGACTTTAAGGCACTACACGACACTATTTTGAAGTTGGACGAGTTAGGGCATACTGTCCCGACTTTTTATAAGCACCTGCAAGAGCTGACCGGGATAAACATATCCGACGTACCAACCTCGGACGAACAGGTTATGCAACTGTTTATTTCCCCCGACCCGCTGAACCTGTCGGAAAACAGCGAATTTTTCCCCACAGGGACGTATGGCTTGCCCGAAATGGGAACACCCTTCGTAATCCAAATGCTGAAAGAAGCACAGCCCAAAACCTTTTCGGATTTATTACAAATATCGGGACTGTCCCACGGAACAGACGTATGGCTCGGTAACGCCCGTGACTTAATAAACAACGGAACCTGCACCATTTCCGAGGTTATCGGAACCCGTGATAATATCATGGTATACTTAATCCGAAAGGGCATGGAGCCCTCCTTAGCGTTTAAGATTACAGAAATCACACGTAAGGGCTTAGCGAACAAGCTGTTCGACGATGAAATATATTCTGCGTTTAATGACTGCGGAATAGAGGATTGGTACATCGAAAGCTGTAAAAAAATCAAGTACATGTTCCCGAAAGCACACGCCGCCGCTTATGTAATCGGTGCGGTTAAGTTAGGTTGGTTTAAGGTGTATTATCCCAAGGAATACTACTCGGTCATTTTAACAGACTATACCGAGAATATCGAAGCAGACGTTGTTTTAAAAGGGAAAGAGGCGGTACGCCAAAGGCTCAAACAAATCGCAGGAATACAAAAACCGACCCCGAAAGAGGAATCGGTTTACGGAGCATTGCTCGCTGTTTACGAAATGCAGCTGCGTGGGATTGAGCTATTGCCCGCCTATTACGAAAGCTCACACCCGACTAAGTACATTATTGAAGAAGCGGGATTACGTCTGCCTTATTCAGCAATCGGAGGCTGTGGAGCAACCGCCGCAAATAAGCTGTACGAGGTGATTAAAAGCAAGGACTATGTCTGTGTGGACGATATTCAAAAGAAAGCGGGCTTGAATAAAACAGTCATGGAAAAACTCACCGAAACAGGATTTTTCGGTCAACTGCCGCAGTCCGCACAAATCTCCCTGTTCGAGTTTTAACGCTCGTCATAATCCTCTTCGGAATTGTCAGAATTATCATTATCCTCATAACTTCCATATAACTTGTCTTTCAGGGAATACGGCTCGGGCGACCCCATATCATCAATAATGGTGACACTTTTGTATTCGCCGAACCCGTCTAACTTACACAACTGCCTAAGCATATCAATCGCCTTAAACTTATCATAAAGCGAAATCTCAACGCCGTACCGTCCTTGTTTAATTTGGGCAACGGCGTTTTCCTTGTCCTCGGGTATAACGGGCTTACAGGAAAACTGCCCTCCCTCCTCGATAAATTCAGCATAATCCGTACCGTTGGCGAATGCGATTGCGGTCAATTCATCGACCATTTTCCGATATAATTGTTTTGTTGTCAAACGTCGCATAATATATATCCTTTCTTTTTCATAATAATAACATAGAGTTACCCCTCCCCGGTGCCAACATCCGTTGCAAATGCAACGAATATGAAGCCTGTTGCAAATGCAACGAATAATAATTCTTTTTTGTAAAAAATCGTTTACATTTTTATTAATCTGTGTTATTATAATATAAATACGTCTAAATACATGGATGTGAGCATGAAATTAACGGAATGGCTGAACCAACCGCACGAAGAGAATGAGATTCTCGATATTTTTCTTCAAATCACCCGCCTTTTACGTGACAGCGGAAAAGGGCAGGGCAGGGTTTCCCCCGCATTATACGAGGTTGACCAAGCCAACAACGTCATTTACCTTGAAACAGCCAACGCCGATGATTTTATTTATTTCAAAGCACCGGAGGGCAATGGCAAGCTAATCGAAAAAAGCGATGTCTTTTCTTTGGGAATGCTGTTGTATTTCCTGTTAAATAATGAAACCTACTACCAAAGCAAAGGCATAGCCATTAACTCAATAACAAAACCCCGCCGAAGGAACGCCGATATTACCGTGATTAAAGCAAGCGACAACCGCCCAATATCACTCCTCATGGAAAGAATGACGGCAGGCGAACCGGAGAAACGTCCGTTTATAAAAGATGTTCTTTCTGTTTTAAGCAATAATGTTTGCCGCTTCTCAGTATTCTTGAAAAACGAGAGAACAGGCGAAATTTTCTCGGAGGTCTCCCGCTCATTTACCGGCTCGATGAGTTATAAATTCACTCCCGAACCGGAATACTTCATTAATAAGGTGACGCTTAAGCCGTCAACCCCGAAACCGTTGTTAATCCCGTTCAGATTAGTCAGGAAAAATTATGAGCTTGACATGGTTTACGGTAAGGAGGGGCGGTGGTCATTCGCAACAAGGAAGCCTGACGCTCCCTCTGTCCCCCCCGCAAATCAAGAAATGTTAGACGAGGTAAACAGGGCAACCGCCGCACTGTATTACATAAATGCAGTGTATACAGGGACAGGGAATGCACTTTTATGCGAAACTGACGGTTTCTCGTTTGAACTGAGTTATGCGGCGAGTGCGATTGAAAACTATATCGAGTTTAATATGACAGGGCGTCTGTCTGCCCCGGAAAGAATAGACGCAAGGATATTATCACTGTTGAAACAAGCTAATGGCAGTCTCAGCGATATTAAACGAGTGGCGATTTACGGTAATCTCCCGCCCCAAATGATAAAAGCGATAAACGACCTGTTCCCCGAGGATGTTTATATTTACGAGTTAAGTCAAGAGGAAATATTAAAAGGTGCGGTAATATTCAAAGCAGAAACCGTAGATTTCAATACCGATTTTGAACCTGAAAAGGAGAATGTTCAATGAATTACGATATTTTCATGAGAACAAGGACATACAGCGGCGATTATGACTGGATTAACCGCCCGCCATACATGCCCGCAGATATATACAAGACCTGTCAAAGCCTAATCGCTTTGAGGGAAAAACAAAACTTCGACCATCTCACCGAAAATGACTGGTATGGTAACTTCTTTTTCATAAGAGCGGGCGGCTGTGCCATGTTAGCGAGAATGGCAAAAACTAAATACGTTGATTCATTCGGGCGGAGTATATTCTCCTTTGAGGGAGTCTGTGTCAGAGCAGAGCATGAAAAACGCTTCTTTATGGACATTCCCAATCTGATTAATGCCATGCTTCCCCCCTCAAAGAGCTTTCGCACAATGTTCGAGGAGGAGGAGAAAGCGTTATCCGGCACGTATGAGGTTAATTCCGAAATCAACCCGTTAAAAGACACGCCGGTTGATGATATGGAGCTGCACCCCGATTTAAAAGGCAACGAGGCACTTAAAAACTTGATTAATCTTATCTCAAATTCCGGGACGCCGGAGGGATTTATTTTCGGCAGAGATGCAAGGGAATTTTCAAGCTTTATTAATAAATCGGCTATGGGCATAAAACACATATTCGATTTTTATGAACCCGACAAAATCGCCGTTGTCGAAAACAGCTATAAACCCATCACCTGTGATTATATCGAACCCAAACCCACAGGAACAGACAAAACTGCGTTATACTTGTATATTCAAGAACGAGGTAAGGACACGTATAAATACTGTTGGCAAATCAGAAAATTAGAAACCGATGAAAGAGCGGTTAAGTTCACCACAAAAACCTACGACATAACCGACCGACTATTGCTTAGCACATTAGAGCTGCAAAAGGAAAGCATAAAAGGCTTTTTAACGGACAGCGGCTGGAAAAAGCAGGAGTTCGGACTGAGATTTGAAAAGGATACATACACTCGAAAGGAGGAGTAGGCTATGAGTTTTAATATAAATCGAAAAATCATTCATATCAAAAACCTGTCGGAAGACACGTCAGCACCGTCAAAAATGGCTCCCGGCGATTTTGAAACCCTGCTTAACTTCTTCCGCAGAATAAATGATGAAATAAAAGCTGAGGGAAGTCGCTTATCAAACGAAACCTTAGCACAGCATAACATTCAATTTTTCTGCTTATCGAGTGGAGCAGTAATGTTCAAAATCATCGAGAACCCGTTAAACCCGGGCGGTGACATGGCAGAGATATACGGCTTCTTTATCCCGCTCTCCGACGTGAGGACGGCGTGGTTAGACATTGACAAGCTGTGTATGATGCTTGCGGTTGAAGCTCCCGGTTCAGCCGAAAGCGGCGAACTCAGCTATGAGAAGCTGTGTGAGGTTGATACCGCCGCATTAAGGCAGTTGTCCGCTACGTTCAGGAATTCTCTCAGAGAAGCTGCAGGGAAATTAGTGGATAAACCGTTCCCGGAAAGCTTTGCAGTTTCATGCCTGCCTAAGATTTTCTTCCCCGACGGTGTGAATATCTATGAAAACGGTTTCTTTTCCTCCACGACTGACGGTTCGGTTAAGGAAAAAGTAATCGAGCTTGACGACCGTCTAATTGCTGATTTACTCGCCGAGTGTAAAGAGCCGCTCAAAAGTGCGGTAATTATGTGTGTCGCAAACGAAAGTGATGACAGTCAGGCGGAGGAGAAAAAAGGCGGATTGTTTAAGATGTTCAAGAAAAACTCGCAAAGCTTAGACGAGGCGAAAGCGATTAAACAATGGAGATATGAGTTTATAAGCAACCTGCAACGCCAAAGCGAAAACTGCGATTTCATAATCGTTGACAAGCCGATAGAATATTCGCCGATTATGGACACGTTCAACGCATATACAGGCAAGGTGGGGACTGATAAGGACGACCTGCCGAGCGTGCCGAGTGCAAGGATATACATGCCTAAACCCGCCCCGACAAGCATTGCCCCGATGAGTACTGTTGCTCAAATGAATGCCGTTGCCCCCGCACAGAACGCCGCACCCGCATTCGATTTTTCACAATTTACATCATCCAAGCCCCAAGCACCCATAACAGGGATTGAACCTATGCTGTCCTCCGATGCAATGCAAGCCGTGTCTGCACTTGAGGTTAAGCCGACACCTAAGCTTGAACCAATGCCAACAATCGAACCCATGCAAACCTTTGAGCCGGTTAAACCGCCCGAACCCGTTAAGCCCGCTCCGATAATCGAACCTATGCAAACCATTGAGCCGGTTAAACCACCTGAACCCGTTAAACCCGCTCCGATAATCGAACCTATGCAAACCTTCGAGCAAATCAAACCGCCCGAACCCGTTAAGCCTGCTCCGACAATTGAACCCATGGCATCAGTTGAACCCATGCATACAGGAGATTTAATGCAAGCGGTTGAACCGATTTCTAAGAAATCCGCATCATCATGGGACGATTTTGTATTAGAACCCTCTCAACCCGCACAACCTGAACCCATATCCCAACAAACCGATTTTTCATTGTCAGCGGGAATGGACTTCTTCTCAGGCGAAAAAGAGTCAGCACCACTCCCGAAACCCTTCGCCGCAATGACAGAGGCGATGTCCTTCTCAGATAAACCCGACTTCAAACCAACAAATGAGTTTAAGCCCGGGATTGACGGTGATTCCGATACCGACCAACTTGAAGCGGTGTCAAGCTCACTATACACACAAGCCGAGTCTGTCCAAACCGCAAAAGCATCGAGAAGAGGGTGGGACGATGATATTGAAAGTGATTCCTCACCATTACCTCCTCCCCCCGCCCCTGTAACAGTGCCAACTGAAAAGGTATGGGCATCCACAATGGCAAGCGTAGAAAAGGACGATGGCACTTCCGGAGAAATGGACGCAGTAATGCTCGAACCCGACAGGCGTGCAAGCACCAGCACGATTATGGATATGTATTATAAGAGTCTGCAAAATAACCAAAACAAAAATAATAATCAATAATCGTTGTATAAATTTTCCAAATATGATATAATAATATATATATAACAGACAGGAGGAACGGACATGAACGTAATAATTTCGGCAAAAAAAATGAAGGTGGGGGACACCTTTAACGACTATGCGGACAAAAAATTATCAAGCAAGTTAGACCGCTTTTTCGGGGAGGGGGCAGAAGCGAAGATTACCATGTCGTCAATCAGAGACATGATAACAATCGAGCTTACTGTGAAGTATGACAACCTTATTTTCCGTGCAGAGCAGTCTGCCGCCGAAAAAACAGACGCACTTGACGCCTGCGTTGACAGGATTATCCGTCAAATCAGGAAGAACAAGACAAAGGTGGAAAAACGTCTGCACGAAACTGCGTTTAACGAATCCTACGGAGAAGAGAGCGAGATTGACGAACAAGACTACACCGTCATTCGCAAAAAGCAGTTCATTCTCACCCCGATGAACGTGGAGGAAGCCATTCTTCAAATGAACATGTTAGGGCACTCGTTCTTCATGTTCAAGAACGGCGACACAGGGGAAATCAACGTAGTATACAAGCGTGAGGCAGGAAACTATTCGGTATTAGAACCAACTAAAGGATAAAAATGCATACTAATATTCGCATATTCTTCTCGAAGACGGGGAGAGCAAAATATATATCACATCTTGATTTATATCGGGCAATGGGGCGTGCGGTTAAGCGGGCTCAATTGCCCGTATGGTATACCGAGGGGTTCAACCCGCATATTTACATGATGTTCACACTGCCGCTCGCTTTAGGTATTGAGGGTGTGAACGAATCAATGGACTTAAAACTGACCGATGATATTCAACTCAATGAAATCACCGAACGGCTTAACGCAGTTATGCCCGAGGGAATGTGCATTAACCGAACTGCTGAACCCGTCCGCAAACACACCGAAATTGAAAAAGCCCGGTATATTATTACCGGGGCCGAATTAGATGAGTTTTTTTCACAAAAAGAAATAATAATCGAGAAAAAATCCAAAAGAAGCACAACACTTCTTGATGTGAAACCCCTTTTATCATGGGAGAATAATACATTAACACTTCCCGCAGGGAATACATTAAACATCAACCCGTTTAACGTGTTAGGCGATATTCAACCGCTTAATATAAAAAGAACCGAGATAATCTGCACGGACGGGGAATTATTTATATAACTCCCAATCCAACATAATATCAACAAACCCGGCTGCTTTTAATGAGGCGGCCGCTTCTTTCGGGTATTCTTTCACGGTAATTTTATTCAACCCCATATAAATTCTGCCATTCTTGAACGCCTTAACAAACGCAGAAAGTGCTTCTTTTTCACAATCGCTGTCATACACCCGAAGAATTCTCCCCCCCCGTTCAAACACAGCAACGGGAATACCTTTTTTTAATGCAACCGCAGTCCCTACCACCCTCATAAAATCCTTGTCCTGAATAAACAGAAAAGGGTCAGTTGCGTTCAGCCATATTATCTCGCTTGACGGATTTTCTAATGCATGGAGCGTACTTGCATAATCGCTATCCCGAATAAACTGTGCCCCCGACAACCCCTCAATGAAATACCCTCGCCGAGCCTGCCCGGTATATTCCCACACACGCAGTCGGTTCAACGCCTCACCCCACGGTAAGCTCATTTCATTAGCTGTCTCCCGACACAGAATAACCGCTCTGTCAAAGGCACGGTTAATCTGCTCTTCTATTGAAAGGCAAATATTAGGTCGAACTACCTCCCACCGTCCCGCCGTCATAACGCTAACACGGGAACCCACCTGCCGCTTAATTGACAAATTCTTCGCTTTAACATGATTGAGCATACGCACGGGAACAAAGCTGTCCGCCCGAACTAACCCGTTTTCCATAAGCTGATACAAAATATCTATAGTATCCTTATTTTCATATAACCCGACAGCCTTAGTCAGCATAGGAACAAACATCGCCCCCCGTGACATGAGCGTGTTATAAACAGGGGTATCACTCTCGGGTAACTCAGCGTCATAATCAATGTCCTCACATAAATGAAAGGTCAGCTTATTGTCTTTAATCACCCAATAAAACTCTCCGTCAGCAAGTATATTATCCAAAAGGGCAGGGGAGTAATTGTTTATTCTCGCAGGCAGAATAATGGTCTCCCACGCCTCTAAAGGTGCAGAAATCCCGCATAAATCCCTCAACGATTGCCCCGCAATTCTGCCCGCCATTAACGCCGTATAACATTCACCGGGCATTGTCTTAACCTGCCGCCTCATTTCGGTAACGGTCATGCGTACAGCCCGCTCATACAAGTCACTGTGATAATACATGCCATTGTCTAATACTGCATTCCCCGACTCGCATAACTCATCTAAGAATTCACGTGCCGTATCAACCGGAATGAAATACCTCTCAGAAATCCCACAAGCGTCAAAACACCCCCGATAACGCAAAGCCCGCCTAATAATCCTCAACCAATCCGGATTTTCATATTCCCCCGAATGCTCAGCGGCAATCCACAATCCCGGTTCAACCCATAAAGCCCGCCCCTGCTTTTCTAAAACCTCGAACCACGTATTATCAATGTCATACTCACCCATGACAATATCCCCCTCTGCCATTAACAGGGAGTGGAGTTGTTTTTCGTCCTCGGGTAATTTCCTGCGTTCAGAAACGATTGCCAACTGCTCAGACTGCGGTTTAATCGTCTGCATTTGCTCAAGTTCGGAGGATTTAACAATCTTAGAAGTAGACGGGAAATACTCATACAATAAATCAAACTCTGCCCGATACCTGAGCGAACGTGTCATTGGACTGCCGTCTTTCCTGAACACCTCAAGGATTTTTATTTCACCGCTTCTTACACTTTTAAGAATATTAACAAGCTCATTCAAATTCCAATAATCCTCAAGACATTCACGCTTAGTCTCACGGATTAACGGGTGTTCGGGATATTCGATAACACTGTCAAGCATTTCGGCAGAGCGAAGTCGCTGAACCCATAAAGGCACACGCTTACCACTGCGAACCCCCATCATAAGGGCCCTACCGGCATTATATCGGAAGGTCATGTTAAACAAAGGCGTAGACGGCAGGATTTTTTCGAGAATTTCATAAACCGTATCGGGTTTTAATAACTCATGATTAAATACCCCCTCAGAAATCGCTGATGAACTGCGGGGCATTAACAAAACCCCGTCGTCATCTTCAAAATAAGAAACGTCGCCCCTTGTAATTTTCTTAGCCGCTTCCCGTAATAATAATGCCAAAGGATTATTTATCTGCCTGCCGAAAACCGAATGAACCATAAGTAGGTTATCACCGGAATCGTCCATAAAATGCTCAAGAATAATCGTCCTATCATTAGGGAGCATTTCGGTACAAGCCATCTGCTTTAATAAAAATCTCGCCGCACCGCTTGCCGCAGTCCCGTCTAATCCAAGGACTGTCATTTCTGCACATATTTTATCATAATCCCGAATGTCGTTTAACCGCCGCATTTCCTCCCCGAAAAAACGTGCAGTTTTATATTTTCGCCCCAACCATGCCATTCTCCAAAAAGGTGAATCCGCACCGGAGGTAGACGTGGGTATTACCCGAACAGTCTCACGGTCGATACTTGTGATTTTCCACGCAAACGAACCCAGCATAAACTTCCGCCCGACATTACTCTCAAACACGAATTCTTCATCTAACTCACCGACTTTTACCCCGGACTCGGTTTTACAGGAGAACATTCCGGTGTCAGGGATTGTCCCGCCGGAGGAAACTGCCAACATTCGGCTGTAAGCGTCCCCCTCAATGCGATTGTTAATCCTGTCATACAATAAACGAGGGCGAACAGGAATGTCACGGGCATGTTCATAATCGCCTGCCAGCATTCTAAGAACCGACTCAACATCTTCACGGGTGATTTCTCTGAAAGGGTAGGCGTTCTTCAATAATTCCATAACATCGTCAACATCATAAACATCATTCGCCGACATAGATACTAAGTGCTGTGCCAATACGTCCAAGCATAACCGTGGCGGTTTAAGCGGCTCAATCCCACCCTTTAATGCGGCAGAGGCAGTCAACCCGCAGTAGAACCCCTCAGCGGCAGACATGGGGAACATTCGCATGACACTCACCCTCCCCGGATTATGACCTGCCCGCCCAAGCCTTTGTAAAACCCCCGAAACAGTCTTAGGGCAGCCCACTTGAATAACTCGGTCAATCTCGCCCACATCTATACCCAATTCCATTGAACTCGTCGCACACAATAACCGCAATTCCCCTTTACGGAGTGCGTCCTCCGCCTCAAACCGCTGTTCCTTTGAAACACAGCCGTGGTGTGTCCTCGCAAAGCCCTCCCCCGCAATAAGATTTACGTTATAGGCGATTTTCTCACTATACATTCGCCCGTCCGCAAACGCAATGACGCTCCTCACACCCTCACACTCTCTAAGGATTGAATTCGCCAAATCCTGCCATAGCGAGCTGCTTGCGGGAACATCACCCATAAAAGGCGAAACCACATTAATCTCGATTAACTTTTTCATTTCGGGTGCAATAATGCTGACAGGCTTGTTTGGGGAAAGATACTTTGCCGCCTCGGATAACGGATTTATAGTAGCGGACAAACCGATTTTTTGTAAGCTTTTCCCGCATAGCTTGTCCAACCTCGCTAAGGACAGCATTAGATGTGCCCCACGCTTAGTGTCGATTAAAGCGTGCAGCTCGTCAATTATAATTGCCTCGGCAGTCTTGAGCATTTCCTGCCCCGAAACAGAGCTTAATAATAAATAAAGCGATTCGGGGGTTGTTATAAATATATTCGGCGGGGTTTTGAGTGTTTTTCTGCGTTCAGACGAAGTGGTGTCACCGGTTCTCACAGCAACAGTAACCAGAGGGAGTGCGTCGCCTGTTTCGCTTGTAATCCCGAATAAAGGTTTGTTCAAGTTTTCCCTTATATCCCCGGCTAAGGATTTAAGCGGCGATATATAAATAACCCGCAATTCATCCCCCAATTCGCCGGACTTGCGTGATTTTATAAATCGGTCAATAAACACCAAAAAAGCCGACAGGGTTTTCCCGGTACCTGTCGGGGCACTCACAAGGGTATTTTCTCCCGAAGAAATGGCTTCCCACGCCCCCGCCTGAACGGGAGTAGGAAGCCCTAATTCTTTTTCAAACCATCGCCTTGTCGGTTCGCTGAATAGACTGAGCGGATTATCCATTAATTGAAGTGTTTGTCGAGCATTTTATCAATCGGACCCGACTTAGTGCCTTTAGTAATCAGTGCAACAAACCCATACCCTAACAAAATAATTCTTTCAGCAACGCCCAATCCGGTATGGAACATGCTGTTTAATCTGTAGAACCAGCTCATGTTGATTGCATTAGCATTAACCAAATTGATAATGTCATTAAGCGTATCCGGACCACTGTTAATGATGTATGATATACCTCTGATAATCATGAAGATTATTACAATCGCAACAGCTTTAACCGCCGATTTTTTCAACCAAATATTGCTTTCAAATAAAAGAATATACCCCGCTAAAACAACTAACGGAAGCACGCTTAAATTCGCAAAAAAGAACAATGCAGCACCTACTAAGCTGATAGAAATGCCGAGTTTTGATTTTTCCATAATAGTATCTCCTGTAAATAAAATATTGTTTACTTTAAAAATCTGCCTTGAGCGTCTTTATTAACCTTTCCCGTAAATATCATAATGGCATCAACAACTCCCCAAACAGCGAACACAAGGGTAATTAAAGTCGGTAAAACAAAGGATAACCCCAAAGTAATGACCAATAATATAGTTGCAATTCCATAACCGATAATTAAATTTACAAGGAATGCAGTTAAGAAAATCGCCCCTTTTTTCTTATATCCGAGCATGAAGCAATGCACACCGAACGACCCAAGGAATATAGCCGCCAGCCCGACAGCTACTTTAGACTTTGCACCCTTAGTCACTAACTTAACGCCGCAGCAGGGGCAAATTTCCACGCTCGGGTCTATGTATGCACCGCAGGCTTGACAGTTGTTGTTCCCCTCGCCGGTACGGGTTTCACACCGGGGACATATTATCGCATCGGGATTAGTAAATTCATTACCGCAATTTCTGCAAAACATAAAATAACCTCTGTAACTTATAGATTAATCGGATAACGGAACGCCGTTTGCGTCGGTGTCGATTTTACCGGTGAGAATAAATATCCCCTCAACAAGTCCCCAAATCATAACAAAGGGAGCAAGTGTAAAGAACGAGAGAATGGATATAAGTAATTGTGCAATTGCCTTTCCGGTATAACCGAGATAAAAGTTATGAACGCCGTAAGCACCAATCATAATCCCCAAAATTCCGGCAACCACCTTTGATTTCGCACCCTTAATCGCAAGCTTACCACCGCAGCCCATGCAGACAAAAGCCCCGGGTACAGTAGACGCACCACAGGCTTGGCAGTGATAGCCGCCCTCACCCTTAGGAGCATTGCAGGAGGTGCAGATTACTGCTGCCGGATTAACGTATTGAAAACCGCAATTTCTACAAAACATGGTGAATTCCCTTTCTTTAACCGCATAATATTTCCATTATTATACAGGATTTATATTAATTTGTCAACTGTCTTATGTTTATTTTTAAAATACGGCAGATAAGGCAGAATAAAAATCATGGCAGAAATTGCAACAATTCCTATACTGATAATTTGAGATGTGGAAATTCCATTATAAACACCTCGGTGCAAATCACCCCGAAAAAACTCAAGAACAAACCGCTGAACACCGTAAAGAAGTCCGTATAACGCAAGGCATTGACCCGTCTTAGCAAGCTTTAACCCGAACAGCATAATTATAACAGCTATAATAATATTCCCCCCCGCTTCAATCACAGGGACGGCAAGCACCGGTATTCCGATAGGGGCAGTAACTGCTTCAAGACCGTCGGTTCGTTCGGGGTAAACGATTGCGAAAGGGTGTGAAGCACTAACCTCAACCCCGTAACAGCACCCGCCTAACAGGCAGCCAATCCGCCCGAATGCGTGTCCGAGCGGCACTGCGGGTATCAAAATATCTGCAGTTTTAAGGAACGACATCTTAAATCCTCGGCAGAATATAAACGCCGCCGCCGCTCCACCTAACAGCCCGCCGTAAAACACCATTTCACCAAAGAACCACGCCAAAAAATCCCCTAACGGGACTTTGGAAAACCGTTCCCAATTCATAATTACTTCAGGGATTTTAATAATCGGTTTCAACGCAACCACACCGAACGCCCCACCAAGGGCAGCCATGATAGCGGTCAGCATTGAATCGGTTGCATCAATTTTCTTTAACCTACAATTAAAATAAACGGCAAGAAGAGCGACAGCCGCACCGACTATCATCATTAAACCGAAAGCGGGGATTTCCCTCCCGAAAAAGTTGAAATAAGGGTGCATTGTATAATCCCTTTCTAAAAACTAACGCCATATTTCTTAAAATACAGCGTCGTTTATAAAGGTATAATTCCTGTTTTACATATACATAAACATTTCCGCACAAACGGCAGCTCCGCCGGAAGCCCCGCACGCACCGCAGATAGTAAGGACTACACAGATGGTGCATATTACGCTGATTAAGTTTAAAGCTAACAGAATTCCGCACATGATAATGCCTGCTAATGCCATGCCGGTGGGTGCTCCTGCGTCCTTCATCTTTTTCATGCCGATAACGCCTAAAACTAAACCGACAATCGCTCCCACAAGCCCGAAGAAACCGAAAACAAATCCGGAACCCGGTATAATAAAATCTCCAACAATTCCTCCCGGTAGTGACAATAATGATACAATACCGAGAATCATCGCCGCAATTGCCAACCCTTTTCCCGGAGGTGAGGCAGGCTTAGTATTATTAATAATAATGGTTTGCGGCGGCGGTTGCTGTGTGAACTGTGGCTGAACATCTTCTTTAATTTCAATACCGCAATTAGGACATTGTGCTACGCCCAATTCTATTTGACTTCCGCAACTTGAACAAGTATTCATGATATTTCTCCTTATGTACTTTAATTGGTAATATTATACCATACATTACAAGAAAAGTCAACCCCCGAATAATACGAGGGTTGAGTTTGTTTTTGTGTCAACATCGTGCTATCTTCCCGGAGCGTTACCACTCAAGTATTGTTGCCGCAGACGAGCTTAACTACTGTGTTCGAGA
>Ga0123356_10000792_pt1 | contig 35071 bp, 31 predicted proteins | sample TergutEmb28metaG_2_FD_92546 | JGI IMG/M metagenome (GOLD analysis project Ga0123356, IMG submission 92546) | Embiratermes neotenicus P3 segment gut microbial communities from Petit-Saut dam, French Guiana - Emb289 P3 | ecosystem: Host-associated > Arthropoda: Insects > Digestive system > Gut ...
AGCGCATCACAAAGAGCGGCAAACCGGCTTAAATCAGAAACCGGTTTACCGCCTGTACTAAACTGTTTTAACAAAGAAAGCGCGTTAAGCTTCATCTTCGTCAGGAGCTTCATCGTCAATTGTCAATTGTCCATTGTCAACTGTCAATTGTTCGTCAGGAGTAGGCTCTAATAATTCTTTTATCGAAAGGCTGATTCTGCCTTTTTCCTCGTCCATGTCCGTGATTTTCGCGTCAACCTTATCGCCCACGGTAAGCACCTGCGCAACGTTCGCAACGCGCTCGTGTGAAATTTGTGAAATGTGAATAAGTCCGTCAATGCCCGGTAAAATCTGCGCGAACGCACCGAACGGGGTTAAGCTCACGATTTCAACATTAACCACATCGCCCACGCCGTAGTCATTCGCGAAGCTCGACCACGGGTTTGCGTCGGGGTCCTTCGCGCCGAGCGAAACTCTGCGCTTTTCGGGGTCGAAGCTCTTGACGTAAACATCAAGCTTGTCGCCGACAGACACGACTTCCTTCGGGTGACGAACGCGGTTCCAGGTGAGCTCGGAAAGGTGAACCATGCCGTCCACGCCGCCGAGGTCAACGAAAACGCCGTAGCTTTCCATTGATTTAACCTCGCCCTTGTAACGCTTGCCTTCTTCTATTTCGCTCCAGAACTTGTTTCTGATTTCGTCGTTAACTTCCTTCTGCGCCGAACGAATCGAGCCGACGATTCTGCCTCTGGCTTCGTTGACTTCTATGATTTTAAAGCTGACTTCTTTCTTCGCCATGTCCTCAAGCTTACCTGTTTTAGGAACGCCGCTCTGCGAAGCAGGCACGAAAACCTTCGCGCCCTCGCACATGACGATTAAGCCGCCCTTAACCACAGCCGCGACATTGCCCTTGAGAGTAGTATTATTAGCTTCGGCTTCTGCGATTTTCTGAAGTCCCAAAGCGGAGTCAACGCGCTTTTTCGACAACTGAACAATGCCCTCTGCGTCGTTAATCGAGGTAACAACGCACTCGATTTCCTCACCCTTCTGCACAATGTCGCAGGGCGACTTCGACGAGTCGTTTGACAGCTCGTCCGCGGGTATGTAGCCCGAGTGCTTCGTGCCGATGTCAACTACGGCTTCGGTTTTGTTCACTGAAACAACCGTAGCCTTGACCCTGTTCCCTATATATACTCTTTTGAAGGTTTTATCAACCTCCGCCATAAAATCAATTTCGCCGTCCGCGTTATCAACAGTAGTGATACCGCCCTTTAATTCCTCGTTCATAATATTATGAACCTCCTTAATTTTTTTCGCAGGCGTTGAAGCCCCTGCGATAATCCCGATGGATTTGAACCTTCTGATTTTATTTATATCAAGCTGCTGTGCGTTTTCTATGAACAGCGTGCTTGTATTTTTTCTGCAAATATCTGCGAGCTTCCGCGAATTACTGCTTTCGGGCGAGCCGAGCACAATCATTAAGTCGCACTTGCGGGAAAGAATTTCTGCCTCCTCCTGCCGCAAGGTAGTCGTATTACATATTGTATCAAAAATTTGCAGGTTTGTACAGTGTTTTTTGAGAAATTCTTTGCAATCTCGCCAAATTGCTAAATCAAACGTAGTCTGCGCAACTAAAATTAGTGCATTATGCCGAATTTCGGTGTCGGTTTCCAACAGAATCTTTAAATTTGGCACAGAATCCGCCGCATAACAGACAGCGTTTTCGGCTACGTGCCCGATAATTCCGCGAACCTCGGGGTGATTTTTGTCGCCCGCGATAATAACCGAGTGTCCCGCCTTTGACTTCTCGGCGACAATGCCGTGAATCTTCGCGACGTGCGGGCAGGTCATGTCCTCAAAGCGCAAGCCCGGCGCGTTTATTTCAGCATATTCCGCCGCGCTGATACCGTGGCTTCTGATGAGCAGCGTCTTGTCACGCGGGCAGTCGGAAATTTTGTCTACTTTCAAAACGCCGAGAGCTTCTAATTCCCGCAGAACGTCATTATTATGAATCAGCTCGCCGTAAACCGCGCACTTGCCTGCAAGCTCCTTGGCGCGCTTAACCGCGCGCTCAACGCCGTAGCACATACCTGCAGTTTCGGCGGTGATGATTTTAATTTTCCCGTTTGTCATTGATTTATGCTTTCATGAATTTGCGTTTGTAATTCTTTAATCGCGCCCATAACCCGCTCGGAAATCCGTTTAAGCTCGCGCCTGTCCTCGTTCGCGATTGCGAGCTCCTCCGCAGGAATCATGTCGCCTATTGCATAGTCCACGCGCTTTTTGTTTCCGTCAAGCCCGTACATCAGGCAAACAGGCAGTATAGGCGCGTTTGCCATTGCCGCAATCATCGCTACTCCACTCTTTCCGCGCCCGATGACACCGTCCTTGGAGCGCGTGCCCTCGGGGAATATAACAAAAATTCTGCCTTTTTTAATAGTGTCCAAGGCTTCATGAATCGCCTTCTCGCTGTCCGAGCCGCGCGTAACGGGAAAAGCACCGCAACGCCGAATCAGCCAAGTGAAAAACGGCTTCTTCTTATCAAAAAGCTCAGCCTTCGCCATGAACGAAAACTTCCCTGTTATAAACGAAGCGACAATCGGCGGGTCCCAGTAGAACTGGTGATTACAAGCGACGATGAAGCCGCCTTTTTTCGAGATATTTTTCGGCGGAATTTTTTCTTTGTTGTGGAAATAAAACTTGAACTTCCGCTTCATATAAAATTCCAAAAGCCTGCGAACGAATAGATACATATATACCCCGTTGTAGGGTGCGCAGTCCTCTGCGCACCGATTGATGTGATGAATTTTGGCGGGACGCAGAGGACTGCGTCCCCTACGTTTTGTTTTGTATTATGCTCATAATTAACTCAACCGACTGCTCAAAAGTATTCCCCGTCGTATCGGCTAAAATCGCGTCGTCAGCTTGCTTGAGCGGAGCGCAGGCACGGGAGGAATCGGCAGCGTCGCGCTTTTCAAGGTCAGCAAGAACGTCATCAAACTTAACGTCCGCGCCTTTGTTGAGCAGTTCTTCATAGCGGCGGCGGGCGCGTTCCTTTGAATCTGCCGAGAGAAAAATCTTCACATCAGCGTTCGGAAGAATCACCGTGCCTATGTCCCGCCCGTCCATGACTACGCTGTTCTTCGCGGCGAAATCCCGTTGTAAATCAAGCAGAAACGCCCGTACAGAGCCGTATGACGAAACTTTGGACGCGAGCATGGAAGCTTCGGGCGTGCGGATTCTGTCGGTAATATCATCGCCGTTAATAATAACACGCTGAACGCCGTCAAAAAGTTTTATTTCCGGTGAAATTTTTGGTAAAACAGAAGTTACGGCTTCTTCATTATAAGCGTCGATGCTATTTTCACTGCACCAAACGCCGACAGCGCGGTAGAGCGCGCCCGTGTCCATGTAGACTATGCCGAGGCGGCGTGCACATTCCTTTGCTATGGTGCTTTTGCCCGCACCTACGGGTCCGTCGATTGCTATTTGCATTTTTCCTCCTTAATTCCCCTCCGTGGAGGGGTGCCGCGAAGCGGCGGGGTGGTTACGGACGCGCAATGCGCGCCCCTACCGTATTTCCGATTCGGCGCAGCAATTGCGGGGGTCGGCGGGGTCATAACGTATGCCGATTAGCTTGCCGATATAGCTGTCGTAATAGTCGCTTTTTGCGTCTAAAAGCTTCCGAAACCGTTCCTCGCCGACATAAAACTCAACCTCGGGCTGTTTGTTTTTCACGCCGATGAGCCGCGCTTCGATTCTGACGCCGTTTGCTTTTAAATGCTTTAATTGCTTACGTTTTTTAAACATTATTAGTCCCCCGTGACTGCGGCAAACGCCGTTGAAAAGGCTATTTGCAAATTAAATCCGCCTGTGAACGCCGCGACATCTATGACCTCACCCGCGAAGTGCAAGCCGCTCACAAGCTTTGACTCCATGTTTTTGGGGTTAATCTCGCGTACGTCAATCCCGCCGTCAGTGATTACAGCTTCGTCAATCGGGCGCAAGCCCGAAGCCGTAAGCGGAAAGGCTTTAACAACGGAGAGAAGCCGCCCGCGCTCCTCGGCTGTGATGGAATTTACCTGCTTGTCTGATTGTATATTCGCGGCATTTATTACAAAAGGTATAATCGATTTTGGAAGCAGCGCGTCAAGCGCATTTTGAAGCTGTTTATTTTTATTCTCCGCGAAATCCCGCAAAATCCGCGCGTCAAGCTTCTTTTCGTCAAGTGCAGGCTTTAAGTCAATTGACAATTGACAATTGACAATTGACAATTCGTTTATATGACAGGAAGCAGAAAGTGCGAGGGGACCGGACAAACCGAAGTGCGTGAAAAGCAGTTCGCCCTGCTCGCTGTAATCATTCACGGAAAGCTTCACGTTTTTGAGGGTCAGCCCTGCTAATTCCGAAACGTCTTCGCGCGTTTCAATCGGCACTAAAGCCGCTTTAGGCTTTATAATATTATGCCCGACTTTTGCGGCTAATTTATAGCCGTCGCCTGTTGAGCCTGTTTTAGGATAGGAGAGCCCGCCTGTCGCTATGATTACTTTAGGCGCGAAATACGAGCCTTTTTCACATTTTACGCCACGAGCTTCGCCGTTCTCGGCGATAATTTCCCGCGCACGGTCTGCGATTACATTTACTCTGAGTATATTTAACCGCGTATTCAACGCACCGACAACATCGGAGGCTAAATCCGAAGCAGGGAAAACTCTGTTTCCGCGCTCGGTCTTGAGCGAAACGCCAAGGTCTTCAAAAAACGCCATAGTGTCTGCGCTCGTGAAGCGAGCGAGCGAGCTTTGCATAAAACGCGGATTAGTTTTTATATTCCGCAGAAGCGTTTCGGTGTCGGAATTATTAGTAAGGTTACAGCGACCTTTTCCGGTAATCAGCAGCTTGTGCATAAGCTTGCCGGTTTCGATAATAAGCACTTTTGCGCCTTGCTCTGCCGCAATGATTGCCGCGAAGCAACCCGCCGCGCCTCCGCCGACTATAATTAAATCATAACTTGCCATATTAACATGATACACTATATTAAATAAAAAAGCAATAAATAATTTATTTTTCTATTGAAATTATTTTAATTTTACTTTATAATGGAATGTAGGGGCGACCATCGGTCGTCCGAAAAAACGGACGCGCAATGCGCGCCCCTACAGGAGGAAATTATGAAATACGGCTCTTTTGACGACAAAAACCGCGAATACGTTATTACTTCCCCGCGCACCCCTTATCCGTGGATAAATTATCTCGGAAGCGAGGGCTTCTTCTCGCTTATTTCCAACACGGCGGGCGGCTACTGCTTCTATAAAGATGCAAGACTGCGCAGAATTCTGCGCTACCGCTACAACAACGTGCCTGTTGATATGGGCGGAAGATATTTCTACATAAAAGACGGCGATACTAACGAAATCTGGAATCCCGGCTGGTCGCCTGTCAAGACAGAATTAGACAGCTACGAGTGCAGACATGGCATGGGCTACACAAAAATCACAGGCGGCAAAAACAACATTGAAGCCTCGGTGCTGTTCTTCGTGCCTGTCGGTTTGGACGCCGAAGTGCAGAAGCTGACACTCAAAAACACAGGGACAAGCCCGAAAAAAATTAAGCTCTTCTCGTTTTTGGAGTGGTGCTTGTGGGACGCGATGGACGACAGCTCAAACTTCCAGCGTAATTTCTCAATAGGCGAGGTCGAAATCGACAAATCTACTATTTATCACAAAACAGAATACAAAGAACGCCGCGACCACTACGCGTTTTATTCGGTAAACGCGCCTATAGACGGCTTCGACACCTGCCGCGATAAGTTTGTAGGCTTATACAACGGCTTCGGCAATCCCGAGGTTGTCGCCGCAGGCAAGGCTTCAAACAGCGTAGCTGACGGCTGGGCGCCTGTCGCTTCGCACTACATTGAAGTTGAGCTCTCCGCAGGCGAAAGCAAGGATTTTGTGTTCGTGCTCGGCTATATTGAAAACGAATTCACGGAGAAATTTGCTGCTGACATCGGTGCGTCGGGGACGCCGCACCCTACAACCAGCGGAAACCGCCCGCAGAACATCGTAAACAAGAAAAAGGCGCAGGAGCTAATCGCAAAATGCGACACGAGCGAAAAAGCGGATAAATTATTTGCGGATTTACGCGCTCACTGGGACGAATTACTGTCGATTTATACGGTTAACAGCCCCGATGAAAAGCTCAACCGCATGATTAATATTTGGAATCAGTATCAGTGCATGGTGACGTTTAACCTGTCGCGCTCGGCTTCATACTTCGAGTCGGGAATAGGGCGCGGAATGGGCTTCCGTGACTCGAACCAGGATATTCTCGGCTTTGTGCATCAGATTCCCGCACGCGCAAGACAGCGCATACTTGACCTCGCTTCAACCATGCTGCGTGACGGCGGCGCGTATCACCAGTATCAGCCGCTGACCAAAAAAGGTAATCACGAGCTCGGCAGTAATTTCAATGACGACCCGCTTTGGATGATTCTTTCAACTGCGGCGTACATCAAGGAAACAGGCGATATAGGCATTCTTGACGAGGTCGTGCCTTATGAAAACAAGGAAGAATTAAATGCTTCCATGCTTGACCACATGAAGCGGGCGTTCAATCACGTCTGCACCAAGACAGGCCCGCACGGCTTGCCGCTTATCGGACGCGCAGACTGGAACGATTGTCTGAACCTCAACTGCTTCTCGGCGACCTCGGGGCAGTCCTTCCAGACTACCGAAGGCAAGGACGGCAAGGTTGCAGAAAGCATCATGATAGCGACGATGTTCGCGTTCATAGGTCCTGAATATGTGAAAATGTGTCGAATTAAAGGTGATGAAGCCGAAGCAACTCGCGCCGAAGCAGAAATTGAAAAAATGAACAAAGCAGTGCTTGAGCACGGCTTTGACGGCGAGTGGTTCTTACGCGCCTACGACGACTTCGGCAAGAAATTAGGCTCAAAGGACTGCGAAGAAGGCAAGATTTTCATAGAGCCGCAGGGCTTCGCGATTATGGCGGACTTAGGAAAAGAGCAGGGCTATCCCGAGAAAACGCTTAACAGCGTGGACAAGTGGCTGAACTCCGCTCACGGCTTAGTGCTTAATCAGCCCGCTTTCACGCGGTATATAATCGAATACGGCGAAATCTCAACTTATCCGCCCGGCTATAAAGAAAACGCAGGCGTCTTCTGTCATAACAACGCTTGGATTATCTGTGCGGCGGCGCATCTCGGCAGAGGCGACAAGGCTTTCGAGTATTATTCTAAAATCGCTCCCGCGTTCCGCGAGGATTTTTCAGAGCTTAACAAAACCGAGCCGTATGTTTATGCACAGATGATTGCGGGTAAGGACGCGGACAGGCACGGCGAGAGCAAAAACTCCTGGCTGACGGGGACTGCCGCCTGGAACTTCGCGGCGGCTTCGCAGTGGATTCTCGGCGTTCAGCCGGATTATGACGGGCTTGTAATTGACCCGAGTATTCCAAGCGGCTGGGACGGCTTCACAATCAGCAGGACGTTCAGAGGTGCGAAATACAACATAACCGTGAAGAATCCGAATAAGGTCAGCAAGGGCGTGAAGAGCCTGACCGTGGACGGGAAAGCAGTTGACGGAAACAGGATTCCTGTCGGCTCGGCAGGCGGAGCTTATGAGGTTGAGGTAGTTCTCGGATAAGCACGCGGAAATTAAAATAAAACAAAACCCCCGCTTAAACGCAGTGTTTAAGCGGGGGTTTGAACGGACAGAGAGAGATTCGAACTCTCGGACGGGTATTAGCCGTCACACGATTTCCAATCGTGCGCCTTAGACCAACTCAGCCATCTGTCCGTATGTCAGACAGAGGGCGAGCCATACTGTCCGTATTATTAGACAGAGGGCGAGCCATACTGTCCATATTAATAACACTATACATCATAACACAAAACAAATAATTTGTCAACTTCTATCACAAAATATTATACAAATTTATTTTTTGGTGCTCTGCATACTGTCTCAACAACGCCGCCGCGACCGCTGTTTCAGTGATAATTTCGCGGCTTTTTTCCATGTCGCCTTCCGCGGCAAGCGAGCGAATCCGCGCCAGCGATGCCGTCAGCTCCGCTACGTTATCGCGGTCGATAATGAGGAATCTGCGCTTCCTGAACTCCTGCCACAGCTCGTCCGCTTCCTGCGCGGCTGTGAAAACTGCGGCGTAATCGCCGTCCGCGAAGCTGTTCGCGACGAACTCGACCTGATTAAGCAGGCGCGCGGTTGAATCCGCGATATAAATGTAACTGCCCGCCGCAAGCGCACAAAGCGCGGCGAAAATAAATATGCAGAGAATTGCACGTTTCATGTTAAATCTCCCGTTCTATTAAATAATAATTCCCGTTTTCGTCGGCACTGAGCAGAAACACCCGCGAAAGCGGAATGTTTTTTTCAGTGAGAATTTTTTTCAGCCACTTCTCGCTCAGCCCCGCTTCCTTGAGCGCATTGCCGTCCGGCACGCCGTCGCTGACGGCTAAGACGGGGGGATTAGGCGGGCGGACAGGGACGTCCGCCCCTACATTCTGCGCTTTTTCAAAAAAATTGATTTTCCCCGTGGTTTCAACTACAGCATACTGCACCTTTGAAATATCGAAAATCCCCGAATCCCGCGCAGATTCCATTAAATCCTCAATGGTGAAGCGCAGGTTTTTCATTTCGCGCTGATTAATCACACCGTCACGGATTAAAACGCGCGGGTTTCCTGTTATGAGGCGGCGGAGCTTATCGAATTTGAGCGCGCCGATAGTGATAAAAACGTCAAGGCAGACGATTGCGAGAATCGGAATAACCCCCGACAGCAGCGGCAAATCGGGGTCTTCGAGCGCGAGAGTCGCAATGTTTGAAATCAGAATCGTCGTCACAAGCTCCGAGGGCTGAAGCTCGCCGAGCTGCTTTTTCCCCATGAGCCTGACGGCGAAGATGACTAAAACGTAGAGCAGAATGGTTCGTATGAGAATTACAGGCATGGGGGTAGTATTTGACATTTTGGGGTGAATATGTTATACTGGTGCAAGAATTTAATTATACAGGAGATAAACCATGAAAAAAACAAAAATTATCGCATTGCTTTTAATTGCATTATTTGCAATATTTGCGTTTGCCGCGTGCGGCGGCGATGATGTAGGGGACGACGTCCCCGGCGTCCCGCATGACGAACCCGACACCCTTGACTTCCCGCAAATCGAACCCGAACTTGACGAAATAATTGAGGAGGAAGCTGTTCCTATGGAAAACATCGACCTTGACAACAAGCCGATAATCGCGCTGACCTTTGACGATGGTCCCAACATGACCAACGCCGTGCTGATTCTCGATGAGCTTGAAGCGCGCGGGATTGTCGCTACATATTTCGTAATCGGCGGCAATATAAACGACCAAACCGCAGAGGTCATGCGGCGCGCTTACGCGCTCGGCTGTGAATACGCGAATCACTCATGGAGCTGGGGTTCAATGGGCGCAATGGACGCTGACGATATTATAAAAAGCCTCACTGACACAAGCGACAAAATCGTCGAAGTTCTCGGCGAGGACGCCCGTCCTAAGTTCTTCCGTGCGCCGAATCTTAACACAAGCGCGGAAATGCTCGAAGTCGTGAAAGAACTCGGCTATCCCTTAGCGCAGGGCATACTCGGCAACGACTGGGAGGGCAGCGCAACTGCCGAGAGCATTTTTAATTTGGTTGTGCCGAAGGTCGAGGACGGCAGTATAATCCTGCTTCACGACGGCGGCAGCAACAACGCGACAGCCGAGGGAATAGGCGCGATTTTGGACGCGCTGCTTGACGAAGGGTTCCGGTTTGTGACCTTGACGGAGCTGTTCGAGCTGAAAGGCGTTGAGCCGGAGGCGGGGAGGACTTATCATAACGCGCGGTGATTTAATAAAAAGAGAAGCACTGAGTTCAACTCAGTGCTTCTTTATTCGTTATATATTTTTAAAAATTCCGCTGCCAATAAGGCAACCCCGTCGTCGGGGAAATGTTTTAAATTCCCTGTGATTAAATGCGCTCCGCAATACTTCGCAACCTCATAAAACATTCGGTCGGATTCGTCAGTAAAAGGAACGCTGAGCGGCTTGGCGATAACAAGCGTACCTTCTTTTTCAATTTGTTCCAAAAGGTCAATTACTTCCCATTCATCAAAATTAAATTTCGGACGTAATAAAACATCTCGGTATTCTTTCATAATTCGATAATCCCAACATGGAACAATCGCTCTGCTTTGTGCTAATTTCAGCACTTCAGCCGGATTTCCGCCTTTTGTCCATAAAGCGGAAACTAAGATATTTGTGTCAATAACTACATACATTTTTTATTCTCCCCTGCGATAAGCGGCGATCTCGGCATTAATTTCTTCTTCCGTCATGAAGCCTGCTTTGGCGGCTTTTGCCCGCATACTGTTAAATGCAATCATCGCTTTCGCTTGACGCACGGCTCTGATTACCTCGTCGAAATTATCCTCTGAAATATTGAGCATAAGCGCAGTAGGCTTGCCGTTGTTTGTTATAATCACCTCGCCGTTTTCACGAAGATTGTTCCATATGCTTTTCGGAGTCGTCCGTAAATCTCTCACAGAATAAAAGTTCATAAGTTCACCTCCTCACAAGTAGTATATATTTAGTATACACTATTGTGTACCGATTGTCAACGTTTTATGTCTTTTTCTTGTCTTCTCTGAAATAAGTCCTAACCAAACCCCTAATCTTCCCCGCCATCCCCGCCGTGTTCTTGTCTTTTTTCATGCGCCAAATCCAGTTGCCGCCGAGCGTGCTCGGAATATTCATGCGCGCCTTGTCGTCTAAGCCTAACACGTCCTGCATTGGCAGCACAACAAGCTTCGCTCTGCTCTGATACAGCGCGCGGAACGCCGCATGGTTAATGCTTTCGAGGAACGCGGGACGCAGATAATTCTTGAACATTCTGCGGGTTTCGCTTTTCTCGTTTTTGAGCCAGCCCTTGAGCGTTGAGTTATCGTGCGTGCCTGTGTAAACCACGCTGTTCTGCGGATAATGATGCGGAAGATGGTCGCTGTCCGCGTGCTCGGGATTAAAGCCGAACTGCAGAATCTTCATGCCCGGGAAGCCGCTCGCCGCGAGCAGCTCCGTCACGCTCTCGAATACCTCGCCTAAGTCCTCCGCAATAATATCTATGTCGCCGAGCTCTTTGTTAATCGCGCCAAAAAACTCCATGCGCGGACCCACTTCCCACTTACCGTTGACTGCGGTTTTCTCGCCGTAAGGAATCGCCCAGTACGTATCGAACGCACGAAAATGGTCAATACGAATCGTGTCGTAAAGCTCGGCGCATTTCTTCACGCGCTTCACCCACCAAAGATAATTCTCTTTTTTCATGCGCTCCCAGTCGTACAGCGGATTCCCCCAGAGCTGTCCTGTCTTGCTGAAAAAGTCCGGCGGAACGCCTGCGACCTTCGTAGGCATGCAATCAACATCGAGCAGGAATAAGTCCGTATTGCTCCAGACGTCCGCGCTGTCCAGCGCGACATAAATCGGCAGGTCGCCGATTATTTTTATGCCGTTTTTGTTTGCATATCTTTTCAGTTTTTGCCATTGCCGAATGAAAGTATATTGCACAAACTTCCAAAAATTAATGCGCTCCGCGAATTCCTCCCGCGCCGCTTTCATCGCGTCTGCCTTGCGGAAGCGTATGTCCTTGTCCCACGTCTGCCATGATTGCAGGTTATACTGCTCCTTAACCGCCATGAACAGCGCGTAATCGTCAAGCCACTCGGCTTCTTCCTGCACGAACGCAAGATAGCCCACGTCCTCGGTGAAGCTCTTGAACGCCTCGTTCAAGAGGCGCATTTTTGAGCGATAAACCTTGTCGAAGTCCACGAACGACGGGTCTGCGCCGAACTCGGCTTGCTCGCAGGCGGCTTTGGTAATCAGCCCGTTTGCGACTAAGTCGTCTAAGTCAATCAAAAGCGGATTCCCCGCGAAGGTCGAAAACGACTGATAGGGACTCTCGCCGTAGCCCGTGGGCGACAGCGGCAGAATCTGCCAGTATTTCTGTCCCGCCGACACTAACCAGTCAACGAAAGCCTCGGCGTCCGCCCCGAAGGTTCCGATGCCGTAGGGGGAGGGGAGGGAGGTAATGTGCATTAATATTCCGCTTGAACGCATGGTTTTTCTCCTTTTCAATGGGGTATACCCAGCAATTTCATAGTTTCCATACTTTTTTTGCGCGCTTCATTTGTTCTGTTTTCCATCATTTCCATTTTTGTCATAACAAATTCTTTTTTTCCTTTGCATTTTGGACATTTTTTAAACGTTTTGCCAATAAAACGCTCATAATCCGTACTCCCTCCTGTCCCATTGCATTCAGAGCACTTTACGATATATACATCAGTTATTTCTTTTAACCTTCTTATTGCCGCTTCACGAATCTCTGGAGAGTAATTGCTATCATTAGCAATTTTAAACAAAGTATTTAAATCAGTAATCTTTCTTATTGCATCTATACGAGAATAGCTGGAAGCTTTGTCACCTGTTAAAATATAAATATAAGCTTCTTGGCTTGTCAATTTATATGCTGCCGCCAAACGCACTTCTTCGTCTTCTTTATAATTCTTGAATATTTCTTCCAATACTCTTTTATTTCCAATTTTTTTAACAGCTATTTTTCTCACAAGAAAACTGTTTGCCTCTTTTGCAATTAATTCAAGTTCATTTTGGTCAGTCACTCTCTCGACTGCTCTTTGTGCTTTCTTCCAATCGTCATTATTCCAAGCCGGTTTAAATAAATTACTAAAGAATCCCATGTTTATACCTCCTAAAAAACGTAAATTTTATTAACGCTCTTGACATTCACAACTTACTATGCTATAATACAAATGAGAAAGGCAGACCGGCACAAATCCACACGTGAATTCGTGCGGCGGTTGGCTAAGAAAAAAGATTATTGAAAAACAACCTTACCTTTTGCCGGGGCGGTTGTTTTTCACTTCTATGACAATTTGTAAAACTACAAACAAAGTAAGTAAATTTACTATCATTTCCATGAGCATTACCTCCTTTCCTTAGAAATATGCGAGAAAAGGAAACTCAGCTAACCGCCTATTTAACCGTTATAGTTATGGTCTGCCTGCGGTATCCACCGCGCTTATATTATAACACATCCTGTAATATTTTGTCAATAGCGGGACAGCACTGTGCTTACCCGCTCTTAAATTTCCCCTTTACATTCCCCTCAACATATGGTATAATATTTTTATCTATATCACTATTTAACAGAGGAAAGGATTCCTGTATGAAAGGCACAAAACGCTGGAGCTTACGGCAATCAGACAATAACACCCCCTGCGACTCTCTTGCCTCGGCGGTTCTCGCCGCTCGCGGCATTAACATAGACGACGAAACGCTGACTATTTCCGACCCGCTCTTAATGGCGGACATGGCGAAAGCCGTCGAAATTATAAAAGCCGCGCTTTACGCGGGCGAGAAAATCGTTGTTTTCGGCGACTACGACTGCGACGGCGTGACAGGCACGGTGATTCTTTACTCGTATCTGACGGCGCAGGGCGGCGAGGCAGACTGGTACATTCCGTCGCGCGATGAAGGCTATGGGCTGAGCTTCGCGGCTATTGACGAAATAGCCGAAAAAGGCGCGAAGCTGATAATTACAGTTGACAATGGTATAAGCTGTATAGAAGAAGCCGCTTACATAAAGGAAAAAGGCATAAAGCTCGTAATCACCGACCATCACACGGTTTCTGAGGTTCTTCCGGAAGCTGACGCAGTAGTAAATCCGAAGCGACATGATGACAATTCGCCGTTCAAGGAGCTCGCGGGCTGCGGCGTAGTGCTGAAGCTGATTATGGCTATGGAAGACGACATCGAGGGCGTTTTGGAGCAGTACGCGGACTTAGCCGCGCTCGGGACAATCGGCGACGTTGTGCCGCTTTTAGACGAGAATAGAATCATCGTCAAACGCGGACTTGAAATAATGCCTTACACCGAGAATATCGGCTTGTATAAGCTTCTGAAGCACAGCGGCTTCTCGCTTGAGGAGGACGACGAAAGACTCACAGCGGGTGCACTTTCCTTTACAGTCTGTCCGAGAATTAACGTCGCGGGGCGTTTCGCTCACGCGAAGAAAGCCGCCGAGCTTCTGCTCTCGGAAACCGAGGAGCTTGCCGAAGTGCGGAGCGCGGAATTAACCGCGCTGAACAACAGCCGCCGCGAGACTGAGGGCGGGATTTTGAGTCAAGTTGACGCGCTGATTGCCGAGAAGCCCGCGCTTTTATCCGAGCGGGTTCTGATTCTCAGCGGCATGAACTGGCACGACGGGATTATCGGCATTATCAGCTCGCGCCTTATGACTAAGTGGGGCAAGCCTAATATCGTTATTAACGACGATGGTGAGCAGATTCGCGGGAGCGCGCGGAGCGTTGAGGGGTTTCCGCTTGTGCCGCTTTTGGAGAATTGCACAGACTTGCTTATTAAGTTCGGCGGTCATGTTAAGGCGGCGGGGCTTACAGCCAAAAGTGAAAATCTTCCCGCAATTACCGAAAGAATCAAGGCTTACAGCGCGGCGAATTTCCCCGAAATGCCGTTTGATACGTTGAACATTGACAAGGTTTTAACGCCCGAGGATTTGAGTTTAGAGAACGTCAAGGGCTTAAAAACGCTCGCGCCCTTCGGCGAGGGGAATCCAACACCGCTGTTTTTAATGCAAAACTGCGTAATCCTTTCAAAGAAGCCGCTCAAGGACGGAAAGTTTCTCTCATTCAACGTCAAAATCGGCTCGGTAGTACAGAAAATACTTAATTTCAACTGCGCTTATAACGACTTTGGTTATGAAAATAACCAGCAGGTTGACATCTTAGTAACGCTCGACATAAACGAATACAACGGCACACGGAGCGTTTCCGCACAGCTAAAAGATATTCGCCCTGCGGGCTTTAACCAGGACAGGCACTTCGCGGCTCTGCGGACTTACGAAAAGCTAATACGCGGCGAAAACATAGACAGCTCACTTTATGCCCGCGTTATTCCCGAGAAGAGCGACATTAAAATGATTTACGATATTTTGAGAAGCGGAAACACAGATACAGAGCGGATTTACACCGAAGCCGCCGCCGCAGGTGCAAATTATTGCAAATTCAGAATTATTCTCGATATTTTAAATGAATTCGGGCTGATTGAGCATGATATAGTTAACGGTAAGGTCAAGCTTCTGCCGTCTGCTTCAAAGGCGGACTTAGAAGCTTCGGCTGTGCTGATAAAAATAAAATCGCTTTGCGCGGTGCGCTGAGGACAGCAGCTTGCTGTCACAAGATGCGTCGCACCCTACTGACGAGGTGACTCCATGATTTACACTATCGAGCTTTTAATTTCCAAGCTGACAGAAAACGACAAGAGCGGCTATGATTTGAACAAAATCATGGACGCCTACGAGCTTGCGAACAGCTCCCACGAGGGGCAGAAGCGCAGCTCGGGCGAGCCGTATATTTCGCACCCTATTGCAGTCGCTTATCTGCTTTTAGATTTTAAAATGGACACCGATACTATTGTCGCCGCGCTTCTGCACGATGTTGTTGAGGATTCAAACGTGGAGCTCAGCTACATAAAAAAGAGGTTCGGCGGGGACGTCGCGCTCATGGTTGACGGCGTGACGAAAATTGGCATGATTCCCCTCAACTACACAAAGGAAGAACAGCACGCCGAAAATATAAGAAAAATCCTTTTAGCCATGTCGCAGGACGTCAGGGTTATTCTGATTAAGCTCGCTGACCGCCTGCATAATCTGCGAACCTTAGAGCATCGTCCTCCCGAAAAGCAACGCGGAACCGCCCTCGAAACCATGAGCTTTTACACGCCGATTGCGCATCGGCTCGGCATGAACGAGCTGAAGGAGGAAATGGAGGATATATCCCTGCGCTATCTTGACCCTTACGGCTTCAAAAGCATAGATGAGCAGGTCAGCCACCGCAAGGAGCAGCGCGAGCTCTTCATTGAAAAGATTATGGAGATGATAACCGAGCGCATAGGCGAAATGGAACCCGTACCTTCAATCGCAGGACGGGTGAAAAGCAACTACAGCATTTATAAAAAAGTAATCGTTGACGGGAAAAACTTCGATGAAATCTATGACATATACGCAGTGCGCATAATAGTGCAGTCGGTCATCGAGTGCTATAATATTCTCGGGATTATCCACGATATGTTCCGCCCGATTCCCTTTAGGTTTAAGGACTACATAGCGACTCCGAAGCCTAACCGCTACCAGTCGCTTCATACTACGGTTATCGGCAGGGACGGCATACCCTTCGAGGTGCAAATCCGTACAGTCGATATGCACAACACTGCAGAATACGGCGTAGCCGCGCACTGGAAGTATAAAGTCGGCTTAGTTGCGAAGCAAAAGAATAACCCTAACACAAGCGACACAGGCAGGCTTGAATGGCTTCGGCACGTGTTAGACCAGCACCAGGAGAGCGGGAACGTAGAGCATATTTCCGAAGCGATTAAAACTGACCTCGCTTCCGAGGACGTTTATGTTTTCTCGCCTAAAGGCGATATAATTACGTTACCACTCGGCTCAAACGTCATAGACTTCGCCTACGCGATTCACTCGCAGGTCGGCAATAAAATGACCGGCGCGAGAGTCGGCGGACGCATGGTGAAGTTCGAGTATCAGCTTGTTACGGGCGATATAGTGGATATAATGACGACGAACTCCTCTTCTTATGGTCCGAACCGAAACTGGTTAGACATAGTTAAAACAAGCTCGGCAAAAGCGAAAATCCGCGCATGGTTCCGCAAGGAGCGCCGCTCCGAAAACATAGTCGAGGGGAAAAACAGCCTTGAACGCGAGCTCAAACGCAATAGTCTGCCTTTCGATGATGAGTTAATTTTAGTCGCGGCGAAGGAGCTTCGCTTTGAGGAAGCGGACGAGTTCTACGCTTCTATTGGCTACGGCGGAACGCCGATGACCCGCGTAATTCACAAGGTCAAGGAAATTTATAACGCGACTGCCGCCGCCGCGTCTGTCAGCGAAGCAGACAATATTAATTTAAGCGAGAGCATAGCGAAAAAGCAGTCGAAGGGCGTCGTCGTCGAGGGAATTGACAACTGCTTAGTCCGCTTCGCCAACTGCTGTACGCCCTTGCCCGGCGATAAAATCATTGGCTTTGTGACGCGCGGCTACGGCGTTTCCGTGCATAAAAGCGACTGCGCGAACGTCAGCAGTGAAAAGCGCGACCGCCTGATAAAAGTAAAATGGGTGCACTTAAACGACCTCTATTACCGCGCCGCGATTGACGTAGTTGCAGAAAACAGAGTCGGGCTTATTTTAGACGTGACGAGCGTTATTTTTGAAAATAAGCTGTCTATAGATGAAATCAACGCGAAGAAGCTTAAAAACGGAAACGCTTGTATTGAAATCACGCTTGAAATTGCGAACGTCGAGCAGCTTAAAAATATTATTGCGAAGCTTCAGAAGATAAGAGGTGTGATTGTTGCGATGAGGAGGGACAGTTAAATTAACAGTTGACAAATGTATGTTAATATGGTATACTTATGATATACAACGGATATATTATTACAGGGAGGTGAGAATGATGAATCAAACAACTATAAGACTTGAGCCTAAGTTAAAAAAAGATTTTGCGAATGTTTGCGATGATATGGGGCTTTCTGTGTCGGCGGCGATAACTATTTTCGCGAAGACTGTAGTGCGGGAGAGACGCATACCTTTTGAGGTGGCTTCTAACCCTATATACGCTCATGCTGATGAGCTTTTGCGTGAAGCCGCAGAAATTGACGAAGCTATCGCTAATGGTACGGCTAAGGTTTACAATTCTCTTGAGGAATTATTTGCAAGCTGGAGGGAAGAAGACAGTGAATGAATTAAAATATAAACCGATTGAGACCTCAAAATTTAAGAAAAGTGTCAAACTCGCAAGAAAGCGAGGGTTAGATTTAACTCTTTTAGATGAAGCTGTGGCTTTTCTCGCTAAAGGTGAACAGCTCCCGCCAAAATATCGAGACCACCAATTAAAAGGGGAGTTATCAATATTTCGTGAATGTCATATAAAAGGCGACTGGCTTTTAGTGTATCGTATTATAGAAGATAAGTTAATTTTATCACTACATAATACAGGCACACACGCAGATATTTTTGAATAAAACAAAACAGCGTAGTTTTAGCTACGCTGTTTTCAGTTTCAAGCTACCTGCGCTTCTTCCCGCCTGCTATCGCCGCTGTACCGAGCATTGTCGCACCTATAGTAGCGATTTCAACTATACCGAAGCCAACTGCTGTCGAGGGGTTGCGGTCGTTGTGGTGAGCAGTGTTGTTCGCGCCGCGCGCGTGTTCGTTGCGAGAAACGCCTTCATAGGCGCGGGGAATAGGATTCACGTCTTTATTTTCTGTGATATGATTGCCGTGTGCCGCATGATTTCTGTGAGTTCCGTGAGTCCCGCCGATAATATCCTCTGCGCCTCTTGCAACGCCGCCGACTATATCTTCAGCACCGCGTGCAACGCCGCCTACTACGTTTTCGGCAGCTCCAACTATACCGCCGCCGTTCGTGCCTGTTACGGCAGACGCTCCGATAGAGAGCGTTAAAGCGGCGAAAGCCGCGAATAAACATAAAGCAAACTTTTTCATCTTCAGTTCGTACCTTTCAATTGTTTTGAGCGGGATTAAATCAAAAATCCTGCTGTTTTTATTGTTCGCCGCGCGTTCGCTATTATTAAATGAAAAATCCCCCAAGCGGGGGATTTTCTTGTTGCCATATTTAGACTATATTTTTTCTGCGAGTTATCGCAACTACAGCCGCCGCCGCAAGTGCAGGAATCGCCACGAACGCAACGCCGCCCTTGGGGTTAGTCTCTACGGGTCTTTCCGGCTCGGGCTCGGGTTCAGGTTCGGGAGTAACTAAGTTAGGCTGTTCAGCTACGCCGATTTCGCCTGTTAAAATAGGCATACCTTCAAACTCTCCGCCTTCGCCTGTGAGCGAGTAGGTTCCTTCTCCTTCAAATGTGAGTCGAAGAACCGTATCGCCTGCTTGCAATCCGAGCCCTGCAACTACTATTCTGCCATTTTCTGCGTTGTAAACTACTAACGCGCCGCCGGGAGACTGCGGGTCTCTCGCTAAGCTGAGCCCGTCGCTCATTTCGAGAACTACAACACCGTCAACGTCGCCGTTGTTGTCAATGATGAGCTCTGCGACGTTTCCGTCTTCAATAAGGTGTAACGCGGACGCGCCTGTCGCCATTGCAATAGCGGCAAAAGCCGCAGTTAAAAATAAAACAAATTTCTTCATTATAGTAATGTCCTTTTCATGTTTTAATATAGGAAAATCCTATCGGTTTTATTATTTGCCGATAGGATTTAAAATATTAAATGAAAATTTTAGGTAAAAGAAAAACTTTGCATATTTTGGTAATTCGTTCAAAAAAAGAACCCCGACGATTATGTCGGAGTTCTTCAATGTTATTCCGTTTTGGAATTACTTTCTTTTGCGAGTTACTGCTACTGCTGCTGCTGCAACGAGTGCAGGAACGATAGCGAGAGCTACGCCGCCCTTAGGATTCTGGGTGTCGTCTGCAGCTGCGGGTTCGTCTTCAACGGGTTCGTCATCAATAACAGGAATGTCAACGATGTTGCTTCCGCCAACTGTAGCGTTAGCTGTTGCGCCTTCGAATTGACCGCCGGAACCTGTGAAGGAAACTGCGCCTTCGCCGTCTACTCTGATAGTAACGATGGAGTCGCCAGCTTCGAGGCCGAGACCTGCGAGAACGAGAGCGCCGTTGTCAGGGTTGAAAACTGCGAGAACTCCGTTTTGTCCTGTAGCTCTTCCGAAGGAAGCGCCGTCTGCGAAGTCAACTGTGATTACGCCGTCGATGTCGCCGCCGTCAGCAACTGTGAGAGTGATTGTGTCGCCGTCAACCGTAGCGGTGAAAGCAGATGCGCTAAGAGCGAGCATTGCGATTGCAGCTATTACTGCGATTAATGTGCAAAGTTTTTTCATTGTTGTTTTACCTCCAAAATATTTTGAGCGGTTGCGGAGCTTGGTGCCCCGCACCGCCCAACTTTGTTTATTATGTTACTCTTACCTAAGAGTGGGGATTAAATTAATGTTTCAGATTTTAGAGAGCGTCGATAAGACCTGCAACTAATCTGAGAATCTGAAGTGCGCAAGCTGTTGTAGGAGCATCAGCTGTGATGGAGCCTGCAACGAGAGCCTGAGCGTTACCTGTGATAGCGTTGTCGAGACCTGCAACGTATCTGAGGATTTCGAGAGCGTCAGCTGTAGTAACAGCACCGTCGCCGTTTACGTCGCCCTTAGCATATGTGCTGCCGCCTGCAACGAGTCCGAGAGACTGTGCGAGAGCTGCGTATGCTGTGTAGGAAGCAAATGCACATTCCCAGTCACGACCGTTCCAAAGACGAGCGCTTGCTACGAAAGAAGCATTGTCGAATATCGGGAAGTCGCCGTGTAAATACTCGTCGCCTTTACAGTCGCCGCCGCCGCAGCCGTCTTCATCAAGAAGAGCGAGTGCTAATGCGGTTCTGAGTTCAGCAACTTTTTCGTCTGTCGAAGCCATGGAAGCCATGATTACGAAGAATACGCTGTTTTCGCCTTCGTCAATAGCTACAGGCCAGTCTCTGTTAATAGCATTGTTGAAATCAGTTACTGCGTCGTTGAGTCCTTTGTACGCAGGGAAGAAGTTTCTGTTTGCTACAGAGTCGTTGTTGTTTGCACGATTAGCTACAGGGTTGTCTCTGAGTGCTTGGTTAGCGGCAGAACGAGCACCGCGAACGTCGCCGTAATGGTCAGTTCCGGAAGCACTGAAGAATTTCGTTGTAATATCGTCGATTGCTTCGGAAGAGTCAATGAGATTGCTTAATCTGTCTCTTGTTTCCATGTTGTCAGATAATTTAGCGTCATTGATTGCGTAGGTTAAGAGACGAGTAGCAAGGATTAAATCATCGTTGGGTTCAACTAATGCAAATCCTGCAGGGCGGTCGACCGCTGCTAAAGTTTGTGCATATCTCCAAGCATTGCCGAGTGCAGGCTGGAATGCTGCAACGCGTCCGTTATGAAGAGCGTTGAGGTCAGCTTGACCGATAATGAAAGCTTGAGGAGCGGTAACAGTGTCAATTGCTACGCGCTTAACGAGGTCAACCGCGTTAGTGTTGCCACCGATTTCAAGTGCAGTACCTGCAGCCGGATTTATAGAGCCTAAGCCTATGATTCTGCCTGCGTCGTTTACACGTACTGTAACTTTATCTTCTAATGCCATTACGTTAGTGTTTCCGCGTGCAGTAATCCATTTGCCTGCCGGTAATGCGTCGATAGCATTGTAGAGAGCTCTCATGGAACCGTTGCTTCCTGTGTTACCGGTAACCATTGCTAAGCTTGCGTCAGTTGCGCCGCGTCTGTTTTCGTTTCTGACGATGAGGTCAGCATTGTTGTTCATGAGGTTAGTGATTGTTCTTTCACTGCCTCTGCCTGTGCCGTCAGCCGCGAAGCTGTTAATCATTGCTGTTGTTCTGAGTGCTCTGTTGTAAGCTCCAACGACATCTTCGTCAGTTGTTGAACCAACGCCTAAGTCATCAAAGATTTCTTTTTGTGCCTGGAATACCGGAGCTACGATGTCGTAGGGGAAGAAAGCACTCCAGTCGCCCGAGCGGTATGGGTTGTTGTCGCCTGTGGTAAGTGTGTTGAGTATAGCTGCGTTCCATAATAAATCCCAGAAAATAGGATTGCCGCCGCCGCTTGAACTCCAGTTATTGTTGTGGAAAGTAAACTCAGATGCATTTTCAGTTCCCCAAGACTGAGGGATACCTGCTCTGCCGCGTCTTTCAGGTGTGAACTTGTCACGGCCTTCAGCGAGACGCTCAACAGTTCTGTCTAAGTTTCTCAGTTCGTTACGAGTAACGACCTGAAGTCTGTCGAGGCAGTTGAACGCACACTCAAGCTCGAGATAGAGGTTGGTGATTTTGTTCGTATCATCTGCGTCAGAATGGTCATCAGCGTTGTCATATGCCATCATGAATCTGTCAAATGTTTCCATGCTGAAAATTAAGTCATTTTCGTTAGCATTGTTGAAAACGTTGTTTCTTTGGTAAGTGTTTTTGACTTCAGCGATAAGAGCGTTGAGGTCAGCCATGCTCTTTTTAACTAAGCCTTCAAAAGCTGCATCAAGAAGAACCCACGCAACTGTGATTTCTTCGGGTGATGCTTCACCGTCGCCTGCAATTTTTTCAGCGACATCAAAAGCTTTTTCAAAGCGTTCTGCGCTTGCGTCACCGTTTTCCCAGAGCGCGCCGTCACGCCAAGCTGAGGGGAAACCGGACATAAGCTCTTGAAGCTCAGCTTTTGTTTTTGCGCCGGCTGCTGCTTCGTCTGCAACTGCAACAAAGCTAAATGCTGAGAAGCAGATAACAATTGCTAAAACTGCAGAAAGAATTTTTTTCTTCATTGTTTTTCCTCCAATAAAAGTTTTAAAGATAGTAAGATGGTCCGTTTCCATCGTCCTTAGAACATTGTAGCTCATTTTGGAAAAAATTTCAATAGACATAATACACAGAATTTAAAAAATATTTTCATCATTCTTTCACATATTCGTGTGATATGCACTATTTTGGTCTTTTTCCGTCGGCTTTAAGAGAATAAGGACGCGTTTTCGACCGTTTACAATTAGGTAGTCATGAAGTAGTTTCAAAAAGTTTCACTCTTTTAAAAATTTTTGTGAAAAGTTTGTGAGAAAGTTTTTCTTTCTCTCTATATATAATAGTATACTTGGAAAATTTTTACATTTTTTTGCATTTAGCCGCGCGGCGTTTTACACGTCGCGCCAATGTCCTTGCGGTAAAACGCGCCCTTGAAGTTGATTTTCGCGGTTTCGCGGTAGGCAATCCCGAGGGCTTCGTCGAGCGTTTCGCCGAGCGCGGTGATTCCGAGAACACGCCCGCCTGCGGTTAAAAATGTCCCGCCGTCAAGTTTAGTCCCCGCATAATAAATAATTGCGCCGTTCACGTCCGATAATCCCGTGATTTCAAAGCCTGTTTCATATTTTTCGGGGTAGCCGCCGCTCGCCATAACGACACAGGCGGAGTGTTTACTGCTCCATTTAATAGATAATCCCGCCAGCCGCTCGTCAATTACAGCGGTCATAATTTCAAACAAATCTGTTTCAAGCAAAGGAAGCACCGCCTGCGTTTCGGGGTCACCGAAGCGACAGTTGTATTCGATGACTTTCACGCCATTCGCGGTTAACATCAATCCGAAGTACAAGCAACCCTTGAACGCTCGGTCTTCCTGCGCAAGCCCGCGGATTGTCGGCTCGAAAATATTTTTCATGCACTCTTCTGCAATTTCGGCTGTGTAATACGGCGCAGGGCAGATTACCCCCATGCCGCCCGTGTTCAAGCCCTCGTCGTTGTCGAACGCGCGCTTGTGGTCAACAGAAGCCGGCATTGCCGCGATTGTCTTGCCGTCCGTGAAAGCGAGCACCGTGGCTTCGACGCCGCTGAGAAACTCTTCAACAACGATTTCCTTGCCGCTCGCGCCGAACTTCCCGCCGAGCAGAATAGAATTCACTGCTTCCTCTGCTTCTGCGAAATTCTGCGCAATAATCACGCCCTTGCCGAGCGCGAGCCCGTCGCATTTGATTACAACAGGATAGGAATTCTGCGATTTTATGTAGGAGATTGCACCTTCCGCCTCGCTGAACGTCTCATACGCCGCAGTCGGAATCCCGTGCCGTTTCATGAAGCTTTTGGAAAAGACTTTACTGCCCTCAATAATCGCGGCGTTCGCGCGCGGTCCGAAAGCCGCAATTCCTGCCGCTTCAAGCGCGTCCACCATGCCGAGCGTCAGCGGGTCGTCGGGCGCGACAAAAACATAATCCGCGCGGATTTCCCGCGCTAATTTCACAACGCCGTCAATGTCAACTGCCTTTACATCGTGGCAGACTGCGATTTCCGAAATGCCGCCGTTACCGGGCGCGCAGTGCAGCTCCTTTACTTTCGGGGATTTTTTCAAAGCGGCGCAAATCGCGTGTTCGCGCCCGCCGCCGCCTATTACAAGTACTTTCATAAAGCTCACCTTTTTAAATTTTTCACTCAGTATACCATATATAATAGGATTCGTCAAGTTGAGGGGAGGTTTTTTGCCACTGCTCTGAATACCAATCCCACATATTTACAGCTAATTCATTTACTTTTTCGTTATCAAAGCTTTTAAGATAGAAATAATTATGCTGGGCGGCTCCTATTTGAATAAGTCTTTTTTCTTCGCCCAAACCGACAGCGACATAATGTCTGATACTGCCGCCGTCGGGATTTGTACCGAGGTAATAATCCAACACAAAAGGTTCAAGCGTTCTGATTGATTCTATAATATTATTGGGTATTCTGTCGAATCGGGCTTCTATCGGATAATTACTATCATTCAAGCTATCCATTATTAAACCCTTACGCCAATTTTGATAATCCCCGCCACGCGGTGCCTCCTCCCACGAAAATTCTACACGCTTAACCGCTCCGTCAAGACTTACTATAAATGCGTGCTGGCTTGCTTTGGAGCTTATATCAATCACTAACGCAAGCTCCGAAACGTCCCATTCGCCTGTTTCATTCCATTTCGTTATATTGTAACAACCATATAACAACCGATGAAAAAGTTTATTAATATTTTCATAGGTATAGGTTTCACCTTTAAATGAAACTATTATATTTTCACTGCCTTTGAAGGCGTCAAGGTCTATTTCTTTTATGCTATCCGGCAAATATAGATTTGTAAGCGATGTGCAGCCCGCGAAAGCACTCCAACCAATTGAAGTTAGATTGCTTGGGAGATTGATTTCTGTGAGAGAAGTGCAATTTTTGAACGCTTCGCCTTCAATTTTAGTCACGCTTTCGGGTATATAAACGCTTTTAAGAGAAGTACAATTTAAAAACACTCGTGATGCAATACTTGTTAAACCACTCGGTAAGATTATATTTTCAAGTGCGGCGCAACCGCTGAAAGCACTTTCATCTATTTCAATTACGTTATCCGGTATATTTATATTTGCAAGCGATATACACCCTTTAAAAGCCGCATATCTAATTCTAATTAAGTTATCGGGAAGAATGACACTTGTGAGAGATTCGCGACCGTGGAAAGCGCGTCTGTCTATCGAGGTTAAGCTTTCGGGGATTATAACTGAAATAATATCTGTTTCTCTGAACGCTCTATCATCAATGCCGGTCACAGGGATACCGTTAATCTCCGAAGGAATTACAACATGAGGGTCTTCACTTAAATAATTTCTTATTTCTAATCCACTATTTCTGAGCGAATTACCTTCTATGTTTCGGTATTCAAAAAGTACAACCTCCGCTTCAACTTCCTGCTCGGGCTCAATTATTACCTCAACCGGCGGCGGGGTGGTCGTTGTAATTATCGGTTCTTCAACAATTTCAAAGGTTTGAGGATTTTCCCCGCAGGAAGTCAGCAGAATCATTGCTGTAATTATTAAAGCTGTCAGCTTCTTCATGTTCGCCTCCTGTAATGTTTTTCCTGTTTCCGTATACTTAGAAGTCGTTGCTTTCCCTCCGAAAGTTTCATTTCGCGGAGGATAAATTACATCTAATTTTACAATTTTATTTTAATCACTTGACAATTATTTGATAAAATGTTACAATAAAACAAATAATTTCGCAGGAGGAATCATTTTATGGAAAATATAACCGCGGCAAAGCTGTTCAAGGCTACCAAAGCGTTCTTCGTTGTGCGCGCTCTTGTTTATCTTGTTATAACAGCGATTATGTTAGTTGTCGGGATTTTAGGCGGACTGCTCTGCATTTGGCTGTTCACGAGGAACCCCGTCGCAGGCTACATAACACTCATATTTATTTTCGGCGGACTTTTCGCATTTTTGCGCTTCGCTAAGAGATACGTGCTTTATATGATTAAAGCCGCGCATATCGCCGCGATTACTGAGTACATAAAAACAGGGCAGGCACCCGTAGTTGAGAACGGCTACAAGGGCGTTTTAGCTTACGGAACCGAAACGATTAAGAACAACTTCGGCGCGGCGAACGTCGCTTTTGCCGCTGATGTGCTGATTTCGGGCGCGACACGGCAGATTATGCGCTGGGTTAATAAAATCGGGAACCTTTTTTCTTGGATTCCCGGCGGCAAGACAATTATGCAAATCGTTGAATTCGTGCTTTCAACCGCGCTCAACTTCATTGACGAAGCGGTTTTAAGCTACCTGTTCTACAATAAAGACAAAGAAGGCAACGCTTTCAAGAAGGCGTGCGACGGCTTGGTTTATTACGCGCAAAGCTGGAAGGGTATGCTCAAGGGCGCGCTGAAGGTCGGTGCGTTTGTGTGGGTGGTGCGCGTTTCGGCTTACGGCTTGTTTATGCTCGTTTTTTCGCTTATCGGCGGCGCGATTTTCTCAAGCGGCGGCGGAACTATCCTCGCGTTAATACTCGCTTGGGTAATCCTGTACGGTATCGAGGGCGTTTTAGTCAGCCCGTATGCAACCTGCATAATGATAAACGATTATCACAAGGCAATCGCGGGTCAGCCGCTTAAAGCAGACCTGCACGGCACGCTTTGCAAGGTGTCTAAAAAATTCCGCGACCTGTTCAATAAGTCGGAACAGCCCGAGCCGGAGGTTCCCGCTGAACTCGCGGCATCACTGAATTTGTGACGTTAATCTGGCTTAAAGCCGCCCGAAAGGACGGCTTTTATTCTTAGCAACAAATGCCAATTTACAAATTTTTTAAAAAAAGTATTGTATTATCAATTTATTTATGTTATAATAGGTGAAATAGTCAAAAATTATCTAAGATAAAGGAGTAGAAACTTAATGAAAAACATGAAAATTTCCGGAAAATTGTTCACTTGCTTTGGTGTGGTGCTGTTCTTAGCATTAGTCATCGGCATAGTAGGCATTTTCGGACAAAGCGAAATGAGCGACGCCGCACAGGAAATGTACGAGGCTGCTTCGCCGATGAGCGAGCTTATGGTAGCGATTTATGACTTCGGTATGCTTCGCTACGAAACCGCGAACGCTGTTATGCACACGGGTGACGCTACATATGTTACCAAAATCGAAAACGAGATGAGAGCTCAATTCGCTGAGTTTGAAGAGCTTTTGAACAGTTATCGCAGGGTGATTTTAACGGAAGACGGCGAATACTTATTTAACGAAATAATGGATAAGTACGAAAGAGTCGTTAAGCCCGCGATGATAGACGTTGTGCAGAAAGCGAAAGCCGGCGAAGAGCTTTACACATTGGTTCAGTATCTTGACGGAATAGAAAGTGATGCTGACGTTATTTCGGCGGACTTAAAGGAACTCGGGAACATGAGAACTGCTTTTATCCGCGAGCGTAACAAAGCCACAACCGAGCTTGCTCGAACAATGCTCATACTTATTATAGCGGTTATTGTAGTTGCTATTATCATAGCAGTAATTATGGTACTCAAGGTTTCGGGAATGATTACCAAGCCGTTAGTACAGTTGACCTCCTTCATGGTTAAGGCGGGAGGCACAGGCGAGCTCACCATGAGCGCGGAGGAAGACGCCGCAATGAAGGAATACTCGCAGTATGCCGACGAAACAGGGCAGTGCATGAAGGGCGCAGACGCTTTCGTCAGACATATTTACAATGTATCGAAGGTACTTAAAAGAGTCGCAGAGGGCGATTTAACCGTTCACCTTGACACGCTTTCCGAAAAGGACACCATGGGCTTCTCTTTACAGCACATGATGAAACAGCTCAGAATGATGTTCGGCGAAATCAACTCTTCCTCTTCGCAGGTTAACAGTGCGTCGAGCCAAATCGCAGAGGGCGCGCAGAACTTAGCGCAGTCGTCCACCGAGCAGGCGGCATCTGTTCAGCAGCTTTCGAGCTCGATTCAGGAAATGTCCGGTCAGATTAAAGAAACAGCGGGCATGACAGGCAAATGCGCTGACCTTTCGCAGACTATTAAAGAAAAAGCGGAAAAAGGCAGCCGTCAGATGGACGAACTCATGCAGGCGGTTCGCGAAATCACCGACGCAAGCACACAGATTGAAAAGGTTATCAAGGTTATCGACGATATAGCTTTCCAGACCAATATTCTCGCGCTCAACGCGGCAGTTGAAGCAGCAAGAGCGGGCGCGGCAGGTAAGGGCTTCGCGGTTGTTGCGGAGGAAGTACGTAATCTTGCTTCTAAGAGTGCTGAAGCGGCAAAAGACACCTCGGGACTTATCGAAAACTCGATTAATAAAGCAAGCTTAGGCTTATCTCTTGCAACGCAGACAGCTTCTTCGCTGAACGAAATCGTAAACGGTATCAGCGAAAACGCAGAAATCATCGCCGACATCGCTTCGTCCTCAAGCGGACAGTCTACAGCGATTTCCGAGCTCAACATCGGCGTTGAGCAGGTAGCGAACGTGATTCAGCAGAACTCGGCGATTGCAGAGCAGAGCGCGGCGGCTTCCGAAGAAATGAGCGGACAGACCGACGTACTCAAGAGCTTGGTTGCACAATTTAAAACCTAAAACTTAATAATTATAAACGAAGCCGCCCTTTTAGGGCGGCTTTTCGTAGGGCACGAATTAATTCGTGCCGCAAAAAGGGAACGCATAAATGCGTTCCCTACATTCTACCAATTATTCTTAACCTTTGAAGCGTAGAAGTAAATAAACTCTGTGACTGTCGGGATTCCTTTTGTTGGGCTGATTCGCGCTGTGTAATACTTTGTGAGCTCCTGCGGATTGTTGTTTTTCCATGCGCCTGTGATTGCTGTTTGCATAGCGCGCTCAACGCTCGGCACGGATTTGCCGAAGTGCGCCGCGATTTTACGCGAGAAGTTCGGCTCGGGCTTTTCCATAATCCGCTGAATCCCGTCAACTAAGTACGAACGTCCGACGACCTTAGGGCTTACGCCGATAAGGTCAAGCTCGGCATGGATTCTTTTATGTGTTTTTTTGTCAATGTCTTCCTTATCTTCAACGGAAAGAACTTCTGTGCCGCTCTGCTTCTTCTTGCCGAGAATAACGCTTTTTACGGAGCCTAAGAAGTCCATAACATTTGCCGCCTTGTAGTCGCTTTGCTGCTTACATATGATGAAGTCTGCACCCATTTCCCGCGCTGTGTCGTTAGCGGCGGCGTCTGTGCTGTTTGTAGTAACTAAGATGTAGGGGAATATTTCGAGCTTCATATCGCGGAGCTGCTGCATGAACGGGAGACCCTTCCCGCTTGTTTTATTTAGCTCAATCCCGAGAATGATTGCGTCCGGAAGCCCGTCAGAAACGCACTGAACAGCTTTGTCTGTGCTGTTTGTTACACCTATGAGGCGAATCCCGTCTGTTATGTCCGCCGCTTTAATAATATCGCGGCACGCTGTCGCGTCGTCTTCAATCAGGAGAACCTTTAAATCTCTGTCCATTTTAAATTCCTTTCCATATAAACTATTGCTTGATACTAATTATATAACAAAAAGGCATTTTTTACAATGCCTAAAGTGTACCAAATTTTAACGCTTGTCGTGTTACATTCTTGTATTTTTTGACGTAAAACGCCGAAGTCTGTATCTTCGGCGTTTTTATATGACTGTTTATTTTTGTTTAATTCATAAATTCGCCGCTGTATTCAAGCAGAGTGACTGCCTCAACCCCCGCGACTGCCTTATACTTCGCGACAGCGTCCGCATCGTTGCGCTTGACCTTAATTTCTATCGTAAGCTCGGTATTTTCGCCTGTGCTTGTTTTATTTTTAAGCTTGTAGCGAGTTTCGCCGAGTAGGGCACTGACGCCTGCTTCTGCCGCCGCGCTGTATCTGATTATAAGAAGATAGCTTTTTTTCTGCTTTTTGAAAAGGGTTAATAATATGTAAATCACTGCAATAAACGCCGTTCCGACAAATGCAGGATAGTACAAGCCCGCGCCTGCAGTTACGCCTGCCGCGATTCCCCAGAAAAGAAAGCCGATGTCAAGCGGGTCTTTCACCGCCGAGCGGAACCGCACAATCGACAGCGCACCGACCATTCCGAGCGAAAGGACGATGTTCGCGCTGATGGTGTTGATGATGAACGCGGTCACGACTGTGACTAAAACGAGCAGAAGATTATAGTTCTCGCTGAAAACTATTCCGCGGTAGAAGAAGCGGTACACGAAATAAATCACAAGCCCGCAGACTAATGCCGTTCCCATAGCTGTGATAATCCGCTCTGTGGAAAGGCTCTGATACGTTTCCGCCATGGTTATGCTTTCGCTGATTAGCTCGCGGATTGCCGCGTTGAAATTCGTAATTGTCATTTTTTATTTCCCTCCAATAATTTATCTGCACACAGAACGTATTTAGAAACAGGCTTCGCCATCAGCGGAATCCCCGAAAAGAGCTCCTGTATATATGACGGTATGAATCTGTCGTATTTGATTTCGAGTACTACTTTATCGTAATAGTCGTTTATAGGCAGATACGCGGCTTCAAATATATCGAATGAATTTACCCCTGCCTGAAGCTTCTTGTCGAAGGTAATCCGCACGTTCCCCGCGTCCGCCGTGTAAGCGTCCCTGACGTAATCGGTGATGACTGCGGGCTTCAGCCCGTTTGTCAAGGCTTCGCGGCAGAAGTCCTTGACCGCTTCCGAGTTCTGCCTTTCTAAACAAAAGCTGTAATCGCCTTTCAGAATCGCCTTGTATTCGTCAAACGTCAGCACCGCGCTTTTTTTCTTTATGTACTCGCCGTCCTTATACTTTCCCTCGAGCGTGATTCTGTCGGGCGAGAGGTTATAGGCGCGGATTCTGAACTTCTTGCGTTTTAAGAAGCCGCCGGTTTTATCGCTGTACGCCGAGCCGTAGATGTCCTCGAAATAAAGACTGCTGATTCGATAACCGTCCTCATCGACAGTATATTTATCCCGCCGCATGAGCGCGGCGCACCGCCCGCGCAGGATTTCATAAACCCCGCGGTTCAGCTCGTATTTGGTTTCATGACGGACTCCGTCGGGGCTTTTGTGTAAAAGTTTTGTAAACATAAAATCATTCTAACATATATTTGCAGTTATTTCAAGGGGTTTTTAAATTTTGTGTTAAATCAAGTAGATTTGACAAATTTTCACAGCTGTGTTACAATTAATACGGGTGTGAAAACACCCGTAAAGGCGACCCAACGGTGGCGGTTAGCCAAATAACTCCTCGCAGATTATGTTGAAAGGGGGGTGAGGCGATGTTGTGGAACGAGTTTTTCAATATGATTATCGCTGTTTGCAGCGCAGTATTGACTTACATAGCACTCCGGCAAAACGACAAAAAAAAGTAACCGCCCAGTCCAAAGGAATCGGTTACTTTAACCATTCATTAGGCTAACCGTCACTGGTCGCCTTTTCTTATTTGCATTATATCATAAATCTTCCTTTTTGTCAACCCCCTTTGCAGGGGTTCTTTTTTATACAAAACCTCCCATTTATCTCCCTTCCCTTTCAACAATTTCCGCAAGGCTTGTCCTTTATAATAGAAATAAAAACGTAAAATCGGTAAAAATGAAAGGAAAGTAAAAATGAAAGCGGAAACTACTTTGCAATTTAACATTCGGGACAGGCTCGAAGCCTCCGCCGAATCAAACGCCGTCCGATGTCCGTTTATCACGTTTCTCGGACTGCTTCTCGGCTTAACCTCACTCTTCGGGTATTCCTCGCCGTTTCCGATAATTCTTATTGGCGCGCTCTCGGGCACGGGCAGTATGTACGCGCTTGCGGGGACGCTTTTAGGCTTCCTAATTGGCGGCGGATTCGCAGGCTTCGCAGAAAACTTGAATTTGATTATAGTTTCCGCCGCGCTTGCCGCTTTTCGGCTGTTCGCAGGCAAGAAACAAGCGCGCTGGGTTGAAGCTTCAACTGCAATTATGGCGGGCGCAGGGATTTTTATAACCACGCTGATTGTAACAGGCGGCGCGGATTTGGCTCTGCGCGCACCTGCGTTTGCTTTAATCGCGGGCTTCGGAACTTTGGCGGTTATGAGAACGCGCCGAATCCTATTATCGGGTAAAATCCTCTCGGCACTGCGTCCGTCGGGCTTCGCTTCGCTCGGCTTTACATACGCATTGCTTATCGCCGTGCTCTCGAACTTCGGAATCAGTATGCTTAACCTCGGGGTTTTCGCGGCTTCGCTCTGCGCGATTTCGTTCTCGTATAAGGTCAGATACTCGGGCGGCGCGGTTTGCGCTGTTGCGGGCGCGTTCGGGATTATAACCGCGAACCCCGCCTACACGAACGCCGCGCTTGCAATCTGCATAGCCGCTACCTGCGCTGCGCTTTTCACGCGGCTCGGAAAATACACGCACATGGCGGGCTATATCCTCACGACAGGGGTTTTCGTTGCTTTCACAGGAATCGACAACTATTCTTTTGCAGAAATTAACTCAATTATAGCGGGCGGGATTATGTTCCTGTTCGTCCCTGCCGACGTAATTACCCGCCGCTTCAAGCGGGAAGTCGTCCCCCGCGGCGGCGCGGAGGTTTCCGAAATTTTCGCGCAAAGGCTGAAGCTTACGGGCGAGGCGATGGGTGACGTGAAGAAGGCGATTGAAAAAACCGCCGAGATTCTCGACCGCGCAGGGAGCAAGGAAATTTCGTGGGTTTACAACACGGCTTGCGGCGAGGTTTGCCGCCGCTGCCGCCACAATATGACCTGCTGGGGCGACGAATACAGCGAAACCGTGCGGGTTATGAGCGATGTTGCGAGCCTGCTCAAAAAAGGAAAAATAATTAAAGGCGAGCATCTTTACGGGCCTTTAGCCTATCGTTGCGGCAAGCGTGAGCAGTTAGCCGCCGCGCTCAACACGCAGTACCGCGAGTATACTGCAATAAACACCGCAAACCGCAAAATAGCGCAGATGAGAACGATTCTGCTGTCGCAAATCTCTGCAACGCAGACAATGATGCTCACGATGTCGGGAGAATTCGGCTCATCGTCAGACTTTGACCGCGCGCTTGCCTTCGCAGTCGAGAACATACTTTTCGAGCACGGCATAAGCGAGCCGAAAGCCGCGGTTTCAACCTCGGGCGGCGGACTCGCAAGCGCGGACAACCGCATGACTCTCGAGGCTTACGGTAAGGGGCGGCTCAATTGCAGTGCCGAGAAGCTCTGTGACCGCATTTCTGTTGTTCTGCGCCGCGAGTTCGACCTGCCCGAAATCATACACAGCAACGGCGAGTTCCTGCTGACAATGTTCGAGCGGGCGGCGTTTTCAATTGAATACGGCGTTTATCAGGTCAGTCGCGGCAAGGAAAAAAACTGCGGCGACTATTTCGACAGCTTCATCGACAAGCGCGGCTTCGCTTACATTATCCTCTCGGACGGCATGGGGAGCGGTGGCAGAGCGCGCATTGACTCGGCGTTCGCCTGCGGTATGCTCATAAAGCTTCTCAGAGCCGGCGTTGACATAAACGCCGCGATTGAAATTATTAACAATTCCCTGCTTGTCAAGTCCGCTGACGAAAGCTTCGCGACGCTTGACGTGTGCAGAATCGACCTCTACAGCGGCAACGTTGAGCTGTTCAAAGCAGGCAGTGCGCCGACTTACATAAGCTGTAACAACCGCGTAGTCAAGGCGCACGGCAAGGGCTTACCTGTCGGAATCAATCACCGTCCTGTTTACGAACGGCAGACATTCACCATCGGCAACAGCGATATTATCATCATGGCGAGCGACGGCGCGGAGCTTTCGGAGCGATGGCTTGAGCACGAGCTCGGAAAAAGCGAGCGCAGTCACGACGACATGAACAGCTTTGCGGAGACGATTGCGACAGCGGCGAAGTATTCGTCGGATAAGGAGCGGGAGGACGATATAAGTGTGATAGCGGTGAAGTTGGTGAGGTGAAGAATTGCACCGATTTCCACTTTGAATCCTTGATTTTTTCTAATATTTCGAGTAATATTAACATATAATGGCAAATTTGTATGTTGCAATTTGCATATAATGCACAAATATTACACGTTTGTGCATTATATGCACAAAACATATTGCATAATATGTTAAAATATGTTAAAATATGAACAATATCTACATATAAAATGTAGTTTGAGAGGACATAAAATCATGTATGATTATAAGGCTTTTAAAGAAAAAGGGTTAGAAGAACTTGAAGAACTTCGAAACTATCCCGACATACAAGCCGCAATTACACAAACATTACATAACAAAAGCGGAGAAACAGACTATGCCGCTTGGATTGAGGGTGCCAAAAAAGCCGCAACGGATAATTATGATGTGCTGAAAGAGTGGATAAATTAACATGACAACAAATGTGGGTAATGAGATTTTCCAATTAAACGAAACTGAACGCACTGTCAATGAAGATAGATTAATTGCAAAGAGAATTAAAACAGAAGATGCACTTTGGGTTATGTTTTGTGATTTATTAGAGCTTTTTAATGTCGAACCTTCTAACTACAGATTTGATAAAACAATAATTCAAACCGTAAGCTTTCGTTATTTTCGCGATGTATTACGAATCCACTGTCACCATAGGGATATACCGTATATAGACAGCCATAAAATTGCCGGTTATATAACATATTGGATTTGCAAGCTTCGCCCAATTAACGTGGTTCATTCCGGAGTTTATCACAACAATAAAAAAACACCGCACTATATTAACGAATTGTTTGCGTTTTATGTCGCTATCGGAAGAATAAAAGCCGTAGACTTTAAACGTTTGATAAAATCTGACAATGAATTTCTTGAGCCCTTTTTGTATACTTTAAAGTTTAGACCTGTTTCAGGTGACAGTCTTTCAATGGAATACTATTTATTAGAAAATCAAAAAGATTGCGGATAATTTAATAAAATTATAAAAAGACTGCCCTCGGCAGTCTTTTTATTTATGCTCGTTATGCTCGAATTTCATTCCGCAGTGCGGGCAGGTTATTGTCTCGTGTGCTGTTTTATCGGAATTGCTCGCAGTGCTTTCCTCGCCAGCAGTTGTCATGAGCTCAGACATAGGAACCTCAAGCACGCCCGAAAGATACTCCAGCGTGCGGATTGACGGAAACGCCGCGCCGCTCTCGATTTGGCTGAGCATATTGCGCGTGATATAATTGCCCACAAC
>Ga0123356_10000793_pt1 | contig 35058 bp, 24 predicted proteins | sample TergutEmb28metaG_2_FD_92546 | JGI IMG/M metagenome (GOLD analysis project Ga0123356, IMG submission 92546) | Embiratermes neotenicus P3 segment gut microbial communities from Petit-Saut dam, French Guiana - Emb289 P3 | ecosystem: Host-associated > Arthropoda: Insects > Digestive system > Gut ...
AGAATAATCTATATCGCTCATACTATATATATGGCGAAAATATGCGTTTTGCTTGATTGTTATTTATTTTTTTTCCCGCAGTTGCCGCACAAAGGCTGCTTTATCCTGAGCGTTAAAAAATGCGGAACCGGTTACCAGCACATCGGCGCCGGCGGCAATGGCAGCGGGGGCGCTTTGTTCGTGTATGCCGCCGTCAACGGCAATCAGGTAGGCAAGCCCCCGTTTTTGCCGCGCATCCGCCAAAAAGCGGACTTTGTCCAGACATTCGGGGATAATGTCCTGGCCACCAAAGCCAGGGTTTACCGTCATTACCAGAACCAGGTCTGTATAGGGCAGTAAATCGCCCAGCATAGCGACAGGGGTGGAAGGGACAATGCTGATACCAGCCTTTTTGCCCAGACCCCGGATTGTCTGCAGGAGCCGGTGGGCGTGAACCGTTGCTTCCAGGTGAAAGGTAATAGCGTCCGCCCCGGCAGCGGCAAAGGCAGGAGCCAGTAATTCCGGCGTTTCAACCATCAGGTGTGCATCAAAAAAAGCGGAACTGAGACGCCTCAAATCCTCTACCAGCTTGGGACCAAAGGTCAAATTCGGCACAAATTGCCCGTCCATTACGTCCAAATGAACCCAATCCGCGCCCGAATCCGCAATACTGGCAAGCGCCCCGCCAAAATCGGCAAAATCTGCCGAAAGAACCGAGGGCGCAACAATGGTTTTTTCCATACTATCCAGCATAACCCCGAAAGATACTATTGTCAAACCACAAAAAAATAGAGTATACTTAATAGTATACCCAAAGAAAAAAGATGTACACAGAACAATCGGTAGCGGGGCTTATTCAGGAAGCCTATAACAAGCTGAAAGCCTCAGACGCCGAAGGTGCGGCAGCGCTGTTAGACAAAGCGCTGCAGATTGACTTTGATCACGCGGAAACCAAACACGCCCTAAAGTCCGTCAACTGGTGGATTGAGCATATTGCGCCAATCAAAAAAATAGAAAATGAATATGAAAAGGGAGGATTTATCCTTTCCCAGCTCAGGCAGTACCACATCTTTCTTGACAGTCTTGGCAGTAATTATGATGTGTGCCAGTACGCGATACGGCGTTTTGTGTTTTCCAGCGCGTTACGTTATTTCAGGGATTTACTGGGAGACGGCATAAACCAGCACGATCCCGGCCTATTGCTGTTGGTAGGACGCTGCTACAAGGGCGTCGGTACTTATGATGAGGCGATGAAGTACCTTGAGCAGGCAATACGATTCAGGCGGGAGGATGGAGAAACACTGGCTGAGCTGGCAGATATACATGCCCTGCGGGGCGATGATAAATCGGCCAAAGCCCTGTTTCGCGAGGCCTTTTTTCTGAATCCCGAAAAGATCGACTTGCAGGCAATGGAATCGGAAATGCTGATTCGCTTGCGGGACAGACTGACCAGAGAAAAAAACTGCCGGGAAGAGGAACTGCGTGAATGGCTGCCGGTATACGGCAGATTGTGGGGCGTATTCAACATAAAACGGGAACTTACCCCCCTTGAGTTCGGCAGACTCAAGCAGTCAATCTTTAATCTGGAAGCAGAGCGCCGAAGCAATCCGGACAAAAGCGACATTCTAAAACCCCGGCTGCTCAACCGGTACTTTTGGCTGATAGACTATTATGCAAGCAAACGGGAAGACCCTGAACTTATTGAAGAGGTCAAATTGAAAATAAAAATTACCGATCCGGAAATTTACGACCGGTACATAGGATGACAAGGAGAATACAATGACAGAGACAGAAGGAACAGGACAACCAGAAAGCAGCTTACCGGCAGAATCTACCGCTCCGGAATCATTACCGCTGCTCAAAAATGTGCGGGAAATGCTGAATGAAGAAAAGTGGACCAGAGCCGCTTTAAGCAACTACTCAACCAATCAGTTCAAGGACTTTGATGCCCTGTTGAAAGAGGCAAAAGAGCTGCGCGTTATTGATGAAATGAAAAAAGATTGTGATGAGCATCTTTCCCATTCCAAGAACAGCATTATTGCCCTGTACCTGTCCGGCATGGTGGCACTTTCCCGTCAAATCATTGATGATTCCGCAATGATCAATCTGGTAACGCTTTTTGCGGACAACCACAAATGGACCATCGTAAAATACCTTTGCGAACGTATCCTGGACTATGGTGAATCAAAATTCGCCCTGAGAACCCTCATTGACTGCTACAAGAACGAAAACAACGAAGAAGTCATGCACAGCATTTGGGAGCGTCTGGTAAAAGTCGATTACGAGGAAGCGGATCTTGCCAAGGCTCTTGCGGAATATTACGAGAAGCAGGGAAATACGGAAGCGGCCATTGATTATTTCAAAAAGGCGCTGCATCGCTATATTAAAAAGACAAGTTTTGCCAACGTTAAAGAAATATGGGAAAAACTCCTGGTGTATTGCCCGGAAGACATCGACTTTTTCCTGCATATACAGAAAAAAGTCGCAAAAGACATTAGCGAAGAAAAGGCAATCGATCTGCTTAAACTGGTGTATACATTCTACAAAAATGAGAATGTACATACGGCCATCGTCATTCTTAAAATCGTTTTACAGTATGATGAAAAAGACTACCCTGCCCGAAAAGAAATAATCGAGTGTTTCAGAAAAAAATACGCCGATCACAGCCAGCTGGAAGATTACATACGCGTTTCCAATCTTTCCCAGAGCTACCGCAATGTCCACGAAGCCATTACCGACTTTGAAAAACACATCGCCTTTGACAAGGGGAATTTTGTGTTCCACCGCACCTGGGGAGTGGGAAAAATATCAGGCATTGAGGGCGATGAAATCGGGATTAATTTTGCCAAAAAACAGGGCCACACCATGTCGCTTAAAATGGCGGTAGAAGCATTGCAAACCCTGTCCAAAGACCACATATGGGTACTCAGGGCAATATGGAAAAAAGAAAAATTGCTGGAAAAGGTAAAAGGGGATATTCCCTGGACATTGCGCACCATAATAAAGAGCTTTGGCAATTCCTGCGACACCAAACGGATAAAGGCTGAACTGTGCCCCGGCATACTGTCAGAAAAAGAATGGTCTTCATGGAACACCAAAGCAAGGGATATTCTCAAATCGGATCCGGTTTTCGGCATAAGCCCGGACAATATTGACGTCTACACCGTACGCGATCGCCCCATAAGCATATCGGAAAAACTCTACAACCAGTTCAAGGCTGAACGGAATTTCTTTGATCGCGCCGCCACCATCCGCAGTTTTTGCAGCCAGAAAAATGCCGAACTTGATTCGGAATACTTTGCGGAAATGTTTTCGTACATCTGTTCTTTCCTTAAAACTTCCAGCCATATGGGCGAGCAGGCAATTGCCGCTTACCTCCTGATTAAGGAACTGGCAGGCAAACACCCTCACCTGGGCGTGAATATTCCGATCAACTTTATTGACCTTTTCAAGGGGATCAACGATATTCCCGGCCTGTTTTTCAGCCTGAAAGACAGCCGGTTCAGAGAGGAATTTCTGCGGCACATTCAAATGTTTGTCCCTGAGTGGGCGGATATTTTTGTGCAGCTATTCCCCCGCACCATGAACACTGCCATTATTGACCAGCTTGAAAAAGAAGGCCACAATGAAAAACTTACCGCCATGACGGTGGATTGTTTCGAGCGCTTCAAGGATTGCCGTGAAGCAGCAGTATGGCTGATAAAAAATGCCGCCAATAAAAACTGGTTCAAGGCGGCAAATATTAATCCTGAACGGCAGCTTATTGTACTGATTCATATTCTTGATCTAACCTATCGGGATATTGAAAATCAACGGGAAACTGCCGAGGCCCGCAAAATCAACAAACAGGTATACACCATCCTCTTTAAGGACGGCGTTCTTGGCTCGTTTATCGAAAGCGCCGATACCGATACCATTACCCACATCTACACCTTCGTGAACGATGTAAAGAACCTTGACCCGCAAGACAAGATCAATTTAAGAAGTAAAATACAGGATCGGCACCCGAACTTTAAATTCTTTGATAACATCGAAAAGAAAACTTCTCAGGGTCTTGTCGTTACCAAATCCAAATTTGAGGAAAAGCAAAAACAGCTTGTCCATATCATGGATGTTGAAGTTCCCGCCAATTCCAGAGAAATTGAGGCTGCCAGACTGCACGGCGATCTAAAGGAAAATGCCGAATACATCGCGGCAAAAGAAAAGCAGGTTTTACTGAATACAGCGGCGGAAAGACTCAAAGAAGATATCGACCGCGCCCAAATATTCGATCCGGCGACAATCGACACCTCCAGAGTATCCTTTGGAACCGTTATTGTTTTATACAACGAAAGCAAAAACAGAACGGAAGAATACACCATACTTGGCCCCTGGGAGTCAGAGCCTGAGCGCAATATTATTTCCTATCAAACGCCGTTTGGAAAGGCGATACTGAGCAAAACCATAGGGGAAGATTTCAGCTTCCTGAGCGATGGCGAGAAAAATCAGTATACGATAAAGGAAATAAAAGCGGCGACTATACTGTAGACTGCGGTTTCTATTGAATCCCCAGCTTCTCCAGCGTTCTTCGGGCCCTGCGAGCAAGGCCTTCGTTTTTGTCTTCGGCAATGACTCTTATTTCATCGGCAAGGCCAACAAGGTTATTGTTGGCAGCTATGTCCAGCCCGGTTGATTTTTCCACAACGCCCCTGTCCTGCATCAGCCGGCGGGCAATGGGCTCAATGTTGGGGCTTTTAACAGTGCCAATAATTTTAATAAGACCGTTGTACAGGGCGGTCTGTCTTTTTTGCTTTGCCTCATCCAGTTCTTTCACAAAGCTGTCAAGAAATTTGCCGGGATCAATTTGCATAATCATTTCACCGGCAATAATACGCACACGCTCGCTGTTCTTTCGCTCGGTAAAAAGATCTTCCAGTATTTTAATGGCATCGCTGTTTGCTATTGCCCCCAGAGCGCGGATGGCATCATCCCGTACAGCGGGAACCTCATCGCGCTCGGCGCGGAATTTCAGGTAAGGTACGGCAGCGGCAAGTTTTCGCTGGCGGCTTGCCTGAGCAGCTGCAACACGGGTGCGGAAAAATGAATCCCGAAATGCGTCAAGTATTGCCGCGTCAACGGCTTCGCCGGAAAAAGGTCCCAGAGCGGTAACGGCAGCGGAACGAATATTGGGATCCTTGGCGGAAACACAGGTTAATACCGCATCAAGACCGGACGGATCGCCGATTTTGGCAAGCGATTCAAGGGCAGATATGCGCAGGGGTATTCGTTCTTCGCTATCAGTGGCAATACCCGCCAAAAATTCCACCGCCTTAACTGAACCAGTATTACCCAGCGCAATGATCACTTCACGGCGATTACCATCGCCCGGATCACGGTTTTCGTAATAATCAACAAGATACTCCGCAATATCATCGGCGATTTCGCCTGATCCGCCAACCCGGCCAAGAGCGCGGAAGGCCGCATTCATAAACCGGGGCTCCCCTCTCTCAAGCAGTTCCCGCAGAAAAGAATCCGCATTTCCGGCCTTGATTTTGCCAAGGTAGTCAATCGCCGCAAGCACTGTTTCATTTGCCTCATCGTCCCGTTCCTCTATGGCGCGAATAGCCCGGTCTGCAAGGTCGTTTTTTTCTCTCTCGCCAAAAAAAGCAAGAGCTCCGGCAAGTATTTTTTGATTGCGGGTATGCTCTACCAGAGCAATAATTTCCTCGTCAAGGTAGTCGGCTTCCTCGGTTCTGAGTGTTTGTATAAGGGCGGCAATTTCCGTCTCGGTCCCAAACTTTATGGTATTAAGCTGCACTTCTTCAAGATCAGGCTGGGCAAATAACAAAGCAGCAGAAAATAATATAAATCCCAAATACATCACGCAGAGGCGCAGAGGCGCAGAGGACACGGAGGAAGAAAAAAGGCGGAAATCCGCGTTGTTTTTTAATACGCCGCTCCCCACTTTTCTTAATCTCTGCGTTCTCTGCGTCCCTGCGTCTCCGCGAGAAAAAAAACCGAATAAATTCTTTTTTTTCATTCCTCTCTGCTCCTGTATTTTTTTAGAAATTCTTTTTTGAAGGCGGTGAAGCGGTTTGCTTCGATGGCGCGGCGGGCGTCCAGGACCAATTGGTGCAGGAAATATAAATTGTGGTAACTTGCAAGCATGGAACAGAGTATCTCCTGGGTCTTAAATAAATGGCGGAGATATGCCCGGCTGTACTGCCGGCATACTTTACAACCACACTCTTTATCTATCGGCATAAAATCCATCGTGTTTTCGCTCTTTTTAAGGGCAAAGGGGCCGTTTCGGGTATATACTCTGCCATTTCGCCCTTCCCTTGTGGGCAATACGCAGTCAAACATATCTATACCGTTTTCAATGGCTTCCAGAATATATTCCGGCGTTCCAATGCCCATCACATACCGGGGTTTTTCATCAGGCAACAGAGCAGCGGTAAGGGTTAGGGTTTCGATAAATGCTTCATACGGTTCACCCACCGAAAGCCCTCCGATTGCGATACCGGGAGTACCGGCGGCAGCGCAGGCTTCGGCGCTGCGTTTGCGTAAATCGGGAAAAAAGTTCCCCTGAACTATACTGAATAATTGTCCTGTATAGCCCTCCTCCCGTTTTTGCTCCCAGGCATTTTTTGCCCGTATCATCCATTCGGTGGTTATGACCAGCGCTTCTTCGGAATCCTTGCGGCTGCTGCCCCAGGCGCTGCATACATCAAGCTGCATCTGAATATCGCTGTTTATGACGCACTGTATCTCCACCGTCTTTTCCGGACTTAAAAAATGCCGTGAGCCGTCAATGTGTGACTGGAATGTAACGCCTTCAGCACAGACCTTGCGCAGGGCCGAAAGTGAAAAAACCTGAAAGCCGCCAGAGTCGGTTAATATATTCCGGTCCCAGTGCATAAAACGGTGCAGCCCTCCCGCGCCTGCCATCACTTCCATGCCGGGCCGAAGATACAGGTGGTAGGTGTTGGAAAGAATAATCTCAAAACCAATTTCTTGTAAGTCTTCAACAGCTACTGCCTTGACGGTACCATTGGTTCCCACCGGCATAAACACCGGCGTTGCCAGTTTTCCGTGGGGAAGCTGCAGGACACCAGTCCGGGCGGATGATGCCGAATCGCGGCAAACAACGGAAAAAGCCATTTACGTTTTAGCCCATTTCAGCAGCAAGAGACCTATGATGATAAAAACGACCACGGGAAACCATGCTCCCACAAGGGTTGGGATATAGCCCAGTTTTGCCATCATCATGGTTATCATTTCCATAACATAAAAAACGACCGCCGCCGAAAGGCTTGCCAAAAGACTCATCAAAAGAATATTTTTCCGGAATCTGCCGCCCATTGAAATGGAAAGAATCATTACTATAAATGAAACAGTAGAAAAAGAAAATCGATGGTAATAATCCGCCTGCGCTTCGATATACGGCAGCCCTGCAGCCTGCAAATCCTGTATCAAAAATTTTGCTTCCCTGACCGGAAGTTCTTCATGTTTAACCGCATGGCGCCTGAAAGTGTCCGGCTGTTCCTGATAGGCATCAGTCGGCGGAAGCACCTGATACCGCAATAGACCATCTTCCCATTGGTATATAACCGGATTAACAAATTCCCAGTACTCGCCGTTCCATGTCGCCCGCTGCGCGCGTATCAGCGAAACAAATGCCCCCTGCGAATTCTGTTCGACAATGCTTACCCCATTCAGTATCTGCGCGGCATGATCATAATAATCAATCGAATAGATAAGCTGTCCCTGCCTTGCCTTAATCACAATATCGGAATTATTTTCGGAGGTTTGGTGACGCAGGGCAATCCGCGCAAGCTCATTTTTCACCCGGAGCGTGGGAATGACCACCACATCATCAAAAAAAAATGAAAAAATCGTAGCCATAAAACCAATGATCACCAGAGACAGGCTAAACCGCCAGAATGGAATCCCCGAAGAAAAAATCGCCGTAAGTTCATTACGGGCATACAGATCCCCCAGAATATAGGCCGAGGCAAACAGCAGCGATATGGGCAAAGCATACGAAACACTTTTGGGCAAATAGAACAGGCTTATCTTTAGAATCTGGGAAAAGGGAACTTCATAATTAAGATACCGCACCAAATTCGCAAACAAATCAATTAACGAAAGAACGAACGCAAACATACCTATAGCTACGATAAAAATGGGCAGAAACTGGCGTACCAGATAGCGATCCAGAATCATTTCATCACCTTAATAATAGCCAATACACTTCCTACCGATAGCGCCAGAATATTAGGCAGCCACATTGACCAGAAAGGATTTGTATTCATCCTTATACCCATAGTCTGCCCGCCCAGAAGCAATGCCCAATACACAACTGATATAATAAGCCCAAAAATAAAACCAACAGTCTGCCCGCTTTTTTTTGCCATAAGCCCCAGTGAAACCGCAAGAAAAATAAATGAAAAAGCTCCAAATGGTATGGAGAATTTTTTGTAAAACTCAAGCCAATACAGCGAAAGGGTACGATCATTGCGTATATTATTAAAAGCCTGCACATCCCGCTGGAATGCGGTAATCTGATTATTTCTGCGGTTCCACCCTGCCGCAGTAGGCCCTCCGCGAAAGGTTTCTTCAAGAGCAAAGGCCGAGGTGGTTATTCTGTTTTGCCTTTCGTTCAGGCGGTTATTCAGCTCAACGGTTTGTTTTCGTATTTCCTTGAACACGTCAATGGAGCTCATTTCACGGGGGCTTACCGAAGACATTGCCTGAATCAGATCCTCCTGCGGCACCCAATACCGAAGAGAACCGGCGATCGCATAATCGTAGTCATCCCGCGCAATTTCCTTGGAAGACTGCACAAACGCCCGATCAAGATCCAGACTCAATCCGCTTTTGCCCGCATCCTTTAACTCGGCATTATTGGCCATAATAACACGGCGTTCGCCATCACTGGTACGATCCAGTATCAATACATTGTCAATGGCGTTGCCGGTTACATTGCCGGTAACAATCACCGTATCTTTAAATTTCTTAACCGAATTGGCAGACAGTTCCAGCGCCGGAGTTGAAACCAGTATGCGCCGGTACAAGCGGGCAAACTGTAACGTTCCCGCAGGAAGCAATACATCATTCGCCATAAAGGAAAGCAGGGAAATAACCACGCCAACGGTAATGGCGGGGATAAACACATTGCGAAATGAAAGCCCGGATGACAACATCACTAAAATTTCATTGTCACTGGAAAGCCGCCCAACAGTCATTAATGTCCCGACAAGAGAGGCAAAGGGAGCCGACATTGCAATAACCCCCGGCAGGGAAAAAAGCACCAACATGGCAACCTGTCCAAAGGGGACCTGCTTGGTCAAAATTTCCTGCGCCATAAGAAGGAGCTGATTCACAAAAAAAATAAAGAAGAAAAAAAGAAATGCGATTAAAAAAGAAAAAAACGCCTCGCTCAAAATATACCGGTAAATGGTAAAAGACATGGAACGGGGGCTTTCCCCGTCCGGCGTTTGCAAAAAAGATAACTGTCTCATATATCACATCCCGGTAGAACCAAAACCGCCGGAACCCCGCCCGGTTACGGAAAGTTCAGTTGCTTCTATGAGGTCAACACGGGAAACCGGGGCTATTACCAATTGCGCAATACGATCGCCGTTTTGTACGGTAAACGTTTCCGCGCCAAGGTTTACCAGAATAACGTCTACATCGCCCCGGTAATCTGAATCGATGGTACCGGGCGAGTTAAGTACCGTTATGCCATTTTTAATTGCCAGACCGGAACGGGGCCGTACTTGCGCTTCAAAACCTTTGGGAATTTCCATTCGTAAACCTGTGGGAACTCTGACCCGCCCCATCGGAGGGATGAGCAGATCCGCTGCCAGAAAGGCTCGCAAGTCCATTCCGGCAGCGCCATCGCTTTCATACTGAGGCAATGGGACACCAGGATCGATTCTCGATATTCTCAGCGTTAGCCGTCCCGCAGTCATTGCTTACTCGTTAACGCCGGGGCCGATCCTTACCGTGACCATTGCCTGCATCAGCGCCGCTGGGGGCACCATCAGGGTCTATGGCATCTATGTACGAAAGGTTCAGCCTGCCCATTTTGTCAATCTCGGTTAGTTTAACGGGGATTTCCTGGCCTTCCTTTAACACATCGGTAACCTGGGCTATACGCTGGCGGGAAAGTTTGCTGATATGTACCAGCCCTTCCTTACCCGGCAGAATTTCCACAAAAGCACCAAAGTCCATTATCCGCTTTACCGTACCATTATACACTCTGCCCACTTCCGGATCAGAGGCAATGCCCATAACGGCAATTTTTGCCTCCTCCGCATCCTTGGTGTTTTTGCCAAAGATCGTCACAGTCCCGTCATCTTCGGTATTGATTTTGACGCTGTACTGCTCGCAGAGGGCTTTGATATTTTTACCGCCGGGACCAATGAGCGCCCCGATTTTATCAATATCGATCCGCATGGTTAAAATCTTCGGCGCATATTCGCTGATATGATCTGCCGGGCGGCTGAGTGTCTGGTTCATGACCGAGAGTATATGCAGTCTGCCGCGTTTCGCCTGATCCAGCGCCTTGCGCATAATTTCCGGGCTTACCCCGGCGATTTTAATATCCATTTGGAAACCGGTAATGCCGTCCTGGGTTCCCGCAACCTTAAAGTCCATGTCACCCAGATGATCTTCATCACCCAGAATGTCAGATAACACCGCATAACGGTCGCCGGGGCCGCCGGCTCCTTCGGTGATAAGGCCCATAGCGATACCGGCCACGGGCTTTTTCATGGGTACTCCGGCATGGAGCATGGCAAGCGTTCCGCCGCAGACCGAAGCCATTGACGATGAGCCGTTTGACTCCATTATTTCGGAAACCACCCTTACCGTATACGGGAACTCATCCTTTGAAGGAACCATTGGTTCCAGTGAACGGCGGGCCAGGTTACCATGGCCTATTTCGCGGCGGCCTGTTCCCATTCTGCCTACTTCACCCACCGAATAGGGGGGGAAATTGTAGTGCAGCATGAAATGTTCCCGCTTGTCGCCTTCAATGTCATCGTATACTTGTTCGTCAAACACCGTACCCAGGGTTGTCACACACAGGGCCTGTGTTTCACCGCGGGTAAACAGCGCCGATCCGTGCGTACGGGCCAGTATGTCAACCTCGCAGGTGATATTGCGGATATCTTCGGTGCCGCGCCCGTCAACTCTTTTGCCTTTATCCAAAATTGATGAGCGAAGAATGTCATACTGCATATCCTCGAACAATGCATTGAATAATTTTTTCTGTTTTTCGTCTTCAAGCTGGGCGGCATACTGTTCGGCAAATTCTGTTTTTACCGCTTTAATACCATCGTGCCGTTCATGCTTGCTTCCCAGGAAGCAGGCCTTTTCCAGTTTTGGATAGGCGGCGCTCCGTATAACATCCTTGTTTTCAAGGGAATACGAAGGCACAAGCAGGGGCAGCTTGGACTTGCCGGCAAGCTCGCGGAATTTTTCCTGCAGCGTACACAGCTCAATGATCATACGATGGGCTTTTTCCAGCGCTTCGATCATCAGATCTTCGCTGACTTCTTTTGCCCCGCCTTCAACCATGGTTATGCCGTCTTTGGTTCCGGCAACCACAATTTCCATGGTAGATTTTTCAATCTGCTCATAGGTGGGGTTCAGTACCAATTCGCCATTGACCTGACAAACCCGCACCCCGCCAACGGGGCCGTTAAACGGAATGTCGGAAATATGCACTGCAGCCGATGCGGCAATAATTGCCAGCATATCCGGCGGGTTCACCTGATCGGTTGAAAGCGTGGTGGGGATAAGCTGTATCTCCCTGCCAAAACTCTTTTCAAACAGGGGACGCATGGGGCGGTCGATAAGACGGCTCACCAAAATTTCTTTATCCTTGGGCCGGCTCTCCCGTTTGATAAAACCGCCGGGGATTTTTCCCGCAGCATAATATTTTTCGTTGTAATCAACCGTAAGGGGGACATAATCCAGTCCTTCCACCGGTTCCGAAGATGAACAGACAGTGGCGAGTACTGCTGATCCGCCGTATTGGGCAAATACCGAGCCGCTCGTCTGTTTTGCGATTCTGCCAGTCTCAAGAATAAGATCTTTGCCGGCAATTTGGAGTGTTACTTTTTGTACCATAATTATTTGCGGAGACCTAATTCCTTAATAAGTTTGCGGTATCCTTCGAGGTTGGTATTCTGAATGTATTTCAGTAACCGCCGTCGTTTACCAACGAGGATCAAAAGCCCCCGCTGACCGGATTTGTCTTTTTTGAATTGTTTGCAGTGACCTGTCAACTGATTAATACGCTCAGTGAGCAGGGCAATCTGAACTTCCGTTGCGCCAGTATCTTTCTCGCTTTTACCGAACTTGGTAACGATGGATGCTACGCTTTCTTTTGCTAATGCCATTCTGTTTCTCCTATCTCCTATTTGGGAACATGGTTATTATAGCTGTTTAACAGCTCAGGGAGCGGCCCAAAAGCCGTTCTGCCTCTGCCTTTTGTCCGGCGGCCAATGCCTGCCTGATACGGCTTGAGCTTACCGGCTGCCCTCCGTCCATAACCGGCGGCGCAACCCAGACTGCTACTCCCCGCGCTTTGGCAAAGCGCCGTATCTCGTCAGCACCGGTATCCAGCCGCTGCCCACAGCGAAAATCCGGCCCCAGCACAAGCAGTTCTACCGGCTGGCTGCCCAGCAGTAGATCAATAAAATCCCTGCCGTTTATTTTACTGAATTTTTCAGAAAAGTCAATAAGTATGGTCAATTTCACTCCCAATTCCTGTAAAACAGCAAGTTTTTGTTCCAGCGGAAGAATATCTCCGGTAAAAGCCTGTGGATTCAGCACCTGGAGAGGGTTTTGGGTGAAAGTCACGACCGTGGGGGTAGGGGGAGAATGAGGTACGCAGTTGCCGAAGGCTTTGAGGAATGAGGAATGAGGGGGGGAGGATGGGGACTGGGGACTGGGGGAAGAGGGATGAGGGGACTGGGGACTGGGGACTGGGGACTGGGGTTTGGGGTTTGGGAATTGGGGGTTGGACAACAAAGGTTGGGGAGAGGTACATATCTTGCGTATCAAGGCTTGGTGGCCTAAATGGACGCCGTCGAAGACACCTACGGTTACGGCTAAGGGACTAGGGACTAGGGATTGGGGACTGGGGGTATTAGTCTGTAAGCACAACGGGTTACCAACACGCTTGGATTGCGGACAACTATCCCTAGTCCCTAGTCCCCGAGGCCTTCGGCAACTGCGTACCCCAGTCCCTTTAATGTATTCTTCCCAGCTAATTATGTGCATAGACATAGCCATATTTCCATTTGTTATTTGAATACTCTATTATAGCAATAAAGGTATCGCCAGAGAAAAGAGCGGTGGCGGCGTTTGCCCCGGACGGAGGGGTGTTGCCCACAATTGGGCCCAAAGACTTGCCATGAAAGACATTTGTGGCATCTTGTGGGCTGATTTCAAGGCAGGGAATACCCAGTTTTTCAAAGACAGATTTGTTTATGGGGACTGGGGACTGGGGACTGGGGATATTAGTCTGCAAGTGCAATGGGTTGCCAACACGCTCAGATTGCGAACAACTATCCCTAGTCCCTAGTCCCCAGTCCCCAGTCCCCTCTTCCTCATTCCTCATTTCTAATTCCTCATTAACTGAAAACTCTGCCACTCTCATGCGCAATAAACGAACCAAATGTGCCCGGCTGCTGGCTGCGAGCGCTATGTCCCGCGCCAGTGAGCGGATGTAGGTGCCGCTGGAGCAGTGGACGAATATTTGGGCAAAGGGCGGTTCCCAGGACAGGAGTTCCAGGCGGTAAATGGTTATGGGGCGTTTTTGCATCTCGGGGGTCTCGCCGCGGCGGGCCAGCGTTGAGGCGCGTTCGCCGTCAATGTGAATGGCGGAATAGGCTGGAGGGGCCTGCTCAATGGCACCGCGGAATTGGGAAAGGGCTTGTTCCACTGCCTCGCGGGAAGGCAGGGGGGCGCTGGCAATAACGGCACCTTCGGGATCAAGGGTTTCGGTTTCGGTGCCAAAACAAATGGTGCCTTCGTATTGTTTGTCGCAGTGGGTAAACCAGCGGCTCAGTTTGAGCGCCTTGCCGGTGAGTACCAGCAACAGGCCTTCGGCAAATTTGTCCAGGGTGCCGGTGTGGCCAGCCTTGCCGGTACCCAGCGCGCGTTTAATGTCGCGTAACGAGTCAAAGGAAGTAATGCCCGGCGGTTTGTGCAAAAGAATTAAGCCAGAGGGAGCGGGTTTCATGTTGGTATCAAGCCTCTCCCATGATATTACCAATTGCATATAACGGATAAATGGCGATATCACCGGATTGTCCAAAGTTTTCAAGGGATGTCCGTATACCATTTTGAATATTTTTTTCTTTCATAAAAAGCCGGAGACTTTGCATACTGCCCTGGGTTCCCGATTTAACTTCTATGGGAATAATGCGGCTGCCCCTTTGCACAAGAAAATCAACTTGAGCGTTGCCATGCGAAGAATGGGGATTAGCCGAACGCTGCCAGCAGAATAACTCCTGGGGTTTATAACAGGAAGCATTTTTTAATAATTCCAGACCGGTAAAAATTTCCGCCAGAGAACCGCGATTAACAGCAGAAAAATCGGAAACGGGTAAAATTTCCGAACGGAGGCCGAGAATCTGGAGGAAGATGCCGGTATCGCAGGGAATTATCCGCCGGAATTTTATATTCTTTTCTGCGCCAAGAGGAATACCGTTGGCGGCAGTATGCGTTACCGAATGAACCAACCCTGCCATGACAAGAAGATCGAGCGCTTGCCTTACCGCTGCGGTTGGAGTTCCCGGAACAGCGCGTTCATAGACAAATTTTCCTTCGGTTTGATGCATAACCGATTCAAACACTTCATTAATGAGTAATAATGGCGCTTTTTTTTGGTATTTGGCAAAATCTGTTTTAAGTACCGTTATAAGGTCGTTCAAAACAAGTTCACCATAGAGCAAATCGCTTTTGCGCACATATTGAGAAACCGCTTCGGGCATTCCGCCGCAAATCATAAAAAATTTCAGCCTTATCAAAAGCTGTTGATGAATAGGCTCGGCAAGCGGTTTTTCGGGAGATGCTTCCTTAATAGCTTCACCAAGCGATTCCTCATTCATAGCAGTCAGAAATTCATTAAAAGAAAAAGGATACATAAAGACAGACCGAATACGCCCCACGCCAAATGTTGGTATCTCTTCAAGTGCGAATTCCAAAAGAGAACCGGCAGCAACTACATGAAGCTCGGCATATTTTTCATAAAAAAACCTGAGCTTTTCCAACGCTGCGGGACAGCTTTGAATCTCATCAAAAAAAAGCAGTGTTTCCCCGGGAATTATGGGCACATGGTAATAAAGCGAAAGCTGCTCACAAATTTTCTGAGGAGACAAAGAAGTGTCAAAAAAGCTTTTTACCTCTTTGTTTTCATCAAAGTTTATCTCGATAAAGTACTTAAACTGTTTCCCTAATTGCCTTAGAGCGGAGGATTTACCGACCTGCCTTGCCCCGCGTAAAAGCAACGGTTTCCTGTCAGGCGGCCTTTCCCGGCTCCATTCAAAGAGCGTTTTATCGACATTTCGCTTGAAATAGTGATCTTCCATATATTATTATTCAAAAATAATGTATTTTTAAATAAATTTCAACCCTAAAAAAGGCCAATATTTAAGAAAATGAAGGGCAAAAAAGGGGTGAATTTTGAGAAAATGAAGGGCAAAGTGACCTTTCACTCTGCCCACAGGCCTTCAAAGGTGATTTCCAGTCCCGGCAAAACAGCAACGGGAATACGAACATCTTCTGTGTAGATGGTGCTGATGTAACGCCCATTTTCGTAAATATGCACCTGCACTTTTTTTGATTCCGGGTCAATTATCCAGTATTCTCGTACTCCGGCTTCAAGGTAATACTGGAATTTGCGGAATAGTTCACTATGGGAATTGGAAGGGGACACAATCTCAAGCACCAGATCAGGAGGGCCGTTCACCGAGCCCTTGCTCAGTTTATTTTTATCGCACACCACCAGCAAATCGGGCTGCACTACTGTTTTGTCAGAATTATCCTTTTTGGGAAACAAACGGACATCCAGCGGAGCGGCAAACACCTGACATGGCTTTCCGCGAAGCCAGTTGCCAAATTGTAATGACAACTCCATTAAAAGCGATTGGTGCGTAACTGACGGGGAGGCCATTTGAAAAACCTCGCCGTTAAGAAGCTGGAACCGTTCGGGACCTTCCCACTCCAGATAATCGGCGTAGGTATAACTGCGTTTTTCTGTAAATTCGTCATCGATTCTTAAGGCGTCAGACATTGGTATTCTCCTGCACCTCAGTATAAACCATTGTGTGATTATTCGCAAGAAGAAAACGGCTTAACCAAGCTGCTTGTAAATGTCGGCCATTTCCATGGCAGAGAGCATGGCGTCCCAGCCTTTGTTTCCCACTTTTGTACCGGCCCTTTCAATGGCTTGCTCGATGGTATCGGTTGTCAGGACACCGAAAATGACCGGCAGTCCTGTTTTGAAGGCCGCCTGAGCGATACCTTTGGCAGCTTCGGAAGCCACATAGTCAAAGTGCGGAGTTGATCCGCGGATAACGGCGCCCAGACAAATGATGCCGTCATATTTTTTACTTTCGGCAAGTTTTAATGCGATGAGGGGGATCTCAAATGAACCGGGTACTCTGACAATAGTCAGGTTTTCCTTTTTTCCGCCGTGACGTTCAAAGCAGTCCAATGCGCCTTCGAGCAAGCGTTCGGTGATCATGCTGTTAAAGCGTCCCACTACCAAAGCAAAGCGTCTGTCTTCGCCTTTCAGATTTCCGTTGATTTCAGTGTACATATACGCTCCTTCAAAAATATGATGAGCCGGAATTAGAGCCGGCACTTATACCCATTCCAGTTTGTGCCCAAAGCGTTTTTTCTTTGCGGCAAGGTAATCCCGGCTTTCTGCCTGGGGCTTTATTTCAATGCGCACCTGTTCCTTTATGCCGATTCCCGCCTGCAGAAGCGCCTGGCTTTTGCAGGGGTTATTCGTCATGAGCCTGACACCGGATATGCGCAAATCTTTTAGTATGGCTGCGGCAACGGCGTAATCCCGCTCATCGCCTTCATGGCCCAATTTGATGTTGGCGTCAACGGTATCCAGGCCTTCGTCCTGCAGGGCGTATGCGCGTATCTTTTGCGTAAGGCCGATGCCCCGCCCTTCCTGGCGAAGATAGACCAGAACCCCGCCTTCGGCGCTGATGCGATCCATGGCCATGGAAAGCTGGGCGGCACAATCGCAGCGCAGCGAAGCAAGAACTTCCCCCGTTAAACATTCGGAATGGAGTCTGACCAGAGCGTTACACGGATCAAACGATTTTTCCGAAACAAGCGCCAAATGAGGCTGGTCGGGTTTGCCGTGGTTTTCGTAACTGATTATCGTAAAGCCGCCCGCGCGGGTGGGAAGCCTGCTTTGGGCAAGCCGTTTCAGCGGAACCGGCGCACCGGTTTCTGCGGACACGGACGAATCGTGCATTTTCCGCCAGGCGGCCAGTTTTTCCACGGTTAATATTTTCAGGCCATGTTCCAGCGCCATTTTTTCAAGGCGGGGAATCCGCGCCATGGTGCCATCGTCGTCAAGAATTTCGCAGAGTATACCTGATGGAGCAAGACCCGCAAGCCGTGCCAAATCCACTGCGGTTTCGGTGTGGCCCGCTCTGGCAAGAACGCCTCCGGGTGCGGCAATGAGGGGAAAGACATGACCGGGACGGCACAGATCGCCGGGACGGGTTGCCGGATCGATCAAGGCCTTGATGGTAACCGCGCGATCAAAAGCGGAAATTCCGGTGGTGGTTCCTTCCTTTGCATCAACGCTAATCGTAAAAGCCGTGCCATGAGCGGAAGTATTTTTCTGCACCATAAGCGGAAGGTCCAGTTCCGCCGCCCGCTCCGAAGTAATGGCCTGACAGAGCAGCCCCCGCGCATGGATGGCAATAAAGTTCACGGCTTCCGGGCTGGCTTTTTCGGCAGCCATAACCAGATCTCCCTCATTTTCCCTGTCTGCATTATCAGTGACAATGATCATTCTGCCGCGGCGTATTTCGTCGAAGGCTTCTGCAACTTCCAGATATAGTTCTTTAATAGCCCAATTCATGCAGTCTCTCCATCGTAAGGGAATTTTTTGAAACGAATGGCGCCAAAAATCGTTCAACATAACGTCCGATAATATCGGTTTCCAAATTCATTGTATCGCCCACTTTTTTGTACGATAAACTTGTACCCTCAAAGGTTACGGGAATAATATTGACGGTAACAATAGTGCCGGCAATTTTTGCAACCGTAAGGCTTATTCCGTCCAGGGCAACAGAACCTTCGGGAACGCACAGGCGAATCAATGCCTCGGGGACTTCCACCGAAAGATATACATTGCCGTTTGTTCTGGAAAGCTCCCGTATTGGCACGGCAGCGCTGATATGCCCCTGCACCATGTGGCCGCCCATGCGAGAGTGAGGTGTAAGCGCCCGTTCAAGATTAACTTTGCTCCCCACCTTAAGTTCTCCAAGGGTGGTTTTTTTAAGACTCTCCGCAAGGGTGAAAACCGCAAAGCTGCCATCCAAAAGTTCCGCCACCGTTTGGCAAACACCATCAATGGCAATCGAGTCGCCGTACTTTGTTCCCTCAAGCGTTTTTTTTGCCCGTATCACCAGACGCGCCCTGCCCGCTTCCCGGTTAAGCGCCGTGACGGTTCCCACTTCTTCAATTATGCCGGTAAACATTACAGACTCCTTGCCTCAAACATTATCTGAGAACCAATGCGGCGAAAAACACCGTTTTTGAATCGCAGAACCTGATCCATAGAATCAATACCCAAGCCAGAAACAGCGTTAAGGCCGCCGCCCAGCATTATCGGAGCAATGATAATCGAAAGCCGATCCCAAAGGCCCTCCCGCAAAAAGGAAGCAAAGATCCCCGCCCCCCCTTCAACAAGTATGGACTGTATACCCCTTTCCCCCAACGCTGCTAACACTTCCTGGAGGGGTAAAGCTTGAGAAGAACTCTCGCAGAGGCGCGGGGACGCAGAGAACGCAGAGGAAGAGGGAAGGTAGATAGCCGCGTTATTTCTTAATACGCCGCCACCCACTTTTCTTCCCCTTTGCGTTCTCTGCGCCTCTGCGCCTTGGCGTGAAATAATCGGAATGAGCTCTACGCCGAGGGAGTGGAGGTTGGCTGCTTTGCGGGGGTTGGCGTTGTGGCTGTGGACGATGATGGTTTTTTCCGGGTCTGGTAAAGAAAACAGTTTTGCGGTCTCAGGAATGGCGAGACGGGAATCGAGGATAACGCGGCGGGGGTTGCGGCCTTTTACCAGCCTGACTGTCAGCTCGGGATCATCGGCAAGCGCGGTGCCCCGGCCAATTAACACGGCGTCATACTCGCTGCGAAGGCGATGCACCATACGCCGCGCCGCTTCGTCGCTGATCCAGCGGGCGCTGCCGTTAGGCGCAGCAATCCTGCCATCCAGGGTTTGAGCCATTTTAAGGTGGACAAAGGGGCGCCCCGCACGGTGAAAGGTAAAAAAAGCGCGGTTCAGTTCTTCTCCCGCTTCAGCGCAAAGCCCGGACACCACTGTGATGCCCGCCTTTTCAAGTATGGTTATGCCTTTTCCGCTCACCCTGGGATTGGGATCGAGGTTTGCGATGTACACTCTTTTGATTTTGTTTTTGATGATGAGTGTTGTGCAGGGGGGCTGATGCTTGCCCGGCGCGTCAAAGCAGCAGGGTTCAAGGGTGCAGTACAAATCAGCGCCGGCGGGGGAAAGCCCTGCCGCCAGGGCCGCCTGTACCGCTTCTGCCTCGGCGTGGAGGCCGCCATAATAGCGATGCCAGCCTTCGCCAATGATGCGGCCTTTTTTGACCAGCACTGCGCCCACCATTGGGTTGGGGGCGGTTTTTCCCATGCCCCGCCCGGCAAGGGCAAAGGCCCGCTTCATGTATGTACTGTTGACTGTATTTGATACTTCCATATTTTCTTCCATCCGGACTATACCGTCGGCATCGGAATTTCACCGATTCAGTCTGGGTTTTACTCAAACCCAAAGTCGCGGGCTTTACCGCCGGTCGGGAATTACACCCCGCCCTGAAAATCTTGTATACAGGCTATCAAAATACGGCCTGATTGTCAATATGCATTAATGTACTTATCCAATAAATTTATCTCCATTGAAATGGATCATGTGTGTTGCATTATCGGCTATCCACACTTCTGTTTCCCATGCAATATCTTGGCTATACTTGGTAAAAGTTTGCTTATTTGGAAAAGCAGAAACATATATCTTTTTAAGACTTGTATCAAACAATTTATCCAATTCAAGTTGCCTTTTGCTATCTACTGGCCCGTGACTGGTAACAGCTTCTACTAGAATAAGCCACTTTTTTGTTGCGTTAAAGAATATAACGTCTGGCATTTTTCCATGTTCATCAAATGAAAGCCCGATTTTATTAAATGTTTTTTCGTCAAAAAACCCCCATTTATTACCTGTATCACCAACATACAAAAGCATTGAACCTGCAAGAAACCGTGACGCAAATTCTTCAATGATTTCTTTAATCAATTGACTGTGTTTACCAGGACTAAGAGTAATTTTTTCATCTTTACAAATTTGAACAGGTATCATTTTCATTTTTCGTTCTTGTTGATATTTTTCAACAAGAGAACCTGTCTCCAATTTGAATTTTTCTAACGATAGTTGGAGCATAATTTTTTTCATAATGTTCTTTTGCGAATTGCATCATTGGAGTAATTCCAATAAGTGGTGTTTCAGAATTCACCCATTTAGTTCTAGGTCTTATATTAAGCAGAGCAAGCAAACACAAGGCAGTTCGCTCATTTTGCTGCCCCTTAGGAACATCGAAATCTATCAGGATTTGCAACGCTTCTTTTATTTTACTTTGCATAGTTCAACACCAACTTTTCAAATATTTGATCATATTCTTCAATTCTTTTTCTTTTAACTAAGCGGGCGAATTCAGCCAGAGTATCAGAGGTAGGATATTTCATGTTTCGTAAATCGGTAGCATTAACCTGTGTATGACCACTAAAGTTTCTGAATAAATTATCACAGTATGCAGTATTTAAATATGCTGTTAACCCTGTTGCTATATCTTTAGTAAGACTTTTGCGTTTATAATGAATTATGTTTAAATGATTTTCTACAGTAAAATAATCAGCAGGTAAACTGTCTGGTGTAAGTAATGTAGCATACAGTCTGCGTTTTTCTTCTTTGGAGGAGAAACGTTTAACTAAAACATAATACCCTTTTGGGAAAGCAATTTTTTTTTGTTCCATTTCATTAAGCATTATGGCATTTGGTTTCTTTGATTGAATAGGCCAATTTACCTCTTGATTACGGATATGGACAGGATAAAGCAGAGGTATAGCAGCATCACGATTGTTATCATTTGGTTCATCAAAGATTAATTTTTCTTTTAGCCTAAAATCAACCACTGGTCCAGTTGAAATATCAAAATATAAATCGCCATTGCTGCATGAAAGAATATTTTTAGATGCAGGAATTGGTTTCGTAGGGATAAAAATGTATTTATGCTCGTCATCAGGTATAATAATGTCAGAGTATGGAACATGGTTTTCAGTATAGTTTGAAAACAATTTATCGGTTGAATGGCTGATAGTTATATGAGTTTGTTTTCTTTTCGTCTTTTTTAAAACTATTATTACGTTTTCCTGCAAAACATTTTCATCTCGGAAGGCGTTATCTCTTGACTCAAATAAATGGATATGAAGTATTGAAGTATTATCCAATAAAAATTTCCTAAAAGGCAAAAAATAAAGTCCATTGCAAAAACTGCGTGGAACAATAGCAGTAAGTATTCCATTATCTGCCATTAATTTTATTGCAAGTGCCATGAATGCACTGTATGTATTAACTGTTTCTATTCCAATATTTCGCAATGCATTACGGTAAACTGAATCAGAATTTATTTTTTTATATGGTGGATTCATTATAACAAAGTCATATTGCTTTGAAGCATTAAAATATATATCGTGTGTTATACTGGTAATGAAATCATTCTGTTGAATTGTATAATTTAAATTAGACTTTTCCAAATTTTGGAAAGTTTTGGAAAGTTCTGGAATAATGCTTTTGTCCATTTCCCATGCATCTATTGACAGCGTTAAATCGGAGTTTTTCTTCAATAATTCATTTATTAGGCAGTAAGAAAGTATGCCTGTACCTGCACCGGGGTCAATAATTGAAGCAAAATTTGCTTTTTTCCAATATTTTATACTTAGCTTGGTCATAAAACGAGCAATCTCTATAGGGGTTAGATATTGAGCAAATTTTTCCTTATGAACGGTGGTAACTGTTGAGATACGTCTTTTTCTTGCGGTAGCAATGTCTTTTATAGCAAGCATAGATATACGATATCATAATTAGTTAAAATACTTCAAGAGGATTACATCTTGTATATTGGCTATACGTCACTCCAAAATGCCGCGATGGGAACCGCAATCATACCATCGCCAAATGACAATATATCCTCGCCTGAATACAAAACAATTCCTTTATATGGCATCTTATCTTTAATAATATTATCCCTGAACCAAATTTGCGGAGCAAAATCCTCTTTGGATACGCTGCGGCTGGCTTTAACCTCAAATCCCGCCACTCCTTCACCTTCCTTCTCTACAATAAAATCTATCTCGCGTTTTTTTGCATCCCGATACTGATAGAGCGAATAATCGCTGTCTAAATCAATCTGCGCTGCCAATTCCTGAAACACAAATGTTTCCATAAGTTTTCCGCTTCTGTCTGCATTGAGCACAACATCTTCTCTCTTCCAGCCTAATAATGATGCCATCAAACCAGTATCAGTTATATAGATTTTTGACCTCTTTCCGGCTAAATCGTAATCAGTTTTAAGCCATGGAACAACCCGCTCAAAGATAAACAAGGCTTCCAGCGCATTGGAATAAGCCTCTAATGTCGGCCTTGATACCTCAAGCGCGGCGCTTATTTGGGACTTATCCATGTATTTGCCAGACCAACCAGCAAGGATTTTAACCAAGTCTCTCACTGTATCAAGACGGCGAATTTTTTCAAGATCGTTTAAGTCCTTTTTTATCAGACTATCCACATAATCCCTATGCCACTCCTTGCGTTCTTTTGGATTGTTGATACGCAGGGCTTCTGGATAACCGCCGCAAAACGCCAGATCAAAAATGGCATCTTTATCATACCCTTTTATCTGGACAGGAAACGTGCCGGCAAAAACCCGCTGCAGAAACGTTGGCTTTTTACCCAGAATTTCCCCAACCGCTAAAGGCCGGAGCCGAATATGTTTAATGCGCCCTGCCAGGCTGTCATTAATATGTGCAATTGTTTGCAGATTAGCAGAACCGGTTATCAGATATTGCCCAGGCCGGTTGTCTTTATCAACTGCAAGTTTAATTTCTGACATAAGTTCAGGGACTTTCTGAATCTCGTCAATAACCATTGTGCCGGAAGACGAATTTTTTACAAATTCATTTGGATCATCACTTGCGGCCTGTAAAAGGGCGGCACTATCCAAAGAACGAAATGTGCCATTATGTACGATAACTTGCCTGGTCAGTGTTGTCTTACCAGTCTGCCTTGCGCCAGATATAGCGACAACTCGCCGGTTTTTTAACGCTTTTTGGGCACTTTCCGCCTGCCACCGTGTATATCCCTGAATCATATCCTTAGTATATCATATTTAGTCGAATTTGTAAAGTAGAAATAGTCGAATTTGTAAAGTAGAAATAGTCGAATTTGTAAAGTAGAAATAGTCGAATTTGTAAAATACGCGTAAAAAAAGGCGGTCCCATACGGAACCGCCTTTTGTACCAAGCGTTATTGCCGGTTATGGATTATTCGCTACCAGCCTTCCAATATCCACGCCGGAGTCGGCTATCCGGTATGTGGGGCTTATTGGCTGGGTGTTGTCGGAGGTTGACAGAAACATCCCTAACGACAGTATCTTTGCCACATCACCAGTGGTAAGAGTGTAACCGGAAGCTGCTTTCAATACTTCTTCACCTTCCCAGCTGGCAATAACACTATTTATATCTGCGGTACCTCTTCGCAGGTTAAGCGTACCAATATTACCTGTCCAGCCTGCATTGATAGTTACTGATGGATAATAAGGACTCATAAAATTCAATACAACATCATCAACAATGGCATTGCCGGATACAATAAATGTACCGATTAGACCCTCCATACTAGAAGCAACAAATACTCCGTCAGCGTAAGAAGTAGCAGTATTGCCGGTAATACTTCCTCCCAACATAATAAAATGACAGCCATTCTCTACACGTACACCGCTTGCGATGTTAGTAGTATTTCCGGTAATTTTTGATCCGTTAAGCATAGTCAGTCTGGCACCGTTTTGCAATCTAACCACTGATGAAGCGTCGCTATTGCCGCTGCGCCCCACCAGGGTAATATTGTCCCCAAGAGTCAGCGAAGCAGTACTATGCGAAACATTAAACATTATTCCATTGGAATCCAGATTGATACTCCGCTCCCTGCCAGTACCAACAAGAGTGATGTGCATATTGACTGCGTCGATTGTCCACGGCGCAAGGGACTGGTCTCCACTTATCGTAACCGTATAGTCTCCGGCGATGATGATTGCGCCTAATGCGGCAGTCAGTGTGGGATAAGCTGTTTCCGCGCCGCCATTCCTGCTAACCATGACTGGGGGAATGACCAGTCTTCCAATATCCGCGCCAGAGTTGGCAATATGGTACGTGGAACTTATGGCCTGGGTGGCGCTGTCGGCTGCTGAGGTAATAAAGTTACCCAGGGTAACTTTTGCTACATCGGCGGCAGTAAGGGTGTAGTCGGCAGCGGCGCGTAGTACTATTATGTTTTCCCAATAGCTAATGGTTGTTACCATATTCGTATTGTTACCATACAGGTTAAGCGTGCCAATATGCCCGTCCCAGTCGGAAGCAATGGTTAGCGAGGCATTTGAAGTTGCATTCGCAACTAAGGTAATGGTCCCAATTTCCGCATCTCCGGATACCGTAAAAGAGGCAACAGTTTGCGTTACAAACACATCATTATTCACACCGGTATTTCCAGTAATACTGCCCCCTTCAATGATCGCAGAAGCACCGGGAGCCGCTACATATAAACCGCCTGTGATAGAACTATTTCCGGTAGTTGGCGCGCTGTTCCCGGTGATTGCTCCGCCCCTCATGATAAAAGCAGAGTTAGTAGCTATAGAAACTGCATTAAATGTGCCGGCGGCAGTACCAGTAGATGTATTTCCGGTAACTTTTGAATCATCAAGCATGGTAAAACTGGCGCCGTTATCCACATATACCACACAGTTATTGTTATTCTGGTTACCATTACCGCCCACACTGCGTCCTACCAGAGTAATATTGTTCCCAAGAGTCAGTGAAACATTACTGCCCGAAACATAAAACATTCTCCCATTGGAGGACAGATTGATCTTTCGTTCCTCACTATTTCCAATAAGGGTGATGTGTACACCAGTTGTGTTGATTGTCCACGGCGCAAGGGACTGGTCTTCACTTATCGTAACCGTATAGTTACCGGCGGTGGTAATGGCGTTTAGTGCGGCAGCCAGTGTGGGATAAGCTGTTTCCGCGCCGCCATTCCTGTTGACCATGGCTGGGGGAAGAAGAGGCAGCGGGAATACTGCGGTAATTATGCCTGAGCCGGCGGCATTTGTTACCGATTCTGCATTTGTAACCGTGAAGAAGTTTGCTGCGACACCCTCCACGGTGAAACCGTTTATCGCCGTCAGTGTAATGGTGGCGGTGTACGGTATTCCCGCTTCAAAAACAGGATCATTGGGCTCCCATGTGACCGTTCCGGTATATTGGTTTGTTTCGTTGATAAGCGTTACCGGAGCAAATCCTACCACTGGAACGGGTATACCTCGTATTGCGGCAATATTAATGTGGATCATCCCAAAATTAACCGCACCCGGTGCGCCCGGCCAGGCTCTTTTGTTTCCGTAGAAGTCAAAGATGGGGAAGTTTGCCAGATACGATGCGGGAAGCATCGTTGACAGACCGCTTACCGGCACAAAAGTAGTCGTATTAAACGGAATACCGCTAATGCCCAGTGCTGAGAATAACCTATCCGTAGGTGCCGCAACCCAACCGGCCTGAGAAGCGGCGGTACCAAACGCTATGTCTACCACATTGTAACCGCTGGCAGCGGCATTATACGTTCCGCCATTCATAGCTAACACCCTTGATCTGCCGGCATTGCCACTGGTACTGGTGTTCCCATAGAACAAATTCCCAATCATGGTAACGCTGCCTCCTGTATTATCAATCGCCCCGCCGCCCCAGCTTCCGGATGAATTATTATAGAAGGTACAACCCCTTACGATCAGGGTTCCAGCGCAAGAAATGGCGCCGCCTTGTGATCCAGTACCTACAGCCCGGTTGTCGCTGAATATACAGGATTCCAAGGTAAGAGTATTATTACTTCCATTGCGGATTCCTGCGCCATAATCACCAAATCTGCCGCCAGCAAAATGTACACCACTAATATGCACATTAATACCGGCAACGGTAGTCATGTCTACCAATCGCAAGTTGTTGATTGTAGGATTACGGATAGTGACGCCATTACCGCGAATGGTAAGGCTTTTGTTAATGGTTAAGCCGCTGGCAAGATTAATGGTTCCTACGCCGCTATCAATAACAATGGTACTTCCTGCCAGCACGGTGGGGGAATTTATGGCCTCCCGCAAGCTGCCTGCTCCGGTGTCTGCGTTGCTGGTTACAAAGTACACATTTGGATCAACAAAATTCCCATCAATAAATTGATTGTCGGTAAATACGATGGGGTCTACGGTATTGCCGTATTCGGTGGTTAACAAATTATATATGTGCACCACTTCAATTTTGCCGGCATCCTTACCGTCTTTGTGCAGATTGATAGTCAGCAGATAAAACCCTGCGGGTATTTCTTCTACCGTGCCGATAAAATCGGCAGAACCGGGAACGCCTAAATCGATGCTTGCCGTCAAATCCGGCAGTTTTTCCATGGTAATGACCGCAGCAGTTCCCTCTGGATACTGAATATTGAAACTGAATGTGCCCAGACCGTCCCCGGCCGGCGCTTCTTCAATAACAATGTCCACATCAACTGTGCCGCCGGAAACAAGCGTAAACGTTCCGGAACCGAATGCCGCCAGCTTGTCAGTATCTATTTCACCGGCATACACCGAGACATACACGGTCCAGGGTACACCTGATTCCAGCGTAAACGAGCCATCCGTATTCTGTGGAATAATTTCCAGCGGGCCGCCGTTGTTGCTAAAACTATAGTCATAGATCAGAATATCCTTGGCAGGGAATATCGTACGGAACGGATCCCCTACCATATTGAAGTTCACTCTTCCATACCCTGCCTCGACAGGCCGGTCAACTTTGTTCGGCGGATTAAAAATATCCGCACAACCCGCCAATACCAAACAACTCATAACCAATAACAAAGACCATTGTCCTATTTTCATTGTTCTTTTTTCCATTGTTCACTCCTTAATTGGTAACCGTAACGGTAAAGTTCATGTTGTAATACCTGCCGTCTTTGAAAACCAGCAAGCCAATATCATAATCCCCATTTGCCCTTCCAAAGCTGGAGAAAACAAAGGTTTCTCCGGTCTGACCGGTATTCACACCGTTAAGGTACCATATCTGGCCGGTATAGCCAGGGCCAATGGCGTCAATGATCAACGATTGTCCGATGCTTCTGGACAGCGTACTCGAGCTAATGGCCGCAATTTCCCCGTCACCCTGTTCATTGACCCAGTAATAGGCAAATTGCGCCGCAGGCGGGATCGGAATGAGTATCAGTCTCCCAATATCCATGCCGGAGTCGGCGATCAGGTGTGTATCATTGATGGCCTGGGTGTTGCTGCTGGTTGCTGAGGACATAAAGTTACCCAGAGTGAACTGTGCCACATCGTCAGCGGTAAGCGTGTAGCCGGCAGCGGCGCGCAGTACCGGCTGGTCTTCCCAGGCGCTAATGACATCAGCTATGGCGGTGACTGCCCTGCGCAGGTGCAGACTGGCAACACTGCCGGTCAACGGTCCGGCAATGGTTACGGCGTTTCTGGTAGTTGCGCCGCTTGCGAATAACTTAAGCGCGCCCACTGTCGCGCTGCCGGACATGGTGAATCTATCAGCGACCGTGATTATCACATACACGTCCGCCGGAATGGTGTTGTGGGTATTGCCGGTAATACTTCCCCCGCTCATGGTAATATAACCATCGTTCAGGCTTACGCCGCCGTTGGCCGCCGTACCGGTAGCCGCGGCAGTGGTACTGTTTCCGCTGATTTCGCCGCCTTCCATAATCAAACGAGCATTCAGTCCATTTACATAGATTGCGCCATTGGCGCTGCTGGTGGTATGCCGGGTAATTCTTGAACCTGTCTGCATAATCAGCCTGCCGTTGGTAATGTTTATCAGACTAGTGCTGCTGGCACTGGTTAAGCCCCTCAGGGTGATGTCATTCCCCAGGGTCAGGCTGGTATTGGTATTGCTAATGGTAAACATTATCTGACCAGCAGTACCGCTATGAGTGATCATCCGCTCTCCGTCTTCGCCGACAAAGGTAATATGCACATCGGCGGTATTGATTGTCCGCGGCGCAAGGAGCTGATCTTCTTTTACGGTAACCATATAGCTTCCGGCTGCGGTAATCGCGTCGAGCGCGGCAGTTAATGTTTCATACCCTGTTACCGCACCGCCATCTCTGCTCACCATGACTGTAGGAATAAAAGCCGCCGGGAACACTGCGGTAATGATGCCTGAGTTAGCGGCATTCGCTGCGGATTCTGCATTGGCAACCGTAAAGAAGTTTTCCGCAACACCCAACACGGTGAAACCGTCTTTCGCCGTCAGTGTAATGGTGGCGGTGTACGGTATTCCCGCTTCAAAAACAGTATGATCGGGATTCCATGTGACCGCTCCGGTATATTGGTCTGTTTCGTTGATAAGCGTTATCGGAGCAAATCCTACCACTGGAACGGTTATACCTTGTATTGCGGCAATGTCAATGGTATCGGGGGTATCATCAAAATTAACTGCGCCTGGCGCACCCGGCCAGATTCTGTCGTTTCCGTAGAAGTCTGTGTCCGGGAAGTTTGCCAACGGAGACCCAGGCAGCATATTGATAGCATTATTAAACGGCACGAAGGTAGCAGTCCTGAACGGAATACCGCTAATGCCCAGCGCTGAGAACAACCTGTCTGTAGATGCTGCAACCCAGCCGGCCTGAGCAGCGGCGGTACCAAACGCTATGTCTACCACATTGTAGCCGCTGCCGCTGGCATTATACGTTCCGCCATTCATAGCTAACACCCTTGATCTGCCGGCGGTGGTACTGGTACTGGTATTCCCATAGAATAGATTCCCCAGCATGGTAACGCTGCCTCCTGTATTATCAATCGCCCCGCCGCCCCAGGATCCGGATGAATTATTATAGAAGGTACAACCCCTTACGATCAGGGTTCCAGCACACGAAATGGCGCCGCCCTGCGAAGAGCCGCTTGTAGCGATATTGTTACTGAATATACAGGATTCCAGAAGCAGGGTTGAGCCATTTGCATTGTTGATTGCGGCGCCATAATCACTTACTCTGCCGCCGGTAAAATGCACATCACTAATGTGTACAGTAACAAGATCATTATTAACGGTGCGAGTTATCTGCAGCAATCGTACGGCAGTGGTGGCTATCGTTACACCATTACCGCGAATGGTAAGGCTTTTATTAATGGCTAAGCCGCTGGTAAGATTAATGGTTCCCACGCCGTCTTCAATAACAATAGTGCCCCCTGACGCCGCATCGGCTATGGCCTGCCGCAAGCTGCCTGCTCCGGAGTTTGCGTTGCTGGTTACATACAAAGGACAAACACAGGGATTTTCTCTGCAATCCAGACATTTGCCATCATTATAGGAGAAGGATATGTTATTGATGCTGCTGTTATATACTTCTATATGTCCAAGGTATGCTTCGTCGTATTCCCCTAATATTGTTTCGAATTCCAGATAGAAGTACAGATACATCGGCGTATGTAAAGGCACAATCGGCACTTGCCATGCACCGGTATCAACATCCATTGCCCAGGCACCTGCATAATCACCATTGTCCAGATATACATGTATATTGGCATAATCGAAGGGGTCCAGTATTACAAGATCGACCACACCGCTCAAGGTGATCGAGCCGCCGCCATGAATGGTTTGACCAAAGGTAAAGTGAATATTATCAATGTCATAATCATGTACCACCCACGTGCCAAGGAATCCCTCGTCTTCTTCCCCGGATACTGTTCGTACATAAATACCGAATTGCAGGAGCGTTGGCGTATTAAAAGTACTGACATACGTCTGCCATGCACCGGTGGCAATATTAATACTTGCAGAACCAACCCAAGAATTTTCCAGGAAAATACCTATTCCCGCTAATTCCAAAGGGACTCCTATATTCGCAAGATTGACGGTACCGCCCAGGAATATCTTTTCGACATCGCCCACGATATCATATTCGGTAAATACAAAATCGCCGACGGTTGGCATATTTGAGTAAATGTGGACCACTTCGCTTTTGGTTTTGGGTTTGCCCTCATCAGGATACACATAAACGGTCACAAAATAGTAACCCGGCAAAAGATACAGTCTGTCTTGATTACTATTATATACGTCGAAGTAACCACCATAACCATTCGAAAAGCCATAGATTTCCAGATATGCATAATTAATCAGGTCATGAGGAAAACTTACGGTATAATCGAAAAAGCCGTCATCAGCGCCAAAAGGTTCTGTTGCTTCCAGTATAATGGTCAGACCCTGAAAACTGCTGGAATTAACATTAATTTCATTATACCCTTCCGCCAGCGGCTCATCGTAAATAAATCCGGTGACATGAATGCCCCACAATCCGTTTACCAGATCGTCAATGAGCACCGATGTTTGGCCCTCATCCAGGATTTCATCGTCACGCTCCTGCGAACCCTGACCCAGCCACACAAACTGTATTTCAAAACGATCAAAGGTCGGGGTGGGCAGCAGTGTCCTTTGGGCAAGGCCGCCCAGATCAATGAGCAAGCCCCTTTGCTGCGGCGCGGCCGCGCTTTTCACATCGGCGTTAAATACGCCCTGACAAGCGGCCATCAGTACTATGCTTACGGCGATTATCGCGCTGTATGTTATTAATTTTTTCATCATGCTCCTCCTTTACCGCACAACCATGAAGGTCAATTCTTTGGAATAGGGTATGTCGCCCTTCCAGCAGACAATGGTCAGGGTGTACCTGTCATATACATATGATTCGGGCACTCCCATCGCATACACCAGAAAATAGTATATATCCCCAGCGGAAATACTAAAGGAATTATCTTCATCTCCATACAGATACATTCCGTCTATCCGCCATTCGAAATAATCAAAATCGCCATCTACGGTTATTTCAAGCGTATTATTGTTAAACACTGAAATAACGCTGCTGCTTTGGCTAATATCGATACGTTCATCGTGGGTCTGGAACCGTATATAAATGGTATTCGATTCGGGCGAAAGCGTTGTGCCTACCGCGCCCGGAGCGCCCGGCCATTCATTCCGTGTATTGCCGTAGAAATCAACCGCGGGGAAACCGCTCCCCACAACGGCCTGCGGCATTATACGCGTTGCGTATGCCGGCCTAAAGTTACTGGTATTAAAGGGATTGCCGTCAATGCCCAAGGCCTCAAAGGTGGTGTCTGTTGAATGTGCATACCAGCCGCATTCATCACTGTCGGATCCAAAATGCACGTCAGTCACATTATAGCCGGTGGACGTAATCTGCGTACCGCCTTCATTCCATATAATGGGATATCCATAACCAGTATCGGTATTGCCATAAAACAGATTGCCGGTAAGGGTTATAGATCCATTGTAGGTACCAATTGCTCCGGCCTGAGCAGCGCTGTTTGCGTAGAAGGTACAGCCCCTTAGAATTAAGTCACCCATTTCATTCCAAATGGCGCCGCCTGCATCATCCACGATATTATCGCTGAAGATACAGGATTCCAGAGTGAGTGCTCCGCCATCATTCATGATGGCTGCTCCCCAGTCATCGGACCTGCCGCCTTTGAAGTGGACACCGCTGATTGTTACAGCAGCACCCTCTATATACATCATCCGGAAAGCATTATTTGCCGTAATGGTAATGCCGTTTCCTTCGATGGTGATACCGACACGAATATCAGGCAATGCATTCTGCAATGTAATGGTTGAAACACCCGGTTGTACTCCCACAAACCTGACAATATCATCTTGCCGGGCATTTTCAAGCGCGCGGCGCAATGTGCCGGACTGATTTCCATCCTGAAAACTGGTAACAAGGAGGACATCGCCGCCGACTTTCACCATAAATACAGCCTCTATATACGTATGCTGGTTTATCGTAAAGGTATACGGATTGTTGGTAACCTGATTCCCGTTTACCAGCCAATGCGAGAACGACATATTCGCCCGCGCCGGAGTTGCCGTAAGGGTAATGGAGCCGGTATACAGTCCGTCTATATTGGAAACAGCGGAACTCTGTACGCTGCCGCCGAATGCATCGTAGTCAACGACAAGCATAAAGCCGCTTGCCATTGTCTGCACCGCACCGGCAGCAGGGTTGAATCTTGATATGGAGCTGCCGTAGAAATCCACTGTGGGATAATCAAACATACTGGGTATTTCATTAACTATATTGTCCGCTCCGCCGCCGTTAATCGGCCGGAATGTCGTTACAGAGATGACAGGAATGACAGGATCGTCAATATAGACATCACCATCTTCCTCGTACCAGCCGCAGTCCCAGTAATAATCTCCAAAGGGTGCATCAACCACATTCCAGCCATAAGAGTCTATACTTGCTCCCGTAGCCACCGGATAGTAATTGGCGGTATTTTCATAGAAGATATTACCGGCCAGCGCAAAATAGCCGTTGCCGCCAATGGCGCCGCCGGCATTGGCGCTATTCCCGTAGAAGGTACAGCCAACCACCACCGTACTACCGGCAAGATTAACAATAGCGCCGCCGGTGGTATTGGCGGTGTTGCCGCTGAAAATACAGGATTCCAGGATCAGCTGTCCGCCAATCATGTTTAGAATCGCACCGCCGGCAGCCGCATGGCCGTCTTTGAAGTGCACACGTTTGATATGGACCTGATTATTGCCATATACCCGTAACAGCGATGAGGTAATATCCACTGTATTCCACGAAGCATTGCGGGTTAAGGTAACGCCGTTGCCGTTAATGGTCAAAGGCTTATTAATCGGCGGCAGCGCTGAGGACAGCCGAATGACACTAACTCCCGGCGTTGCGGTAATATTGATAATGTCGTCATCTTCCGCCCGTGTCAGCGCATGGCGTAAAGAACCGGCTATATGAGCGCTGTTTGCGTTATCGTTCAGGTTACTGACGATATGCGTCACGCTGAATACGGCCTGTACGCGGGTATGCGCGGTTATGGTAAAGGTATAGGGGCTGTTGGTTACATCGGTCCCGTTCACCACCCAACGCGCGAATGTCGCATTCGCCGCCGGAGCTGCCGTGAGGGTAACCGAGCCGGAATACAACGCATCTGCGTTCGCAGCGCCGGAAATGGTTACGCCGCCCCGTTCGGCATTGTAGACCAACTCAAGCACATAACCACTGCCGCTGGCGATTTCCTGCACCGCGCCGGCAGAAGCGCCGGGAGTTGTCATGGCATTACCGTAAAAGTCTTCTACGGGATAGAAACCAAGTGATTCCGTTATAATACCTTCCGCTCCGGCGCCGGAAAGCAAGCGGAATGTTGCGGGAGAGAAGGTCAGTTCGTCAATAGAGACATCACCAATACCTGCATCCCAGCCGCACTCATCGTAACCCCATCCAAAGTCTACATCAACCACGTTAAAGCCATAGCCATATATAGTATCCCCTATGTATACCACCGGGTATCCATTCTGGGCGTTATTCCCGTAAAAAATATTGCCCACTATGGAAATGCCGCCCATACCAAGGTAGATCGCGCCGCCGTTACCGGACGCGCTGTTATCGTAGAAGGTACAACCATATACCTCAAGATGTCCCCCGTTTGCATTAATGGCGCCGCCATTACCCAGTGTGGCTCTGTTGTCGCTGAAAATACAGGACCTTACGATCAGGTCTGAGCCCTGGGCATTAATTGCCCCGCCATTGGCAGACCGGCCGCCCTTAAAGCGGACACGATTAATCTCTACTGTTGAATCATCAATATACAGCAGGTTGGTGGCCATAATTACCTCTGCCCAGGAAGGACTGCGGGTTATGGTTACGCCATTCCCTTCGATAACAAGGTTGTGGTCTCTCATTACCAGACGGCTTTCCAGATAAATGGTGCCGACATTGTCGTTAATATAAATGGAGTTTCCCCAACCGGCAGTATCAATGGCATTCCGTAAACTGCCCGGCCCCCGGTCATTGCCGTTGGTAACCACCAGGTCATAGACAAAATTTTCCGGCACAAACATGCACTCAAAATGACTGACCATATTCTGATACACGTGCAAATATTCTTCACGAACTACCGTGCGCGACCCGTTACTCAGATTGAATACCACCAGATAATAGCCGGTGTTCAATTCAAGGGGGTTCCATACGTTATTGGGATATTCTTCCATATTCCAATTGCGTACAAAATGTATGGTTTGCTCAGGACTTCCTGTTTCTACGTCCAGGGGCAATATGGTCATATTTACAGCCACCAAGCTCTCAGGAGAATAATAATACAGATATTCAATATCAAGATCCCAGCTAAAAAAACCGGTTCCATTTTCGACCATTGCCTTAAGTTCAATGTTGACAACGGTGTTGCTGCCGTTGGTTATGGCAATGCCCGTTCTGGTTCCGCGGGCGGCGGGGTATTGACCTGCCAACCCCATACAGGCGGTAACGGTCAAGCTCCAGGTTCCCGCGTCAAGGGTAACGGTTTGACTGTCAAAATCGGCATAGGTCCAGGTTCTGGTCACATCGGCCTTGCCGGCAGCGCTGAAAACCAGCGTATACGA
>Ga0123356_10000794_pt1 | contig 35034 bp, 36 predicted proteins | sample TergutEmb28metaG_2_FD_92546 | JGI IMG/M metagenome (GOLD analysis project Ga0123356, IMG submission 92546) | Embiratermes neotenicus P3 segment gut microbial communities from Petit-Saut dam, French Guiana - Emb289 P3 | ecosystem: Host-associated > Arthropoda: Insects > Digestive system > Gut ...
AGCCCGTCGAAAATCTCTCTCCTACAATTAATTGGGGTGGACGACGGGGCTTGAACCCGCGACCTACGGAGCCACAGTCCGTCGCTCTGCCAACTGAGCTACGTCCACCACGTCGCAGTGTGCTGCGCTAAGCTACACAACCCAGGCAAGCTGGATTGTTCCGCCCGCTACGCAACTGCTCCTTCTCCCCACAAAGTCCTTCGCTTCGCTCAGTGTACTTTGCGGGGGCCCCAAAGGGCACAACAGTGTGCTGCGCTAAGCTACACAACCCAGGCAAGCTGGATTGTTCCGCCCGCTACGCCACACCTCCCATAAGGGCAAAAGGGAAGTATACCAGAAGCCTCCGCACTTGTCGCACAATCTTGAGGTAAGTACTGTTATAATTCTGAGTTTGCGTCGGGGCGTAGCGCAGTTTGGTAGCGCACCTGCTTTGGGAGCAGGGGGTCGAAGGTTCAAATCCTTTCGCCCCGACCAGCAATCCTCTTGTAGACCATCGGTCTTCAAGAGGATTGCTTTTTGCGAAAGGATTTGAACCTGTGAAGGGCGAGGGCGTTTAGCGGGGTGCCAGTGGCACGCCGTAGCCCGAGCTCGCGAGGAGCAGAGCGACGAGCAGGGTGTGGATTGCGAAGCAATACACACAAATCTTTTCGCCTCCGTTTGTCGAAGTCGAGTAGCCTCGGGGTGAGATTCCCCGGGGCTACTCGACTTCGACACGCGCCCTTGACACACGCGGCTACCTCCAGATTACCTATCGTCACTATGACCAGCAATCCCCTTAAAGACCATCGGTCTTCAAGGGGATTGCTTTAAGCAGAGGGGCTGCGCCCAATGCGCCGCATCACAAAAGACTAGGAAGCACCTCTCAGTTACGAGTAACCTTACAACCTCGCATGTTGAGCCAGGTGAGCAGTCATGACAAGATCGATATCACTCGTGATATCTTTGTCTATAAGCCCACCGCTGGCCATTTCGTACATAATTTCCATGGTCTCTTCATGTGTGCGCGTGTCGTGATAAGGACGCTTGGAGCCTACAGCCTCATAGATATCTGAACAGGCTATCAGTCTCGAAGGAAAGTCTAAGTCGTCTCCCTCTTTTCCAAAAGGATAACCCGACCCGTCAAGTTTTTCGTGGTGGCATGAGGCCCACTTGCAAATATTCTCAAATCCTGGAATCGTCGACAGCAAGTCATGGGTATGCAAGGCATGATTCTTGATGACATCAAATTCGGCAGCAGTGAGCTTGCCTGGCTTTTCCAGTATTTCCGTAGGAGTTTGAAGCTTGCCGAGGTCATGAAGTGCAGCTGCCAGGTATATCTGCGCACGGGTTTCGAGATCCAGGTTGTAATGTGCGCATAGATTCCAAACGATGTCGGCACTTTGCGTAGAATGCTCTTTGGTGTATTCAGATTTGTAGTTGACTATACGAGCCGTAAGCACCGCAATAGAAGTGGTGTCATTAATCGAAATGTCCCAAGAAGGAATTGCCTTTTCTGCGGTCTCGACTATCCTGTCATCGCGCAACGACAAGAGCATTTCTTCATCAAGAACGCTCAGCATGGCATCTGCGGCTCTCTTGGTGTAGCGTGTGCCTGTAAGCTCCTTGATATGTTGGTGTACCTCCGGCAAGCGGTCTGGGGGGATAGTTTGCAAATGAAACTCAACATCGACCATGTCTGCAATGGCAATCAGTTCCGCACCTAGCGAAAACTCGCCGTCGCGTCGCCTAAAAGGCCCATTTCCGTCGGGCTGCTCATGGTGAAAAAGAATATAATCACTTGCATCAGCCCTGAGTGGCAAGGTTCCTACATTACGTTGTCCGTATCGACAGTGTAAAACCAAATTGATATCCTGACCGGGGCCAGGACGTTCCGACAGAATATACTCAGTGAGAGCATTGTCGTGAAACATGGCGCAGGTAGTAATTGCAGAAATCTCATCTTCATCTAGGCCTAGATGACGTCCCATTGCAGCGCACAGAGTGGATATTCGCTTTCCGTGATTTGCGCTGCATCCCAATAGATTACTCTCAACAATGTCCAAGGCTGTGGAGATTGTTTTGACCAGTTCGTCCATTTTTACTAACATTTTCAGCCTCCCTTTCGTAAAACTAGTCCCTTGTAAAAAATACTATCCATCCGAAGATATGCGTGATCCAGACGCAATCTCGCTCTTACGCATAACGCCGTAAGCACGCTCAACAAGTGTGTGTATAGTATCGGTTTCATTAGCCATAGTTACCCCTATGGAAGCGGTAACAGAAAAATTATCTATTATTGAAGGCACATCCGACCCTTCGACCAAATATCGTATTTTATCGGCAAGCAAGGTGGCCTCGTACTCTTTTTTCACCTCAAACACTCCAATGAATCCTCTTTCCTGCCAATAGGAAAAGTGATCAGATGGTCTGATGTTGTAGAAAATGGATTTAAAAACGTTTTCTTGCAAGCAGGCTGCAACTTCTTCGCCATACTTTTCATTTACACTTTCTATACCATCAACGGTAAAAAACAGTACACAAAAATTATTCTGAGATCTCTTTAGATCATGAAGCTTGTAGGCTATATAGCTTTCTGCTTCTCCGTTGCTGGAGCTGCTTCCCGTTTGATTGCTAAAGGGGGTCGCGGGCACGATATTTGCCCTACAATAATCATGTCTGGTAGACATCCTGGGTGTAAATATTTCTACTGCACCAATAGTTTTGCCATTTTCCACAATGGGAAACACGTTGACATGAATGAGGATGCGGTAGCCATCTTTGTGTCTGAGGAACACTTCATCTTGCCGTTGTCTTCCGTCAAGAATACTGGCAAACAAAGGGCACCCCAAATTGCATAGAGCCCGCCCGTCGCAATCTATATGCTCAAGCAGATTGCTCTGACAGCACCTGCCCAAGATCTCATCAGCCTGGTAGCCAGTTATCTCTTCAGCAGCTTTGTTCCAGAAGGTAATCTGTCTTTCCGTATTTACAAAATAGACCCCATCAAGAAGGTTGTCTATTACTGTGAGATAAAGACTTTCCGGCTTTATCCCAAGTGCGCTTTCAGAAGTCTCGTTCAATCGTTACTCCATCTATTATGTTTGTCCTAAGGTGCAATTGCACGCTACCACTATTAACCAACCGTTATTACCGCAATTATCGCTAAATACCACCGCTTATTGACTCCTAGAGAAATATACAACAACTGCAAGGCAATAACAATACACAGTTGTGTGTCACTATTCCCACAAGTGCTGAAAGGTTGTTTTACGCACCACTTTGTCGGCATTTTGTACTACATAACGCTGTTTTGACACTGTTCTCGCTGTAAAAAGAGTCTTTAACATCCCCAGTCACCAATCACCCATGTAGCTCAGCCCGTGACACACCCCCTGAGCGTTACGAAGTTGAAAACTCCCCTGGAAAACTGAGTTCCCAGGGGAGTGGAGGCAATATTTGGCTAATAATGCTTCTGGCCAAAGACGATATTAGGTGCTGCAGTTGGGGCATAGGCCGTTAAAGCTCAGACTGTGCCCTTTGATTTCAAAGCCATGCATTTCTCTCAAGTCATCAAAGACATTGGGTAGTTGCGTGGATATGTCAAAGACCTGCTTGCAATTCTCACAAATGAAGTGGCAATGGTAGCTGCAGTTATGGTCGTAGTGTATAGAGCCATGGAAGCTCCCAATGTTGAGCAACTCTCCGTACTCCGAAAGCATGCTCAGGTTACGATACACCGTAGCCTTGCTAATAGATGGATGCTTGTCAACAACATACTCATAGACCTGCTCAGCAGTAGGGTGACTGGCAAGTTCACACACAGCATCAAGCACCAACTGTCGCTGAATAGTATTTCGTTTAACAGTCATTGCTTAGAAATATCTATCTAATAGACCCTGGAAAGCCATACCGTGACGTGCTTCGTCCTTGCACATTTCATGTACGGTGTCATGGATGGCATCAAGGTTGAGCTGCTTGGCCTTGGTGGCAATGTCCTTCTTGCCTTGCGTTGCGCCATGCTCGGCCATTACACGCATTTCGAGATTTTTCTTAGTAGAAACATCAACAACCTCGCCCAACAACTCGGCAAATTTTGCAGCATGCTCAGCCTCTTCCCAGGCAATTCTCTTGTAGGCCTCAGCAACCTCTGGATAACCCTCACGGTCTGCCTGACGGCTCATGGCCAAATACATACCGACCTCGGTGCACTCGCCCATAAAATTCTGACGCAGACCTTCAACGATCTCTGGGTCAGCATCCTTAGCTACACCAATTCTGTGTTCGTCTGCGTATACCAGACCCTCGCCAGCTTGCTCAATAAATTTGTCTTGAGGAGCGCTGCATTGCTTGCAGCTCTCGGGGGCACTTTCGCCCTCATGAACGTAACCACAAATAGTACAAATAAACTTGGCCATTATTACTCCTTAATAGTAATTGTTCCTAATAAATAACAAGTATTATAGATTCAATTTTAAGTTTGTCAAGTGAGGCGCAAAGAAATATCCGGGATATATTCGGGCTCTTGCTCAAGGGTAATACCAAATGTTGTTTTAACTCCCAAGACAACTTCGGCTTTAAAGAGCTCAAGGTCTTTGGGCGATCTAGCGCACAGATTGGTGACGACCAAAGCATTGTCAGGGTAGATTTGCATACCATGTGCACGGTAGGACTTGAGGCCGGCCATCTCGATAAGCCAGCCAGCTGAAAACTTTATTAGACCATCCGACATTTCCCAGTGCGGGGCACTCGGATGCAGTGCGAGCAGCTCGCGTGCTTCCAGATTGCCAACTACAGGGTTTTTGAAAAACGAGCCTGCGCTGGCGATTAACTGTGGATCAGGCAGCTTGCTACCCCGTATTGCAATCACAGCATTGCGTAAATTAACCGGAGAGAAGTCAGTGATGGAGAGAGTCTCCAAGTGCTCTGCCAAGGAGGGGTAAAATGGGGGAGCGAGCTGCTGCTTGCCTAAGCGCAGGGTGACAGAGCTGATTATGTGATGTCGAGTCTTGGGGTTTTTAAAGATGCTGTTGCGGTACGAGAATCTACAGTCCTCAGCCCGTAAAACAGAAAACTGGTTGGTATTAGTGTCGTAGGCTTCCAGTTCAACCAGGCTGTGAGCAATCTCTTGACCATAGGCTCCAACGTTTTGTATTGGTGTGGCTCCCATGTAACCAGGAATAGCGCTCATCGCTTCAACGCCGCTGAGACGAAGATTCACCAATCGCTCAACTGTTTCGTCCCAAATCTCGCCAGCGCCAATGCGGTAGAGAGCAAAGTTGCAGTCTTGACTCACCAGTTCAAAGCCTTTGATCCGGTTGAGAATGATAAGCCCATCGTAGTTGCCCTGTGCAATTACGTTAGAGCCTGCGCCCAAAACGAACCAGGGTATTCCCCTGTCTCGCGCATAGGAAACTGCGGCTACAAGTTCATTAGTGGAAGTAATTTCTACTACATACCTGGCGGTTCCGCCAAGGCGCATAGTGGTAAGTGAGGCAAGGGGGATATTTTCCTTGTAGTGCACTAATCACAACCTGTCGTTGGTTTAATTGAGCTGTACAAATTGCCCGGCATCGACTCGAAGGTCACAAGGTTTCGAGGGCGTACTCGTTGAGAGCTGCAACAGCAGCAAATACGATGCTCTGGCGCGCCTGGTAGGATTCGAACCTACGACCAACAGATTAGAAGTCTGCGACTCTATCCCCTGAGCTACAGGCGCACTGAGGGCTCATTGGGAGCGCAGTCTTGGCGTAACACCCTGCCTGCCTCCCAAGCGTTTACAAGTATAGCTGTTTATCTCAGGCTTTGCTGTGCCAGTTAGCATTGAATTGAATGCCGACTCAATGCTCCTGCCAAGCACAACTGAGAGCTTGAGGATTCTCATCTAGTGGATTCTTATCATAAATCAAACCGCTATAACCGCTATAATAGCTAGCTGTCGAGTGCGGGCGTGGCGGAATTGGCAGACGCGCCAGGTTTAGGTCCTGGTGAGGATTCCTCGTGAAGGTTCGAGTCCTTTCGCCCGCACCAAAAGTGTCAGATAGCTTAGCAGTTATCTGACACTTTTGCATAAGGCGAAATTACCTCATAAGCGGACTTTCTCAAGATTTCCCAAGGGAATCATCTGGCTCTCCTGTATTCGATTCTGCTGGGCTGCAGTAAAATCGAAGTATTGTAGTGAAAATAGTCCTCAAAGAAGGGCTAATAACAGATCATGGTGTAAAAATACACTACATAGGTTCTATATTAATGCAGTCAGTGGTAAAATGGGGTCATGAGTGCATTCATCAGCCATGAGTCAGCTTTAGAGTACTGGCGTAAACTACGTGTGATACCAGACGGTAGCATAAGGCAGCAAAAGAAAGTCCTGCTGCCAGAAAAGCCGCCTACTACCAAACAGGTGAAGCAAATCGGACTCACGCAGCCAGTTCATGTCATGTTCAGAAAAGCAAACACACGCTGGGTATCTCAGACGATGAGGCAGCATGTATTCTCAAGTGAAGTCGCTGCTGGTTGTTTCATTAAGGTTAAGAGCGATCTAGCAGTGAGCTCTCCCGAGTACTGCTTTCTTCAGATGGCAGGCACGTTGTCGTTAATAAAGCTTATTGAGCTCAGCTATGAGCTTTGTGGCGGATACTCCCTTCCTAACAAAAACGAGTTAAACCCTCCAGAGCGGGGGTTTTACCAGCGCAACCCTCTTGCAAGCTCAAAGAGCCTCTGCACTTTTGTAGAAAGGATGACTGGTCATAAGGGGCGTCAGAAGGCCAATCGAGCATTGCGCTGTCTTCAGGCTGACTCTGCTTCTCCCATGGAGACCAGGCTTACCATGCTTTTGACCCTGCCGTATCAGCTTGGCGGTTTTGGGTTGAGCGCCCCAACTCTCAACAGTCGTGTATACCCAGAGGGCGGCGCAAAAAAGGTCTCTCATAAAAGCTCATATGTCTGTGATCTGTTTTGGTCAGAAAAAATGCTGGCGGTTGAGTATGACAGCGAGCAGCACCACAGCAGCACAACAAAGATCTTTGAGGATGCCAAGAGGAGAAATGCATTGAATCGAATGGGTATCACTGTGGTAACTGTGACCAAGCAACAACTATATAACAGCGCGGAGCTGGAGAAGGTGGCAAGGATTATAGCCAGCTACTTGAGAAAAAGGCTGGTGCTTAAGAATCCAGGATTTGCCCAGGCTCATCGTGCATTACGTGAGGAACTGTTTGAGCCCTAGCGAAAGGAGAGTAATGGATAACACAAGATTGGACGCTGTTTTGCTTGCTAAGAAAGGCGTTGAGAAGGACTTCAAGGCAGAGTGGGAATGGTGGCGGTACCTGATTGATGGCAAGATGTTTGCTGCTTTGCTTCGCCCTTCGGCCCAATATGACCCAAAGTATGCCGAGCGGGATCTTCTCACTTTGAAGTGTGACCCATTGTATTCTGAGCAGCTACGGGCTGAGTATTCCGACATACTTCCAGGCTTCTATACCGATAAGCGCAACTGGATTTCTATCAGGTTCGATGGCGCTGTGCCTGACGAGCTTATTGTGGAGCTTTGCGAACACTCGTACCAGCTGGTGCTGGCAAAACTCACCAAGAAACGACAGTGTGAGATAAATGAGCTTGAATGACTTAACTCAGCAGGTCGGCAGCGGGATTAACTTCCGCGTTGCAAGGTACGCTCAGTTGCGGGACAAAGGGGTCGGAGCTGGCGTCACTACAAGCGTAGAATGGGACAGCAGCCCTGTCAGGTTCTGATTCAAACCACTACCTCCCTCAAAAAAGAAGCTGTTTACTCATATTGTTTTGACTTAATAGCAGGGGCAGTTTCGTAGTAGGCAAAGGCAATGAAGGCTGCAATGACGATACAACAGGCAGCAAATATCAAGGGTGCCTGGAGCCCAAAGGTATCGGCGAGTCGACCGGCTATGGCTACGCCAATTACACAACCACCAATTTCACCAACCATTTGCACACTTGAGATGGCGGTAGAAGTGTACTTAGTGTCTATTGACTCGCCAATAACTGCTGCTTGATACAAGGCGTAGACCCCTGATCCACTCCAACCTACAAACACACAAAGAGCAATGGCAAGAGGCGAAGTAAAGTACAGCAGGCCAAGAGGCGACACCACACTTAACAGGGTAAACATGATAATCATTGGCTTGCGGCCAAAGGTATCCGACAGGCTGGGAACCACAACGCCCCAAACAACTGCGCCCACGCCAAATGCTGCCATTATTAAACTCCAAGTAGCGGGCTCAAAGCCTTTGACAACCTCGAGGAAAGAAGGAGCAAAGGTCAGTATTCCTACATTCCAGGTCATGATAAAGCTGCTAAAGACCAGAGAAGTTATCACATTTCTGTTCTTAAATATGACAAGGCTGTCTTTTAAAGAGGTCTTTACATCTTGCGCAACTAAACCAACTCCTTGGCTCATGTCAGGCTCTTTAAGCACCCTGAGCACGAGGAAGGCAACAATCACGCCAGGAATAAAGGTGAGAAAGAAGGTAATTCTCCAATTAAATGCCATGCATAAGGCAACAAGAAGAACTGGGGCAATCAGGTTGGCAATGATGCCCATGGAGGTCGTTGATATGAGCCCCATGTTGAGGCCTCTGCGTTTGGGAGTCGATTGAGCCATGGCAAAAGCTTGAACAAGGGGAAAAGTTGGACCATACAATAGCCCCATAAGAAATCTGATGGCAATGAACATAACAAGACCATTGGATAGGCCTGTTAAAAAGGCGCATACGGAGGACAAAAGCGTGAGGGCACCAAGCATGCGCTTCTTGTTGGCAGTGAGATCAGAAAACATACTCCCAAAAAAGCCAGAGAGTGCCCACGCAAGCGCAAACACAGCCATGGTGAGACCCAAGTCGGTATAGCTCAGCTGTAGATCCGACTCAATAAATGGCCAAAGATTTGCAATGGCAAATCGGTCAAACATGGCAAAGCCAAAGCAGAGCATACAAATAGCGACCATTTTATTTTCGTATGATAGAATCTTTTTCATCCCCGCAACCTTTCTAGGTTAACCACTATTGCAATCTTACTCCTATAAGAAATGAGTTGCAATAAAGCTCAATATTCATCGCAAAAAAAACACATTTGCCGTTACTGTACTTTGCACACTTCTGTCATTGCGCAACGATTTGCGAAGCAAAACCGTCTTTGCAGGCCTATGAGACCCTGCAACATCACTTTGCGACGAACAGGATAACAAAGTGGGCGCTAACAGTAACCATTTGTCAAGGTGCCTTGCGCTGGCAACAACGAGCACAATTAAGCCCAACTAGGCTGAATTACCACGCATTGTGCAGGGTTATAGTGGCTAAGTACTAGCCATGCTTGTTTGACTCTGATTCAGAGTAGTTTGGCAAAGCGCAAAGCTTTAACACGTCAAAAGACTATGAATACTTTATCACTAAAAAACTGTCAAGCAAGTATAGATGCCACTGCTAAGCTATCAATTAAGCATATTACTTTCAATAGTTTTACTTTAGCCTCTTCTGCTATTTGTTCATGGCATTATCAACCGGGATATCAATCGTCAAAAGAAAACCTCCCAGGTGCTCTTTCCTGGGAGGTTAAATCTTGTTGCCATGTTGAGGCTAGTCGAGCTCTGCTAATACCTTTTCGATGGCAGCGAGCTTATCTTCGGTCATCTTGGCCTGGGGGATTTTGCCCAGTTTATTAAAGGACATTCCGCCTACAAGCTTCATCTTGGGGTCGGTAGCAAAACCGGGAATGATCTTATCAATCGCCTCTTTTGCTTCGGGACTTTTTCTGATTTCTTTAATGGGAGTGTCAAGTGTAAATGCCATAAGTATTCCTTCCTGCACCGCAGCCTATCTGTGAATAACAGTGATTCACAGTACGGCTGATATCTAAAAATGAAGATGACAGGTAATGCATCCTTACAAATCATATTGTAAGCCAGAATTGACCAAAGTCAAATTACAGTTTTATCAACTCATGTTCTTGCCAGCAATGGCCGCGCGCGCAAGCATCTTCAATATACCTACACAAAGAATAATAGCCTGTGGTATTATAGGTGGAGCTATAGAAAGGGGTACTACTTTCTACCGTCGGTTACTTTTTGCAGGCGTACTCCATACATACTTCGGAGACCTATGAGCTATCTGTCCAGCAAAACTGCACCACCGCTTCTGCCTTCTCGCATTGTATCTTTGAGCAGGCGACGAGTCGATTTACGCCAGGCGTATGAAAAAAGGCTTACCATGGTAGTTTCTATTGCTGGTGCTGGCAAGACTACCTGTTTGGGGCAAATGTATCAGCAGGCACAAAACTCTGGACTCAAGGCTTTTTGGCTTACCTTAGACCAAAGCGACAACGAGCCAGTCAGGTTTTGGAGTTCTTTTTTTGCTACATTAGAAGAGCTGGGGATTACACTTCCTGACTCTCTGTTGGCCAGCCTGATAAAAAACCCACAAGCCAGAATCAATGTGCTTAAAGAGGCAATGGGTCAGATTGCGTCTGCTCAGACAAGCATACTTTTGGTTCTTGACGACTATCAAGTCATCGACAGCAAGGCTATTAATGAGGGGTTAATCTTTTGGGTAGAACACATGCCTGCCAACATGCATATTGCTCTGGCAAGCCGTCGCATACCCGCATTTCAACTTTCGCGCTTAAGGGGGCAAGACCAACTCTTTGAGATACACTCAAGCGAACTCTTCTTTGATTTTTCTGCTACAGTTTCCTTTGTGAGGCACGTCAAGGGCATCTCTGCTTCTGATGATGCAATTCGCGAGCTGTATGAACTAACTAATGGCTGGACGGCAGGTCTGCAGATCGTTCTTTCCGAGCACCTTAAAGGGGAGGCTGTGGCAGGAGCGTCATTGGTCTCACCAAAGGCAGCCCGGCACCTCAGAGAGTATATTGCTGAGGAGATTCTCTATCAACTGGACTCATCGCAAAGAGAGTTCTTGTTTAGCATCGCGCTCCTCAACAGGTTTTCCATTGACCTTTGTCAAGAGCTCACCAGCTTGCAGCAGAGTAAGCAAAACGTTGACTCTCTCGTGCAAAGTGGCCTCTTTATCTCGCAGCTGGATGAAGCAGGGGAGTGGTATCACTTCCATCCATTATTCCTTGAGGTCTTAAGGCATCAACTTAAAAGCATCAAACCCAGTGTTATCAGGGAGCTGTATCTAAGAGCCAGTGAGTGGATGGAGCAGCAAGGCTTTCTTGATGAAGCAATTGAGTACGCTTTATTGGCCAAGGATGACGATAGAGTCATCAGGCTGTTTGAGCGCACTTTGCTCGAGGCCTTTAATAAGCTGGATGGTGAGTGGTTCGTGCTTAATGAGTCAAAACAGAGGGTGTGGTTACAATCGCTTTCTAAGGAGCGCTACAAGGAGAGCCTGCCGTACCTTTTGCTCAACGCCTGGAGCAACTTTGTGGCTTCCAGGCCGCAGGAGAGCATGACGTATTTGCAGCTCGTCAACGAAAATCTCGAGCAAATGTGCAGTGACAAGAATGACCCCATCATTCCCCTGGGAGTTAAGGAGATAGTGGTTACCATTGAGGCTGGCAATGCCAATATGGCTGGTGATTATCGACACGCAATCATGCTATCGCGCAACAGCCTAGATCACATGCAAGGCGGGAGCGTCTGGTTTAAGGTAACCCTTCTGTGCCTTTTGGGTCAAGCGCTGGCGCGTGTTGGTGAGACTGATGAATCGCTCAGGATCTATTATCAGGCAAAGTCGGTAGCCACCGCATTTGGCGGAAGACAGCTGGAGCAATTCTGCTCCTACGAAATAGGAAAGCAGCATTATCAGCAAGGCCACCTTGGTCTCGCCGCAGATATTTGGCAAAGAGCAATCTCTTCGTATGAGGGAGCAGGATCGCTCGAATTCTTTTCTATGGGCCTCTTATACCTTGGCCTTGGAAACCTCAACACTTTCAGGGGGGATATAGACGACGCAGAATTTTACTTAGAAAAAGCACGTTCAATTTTGCCGCAGTCTAACAATCTGTATTGCCATTTGGAGTTGCAGGTTGCGCTTGCGTATTACTATGAGGCTCAGGGGCGCCACATCGAAGCACTCAATATCATTGCTGCTGCCTCTGAATTGGCAATCTCAAGTTATAGCGAGGTGATTCGTCGCAATTCTGCATGGGAGACCTTTGTGTGTTACGCAAAGATTGCTCTTACTTCGGGCGACTCATACACAGCGTCAACGGCACTTGCTACCCTAAACGAATACATAGTTGCCGACGATTCATACTACCGCCTTCAAGCTTTGCTGGTATACGCAGGCTTTCTCAAGGAGCTCGGCAGCACAGAAGAGACACTTAAGGTGTTGGCGGATGTTAACGTAGATGCTCAAAGAACCGGATACCTGGGAATTGCCATAGAAGCCATGACCATGAGAGCCCATTGCCTCAGCTCCCTTGGACAACTGGATGCCGCCACGCTTGAACTCATGTTAGCGCTTGATGCAGCAGGGGAGGGCGGCTACCTCAGACCCTTCCTCGTTGGCAGTACTGTTGTTGGAGAACTGCTCTACAGAATACTGCATGAGCGCAAGGGTCAAAGTGGGCTACTCAAGAAGCGCCGTGCACTCTGCAGGCACATACTCAACGCACGGCAAAAGCAAAATCGCGAGGCTGAGTCTGACCTCCTTAAGTCCAGGGTCAACCTTTCCAGGCGCGAAGAAGACATACTGAGCTTGCTGGAACAAGGACTCACCAAGCAAGAAATATCTGAGAAGCTACATGTTTCGATAAATACCGTCAAGACTCATGTCAAGAATATCTATCGCAAGCTCGAAGTGCATGACAGAGCTGCTGCCGCCCAGGTGGCTAATAGGAACGCCAAACAAATTCACCCCCTCATATCACCCCCTGGGTGATAGAGATTGTGTTAGTCAAGATCCTATAATCTCTCAATACATCCATTCTTAGATGGGAGATGACCGTGGCTACTAAAACCCCCATGATTAAGCTCAATCCCAAGATGATTCAATTTCTTAAAACTCAAGATTTAAGTGGGATGATTCGCTTATCCAACCTCTTTGCTCCGCAGGTATTTGCCAACTTCTTTCCAAAGCTGAGCTCAAAGCAGCAAGCCGCTCTTAACAAAATCATGCCTGTGGGCGGCACGAAGCGTCTGTACATGAAGCTGGAAGGAACGCTGACTCCACCTATTGTCATGCAGTTGTCTCAGCCCATGGTAATGAGCGTTATGTCAGAAGAAGCAGTAAAAGCCGAAGGCATCAAGGGTCTCAAGATACACATAGATGACCTGCCGGCGATGATAGACAGCGTAAGTGGGTCGGGTGATATATTTGGCGCACTCAAGGGCCTCAAGGGGCAAACAGCTGCTGTGCTGGGTCTTATGACGACCTTTGCGCCGATGGTATCGCTTGGCCCTTCCGAGATGAAGGACATGCAAGCCAGAGCCATGGAGCATTTCAAGCCCGTATTGAGATTCCTGCCCACGTAGTTCATATGTGGCAAGGTGCAATTCTTGCCCCTTGTTTGTAAAAGTAAGTTTTCAGTGACCTAAATACGATAATTAGTATTCGTAGCGAAACTACTGTTCTAAGCAGAAAGGAGGAAGCTTACTAAGGCAACCTTGACAGGTGATGCAAGTATCAGTTAGTAAATCAGCACGTTCCTCAAAAGGAGGTTAGTATGGCAGAGAATTATGATGTAGTCATTGTTGGAGCTGGTCCATCCGGTACCATTGCGGCAAAGAAGGCCGCTGAAGGTGGATGTAAGGTAGTAATGCTTGAACGCGCAGCAGTTCCAGGACAAAAGAACATGTCTGGAAGCTATTTCTTCAAGTCTTACATGGAGGAGCTATGGCCAGGCTATAATGCCCAAGACTTTAACAAGGGGCATGTCAAACTTGGTGGAGCAGCAATCCTCTACAACCTTGACAATGATCACACGAACTATGGCATGATGGTACAGCCAGGCTGGGAAGCCATGCAAGAGATGCAGACCATCTTCCGCAACGAGACCGATCCCTGGATTGCAGAACAAGCAGTCAAGTCAGGAGCAGAACTGGTGTGCGCTACCGTAAGCGACATCATCTGGGATGGCGATCGAGTCATTGGTGTTAAAACCGACAAGGGAGACTACATGGCTCCCATCGTATTGGAGTGCTCTGGTCTTCACTCCATCCTCGGCACCAGATCTGGTTTGACCAACTGGGGCCCCGACAAGATCATGTTGGGCCTCAAATATATCTACAAGGGAGACCCCGAAGAGCTCCGTAAGATGATGAACACCTACTGGGATGACAATGGCGACGAAGTCGACTATGGCGCATTTCCCATCATGGCCGGTAACAATCCTGAGTTCTGGGGTGCCCACGTAGTGGTTGAGCCTGGACGCGACGGCATTATCAACCTCATCATCTATCAGTGCCTCCAGGAGATGATGGACAACAGAACCAACATCCACCAAAGAGCACAGTGGCTTATTCAGCTTGCACCTTATAAGAATATCATTGACGCTTCTGAGTTCATCTATGTTAACTTCCACTGCCTCGCCTCGGGCGACCTGGTTGGATATGCTCCTAAGAGCTACCTGCCAGGCCTGATGGTTTGCGGAGATGCAGGCGGCTTTGCTCAGCCTATGGATAACTTTGGTGCTAACTGTGCTCAAGCACAGGGTGTCATTGCTGGTGAGCTTTGCGCAGAGATGAAAAAGGCTAATGACTACTCTGAAGAGATGTTTGCTCAATACGAAGAGCGCTGGAAAGAGACCTGGATTGGTCGCGATAATGTGCCTGAGCTTAACAACATCATGCGCAGCGGCGCCCTTGATGTCATCATGGAAGCCATGGATAAAAACTTCAAGAGCTTCTTCAAACTGAAGTTTGAGAACAAGGCTTATATCGACATCGTACAGGCGAATATACCGTTCATGATTCCCGTTATGGGCGAGGTTCCCATCCTTATGAGCGCCATGAAGGGCATCTCAAGAATGGGAATCAAGCAGGTTAGCGATATGATGGCCCTCTTGGCCGATGATTAGGCAACCGCTCATCAGACTACATTTCGAAAGGAGTTCCTTATGGGAAAAAAGGATTGGTATAGAGTTGACCCCGGTATCGTTGAAGGCAGGATGTCCCCTGCAGAAGTGCGCGATATTATTGACGGAAAATTTGAGATGATCCCCAAGACTAAAGAGCACATCAAGGTGGATCAAGACAGGTGCATCGGTGATGCCTGTGCAATTTGCGCTTCGTGCTGCCCCTCTGGCTCGTTTGAGATGGTAGACGGCAAGGCATACTGGAAATACGGCATGACCCACTGCCTCGAGTGTGGCATTTGCCAATACGTATGCTCTGTTGCAGCCATCGACTGGTCATATCCAGAAGCCGGCACTGGCGTTATCCTTAAGTGGAGCTAATACATCTGCTTATCTTAACGATTGAGTTGCGATTATTTGCAACGAAACAACGAATGAGGGCAGCCCCTGCGGCTGCCCTCATTTTGTACGGTGCGAGCTTGCGTTTAAACACGCAGCACCACAATGAGACGCTGTTAGCCTATACTTACCCTGGTAGCTTTAGAGGGTTTTAGAGAGTTGACGCGCTCGTTACTAGCAAAAGAGGGAGCATAACCACATGGTTCTCAGCAAGGCAATAGAGGATATCCGAGATCACCAAGGCTTCATCTGCGACATGGACGGTGTTTTGTACCATGGAGAGCAATTACTTGATGGCGTCAGGGAGTTTGTACTGTGGCTAGAAAACAGTGGCAAGCGCTACCTGTTCTTAACCAATGCCAGCAGTTATACGCCATTAGGGTTAAAACAAAGACTTGCGCGTATGGGGCTCGTAATAAATGAGTCCAAGTTTTATACCAGCGCCCTGGCAACTGCGCAGTTCCTCAACAGCCAGGCACCCGGTTGCTCAGCTTATGTCATCGGAGACTCTGGTTTGCATCATGCCTTAAACGAGGTTGGAATCAGCATGAACGAGGTTAATCCCGATTATGTTGTAGTAGGAGAAACCCGCGATTATAACTATGACAAAATCACCCGCGCCATAGCCTTTGTGCGAAACGGCGCAAAGCTTATAGGTGCCCATCCTGACATGACCAGCCCCAGCGAAGATGGCTTGATACCGGCAGCTCGAGCCCTTGTAGCTCCCATCGAGTTGGCAACAGAGCGAAAAGCCTACTTCGTAGGCAAGCCAAACGCCCTTATGATGCGCACCGGACTCAGAATGCTCGGAGTTCACTCGTCAGAGGCAGTCATTATTGGCGACCGCATGGATACCGACATAATTGCAGGAATAGAAACCGGCCTCACTACGGTATTGGTTCTCTCTGGGGTAACTTCGCGTAACCGCATCAAAACCTTTCCCTACCGTCCCATGTACGTCCTGGATAATGTTGGGAAGATCGTTGGAAAGTAGATGGTTCATGGTATGCAGCCTGGCACCCTACATATCTTTCACGTAATCAACGTAGGCAAATGCAAAAGAGTTGGAGCGGCAGACGGGACTCGAACCCGCAACAATCAGCTTGGAAGGCTGATGCTCTACCAATTGAACTACTGCCGCTTATTACTGCAAACGATACTGTAAAGGAACTCATCAAAAATTTCAATGGCTTAACTGAGGTGAGTCATGCACTTGAGCGATTTTGTTATACTATCCTCTTGGAGAAAACGGTTTTTACTTACCTATACAAGGAGTTTCCATGCAGCAGTATGACCCTCATTTTATTGAGGAAAAGTGGCAAAAGATCTGGGATAAAAACGACATTGACCTCATGCAGCCCGATAATGAAAAGCCACCTTATTACGTTTTAGAGATGTTTCCATATCCCAGCGGCGATGTGCACATGGGGCATGTAAGAAACTACTCAATTGGAGACGTAATCAGTCGCTACAAGCGCATGCAGGGGTTTAATGTTTTACACCCAATAGGCTGGGACTCCTTTGGATTGCCTGCCGAGAATGCTGCTATCAAGCAAAACTCCAGTCCCCAAAAATGGACTTACGAGAACATCGATAAGCAACGTGCCTCGCTTAGGCGCCTGGGATTTTCATATGATTGGTCTCGAGTGGTTATTACCTCAGATGCCGATTACTACCAATGGGGACAATGGATCTTCCTTAAGTTTTGGGAGATGGGTTTGGTTGAGCGTCGGTCTTCGCCAGTCAATTGGTGTCCAGACTGCAATACGGTTTTGGCTAACGAACAAGTCTTAGGAAACGACGGACACTGCTGGCGCTGCAAAACCATCGTTGAGAAGCGTGAGCTTGAGCAGTGGTACTTCAACATCACCTCATACGCCGATGAGCTCCTGGAAGATCTGGATGAGCTCAAGGGCTGGCCTGAGCGCGTCAAGCAAATGCAGGCAAACTGGATAGGAAAAAGCACGGGTGCCAATGTGGTCTTTACCCTTTGTGATGAAAATGGCAATGCAACGGATGAGACAATTACCGTGTTTACCACACGACCCGACACCCTCTTTGGCTGCAGCTTCTTCTTGCTTGCCCCCGAACACCCCTTGGCTTTGCGTTTAAGCAAGGGCACGGAGTATGAAGCAGCTGTCAACACGGTGCGTCTATCGGTAGAAAAGGCAAGCTCTGTTGAACGCGAAATGACCGAGCGCGATAAGAACGGAGCCTTTACAGGGCGATATGTCATTAACCCGGTCAGCAACCAAGCAGTGCCTATATGGGTGAGCGATTACGTGCTTATGGAATACGGAACAGGGGCGGTCATGGCCGTGCCGTCTGGAGATCAACGCGATTTTGAATTTGCAAAGAAGTATGGGCTGCCTATCCCGCCCGTTGTGGTATCAAAGGATGATCCACTACTCGCAGAGCTTGCCAATCAAACCGACACCAGGCTGCTGGATGTACCTTGGGATGAGGCGTATACGGGCAGTGGGTTTATGGTGCAAAGCGGCGAGTTTACCGGGCTGGCTGGCGGCAAGGACTCTGAAGGATCAAGTGCGGTCATTAATTGGTTGAGCGAGCGAGGCCTCGGAAGCGCGTCGGTTAACTTTCGCTTACGCGACTGGCTCATCAGTCGTCAGCGTTACTGGGGCAATCCAATTCCAGCCGTTCATTGTAAACACTGTGGTATAGTGCCCCTCCCTTACGAGGATCTGCCGGTCATCTTACCTTTGGATCTAGACGTAACCGCTGGTGAGAGCTTAGCTGATCACAAGGAGTTCTGTGAGGTGAACTGCCCTTTATGCAGACAACCTGCCAGGCGCGAGACTGATACCATGGACACCTTTACCTGCTCAAGCTGGTATTACCTGCGTTATGTGGACGCTCATAATAAATCGCTGCCCTTTGATGGAGACACTGCGGATAAGTGGCTGCCAGTTGATCAGTACATAGGAGGCATAGAGCACGCCATCTTGCATTTGCTTTACTCGCGCTTCTTTACCAAGGCACTGCGTGATGCGGGGCTTCTCGGTAGTACGGGTGCGCGCAGCCTCTTGCAACTCGGTGAGCCCTTTAAGAACTTGCTCACCCAAGGTATGGTCAAGCTTGATGGCGAAACAATGAGCAAGTCCAAAGGCAACGTAGTACCCCCCGAAGACATGATTGCACGCTACGGTGCCGACACGCTCAGGGTCTATATCCTCTTTATGGCGCCGCCAGACAAGGATTTGGAATGGAGCCAGGAGGGGCTCGAAGGCATCTGGCGTTTTTTAAACCGCGCATGGCGTAGTGTCTATGACTTGTTGGGAGAGTGTGTTGTAGACTCCGAAAACAATGTGCTCTCCATCTACGATCAAGATCTCACCTCAGCAGATGCCGACTTGCGAGGACAAGACCTGAACCGAGACATCCATCGTGTCATTGGCAAGGCAAAAGACGACATAGAGCGCTTTAACCTCAACACAGCCATAGCGGCTATTATGGAGCTGTTGAACTCGGTGAGCGCCTACATCAAGCTGCCACGAGAACTGCGCAACGAAGAGCTTTGTAGACGCGCAGCTGAAGCGCTTACCTTGCTACTGGCCCCTATGGCACCCCATATTGCCGAGGAGCTATGGTGTGTGGTGTTGCAAAACGAAAGGAAGGGCAGCGTGCATGCACAAGCCTGGCCTGCTCATGACCCAAGTCAGGCGCAGGCCACAATGGTTGAGCTGGCTGTGCAGGTAAACGGCAAGGTGAGGGCGAGAATTACGGTTGCACAAGATGCCAACGAAGCAGAAGTTAGGACAGAGGCTCAAGCGGCCGTTGCTACCCTTCTTGATAATGCTGAGCCACGTAAAATTATTGTGGTAGGTGGCAAGCTGGTCAATATCGTAGTTTGAGCTGACCAGCTGAGCTGAACGCTGCGATGCTTTGGTAACTCCTTTGGCCATCTCAAAACATCAAGGAAGTGTTGTTTTAGTGTTACGGATTTGTAGCGTAATGAGCCTCAGGCTGCTTGCGTGCCGCTTTTTGATAAAATATGGGTCTGCGTGGGCGTTTGGCGCAGCGGGAGCGCGCTTCCTTCACACGGAAGAGGTCGCTGGTTCAAATCCAGTAACGCCCACCAGAGTTTTCGCAGGTAAATCGCATAAAGAGTCATCTACCTTCCCACCTTCAACCACAAACGAGAATAAAATTTCTACAAAACTTCTACAAATAGTATGCAGAAGCGCATTAAAAGTTGACAATCTTGCCCATTTTAAGGGGCTTCATTTCCAATACTTTGCCCATGATTGCTGCTGCTTTCACATCATCTTCCCTCTGTGCATGGGCGTACAGGTCGAGGGTGATTCCTGTGGAGGCGTGGCCTAGACGGGCAGATACCGCCTTAATGTTCAACCCACTGCTCACCAAGAGAGTGGCATGGGTATGCCTTAGTTCGTGGACTTTCAACCCCTCAAAGCCATGCTCAGTGGTAAAGTCTCTCCACCAACGTCCGTAGTTGTCGGGGTCTGAATACTCGGCATTGCTGTCAGTCACCACGGGCGTACTGCCGCCTACCTCTGTGCCGTGCTGTTGGTAGTACTCAGTCTGCGTACTTTTCCAACGCCTGAGTTGTTCGATGGTGCCAGCATCAATGGACACGGTGCGGAGCCCAGCTTTTGATTTGGGTGCCTTGGTTGTGCGGTCTTTCTGTAGCGTGTGCCTGATTTCAATGTGGCCATGAACAAGGTCTATGTTCCCCCACGTCAGTGCCAGCATCTCGCCACGTCTCATACCGGTTGCCAGCACAATTCTTGCACCGGAGATTCTTGCTAGTTGGAGGATACTATCAACCTCGCGGCTGCGGCTCAAGGCTCTTTCATTGGCGTTAAAAGCCTGTAGCAGCCTGCCAACCTCCTCTTTGCTCAGTGCCTTGCGCTTAGTCTCAAGGGGAAGCTGCGGACGCTCTACGCGCTCACAGGGGTTGTACATGAGAATGTCATCATTCACCGCCAGCTTGAGGATACTGTGGAGTACAAGACTGGCAGTCTTTATCATATGAACTCCCAGTTTGTCCTCTACCTTCATATCTGCGTAGGCCGTCCTGATATTATGAGGGGCTATCTCTTTGAGTGGCGTGTCCTCAAAGTAACGGTTCAAGTGTCGTATTGCGTAATCCTCCTTTGCCATAGTAGAAGCTGCATACCTTTCAGATGATATACGTGTCTCGTGCCATTGAGCAGCGTACTCCCCAAAGGTCACCTTGTCTGCATCTAAGCGCAACCCTCCTTCCAGTTCTCGCCGAAATTCCTCGCGGGCTCTCACCGCGTCAGCCTTGGTGCCCTTAACAGTTCTGGTTGCCTGTCGGTACTTCTTTGCTTTCTTATCGTAGCCGAGGGAGAAGCGTATTTCCCATGAGTACTTGGAAATCTTCCGTATTGTTCCTGCTCCTTTTATCTTCATAGCGCTGTCCTCCTTTCATGTCTTTTGTGTTGATGGTAATGACTTGCCTACTACATAGTTGCTCTGCGTCTACAGTATCTCCTTTCACTTGTTTACCTGAGAATACAAGGTTAATCTTCAATAGCTCGGCCAGACCCAGTGCTCTCGATTGCTTCTTGCATATCAGCGATACCGGGGAATTGGTAGGGGCGGGCATTGTTGTTGCCCTGCCATCGAAGTTCTCGGGCTCTTAACTCACGAGCAGGCTTGAACTGCATCTCTGGCTCAGAGGTTTTCGCAAGCCGCTTCAGCTCATTGCTGTACTTTTCTATGTGAGATTGGACACAGGCTATGCGAGGTTGGCCACCTGCTGATCCTGTGCGGATACGGTTTACCACTTTGCCGCATACAGGACACAGGCCGGGAGATTGCGTCTTGGTGACGGATGCCAGCGAGTGCCACGCACCCTCAAAGCCCTGCGGTTTTCTGAACTTGGGCTTGCCCTCAAACGTACCGATATAACTTGGCCTTGAAAAATAGTTTGCAATCAAGTGCCCCAAAAGTAGCACGAGTTTGCGAGAGTCACTGTCGATGAACTCTTCTCTACTTTGGGCGAAGAGCGTGAATACCTGATTGCTGCTGTCAAGGTGTTCTCGCGTGCCCTCTATTAGGTGGCACTCTTCCTCATATTCACTCGGAATATCCAAGGGTGAAACATCAGCACCTCTGGCATTGTTCATGTCTAGAGGCAATAGTACCTTGATTTCAATATGGAAAAACTCACCACTCCAAGACTTGCTCAAGAAAAGCTCTGCGAAGTAGTTAATATCAGAACGGCTGGCCAGCCCGTTTCCGTAGGCGATAAGGCTGGCTACTCTATACAGGCATTCGCATTGAATGGCGGCTTCGTCCAAATGCAACTTCTGTAACCCCGTAAGCTCGGGCACATCTACTATAGCCTTAATGTATTCCTCAGGGGTGAGCGCATTGGCTGGTTGGGCAAAATCAGATTTCTGCTCTGTTGTCATGGTCTCTCCTTTACAAAGTACCACGCATTAAAATTTCTGAACGCTAGATGAATCTCGCAAAAGCTAAAGAACCGATATGGTAAATTGTAACTATAATTGTAGTGATGGCTGAGCAGGTCGTCAAGGAAAAGATAGGAGGAAGAAGAATGCTGAGGCTGCGAATTGAGAGACAGAGGTTAGGGGTCTCTCAGGCGAGGTTGGCTGCTGCCACTCAAACAATGCACCCCTCAAGTATCGCTCAGATTGAGGCGGGCAGGAAGCCGGGGTTCAAGCAGAGACATCTGTTGGAACAGGCAATGAGAGAAAAGGGATGGCAAGGAAAGGGCGACTTGTTTGAGGAGGTGTTAGATGAAAGCCCTTGAAGGTTATCCTCCGTTCCTGACAGTCAAACAAGCAGCGGGGGTCATGCAGGAATCGGAGAACACGATAAGGCGCTGGTGCAATGAGGACATTCTGCCTGCTGTGAAGTTTGCAGACGGTGGACACTGGCGCATAGTAAAGATAAAACTTGAGGCCATGATTGAAAAAGGAGAGTATCAAGATGTTTGATGTTACTGAGATAAATGAAGAGACCGCCTCGGACAAGGCAGCCTCCTCAGAACTGTTCGACTGCGCGAACACTGAACAGTTTAACAAAACCACTGGCAATGCACCAGACCTGAAAGCTGCCGCGCTGGAATATGCGAGGCAAGGATACCCTGTATTTCCCTGTGTCACCAAAGGCAAAAAGCCGTTAACAGCAAATGGATATAAGAACGCAACCACTGACCCTGAAACAATAGAGAGATGGTGGTCGTGGAATCCAACGGCCAACATTGGACTTGTAACCAACAACATGTTAGTTGTTGATATTGATGGAGAATTGGGCGCAGAATCCTTGGCAGCCTGGGAAGCTATACAGGGCACCCTTCCTGAGACCGCCACAGCCCGTACGGGCGGCGGTGGAAGCCATCGCTTCTACAGGGTAAAGGAGCCAGTTAAGTGCCGTACAGCCGCCCTAGAAGGCGTGGACATCAGAGCGGACGGTGGGTATACCATTGTAGCTCCATCAATCCATCAAAGTGGTGCGGCCTATGCATGGAAGATACCGCTTGAGCAAATCGCCTATGCGTCCGAGGCTGTCATCAAGCTAGCCACTCATAGGAGTACGAAGAAGCCTGTTGATTCCTTGCCCGAGGGAAACCGGAACTCTGGCCTTACAAGCTTGGGCGGTAGACTGCGGGTTCGCGGAGCCAGCGATGTGCTCATACATGAGGCTCTTCACGAGGCCAACAGAGTGCACTGCACGCCACCTCTGGGGCAAGAGGAAACGCAAGGTATTGCTGATAGCATAACTGGTTATCCTAAGGGTGAGCTTGCAGTCGACCACACAGGTGCTGGTTTATCTGAGCGGTATGCTGCTCGGTATTGTGGCCTTGCCTGTTACTGCCCTGCTATTGGCTGGCTCGTCTATAACGGTATTGTGTGGCAACGCTCAGACCTTGAAGCCTTGCAACTTATGGATAGCCTCACTCGAGATATGCTGGTAGATGCTAACACCCAGCTTGCACTTGCACACGATGGACTGGCGCAAGCCGAAATAGATGGTAACAAAGAAGCAAAAAAGGAAGCAGGGGATAAGCTAAAGAGGGCAAGGGAATATCGCTCCTATGCCCTCAAGTGCAGAAGCACATCAACCATGAGTGGTGCACTAAACCATGCGAGATGCCATCTTGCAATAGATCTTGGCCAACTTGATAACGACCCCTATTTACTTAACACACCGACAGGAACAGTGGATTTGAGGACGGGGATTACCAAGCCTCACAATCCAAAGGACTTCTGTACCAAAGTAACGGCGGTAGAGCCAGCAGACAGTGAGGAAGATATGCTCCTGCAAGACTTTCTGTCGTTGATATTTTCCGGAGACAGAGAGCTGATGCACTATGTCAAAGTTGCTTTGGGCTCAGGACTTATAGGTAAGGTCTTTGAAGAAGCCATGCTCTTGGCATACGGTGACGGTTGCAATGGCAAGAGCACCCTGTTCAATACTGTGGCGAATGTAATAGGTTCTTACAGTGGCAAGTTCCCCGCAGAGGCTCTGACTACCAAGGGTAAAAGTGCCAGACACGACCTAGCAGAATTATTGGCGGTCAGGCTTGCCTTTGCCGCCGAGACTGAGGAAGGAATGCGACTATCCAATTCGGTTCTCAAGCAGATTGCTTCCACGGATAACATATCGGCAGAACGTAAGTTCCATGACCCATTCGATTTTGACCCTTCACACTTGATGGTCCTGTCTACCAATCATCTGCCCAAGGTATCAAGCATCGACTATGGAACATGGCGCAGAATCAAGGCAGTACCCTTTGGCGCAAAGATACAAACTCCCGATACCTCATTTGCCGGAAAGCTACTAAAGGAATCAGGCGGGGCAATGCTGAGATGGCTTGCTGAGGGTGCCAAGGAGTTCATTGAGAATGGGTACAAGTTTCCATCCTGTGCGGCTGTAGACCGTGCCATAGAGATTTACAAAGCTTCCAATGATTGGCTGGGTGCCTTTCTGGAGGAATGCTGTGTGCTTGGTGAGGGGCAAGCTGGCGGCAGAGAACTGTACTCTGCTTACCACTTCTGGGCTTCTCAGGCCAATGACTACATAAGGAGCAAGGCAGACTTCAAGGCAGCTTTGGAGAACGCAGGCTTGGAGTGGAGGAAAACCAACAAAGGCGTGCGCTGGTATGGGATTTCCTTAGTAACTCCAACTGTGTAGTAGTGACAATAGGTGACGGTGGATTTCTTATATATACATAAACTACCTTTCTTGGTTTGTATAGCAGTATGAATATCTATCGTCACCCTTCGTCACTTTGGCACACCACAGCGTATCCGGGCGAGCCCGCGCCTCTAGTGGCATGGAGGATTTGAGGGCTGTTTGAATCTTAGAACACAACTGCGAGTTGGCGAACAGTGGGCAAGCCATCCTCGCTGGGGCTCGGAGTTCCCCACTGCACATCATCTTCCAGCCCCAAAAGAGATACACACTAAAGAGAGAGCTTGGCACACTCTTGCCACAGTAGGAGGGGGTAGGTATATATTGAGTAATGTAGCTATTTGGAGATTAGGAACTTCCCCATACAAACTTTTTCTTCATTTCCAGAAGTGTTCCCAAGAAGAGCCAGCACATATGGGCAGCTTAGTACCTGTCTTGAAATACCTTGTCATATTGCTATCATGGAGGACAGGGCGGAGTCGCAATTCTTACTGGCCTGACAAAGCATACCAGTCAAATCATCTGCTGCTCTACACGGTTTATGACTCCCTGTCTGCCCATAGCTCCCTGTATGGTTCTCATGAGCTATACTTTGATATGCCAAATACCTATGTGGTTCATTATGAATCTCGTAAACATGCTTGTAGAAGGACATCTGTCCATCCTGTAGCATGTTTATATGCCACATGGGTGTTTGGCGACATAGGGCGGATGTCCTTCTTCATGCTGCTAACGGCGTTCAGAATCATCCTCCTTGCATACCTGATGAACGGGAAGGATGATTACATGGGCAGCTTCTGCGGTAGATGCCGGGCGCCAGTTGAAGATGGGGAGCTACATTGTCCCGAATGTGGAGCAGAGATTAACTGGGACAACAGTCACCCTGTGCCGCCGCCTCCACAACGACAGTATCAGCAGCAGCAATACGCTCCCTTTCCTAGCGAGCCTGTAGGATTTGAGCAAGCTCCGCTACTCAATACTTGGAAAACCTCAGTAGGCTTCTCAGTACTTGGCGTATTGGTGGGATTCCCTTTCATGGTGGTATTGATGATACTGATTGCGATACTGCCCGCCTTTGGTATCTATTTCCTTACAGGTATAGACCCTCAAGCTATTATCCCACTACTTGCTCCGAGTATCTTCTATGTGTTGGAGATAGTATACGCAGCAGTATTCTACCCTTCGTATTTCACTGAGAAGCCCAAGCTCAAGTCAAGCCGCATAATCTCGTTGCTAAATCTTGTGTTTGGGTTTGTCATTTTTGGTGTGCTGTGGAACAGCAACCTCACCAAGAAAAACAAGGGAATCTCATACATTGTCCTTATAGTTGGAACTGCGCTCATGCTAGCCCAAATGCTTTTTGGCATATTGCTTTCGATGGTTTAGGAGCTGTGATGGAGAAGACAGAAAAGCTTGAACAGCAATCATTGCCTGTGCAAGACCGTTGTAAGAACTGCCGGACGCCAGTCTATCCTGAGCAGAAGAACTGCCCTGAATGTTTAGCAAAGCTCCCTTGGAGAAAGGCGGCAAGAGGGCACCCGCCACAACTTGACTATAGTGACCGTAACAAGTATGGACAGGACACATCATGGATTCTTCCGGTAGCAATAGTTCTTGTCATAGCTCTCTCTATCTCATTGGGTAACTGGATGGGGTGCACACATCAAGAGACACCGGAGGCTGGTAGCAATAGCTCGTCTTCATCCTATGGGGGAGTTGGAGTTCTTCCACAAAACCCACCTCAAAAGCCAGAACTGCCAGAACCCGGTCAGCAGCCAATTATTGTCTGCACGAACTGTCAGAAAGTATTCCCTGTTGATGACTTTAAGACAATGACACAACTAGAGGACGATGGCGAGACACACGCATATTATATATGCCCCAGCTGTGATTATCTTCTGAGTGTTCCAGAGGACTATTATTTGAGCCACCTTGAGGAATTCGATTGATGTATAAGAAGCGACCCTGCGCTGCTGGGTTTTTAGGAAAACTTCTACAAAAGCTCTACAAATACCTTGGAATACCGTTGTTTAAGATGATGTACGTTGATGTAAGAATTATCCACTGACCAGTGAAGATAGGTTATAATGGTTGAAGATGGGCGGCCTGACGCAACCATTCGCCTCGATTCACACGGAAGAGGTCACTGGTTCAATCCCAGTAACGCCCACCAAGACAAGGATATACGAATGAGGAACTACGAAATAAGTATCGAAAAACCTGTTAGACCTGATGCTGTGTGTTTAGGCTACCGAGTTTGGTCTTGATATTAGGTACAAGTAGCGGAGTAATATCATATGAGCAACGAAAAGCAAATTAACTTTAATAGCGCTGAAGAGCGTTCGCAGGTGGCTGGTCAAGCTGTGGGCGACCCTGAAATACTGGCCGCACTAATCGAGGGACTTTCCTCAGAACAAAGGCGCGTAAGGCAGTTTTCTGCCGCTGCCATCAAAGAGGTGGCAGGCAAGGATCCTGCTGTATTGCTCAAGTACGTGGCTTCCATTGCAGATGGTCTTCACAGGCCCGAGGCTCAAACCCGTTGGGAGTGCCTTGAAGCACTCTCGTGCATTGCGCCTCTGGATGCTACTGGCATGGAAGAGGTTATAGAAGGTGCCGAAACTTCGTTATTTGATGAAGAGAGCGGCATGGCGCACCTGGCTGCGATACGTTTTCTTTGTGCTTACGGCGCGCTGGATCCAAAGCGTGGCGCTACGGTTTGGCCTTTGATTGAAGAAGGTGTGCAAGTGTATCACGGCGACCCAGAGTTTGTTGACATGCTGGTGTCAGTTGAATGCTTTGCTTCGGGAAAGATCGACAAGGCCACAAAGAAGAGCCTCAAGGCACGTATGGAGTTTGATGCAAACAACTATATGGGCACCGTTGGACGCCTTGCTGGGCAAATTGTTGCACTTTGTGACAAGAGGTAATAAAGAGCTGCAAGTACAGCAGAGGCACACCTTTGCCTTGCTTGCTACTAATTGGGTTTCGGCACAAACGACAGGAGAAATATGAGCAAGCACACAGTCACCTTGATTCCGGGCGATGGAATTGGGCCCGAAATTACTACGGCCATGCGCAGAGTAGTAGAAGCTACCGGAGTTGACATTAATTGGGAGATAGCTGAAGCAGGCGCACATCTCATGGAAAGTGTAGGCACGCCACTTCCTGAGTCAACTCTCAACTCCATAAGGAAGAACAAAGTGGCCATTAAAGGGCCGGTTACCACCCCGGTGGGTTCGGGCTTTCGCTCGGTTAACGTGCAGTTGCGCAAGGAATTAGACCTCTTTGTCAACCTTCGCCCCGCCTTTTCGTTGCCGGGCACTGGAGCTCGCTACCAGGACATCGACCTCATCATCGTGCGCGAAAACACCGAAGACCTCTATGCTGGTGTTGAATTTGAAGAAGGCAGCCCTGAAGCACACGACCTTATCAAGTTTTGTGCCGACAAGGGGGCAGGAGCCATACGCAGTGACTCTGGTATCTCGCTCAAGCCAATTTCCATTACAGGATCCGAACGTGTAGTGGCCTGGGCGTGTGAATATGCGCTCGCCAATGGGCGCAGTAAGGTCACTGCGGTTCACAAGGCTAACATTCTCAAGTACTCAGATGGACTTTTCCTTAAAGTGGCTTACGAAGTGGGAGCGCGTTACGAAGGTAGACTTGAGTTCGAAGATCGTATTGTTGATGCCTGCTGCATGGGTTTGGTCATGCGCCCGGAGGAGTTTGACGTACTGGTTCTCCCCAATTTATATGGTGATATCGTAAGTGATATCTGTGCTGGTATGGTAGGAGGTTTGGGTATTGCTCCGGGAGCCAACATTGGAACAGAGTATGCAGTCTTTGAGCCAGTGCATGGTTCTGCGCCTAAATATGAAGGCAAGAACATGGCTAACCCCACCGCTGAGCTACTCACTGCAGTGCTCATGCTCCGTCATTTGCAGGAAACTGAAGCTGCCGAGCGCATCCTCGGAGCTATCAGAGAAGTATTGGCAGAAGGAACTGCTGTTACCTATGACATAAAGCGCGTTAACACCGGCTCAACTGACGGATGTGTTGGCACCAGCCAATACGCAGATGCAGTCATAGAAAGACTGTAGGGCCGGGTGTCGACATCTGTCGTCCTGCAATGTTTTGCGCAGCAAATTGTTGCAGGATCTACTACAGGTCTGCCAATAATGCAGGTAGGTTCTGCATCAAGAATGCATAGGATATGATAGTCTGAACAGTGGCAAGAACAGTGACAAGCTTTCATACTGCCTGACTCTCTTCTCATACTGCTGTGTAGATATGTGATAGTATGCTGATATGCATACAACTGAAGCACATACACAGACAAGGGAGAGCCTCGTTAATGCGGCCTTAGAGCTTGTTTGGCCTACGCGATGCGCGGGCTGCGAGCGGGCTGGGGAGTTGCTCTGCGCATCCTGTGCCTCCAAACTCAAGTATATAGACAGGTCTTTTGCCTGCTCGCGCTGTGGAGCGCCTTTTGGATCTCTGGTGTGCACCGAGTGTTACAGCAGGGACGGCAGGCTCAAGCATTCCTTTGTGCACTCACTCTGTGCTGTATCGCTTGACGAGCTGTCGGGGCGCATCATCGTGCTATACAAGGACAACAACGAACGACGACTCGCCAGCGTGTTGGCTAAGATGATTGTAGACGCCCTGCCCGATGAATGGGCTCAATGGGCTGATATCCTCACCTGGATACCTGTCGATAACAAGTCATACCGACGCCGGGGATTTGACCATGCAGAAGCCATTGCTCGCTTAGTTGCGGAGCAATGCGCACTGCCTTTGCATGCCCTGCTTAAAAAGAAGCCCTGTAAAGATCAACGTCGCCTCAACAGAGAAGACCGCATCAATAATATCAGGGAGAGCTTTTCTGTTGCCCAACTGGCTGATGGCGAGTCTTCTAACGTGCTTTTACTGGACGATGTATTTACGACGGGCTCCACGCTTGAGGCGGCAACATTAAAGCTCATGGAGAGTGGTGTCGAGGAGGTGCGTGTCGTGTGTATCGCGAGAGCCTGGTAATATCTGCTAAAATTAAGACCCCTCGGGTCTGTGGTTGCGGAGCACGCTCACTCCCTCTGTGTGCTCCTAGTCCATGGTAGTCGCGGCCAAAAGGACCCACGTAAGCAACACCACGGTGTTGTGAGCATGGCGCGACTTAGGTGTAAGACGTACCGTCTTAGACAAGAGGATAAGCCTCTGAGGCGAGAGAGCCAGTAGTAAGATAGTATCAAGCAAACGTTCCAGTATGCGAGTGTGGGGACAAAGACCAGGTCAGCCGAGGGGCTTTACTAAAAAGGAACTATGTAAGAAGGAGAAAGAATGAGAAGGATTAAATGGGGCAAGTGCATCACCAAGATGTTTTTGGCGCTGGTGATGACTTCTTCCCTTGTAGTCATAAGTGGGTGTGAAGGAGTAACTGGCAGCAAAGACATTCCTCTTACTCCGGTGATATCCAACCCTGCTGTAAGCACTGACGGTGTGTTGAGGGTGGGAGTTGACACAACACTTCCCCCGTATGCCGGTTTATTTGACGGCACAATCGTTGGAGTAGATGTTGACGTTGCTGCCGCCCTGGCTGAGCACCTTGGCCTGAGACTCGAGCTGGTGGATACTTCTGGCCAAAGCCTTGATGCTCTCCTCATTGAAGGCGCCGTTGACATGGTTATGGATATTGAGCAAACCGGTGGATCGGTGATTAGAGGCAGGCAGATAGGCCCTTATATCGAAAGCGGCCCGGCGCTCTTCACCATAGTACGATCCAGCTCTGCTCCCGAGGTAGATCTTGCCAGTCTGGTTGGAACCAGCATTGCAGCCCAAAGAGACTCATTGTCTGCTTGGAGCCTTGAAGAAATGATTGCTGTGGGCACCGCAGACCCTCGTGAAACCCTTGATGAAGCCTTTGGCGCGCTCGTACGTGGTGAGGTAACGTATGCAGCCGCAGATGCGGTGGTAGGCTCTTACCTTGCCTTGGAGTACGACAGCATCTCTTGTGTGGCAATGCTTGGCACTCCCATAGGTGTCTACATTGGTGTTGCGCCCGAAAACATCCAACTTGCAGATGCCCTCACTCAGGCTTTGCGAGATATACGAGACAACGGAGTGCTCGGCACGGTAATATCCAAGTGGCTTGGCCCGGTATCAGCTTCTGTTGTCATGGGAAGCTCTGCAATTACCTCGCAGGACACAAATGGTTCTACTGCCGTAGTTGATCCAGACGCGCCGGTAGACATGGGCGAAGACCTACCTGACCCTTCTAATGCTGGTTAGTCTACAAGCCTGTCTTGCCAAGACAACGCTTGGTTATCACTTACTTGAGCTTTCGAGTGCAAGAAGTTGCTGCGGTGACCTCAAAAGCTCAAATATTTACTCAATTACCCAAAAACGGCTCTTTTATGCAACACACAAGAGTTGTGTTACCCTATAGTATCAGGGTGATATTTCTGTTAGGAGGAAACATGTCCAAGAAAAGAAGTTTAGTTGGTTTGGCCATCTGTCTCATGATGGCAATAAGCCTGTCCCTGGTAGGCTGCGGTGGGTCTTCTGGTGGCCTGACCATAACCCCTGGCGTTCTCACAGTTGGATCCGACTGCGACTACCCACCCTTCATCGAAATGCAAGGAGGGCAACCAAGCGGATTTGAGTACGATCTGTTGGCTGCCATAGCAGACGAGATGGGTCTTGAATTAGTGTACCTGGAGCCCCAAAACTTTGATACTCTTCTGGCTTCGGTTGCAGCAGGAACCAGAATGGATGTTGGGGTGTCCTCATTTACCATTACTGATGAGCGCAAGCAATTGGTCAACTTTACTATTCCCTACTTTGACTCCAATCAAGCCGTGGTTACCATGATTGACTCGAGCTACACCAATGCCATGGATCTGGATGGCGAGACAGTTGGCGCGCAGTCTGGCACCACTGGAGCAGACTGGGTAAGAGAAAACCTTGGCCCAGATACTGAGCTTAAAGAGTTTAATGGCGCATCTGAGCTCATGGCCTCACTCGTGGCCGGCGGCGTAGAGGGTGCTTTTTACGATGAGCCTACTGCTGCCTTCTTTGTAGCAAACACGTATACGAACTCGCACATAGTGCAGTCCATTCCTACGGGCGAACAATATGGCATAGCGGTGGCGCAAAATAACACTGAGCTTCTCAACACTATGAATGAAGCGATGATAGCTATTAAGAAAAATGGAGTTTTTGATGAGATTTTCAGCAGGCATTTTCCTGGAGTCTCACCACCAAGCCTGGCCGCCTAGTCTGCGAGCAATAACCGCCTGAGCTTGAAGCTCTGGCGGATGATGCACAGCACACGAGAGATATTTGATTAAAGTGAACAAACACAGCACCGCTTCATCCACCATACGTTCTATACTGGTGACGATTGCGGTGCTGTCGCTCATTGTGTGCCTCACGGCTGGCTCAACGCAGGCTGTTGGCCTGACGATTAACAAGACTACTGCCCAGTCTAACCAAATCGTAGGAAACAACATAATTGGCGGCGTGCCTACCCGTATAACCTGGGAGGCTACTGTAGGGGCAAATGAGACGGTCAAGCAAATCACCTTGGTATTTCCAGAGGGCACTGCGCTTGGAGAAGGAGCCAACAGCAAAGCAACGGTATTAGACGACTTAACGCGTCTGGATGCCCCTCAAACGAGCACGATTTCCGCTGAGCAAACCACGGTCACTTTTGATGAGCCGGTTGCAAGCGGACTCTTGATACGCATCGAGATGTACTTCATAGCTCTGCCTGAGGCGAGCGGCGAATACCGTCTTACCGGTAGTTATGTGGATAGCGCTGGCAAGGAAAGGGAGCTTCAAGCTTCGCGTGCCATCTCGGTTATCAGCGCTACTACCGTAGACGTCATTACACTGTGGATGGACGACCAGCCCTGGGTAGAGCTTTGGAACTCGGTGCTCTTCCTCAAAGTGTTCTTAAATCCCCAGCTCATCGTTGCTTCCATACCTGCTCTGTTTCTTGGGTGGCTCAGATCACTGCTCCTGGTGCTGGTTGGGTTTCCTTTGGCAATTCCCATTGGATTGGCCATATCCTTTTTACGCATGTCCAAGTTGAGAATAATACGCTTCTTTGCAGCCATCTATGTAAATGTAATTCGTGGAACGCCCCTCTTCTTGCAGATATACATAGCCTTTTTTGGGCTGCCATTTTTAGGTATAAGTATTGATTCTTATATCCTGGGTATCTTGGTTTTGGCGGTCAACTCAAGTGCATACTTGGCCGAGATATTCCGAGCGGGAATCCAATCTATTCCCAAGGGGCAGTTTGAGGCGTCAGCATCGCTGGGCATGCATCCAGCTCAAACGATGTTTCATGTTATATTGCCACAGACGATTCGCAGGGTCATACCCACGGCAACCAGCGAATTCATACTGCTTTACAAAGACACCTCGCTGCTCGCTGCCGTAGGCGTCATGGAGCAAATGATGTTTGCCAAGTCGATGGTTGCCTCCACCGGCAATATGACGCCCTACATTGTCTCAGCCGGCTATTATCTTCTCATAACGCTGCCTCTCACCAAGATTATTGCCGAGTTTGAAAAGAAGCTCGCTGCTGCAGATGATAATAGCAGCGCTCCTGACGATAAGAAGAAGCCAAAGATGTCCCTACTGGAACGCATGAAGTCAATACAGAAAATCAAGGCGCTAAGGAACAAGAAGTGACCAGCATGTCTAGCTTACAGCATACCAATGAACAGCCCGTTGTGCGCATCATCGATTTGCACAAGTACTTTGGCAGCCTGGAAGTGCTCAAGGGTGTTGATTTGGAGGTTAGCAGGGGAGAAGTGGTAACCATCATGGGTCCTTCGGGCTCGGGTAAGTCCACCTTACTTCGCTGCATCAATTTACTGGAAAAACCAACCAGTGGCCAAGTGTGGTTTGATGATATCTGCATTACCGACCCAAAAACCAATATCAACAAATTACGTGAGCATGTGGGCATGGTGTTTCAATCGTTTAATCTCTTTCCTCACCTGAGCGCCAAAGGCAACATTATGCTGGCACTAAAAAAAGTTCTCAAGCGCTCTCAAGAAGAGGCGGAACAAATTGCCCTGGATCAGCTCGCCAAAGTAGGGCTCTCCGATCGAGCTGATTATCGACCTTCGCAATTATCTGGCGGTCAACAGCAACGCGTAGCCATAGCTCGTGCGCTTGCCATGGATCCACAGGTCATGCTTTTTGATGAAGCTACCTCCGCCCTCGACCCCGAGCTGGTACGCGGCGTGCTTGACGTCATGCGCGAGCTCGCAAAAGGCGGAATGACCATGATCGTCGTGACCCACGAAATGGGCTTCGCACGCGACGTAGCCGACAGAGCCGTCTTCATGGACGAAGGCGTCATAGTAGAGCAAGGCTGCCCCGAGGCTCTTTTTGACAACCCGCAGCATGAGAGGACTAGGGATTTCCTCGGCCACATCATCTAGCGGCTTCCTCTGAGCGGCATCTAGCCCTTCAAAGTAAAAATAGGCTTCGGTCATTTATTGATATAAACTCCCTCAGCCTATTTTTACGTTTCAGGGCTATCTGCTCGCTCAGAGAAACCCTCATACGGCTTCCGTCAAGCTAGCATCTGCTCATCAAGGCTAGATGCCGCTAGAGAAACCCTCACACGGCTTCTATCAAGCGGCATCACACAGCTCGCATTAGCTTTGCTGGGTGTCAAGGTATTGTCATAATCAATTGACAATAGGATAACTCTCGGCTCTTCTCTACCCATTCATCTCAATTTTAGGGTATCCTTACTAGTAATATCCACATCGAGAGAGGGCACATCATGGAGATCAAAATCACTGGAAGAAAAATGACTGTCAGCGATGCACTCAGGTCTTATGTTGAAGAGAAGATCGGCAATTCCTTAAAAGTGTTTAGCATTACTCCCATGAACGTAGAGGTAGTCTTGCGCAAGGAAAAGAACCCTGCTATTCCTAAGCCGGCTGTGGCCGAAGTCACCCTCGTAACCAAAGGACATATCATCAGAACCGAGGAAGCCGAAGAAGATATGTATGCTGCCATTGATGTGGCAGCGGCCAAAACTGAGAGGCAATTGCGTAAGTATAAAACCAGGGTCATTGACAGAAGGCAAAATGGCAAGAAGATAAGCGATACGCTCATGGTTGAGGATATCCTACCTTTGGCCGATGAGCATTTGGCACATCTGGAAGACGATGACCACATTGTACGCGTCAAGGAAATAGAGCTTAATGCCTTGAGCGAAGAAGAGGCACTCGTGCAAATTGATTTACTAGGTCACGACTTCTATGTGTATAACGATAGTAACACTGGTGCCGTAAACGTTATTTATCGCCGAAAAGACGGTAGTTATGGTCTGCTTAAGCAGCGCTTGGAGACTTTGAACGGATAAGGCTGGTATAAAACATATGAGAGATGCCAAAAAAAGACGAAACACAGCACAGGGCAGCTCAAAAAAGATGATAATCAGCG
>Ga0123356_10000795_pt1 | contig 35033 bp, 29 predicted proteins | sample TergutEmb28metaG_2_FD_92546 | JGI IMG/M metagenome (GOLD analysis project Ga0123356, IMG submission 92546) | Embiratermes neotenicus P3 segment gut microbial communities from Petit-Saut dam, French Guiana - Emb289 P3 | ecosystem: Host-associated > Arthropoda: Insects > Digestive system > Gut ...
AATCCGCATAATAAACTGATAAACCCTGCAATATAAAGCAAACATATTAGTGAGTACCCCTTAAATAAAAATCCGTTCTATCATTTATCGCATTATACTACATCAAATACAGAGTCAACAAGCCATACTGCGAAAATATACCCACAAAAATGTAAGTAATTACATACTACCGTTTTATAGCTATATTAAACGTTATGATTGACGTATTGCCTTTCATATCATATAATGTAACTAGAAAATAGTTCGTGAGGTTATTAATGAGCAAAAAAGAAAAGCAAATAACGCGATTATTGTCAAAGCCAAAGGATTTTACATTTGACGAATTGGCTACTTTGTTAAGTACTTTAGGCTATAAAAAAGATAACAAAGGTAAAACCTCAGGCTCTCGCGTTGCTTTTGTAAGTCAGAGAACTGCCGATGTTATTCGATTGGATAAGCCGCATCCGAGAAATATTCTGAAATCCTATCTTATTATATATGTAATCAATAAACTGAAAGAGAATGGTGATATATGAATTACATCGAATATAAAGGTTATATAGGAACTGTTGAGTTTAGTCCCGATGATTTGGTTTTCTATGGAAAAATTCATGGAATTAATGACTTGGTGACATTTGAAGCAACATCCGTTGACGATTTGGTAAAAGCATATCACGAAGCAGTTGACGATTATTTAGATATATGCAGCCGAGCAGGCAAAGACCCCGAAAAAGCCTACAGTGGGCAATTCAATATTAGGATTGATTCGTCACTTCATAAACAACTAAGTTTGATTGCTGCAAAAGACGGGGTTACTCTAAACCAGTGTGTATCAAAAGCCCTGTCCAGCTATTGTTCAGAGTCAAGTCCAAGCTATAAAAGATGAATGATAAGTAATATCGATTCAGCAAGGAGATTTTGATGGATTGTTCCAAGTGTGAGGCTGTCTGTTGTTATGACGGCGTATCCTTGACCTTTGAAGAGGTAGTGCAAATAAAGTTATTCGTTGAGGAAAATAAGGAATACTTTAGTTTTTTACCAGAGGTGTATCTTGACGGGAATCGGACTGTAACAAAAGAACAAGAATATAACGATGACTTCCCCGAGGGGCTGACCAGAACCAGATGCATATTCGGACTTGAAAACGGAGCTTGCTCCTTGCAGCTTCGGTCAATAGAGCTTGGAATACATCAGTGGAAGTATAAGCCGGAGCCATGCTGGCTGTTCCCATTGCGCGCTGAGGAAAATGAATTAATTTTCCCATTCAAAAAAAGCAGACCTGAATACAACAATTTCATGAGATGCTTCCCATGTGCCAAAAAAAGAAGCAAAAAAGAATGGAAAAAAGCACTTAAAGAAGAAATCGACTACTTCATAAAATGCCAGATAAAAAAGGAAGCAGAGCATGATAAATAGCGATATCATAATTGAAACCGAGCGGTTGGTTTTGCGGCAGTTTCGGAAAACTGATGCGGAGAAGATGCATCGCAATTGGGCGAATGACCCTGATGTTGTGCGGTTCTTGTGTTATGATGTTTGTGAAAGTGTTGAAGCTACAGAAAAGCATATAGAGCAATGGATGGATTATTTCCATAACCTGCCGCCTGATTTTTTATGGCATATATTTGCAATAGAGCTAAAAACAAGCGGTGAGCTTATCGGAACGATTGACTTCTGTGAAAGTGACAAAGAAGCACACGCTGCAGAAATCGGTTACCAAATTGGCAAAGCATGGTGGGGTAGTGGTTATGCAACCGAAGCATTGCGTGCTGTCATTGATTATTGCTTTGAAAACACAGATTTTAACAGACTCTGGGCTGACCACAACGCTATGAACACTGCATCAGGCAAGGTGTTGCTGAAAGCAGGAATGCAGCACGAAGGAACAGCCCGACAAATTTACGTAAGAAAAGGAAAGCTTGCTGATAAAGTCAGTTATGCTATATTAAAAGCAGATTGGTTGAAAATATAGCAGAGAACAACAAGAAAACATGACGTATAGCTGTCATGTTTATTGACATATACTTGCAGAAAACGAAAGAGGTTAAGAAATGAATTTTGAAGATTTTTTAATGGATGTTGAGCCTAAATATCAATGGTTTGCTCGCTCGATTGACGAATATTTAACTCAAAATGATTGCAAACTCAAGATGTCGTCAGCTAAAAACGGTCATGTTGTATCATATCAATACGGAAAGAAAAAATATGTCCTGATGAACTTCGTGTTCCGTAAAAAAGGTCTAATGGCACGACTTTATTGCAGCAATGTAGATAAGTACTTAGACACACTCGAAACGCTCCCCGACAGCATGAAGGAGGTTATACTAAACTCTCCCCAATGCAAACGCTTTGAAGACCCGCCAAAATGCGCTCCAACCTGTGTAGGCTATGCCTTCGACTTTCAAGGCGTTCATCTCAAAAGCTGCAAATACAGCTGCTTCTTATTCGAAGTCAACGACGAAACAATCCCATCAATCGAAACGCTGATAAAGAAAGAACTGGAAAGCAGAAAAAATTAATTAAATAAAATTCAGTAAAAATGCAATAAATTCTATTGCATTTTGCTTTATACTGATGAAAGGTCTTTCACATTCAAATACAGGAGGTGACAAGATGGATGAAGAGCTGCGAAATGCTCTTTTGCGGCTTGTAAGGCACAAATTTGCAAGTTATCCGAACGTCGCGCTGCTTGCAGACGACATTGTGCATAATGCGTATATCAGCTTAAAGACAAGCAAGAGCTATGCGACGGAAAAAGAGAACTACGGATACCTGTCCGTGGTTTGCATACGGCTGGCATATCGGATTTTCATGCAGCAAGCAATCGATTTTGAACAAACGCGGATGGGCGATGACAGAATATCTTTAATAAATGAAGCGGATGTTGCCGAGGAGCTTATTGAAGCTGAAGACACGGGAGCAATACTTGAATCGCTGAAAGCTCTGCGTGAAATAGAGAGGGTCGTTATAACGCAGCGGTATTACGGCAACTTCACATTTTCAGAGATAGCAGAAAACAACGGAATAAAACTAAACACAGTGTTATCGCACCACAGAAGGGCGCTGAGTAAGCTTCGCCCTCAACTGACGAAACTGTTTGATTACAGAAAGGAAGAAAGTTATGAATAAAACCTTATGGAAGCTCCACGTTGCAGGAGAAAGAATGTGGCTGCTGGCGAACATGATAGCGCAGCAATCATCCGTTATGGGAAGAGACGGCAAGGGCATGGCGGTTGTTGCCGAGGAAACGCGGATAGTATCAAACAAGATACTGGAAATGGTTGACAAAGCTCTGTACGGAAACGAAGAAATCGAGAAAGACCATATTCGGGAGATTGTGTTTGAAATGAACATTCTGGCGCTCAACTGCGCAATTGAATGCTCGCGTCTGGGTGTCAGAGGTCAGCCCACAGTCGTGTGCATTGAGGATATCCGCACAATAATCTATAACATATCGCTGCTGCTGGATGAAGATAAGCTCGATGGATACTACGGCTATACCCCGATGCCGGCAGAGAGCTATGCGCAAATGCCGATACCGAAAAACCGAGTAAAGTCAAGCGACTACAACAACGAACTCATGCTGCTCAGAATCGGCGACGTTTATGTTGTGGAGCTATTATCGAATATCAAGGAAATATGCGTGTATTTAGAACGCACAGAAACCCATGTCAAAGTGCAGGGAATGGAGGTTCCATTGATTGATGGATTTAAGAAACTTGATAAGAAACAAGAAAAACCAACTTATGTATTCATTCAAACGCCTTGGGCGGAAAAAAATAAAACATACGCAGTCTCAGCCGACGTCCTCGGACTATTTTACAGTCCATCTTGCCAATCAGCAGATGTCGAGTCAGGTATCCCGCTGGCTGAATATGTAAGAGACTACTGGGAAAGCGAAAACGAAATCCCGTTTATTTTTATGGACTGGACGAAAATGTGAGTCACGGGGTCAGTTAAAACAAAAAGCGCTAGCAGGTTGCATTTTAACAAATGCAACCTGTAGTTGACAAAACGCAAATCATGGTTGATAGTAAAGCTAACAATACTACTGTATGTTAATTAGGAACTATAGTTAGAAAAACATACAAAGGATGGTTAAAACATGAAGTTTTATGAAAAAATGCAAACGCTCCGTAAGGAAAAAGGTTTATCACAGGAAGAGCTTGCTGAAATGCTGCAAGTCTCTCGTCAATCTGTCTCAAAGTGGGAGAGCGGACAGACTTTTCCGGAAACCGACAAGCTTGTAACTCTCAGTGAGATATTTGGAGTAACAGTCGATAGCCTGCTAAAGGATGTTGAGCCGCAAGCTGATAGAGAAAACAATGTATCAGCTCCGTATTGGTCAACTCGCGGAAGAGTTTACGAGTTTAAAAGCGAGGCAGAAATGTTCGGAATGCCGCTTGTGCATATTCATATCGGTTTTGGTGCTAAAAAAGCAAAGGGAGTAATTGCAATAGGGAACTTAGCGACGGGGCTTATATCAATCGGTCTTTTGTCAACAGGACTTATTTCATTTGGACTGCTAAGTCTGGGACTCATAAGTGCAGGCATTTTGTCACTTGGGTTACTCATTTCCACCGGTACAATTGCTCTTGGAGGGCTTGCAATCGGAGCTGTTTCAATAGGCATTGTATCAATCGGAGCAGTTTCAATTGGAATGTACTCGCTCGGGGCAGCAGCTATTGCGACTCGCGTTGCGGTCGGTGACCATGCTTATGCGCCGATTGCAGTAGGGCGTGTTGTAAGTGGAGTCACAGAATTCATCGATACCTCGGCAGACAGAAACTTCTCCACGATAAACGCCGCAGAAGTCAGAGCAGCCATAACAACCCAATACCCCGATACATGGAACTGGGTAGTGGGTCTTATGACTTGGTTTTTAGGCTGACACCCAATCGTTCATTTTTTTGAGAAATGCTTCGATTAGGTTCCAGATGTCGGCAGGCAAGTCATCACCGTTGCGGTGGTCTGATACCTTACCGTCCAGCCTAACGCGTACTGCACCATCGGGGAGAGGCACGAAGCCGTTGTTTTTACTGTTTTCAAAGTCTTCCTCAAAGATGTAAAAAGTCATCTTGTCAAGGTATGGAGCACTGGAATAGGGACAGAACACTTCGCAGTTACCGCACTCGTTGCACATAAAGTCAATATGAACAATTTGCGGGCGACCGTCTACGTTTAGTGAGATGTTCGCCCTGTTCGGGCATACGTCAACGCAGTTTTCGCAAACAGTAGCGCACTCAAGGCAAAGCTCGGATTGACAGCATTCGGAAATATTGCAGTTCAAGATTCCTTTCTTTCCGCGAATATTATCAATTTCAGTGCTAATATTCAAATCAGCATACTTGTTAAAGCTATTGCAAGTGTTAGCAGTGGTGTCAGCGATAGCTCCTCTCAGAATTGCTTCAGCACATTTAGCAGCATCTGCAATCGCTTCTGCAATGGTTGCAGGACCTTTTATTGCATCGCCTATAACATATATCCCGTCAGCATCCTTCAAGCACGAAGCACAGTTCGTTTTATTACCCACAGCCGCAATGACAGTATCTGCAGGCACATCAATAAGCTCATCAGTTGCAACAGGGCTTCGTCTGCCCGAAGAATCAGGCTCACCAAGCTTCATCTTTACGCAAGTGAGCTTACCGTCCTTTAAGCTCTTTGGTGCAAGTAACTCGCAAAACTCAATGCCTTCATCTACAGCCATCTCAAGCTCTTCGGCATCAGCGGGCATATATCGCTTTGTACGGCGGTAAACTATTGAAACCTGCTTTACACCGGGTATACGTTTAGCAGCACGTGCTGTGTCCATTGCAGTATTACCACCGCCAACTACAGCAATGCTCTCGCCGAACGTCTTGCTTGACAAGCTGCTGCCGCCCGAAGCTTTTAAGTCATGCTTGAGATGTGCAAGAAACTCAAGAGCATCGAGCGTACTGCCGTGCTCAAGCTCTACTTCGCTCGGCACCCACGCACCTGTTGCCATAACAATGGCTTCAAAGCCATCCTTACGCAGCTTGGATAAGTCACTGATTTCAGTGCCAAGCATCACTTCAACACCCATTGCCAGCACCAGCGCAATGTCATTATCGATTGCAGAGTCGGAAATACGAAACTCGGGAATTACATGGCGGACTACTCCGCCGAGGGAGTTTCGTTTCTCAAAGATGGTCACGGGTCGCCCTGCTTTTGCAAGAAAATACGCAGCAGCAAGCCCCGCAGGACCGCCTCCGACTATTGCAATCTTACCGCTGCGACCCTCGCAGCCGCTCCCACCACCGCAGGCGCCGGAACCACCGCCGACACCGCCGTCGCGTTTTACCTCCGCAAGCAGCTCATCAAACGCAGCCTTAGCAGCATCAAGCTTGACGGAGCGTATATTCACACTGCCTTCGTAGAAGTAACGTGTACACTTATGCATACAATGATGCGAGCAAATTGTGCCCGTAATAAACGGTAAGGGATTTCTTTCCGTTATAACACGCAGAGCTTCAAGGTACTTGCCGTCGCCTGCAAGCCGCAAATAAGCAGGTACATCCTGTCCGAACGGACACCCCTCGCGGCACGGCGCAATAAAGCAATCCAGCAAAGGAACCTGCTGCTTTATCTTCCGCTCGGGGAGAACCCCTGCAGGCTTATGGTATAAATTATCCGTAAACGAGCTGTCTACAAGAGCTTGAAGCTTATTCAGGTCTACACTCTCGAAGCGATAAGATTTGATATTGCAAACTGTTTCGGCAATCTGGTTTAAACGCTCATAACCTCCCGGCTTTAGCAAGGTAGTTGCAAGAGTTATCGGCCATATACCGGCATTTATAAGCCCTCCGACATTCCTTACATCAATACCGCCCGAGAAGCTAATGCGCAGCTTACCTTCAAAAGCCTTTGATAATCTGTTTGCAACCTCAATCGATAATGGAAACAGCGATCGTCCGGACATATACATCTCTTCACCCGGCAACTCATTTTCTGCAATACGCACAGGGAAGGTGTTGGTAATCTTCACACCAAACTGCAAAGAAAGCTCGTCAGCCAACTCTTGCAAACGCCTTAACATCGGCACAGCATCATCAAACTGTAAGTCTGCCTTAAAATGCTTATCATCAAAGCTGAGATAGTCAAAACCAAGCTTATCAACAGTCTCGCGAGCATAATCATAACCAAGCAGGGTAGGATTGCATTTGATAAAAGTATGCAACCCTTTTTCTTGAAGTAAATACGAAGCGATTCTCTCAATCTCATCGGGAGGGCAACCGTGCAGTGTTGAAAGCGTAATTGAATCACAAATTTTCGGCTGAATATTGTCTAACTGATGCTTATCAACATATTCAAACTTAGATAAATTATCAAGCGCCCACTGCATACATTCCTTAAAGCAGTCTGTCTCTTTGGCATTTTTTAAGCCTTCAATAAAACTGTCAATCTTAGTTGTTTTAATCCCTTCAAGGTCATAACCGACACTCATGTTGAAGACAAACGCCTTATCGCACCCGAGACCTAACTCACGGCTGAGAAGCTTAATCGCAAACCAACCCTTGATATACTCCTCAAGAGCCTGCGGCACATATAACTCAGTCGACCATTCGACATTATAACACTCGTCCTTGGCAAGAATACAAGGCTTTGAAACCGGCAAATCCTCACCATCGAGGACCTGAACAGTCTTTAACTCAAAAAACCTCGCACCTGCAACATAACTTGCGATTAAGTTCTGAGCAAGCTGAGTATGCGGACCGGCAGCAGGACCAAAAGGCAGCTCAAGCTTATCGCCGAACATCTCCCACTCATCATGAAGAATCAACTCTTTAACCGAGCTTCTGCCCGAGCTGATACTAAAAAGCTTTTTTACACCAAAAACAGAGCCCTCAGCCTTATACTCACTCAAAGCCCACTCCATAAGCTGTCCGAACGGAATCTGTCTCATCAAATCACTCATATAGAATTCTCCTTCGATTTATTAAGAATTAATTCGAGCCCACATTGCGCCTGCTCGTTCTCTGCACTTAGCGAGAATCTGCTCGGCATCAATGCCGATAAGCTCGCGGTCTTTCATTTTTAAGACCCCGTTTATCATTGTCGTAACAATGCTCCGTCCGCTCATACCAAAAAGGATATGACCATCACAGTTATCAGCTGTCATCGGAGTTAACGGCACATAATCGCTGATTACAATGTCAGCTGCCGCACCTTCTTCAAGCACACCGATTTTGGTATCAAAGCTGCGTGCGCAAATCAATGAATTATTCTCAAATAGCATTTTCGGAACCTCGCTCCAAGCAGCACCGGGGTCTGAGAGCACATGCTTATGAATTACATTTGCAACCTTTTCAGACTCAAACATATCATTTGTATACCCGTCAGTACCAAGACCAAGCAGAATTCCACGCTTAACCATTTCCATACAGGGCGGAATACCGACAGCATTACCCATGTTAGATTCGGGATTATGCACAATCATTGTTTCAGTTTGCTTGATTATATCCATTTCTTCGTCATTAACATGAATACAATGCCCTGTAACAGTGTGTTTGCCGAGAATACCAAGGTCATTTAACCGGTTTATAACACGCTTGCCGTATTTAGACAAACTGTCATTAACATCCTCCATACCCTCAGCAACATGAATATGAAAGCCGATACCTTCAGGAGTATTTTCCTTACATAACGCAATGGAGTTATCCGACAACGTAAACGAAGCGTGCATACCCATCATAGCTTTAATCATATCTGTATCATCATTCATTGCAAACTTAATAAACTCAGCGTTTTCGGCAACAGCCTCACGCATTTTATCCTCACCGTCACGGTCAGACACCTCATAACAAAGATTTGTTCGCACCCCAAGCTCCTTCGCCGCTTCCGCAATCGCAAACAAACTGCCGCGAATACCGCCATAAGAAGCATGGTGGTCAAAAACAGTTGTGCAACCGTTACGAATGCAATCGAGATAAGTCGCCATAGCACTCATTCGTGTATCTTCAATTTCGAGATGACGGTCGATCGTCCACCACATACCGTCGAGAATTTCGGGGAAATTCCGTGGTGCATACCCATCAATCGATATACCGCGAGCAAACGCACTATAAATATGATTATGAGCATTAATAAGCCCCGGCATAATCACGCCGCCGCGAGCATCAACAAACTCCGCATCAGAATACTTACTGCGAAGCGCTGCTGTCTCACCGACGTCCCTAATAAGCCGCCCATCAACAGCAACAGCCCCATTCTCAATAAGCTGATTCGACTTGCCTCCGGTAATCAATCTCCCATTACCTATAATAATCATATTCCATTCCTTTCCAAAAAATCACTAAGTAAATTCATGCAGATATCTTTCCTATATTCTATGCTGACTCTGCCGCGTCTGGGTTGAATCGCCTTATCGTAAGCATCAATGTAAGCCTGCTTTAACGCTTTGGCTTCCTCGATAGTCTTGCCAATCAGCATAGCATCAATCTCAGGTAACCTGATAACAACATCAATAACTGCTCCGAACGCGACCGCGCAGTTTTTGATGACACCGTCAGCGATATCCATAACTCCTGCATAGGAAGTCCTTGATATCGCAAGTGCATTTCTTGCCCCGACCTTCTTAAAGTAATAATTGTCAATACCGAACCTCGGCATCAAAACCTCAACAATTAACTCATCGGGAGCAAGAGCCGTCTTACCCGAACCGAGATAAAAATCTCTAATCGGGATAACTCTTTCACTATCAGCACTCATCAAACGAAGCTTTGAATCCGTGACCATAAATATCAGCGCACTATCGGCTTTAGCAGAGCCGTTTGCGATATTGCCGCCGATACTTCCTGCATTACGAATAGCAGGAGCCGCAACCTGCCGGCAAGCGTCCTTGAGGATTTCGGGAGCAAGCTCACTTTCAATCACATCAGTAAATTTACACGCCGCACCAAAAATAATAAACTCATCATCTGCAGTAATCTGTCGCATTTCCTTAACATTATCAAGATAAAAATACTCCGACTCCTCACAAGCCCCCGAAACCATAATATCAGTTCCACCCGAATAGGGGATAAGAGCAGTGTTCTTGCGAAGCCGCAACGCCTCCGTCAAACCGTCCCCCTGACAGGCTTCCCCACTGACAGGCGTTTCTTTCTGTGCGTCGGCGGCGATACCGATTGCTTTGACTATCGAGTTGTAGCCGGTGCAGCGGCAGATGTTGCCCGATATGCCGACTCGGATATCTTCCTCAGTCGGCTCCGGATTTGCAGCCAGAATGCACTCGGAAGCGAGTATCATTCCCGGAATGCAAAAGCCGCACTGCACAGCAGAGACGGAAGCATACGCTTTTTCCAAAACAGAAAAACGCTCTGTTTTTGAGTACCCCTCTATCGTCGTAACCTCTGCACCGCAAAGGCTTCCCATAGCAACAAGGCATGAGTTAACAAGCCTGCCGCCCAATATTACCGCGCAAGCACCGCACTCGCCCTCTTTGCAACCGCATTTCGTGCCCGTGAGACCAAGTTCACCGCGAAGCACATCAAGGAGTCTTGCAGAAGGATTGCCGTTATATACAGTCTCGGCACCGTTTAAAATAAACTTAACGTCTTTTTGTACTGAGTCGCCCGAGACCGTGCCTCCCATGACCGAACCATTACTTAAATTCTTCGACATTACCGCACCTCCTCTCTCAAAACAGTCAAAACATCTTCGGGCATAAATGGAAGCCTGGTGATATTCACGCCCAGTGCATTTTGCACCGCCTCAAGCAAAGCCGGAGCACCGCCGACATGCGGCATTTCGCCTGCACCCTTTGCCCCGAAAGGACCTTCGGGATACTCCTCGACATGAAGCATAATCTTCATATCAGGCACATCAAGCGAAGTCGGGACAATATAATCGCACAATAATCTATTGCCAATCTGCCCGTTACGCGGAGCACAGTTCTCCATTATGCCCCAGCCGAGGCTTTGAACCAAACCGCCCTCCATCTGACCGATAACAATATTCTCATCTATCGGCGTTCCGACATCAAACGAACCCCAAACACCTTTGATATCAATGCACCCTGTAAGCGAATCAATTTCTACCTCAACGGCATTAACCGCCCAGCCGTAAGTCGGATAAGCATCACCTCTGAAGGTCTCGGGGTCAAAAGGTATCATAAACTCAGGGTGCTTATAATTTTGCGTAAAGGTCTGCTCCTCGCCATCCTTCCAGTTCTCACGAAGTAACGATGCTGCGCGGCGAAGCAGCTCGCCCACAACCATTATTGAACGTGAAGCAACAGTCGGACCCGAATCGGGAACTCTGGAAGTATCGGGCAGCCTAATCTCAACGTGCTCAGGTGAAATACCAAGCTCACCGGCAACAATCTTAATAAAAGTCGTGAAAACACCTTGCCCCATATCGGTAATACCCGTCAGAATTTCAACCCTGCCATCAGCTGTTTTATGAAGCTCTGCAACAGCTTTAATTATGTCTCGCTCACCATTGCCCGTAAAACCCATTCCGTGAAAAATTGAAGAAAAACCAATGCCGCGACGATATCTGCCGCCCTGAGCATTACTCTTTTCATACTCTTCCATTTTACGATAATAATCGCTCTCACGCAAAACATCACTAGTCATCGCGGTCAGCGGAACAGGGAAGTGATACACGCCGCTCGTAGATGTCAAATCACCTTGCTTAACATAATGCAATTGTTTAAAATCGACCGAATCAATACCAAGCTCCCTAGCAATATGAGTCATCAGCATTTCAATTGCAAAAAACACCTGCGGACCGCCAAATCCTCGAAACGCTCCGTTTGGAACCGTATTTGTCTTACGTGCATGACCGCGAATCTGCAAGTCAGGGATATTATAAACACCGCTCGCACCATTAACGGCACGTTGCAAAACAACCATTGACATTGTCGTATACGCACCGCCGTCAATCAAAACATCGCAAAACAAGCCCGTAACCCTGCCGTCCTTAACAGCAGCCTTATACGAGCATATCGACGGGTGCCGCTTACTCGTGGCAATAATATCCTCTTCACGCTCAAAGACAACACGAACAGGCTTACCGCCTGCTTTAACAGCAGCAACAGCAACCTGACACGCAAGTGTTGACGGGAAGTCCTCCTTACCGCCAAAACCGCCACCCGTGACGTCCTGCCTTATCACAACCTTCTCGGGAGCAAGCCCCGTAGCCTTTATAACCGCTCTGTGCAGATAATACGGACACTGCATCGAACCGTGAATATTCATAACCCCGTCAATAAACACGGCAATCATTCCATTAGTCTCAAGATAAATATGCTCCTGATGCCCTGTCTCATAAGTACCCTCAATAATTCTGTCGGCATCATTGAGAGCAGCCACGACGTCACCCTTATCAACATTAAACTCGAAGAGAATATCTTCCGACAAACGCACATCAAACACAGGCGGAAGCTCATCATATTCAACGACTATCTCACCGAGCAGCTTATCAACCTCGCGCTCATTATCCCCGACAAGCATACCGATCGGGTCTCCGATAAACATGACTCTATCCGTGAAAACAGGGGTGTCATCTTGCACCATGTGCACAGCATTATCACCGCCGACATCGTCTTTATCAACATAAAAATAACCATCGGGCAGCACGGGAAGCCGCACATTCCTTACAACCCCGTGAGCAATACTTGAGCGAAGAATACGACCGAACAGCATACCCTCTGTAGGATAGTCACATACATAAACAGCACTGCCGGTGATTTTAGAAAAATGGTCAATTTTTTGAACAGAACTACCGATTATCTTCACTAAGCTGAACCTCTTTTCCGCGAACATATTTTGCCTGAATAAAACTCTCTTCGCTATAATAAATCACTCTTGCGAGCCTTTCTTCAAGTGTTAAAGGATTCGTGGTTGCAATACCGCTATCATCAATTATAACTGCGTCAAACTCATAACCCTTCTCAAAGCGCCCAACCTTGCCGAAAAAGCTGCCGCCGCCTGCTGTGCCCAGATAGAACGCTTCATTTATCGAAAGATACTTATACTTCTCATCAATAAGCCGCCAATAGAGCTTAGAAGCCCCCACTGCATCACTCATTGCTCTAAAAATCGATAAGTGACATCCGCCTGCAACATCGCTGCCAAGCCCTACGTTAATACCGTGCTCCATATACTTACGAACAGGAGCAATCCCTGAAGCAATATTAATATTCGACTGAGGGCAATGAGCCACATAAACGCCCCTGCTTTTCAAAAGCTCCTCTTCCGATTCCTTGCAATACACACAATGAGCCATAACAGTACGCACACCATCACCGCCAAACATACCGTAGCGGTCATAAGCATGAGCATAAGAATCACAGTCAGGGCAAAGCTCCTGAACCCACGCAACTTCTCCGAGATTTTCCGAAAGATGGGATTGGACGGGGAGGTAATAGCTGCGCTGCAACTCTTTGAGTAAACCCATAAGCTCATCGGAGCAGGTCGGGATAAAACGTGGTGTGAGTATCGGCGAAGTATTTTTAAACCTGTAAATAGTGCTCTCAATCCAAGCTTTTGTCGCTGCTTGCGCGGCTTTTGCATCAACCTGTCTTAAATAATCGGGTGAATTTCTGTCCATACAAACCTTGCCGACCATAGAGACAATGCCTGTGGCTTCAAGCTTTTCCATTAGAAGAATGGTTGCAGGGGTATGAAGTGTCGCAAACACACAGGCTCTGGTGGTTGCACTGTTTTTTATCGCGTTTGCGAATAAAGTGTAGGCTTTATGGGCATAATCGAGCTCAATATACTTTGACTCTTCGGGAAATGTGTAGGTACTCAGCCAATCAAGCAGCTCCATATCCATACCAAGACCACGAAAAGCATATTGCGGTGCATGAGTATGAAGGTCGCAAAGCCCGGGGATAATCAGCGAGTCGCCATAATCTATAATCGGGAAATGAAGATATTCATCGGGAATCTCGTCAAAAACACCATGTACAAACTCATTTTTGCACACAAGATAACCACCCTCTAAGGTGAAGAGCTCCTTTGGTGATTTACTGTAACAAACGTTCCCTTTAAGTATCCTGTCCATGCAGAATATTATACTATGTTTTTGTGAAAATTGCATTAAAAAACTTTGAAAATAATCAGCAATTGTGTTATTCTTAGATAGATATTGCATTTAAAGCAATTGACAGAAAGCTTTGAAAGGATAAGCAGCATAAATGATTGATTTGACAGTATGTAAGGAAAATCTTGAACAAAACATTAAAAAGGCAAAGGAGAACAACGTAATACTCCCGACCTTCAGTCAAATGCGTTATCCCGAAAAAAACGTACCCGAGGAGATTAAAGATAAGCTTAAAAATATAGGCTTATGGGATGTAAATCCGCTAAATTTGTTTCGTATTACTTGGAAGAACGAGAGAAAAATGTCGGGTGGATTATACGGCAAGCCCAATTATATTGAATTGCCGAAAGCACTGACAGGCGTTGATGCAAAAATTATTTGCATGGTGGGAAAGTATTTCCCGACCGGCTGTCATAAGGTTGGTGCGTCCTTCGGCTGTCTGGTGCCGAGGCTTATAACAGGGCAGTTTAACGCGACAACACAAAAGGCCGTATGGCCGTCAACAGGCAACTATTGCCGTGGCGGTGCCTTTAACTCAAAGCTGCTAGCTTGTGACTCGATTGCAATTTTGCCCGAGGGCATGAGCCGTGAGCGCTTTGACTGGCTGAGAACAATCGCAGGCGAAATAATTGCGACACACGGCTCAGAGAGTAACGTTAAAGAAATATTTGATAAAACAAATGAACTAAAAGTACGCGACGATGTCATGATATTTAACCAATTCGAAGAAATGGGCAACTATCTGTGGCACTATCAGGTGACAGGAAATGCAATAGGCGAAGCCTTTGCAGACCTTGATGAGAGCAATTGCGATAAGCTGAACTTTGCAGGAATATGCCTAATGTCAGGCTCGGCAGGGTCAATGGCAGCAGGTGATTATCTCAAGCAAAAGTTTCCTCTCTCAAAAATAGCAGTCGGTGAGGCACTTCAATGTCCGACAATTCTCAATAACGGCTTTGGCGACCACAGAATCGAAGGCACAGGCGACAAACACGTACCATGGGTTCATAATATTAAAAATACCGATATGGTCATAGCGATTGACGATAATGATGCTATGGCACTGCTTCGTTTATTTAACGAGCAATCAGGTAAAACATTCCTTACAGACGAGCTCGGCATGAGCCGCGGAGACGTGGAGCACCTTGCATATATGGGAATATCAGGCATTTCAAATATGCTTTGTGCAATTAAATTTGCAAAATATTATGAGCTGACAAGCAACGACGTTGTAGCAACAGTCCTGACCGACTCAGTTGAGATGTATATGTCAAGACTTGAAGAGCTGACCCAAGCAGAGGGTGTATACACGCCGATTAAGGCAGCAATAGACTACAACGCGCACCTGCTTGCAGCAAAAACGGATAACTTACTTGAGTTTACTTACGCAGAGCGTAAAAGAGTGCACAACCTCAAGTACTACACATGGGTTGAGCAACAGGGCAGATGTGCACACGACCTAAATGACCAGTGGTATCATCAGGACAAGACCTTTGAAGCTGTGCAAGGTCAAGCAGAGCAAATTGATGAGCTTATCAAGGAATTTAACGAGGCTGTGGGGTTAGTACATGGCTGATGTAAGCTGGGTCTCAAATAATATCCCGAAAACCGATTGCTATAAAAGTATGAGCCTCATGAATCCCGATACAATCAATAAAATCCGCGAGTTTCATAAGAGCTTTCCGCAATATGCAGTAACTCCGCTTGTGTCCTTGCAAAACCTTGCAAGCGAGCTTGGTGTCGGTGGGATTTATATCAAAGACGAGTCATACCGTTTTGGTCTAAACTCGTTTAAAGCACTAGGCTGCACTTATGCAATCGCAGCTTATATCGCTCAAAGGCTCGGCATATCAGTATGGGAGCTTGATTACAAGACACTGCCCGAAGCCGCAGCAAAGCTCGGTGAGTTTACATTCTTTGCGGCAACCGACGGCAATCACGGACGAGCCGTTGCATGGGCGGCAAGAGAGCTTGGGCAAAAAGCAGTCATTTACATGAACAAGGGCTGCCCCCAAGTGCGCCTCGACCACATCAAGCGAGAAGGAGCTACCGCGTCAATTTCGGATTTAAACTACGACGACACAATCCGTTATGTCACAAAGCTTGCAAGAGAAACACCAAACAGTGAAATCGTGCAGGACACCGCATGGGAAGGATATGAGGATATCCCCGGCTGGATAATGCAAGGGTACGCAGTTATGGTGCTTGAAGCTTATGAGCAATTGCAAGCGAAAAATCAGCAGCCGACACATCTCATCATTCAAGCAGGAGTCGGTGCATTCGCAGGCTCGGCGCAAGCTCTGATATCCAATCTCTACGGTGATAATGACCCGATTTCGTTTGTCGTAGAGCCGGGTGTTGCCAATTGTTATCATAAATCGGCAGTAAAAGGTGACGGTACTCCCGAAAGTGTCGGCGGTGATATGAAAACAATAATGGCAGGACTTGCTTGCGGTGAGCCGAGTCATATATCATGGGATATCATGAAAAATAAAAGCGATTACTTCGTAACGATTGAAGACAAGCACGCGGCAAAAGCAATGCGAGTCCTCGCAGCACCCCTCACAGGTGATACGAGAATTATATCGGGAGAATCCGGAGCATCGGGAATGGGATTCTTACTCCCACTTCTGAAAAATGAGAATCTCGCTGAGCTTCGTGAAAAAGCCGGCATCAACAAGGACTCAAAGTTCCTTCTCTTCAGCACAGAAGGTGACACCGACCCGCACAACTACAAAAAAATTATAAACGGGGACATTCTGTCATAACAAAAAGAAAAAGGGGGACAGTCCTTCAACGCCCAAAAGGTGTGTCCCCGAAACGGAGGTTAATATATGAATTATACAGCAATAAAAGAACGTGCAGAGCACTATAAAACAGATATGACAAAGCTGCTTCGTGATTTAGTGAAAATCCCGGGTGAAAGCTGCAATGAAAAAGGCAAGGTCGAGCGAGCCGCCGACGAAATGCGAAGGCTCGGCTTTGATAAGGTCGAAATCGACGGCATGGGAAATCTCCTTGGCTACATGGGCTCGGGCAAAACCCTGATAGCCTTTGACGGACATATTGATAATGTCGGAGTAGGTAATCTCGACAACTGGAGCTTCGACCCGTTTGACGGCTATGAAAACGACGAAGAAATCGGTGGACGCGGAGTCTCCGACCAGCAAGGCGGAATAGTCAGCGCAATCTACGGAGCAAAGATAATGAAAGACTTGGATTTGCTCAGCGATAAATATACTGTGCTCGTCACAGCCACAGTCCAGGAAGAAGACTGCGACGGCTTATGCTGGCAGTATATAATCCACGAAGGCGGTGTACGACCTGAGTTTGTGGTTCTCAACGAACCAACCGACGGCGGCATATACCGCGGACAACGCGGACGCATGGAAATCCGCGTCGACGTCAAAGGCATCTCCTGCCACGGCAGCGCCCCCGAACGCGGCGACAACGCAATCTACAAAATGGCAGACATCCTAACCGACGTCCGCAGTCTAAATGAAAACCTGGCAAAAATGCTCGACGAGAAATACAATCCTCATTGGGAAGAGGCAAGGTTCCTCGGACGTGGCACAATCACTGTCAGTGAGATATTCTTCACATCGCCAAGCCGCTGTGCAGTAGCCGACTCCTGCTCTGTCTCACTCGACAGGCGCATGACAGCAGGCGAAACATGGGAAAGCTGCCTCGAAGAAATCAGGCAACTCCCAAGCGTTCAAAAATATAAAAACGATGTAGAAGTATCAATGTATAACTACGACAGCCCTGCATATACAGGCTTGGTCTACCCGATAGAATGCTACTTCCCGACATGGGTCACTCCACTTGACCACCCCGTCACAAAAGCAATGGAAGAAAGCTACAAAGCCCTTTACGGCAATGAACGAATCGGCTCACCCGGTACAATCGAAGCTCGCAAAAAAAGACCACTCACAGACAAGTGGACATTCTCAACAAACGGCGTAACAATCATGGGACGAAACGGCATACCCTGCATAGGCTTCGGACCGGGCGCGGAGGCACAAGCACACGCACCGAACGAAATAACATGGAAGCAAGACCTCGTAACCGCCGCCGCCGTCTTCGCAGTATTACCAACGATATACACAAACTCAAATTGAAATTACATAACCGAAGGGAGAAAATAAATGGAAAAATCAATCAAGGAATATATCGACAAGCTTAAAAATCTCGAAATCGGCAATATGTACCAAAACGACTTTTTGCTTACATGGGATAAAACCGACGATGAAATCGCTGCGGTTTTTGCCGTAGCCGACGCACTTCGTAAGCTGCGTGAGTCGAATACATCGGCAAGAATTTTCGACAGCGGGCTCGCTGTCAGCCTGTTTCGCGACAACTCCACCAGAACGCGCTTCTCATACGCGTCTGCTGCAAACCTTCTCGGACTTACAGTCCAAGACCTCGACGAGGGCAAAAGCCAAATTGCCCACGGCGAGACCGTACGCGAAACAGCAAACATGGTGTCATTCATGTCCGATGTAATCGGTATTCGTGATGATATGTACATCGGCAAGGGCAACACATATATGCGTGAAGTTGCCCAAGCCGTAGAAGACGGCTTCAAAGAAGGCGTCCTCGAGCAACGCCCGACACTCGTTAACCTCCAATGCGACATCGACCACCCGACACAATCGATGGCAGATATGCTCCATATAATTCACCATTTCGGCGGGGTTGAAAATCTCAAGGGCAAGAAAATTGCAATGACATGGGCATACTCACCATCCTACGGCAAGCCGCTCTCCGTGCCGCAAGGAGTTATCGGACTTATGACACGCTTCGGCATGGAAGTAAGCCTTGCACACCCCGAGGGCTACGAAGTGATGGAAGATGTCGTCAAAGTCGCAGAAGATAATGCCGCAAAAAGCGGAGGTAAGTTCTACAAAACAAATGAAATGATGGATGCATTCCACGATGCCGATATAGTATATCCGAAAAGCTGGGCGCCTTACGCCGCAATGGAAAAACGTACAGAACTCTATGGCAACGGCGACGACGCAGGCATAAAAGCACTTGAAAAAGAGCTTCTGAAGCAAAATGGAAAGCACAAGGATTGGACTTGCACGGAAATCCTGATGGAAATGACCAGAGGCGGAAATGCTCTGTATATGCACTGCCTACCTGCCGATATAACAGGTGTCAGCTGCAAGGAGGGTGAGGTTGCAGCCTCGGTGTTTGACCGTTACCGTGTACCGCTCTATAAAGAAGCAGGTTTTAAGCCCTACATAATTGCGGCAATGATGTTCCTGTCAAAATGCAAAGAGCCCGACGAAATGCTCAAAAAGCTTTTAAACGGCGGCGGAATACCACGCTTCCTATAATAATCGCGAAAATCAAAAGATGAGGTGTGATTGCAATGAAAAGAATTATTTTGGCACTTGGGGGAAATGCCCTCGGAGATAATCTGCATGAGCAAATGCTAGCCGTTAAAAGCGCGGCAAAAGCAATTGCCGACTTGATTGAAGATGGCCTTGAGGTCGTAATCACACACGGGAACGGACCGCAGGTCGGAATGATTAACCTCGCTATGGAAACAGCAGCAAAGGTTGATGACGGTCTGTTCTTTATCCCAATGTCAGTTTGCGTTGCAATGAGTCAGGGGTATATAGGCTATGATATCCAAAACGCCCTCCGTGAAGAGCTCCTGAGCCGCAAAGTGGATAAGCCGGTTGCGACAATAATTACTCAAACACTGGTCGATGCAAACGATGCAGCATTTAAAGACCCGTCAAAACCAATCGGAGCATTCTACAGCAAGGAAGAAGCCGAAGAAATGACAAAACGTGGCTACGACATGAAGGAAGATTCGGGCAGAGGCTGGCGAAGAGTTGTTGCATCACCAAAACCGATAGGTATAATCGAAAGCGATACGGTAAAAGCACTTCTTGAAGCAGGTCATATACCTGTCACAGTCGGCGGTGGGGGAATACCCGTCAAAGAAATCGAAGGTAGACACTTAAAAGGCACATCGGCAGTTGTAGATAAAGACTTTGCCAGCGCAAAGCTTGCAGAGGAGCTTGAAGCAGATATGCTTGTTATACTCACAGCAGTCGAAAAAGTCGCGTTAAATTTCGGCAAACCAAATCAAGAGGAACTAAGTGAAATTACAGTCGAAGACGCCGAGCGCTACATAAAAGAAGGGCACTTCGCCCCCGGCTCAATGCTGCCAAAAGTAGAAGCAGCACTATCTTATGTAAAATCCGGACAAGGCAGAAAAGCTCTCATCACAAAACTCGAAAAAGCCCGCGAAGGACTGGCAGGGAAAACAGGCACCCTAATTGTGTCAGGGGGACGGTTCTAGTGACACACTTTTTAAGTGCAATCTTGCTAGCTGCAGGTTTGTCGCAGCGAATGGGTGAGGACAAGCTCTTATTAGAGTATAAAGGCAAGTCACTCTTGCAGCACGCTTTGGATTTACTTGAGGAGATACCTGCTGCTGAAAAAATTGTTGTAACATCGGATGCCCGGTCGGAAAAAGTACAAATACCCCAGGGTGTCCGATTGCTTATTAATGCACACCCCGAAAAAGGGCAGTGTGAAAGCATTCGTATTGGTGTTGAAGGAGTACTTAACAGCCAAGGAGAGCAAAGCAACACAGCTGCTCCGGACACCCCGCCAACATCAATATTATTTTTGACAGCCGACCAACCTAAGCTTAAACCATCTGACTTACGCCCATTTCTCGAAGCATCAAAAGAAAATCCCGATAAAATCATTTATCCCCTAATTGATAATCAGCCGAACTCTCCAACTATTTTTCCAAGCCGATTCTTTAACGATTTGATGAAACTCGCTACTCACTCTGCGCCTAAAGCACGTCAAAACGGGGGCAAAGCAATACGTGACAGTAATCCGGAACACTGTCTCCCAATAATACCGCAAAACCCTCAAAACTTTATCGACATTGACACAACGGAGGATTATGATGCCCTCATTTAGTATAAACGGTAAGCATTTTGATATTAACAAAGCTGATAAAGCTGCAAACAAAAAGCTACTTGACTTTCTTCGCTATGACCTGTGTCTGACATCGGTTAAGGACGGATGCAGCGAAGGAGCTTGCGGAACTTGCACCGTTCTTGTTGATAACAAACCGACAAGAGCGTGTTTGCTTGCAATCTCTAAGCTTGATGGCAAAAGTGTACTTACAGTGGACGGCTTAACAGAACGTGAAAAGCAAGTCTACTCATACTGCTTTGGAGTATCGGGGGCGGTACAATGCGGTTTTTGCATTCCCGGAATGGTTATAAGTGCAAAAGCTCTGCTCGACAGTAATAAAAACCCGTCACGTGAAGAAGTAAAAAAAGCAATACGCGGCAACATCTGCCGTTGCACAGGATATGTGAAGATTGAAGATGCGATTCTATTAGCGGCAGAATTCATCAGAGAAAACAAGCCCATACCTGATAAGGAGATTGACGGTAGCTTGGGGCAAAACCTTTATCGGCTGGATGCTGATGAAAAAACCCTCGGAACAGGACTTTATACCAACGATAAAAAAGTCGATGGCATGGTTTTCGCCAAGGCACTCAGAACCAAGTACCCAAGGGCAAAAGTCTTAAAGATTGATGCAACAGAAGCATTGGCACACCCCGATTGTATAAGAATAATCACAGCAGCAGATATCCCCGGTCAAAATAAAATCGGGCATATAATCCACGATTGGGACACTCTTATAAAAGAAGGCGATATCACACGATATGTCGGCGATGCTGTAGCGATAGCTGTTGCAAACACAACTGAGTCACTCGACGAAGTTTTATCTCTGATTAATGTCAGCTATGAAGAACTGCTGCCGCTTACAAGCCCGGAAATGGCGCTTAAAGAAGGTGCACCGCTCATACATGAAAGCGGAAATATCCTCAGCAAGCAAGAATTAAAACGCGGCAATGCAGACGAAGCAATAGCAAAATCGAAGTATGTTGTCACAAAGCATTACTCATTGCCGTTCACCGAGCACGCTTTTATGGAACCCGAATGTGCGATAGCAATACCCGACCTCGATGATGGGCTGCTTTTGTACACAGGAGGACAAAGTATCTATGACGAACAAAATGAAATTAGTCTTATGCTCGGCATTAAGCCCGAGAAAATAAGAGTAAAGTCAATGCTTGTCGGCGGTGGCTTCGGCGGAAAAGAAGACATGAGTGTTCAGCACCATGCAGCACTTGCGGCTTATATAGTAAAAAAGCCTGTTAAAATAAAGCTTTCACGAAGCGAAAGTCTATTGGTACACCCAAAACGACACGCCATGGAAATAGACATTACAACTGCCTGTGATGAAAACGGCATCATAACAGGAGTAAAAGCGGATATAATCTCCGACACAGGAGCTTATGCAAGCCTTGGAGGACCCGTTCTGCAACGCGCATGCACCCACGCAGGCGGACCGTATAATTTCCAAAATGTGCAAATATCAGGCACAGCTGTTTACACAAACAATCCGCCGGGCGGCGCATTTCGCGGCTTCGGCGTGCCGCAATCATCTTACGCAATGGAGAGCAATCTTAATCTCCTTGCTGAGATGGCAGGAATTTCACAGTGGGAAATTCGCTTCAGAAACGCAATACGACCCGGTCAAACTCTTCCAAACGGTCAGATTGCCGATGAAGCGACTGCCCTTGAAGAGTGTCTGCTTTCAGTTAAAGCTGCTTTTGAAAAATCACCTCATACGGGAATAGCTTGCGGCTTCAAGAATTCGGGTCTCGGCGTAGGTGTTCCCGATATAGGCAGATGTATTTTATCCGTAGAAAACGGCAAAATCCACATCCGCTCAAGTGCTGCGTGCATAGGGCAGGGAATGGCAACTATTCTGACGCAGATGGTATGCCAAACACTCGACATCACATCAGAAATGATTGTAGTCGAGCCGCCCGACACCTCACGCACCCCTGACTCGGGAACAACAACCGCCTCGCGCCAAACCCTCTTCTCAGGCGAAGCCGCCGTCCTCGCCGCTGAGCAGCTTAAAAAAACCTGTCAAAAGAACCGTCCCCCTGACACCCCTGACAGGTTAACTGCGGAAGTCCTGTTAACCCTTGAAGGACAAGAGTTTTACGGCGAGTACAAGCCTGAGACCGACCCGATGGGCAGCGATAAGGCCAACCCTGTCAGCCATGTTGCTTACGGATATGCGGCTCAAATCGCCGAGCTTAATGAGCTTGGCAAGTTAATCAAGGTCACTGCGGCGTATGACCTTGGAACACTTGTTAACCCAAAAGCCGCCGAAGGTCAAATCGAAGGCGGAATCCTTATGGGAATGGGCTATGCCTTAACGGAAGACTTTCCGCTTGAGAACGGCTATCCGAAAGTAAAATACGGTACCCTCGGCCTAATAAGAGCAACCGAAGCACCGGAAATAGAAACAATAATTGTTTCTAAAACCTGTCAAGGGGACGGTTCTTTTGACAGGCTCTCATCTCTTCCGGCGCATGGGGCGAAGGGGGTGGGGGAGCTGGCAACTATTCCGACGGCTCCTGCGATACATGGGGCATATTATCGATTTGATGGAAAATTCAGGCAGAAACTGCCTATGGAGGGAACATATTATGACAAATGAAGAGCTGAACAAACTGGCAAAAGAAGCAAGAGACAAAGCCTGTGTCGACATTTCAGGCTTTAAGGTTGGTGCTGCTTTACTCACAAAAGACGGAAATGTTATCCAAGGCTGCAACATTGAAGACCCGTCCGGGATAGGTGTCACAAACGTCTGTGCCGAAAGATGTGCAATAATAAAAGCATTGTCTGAAGGCTACAGGGACTTTGAAAAAATCGCTGTTGTCGGCGGTCCGTCAAACACAACAGCCACGGGCGACACAGATACGCTAATTTTCTGTGCCCCATGCGGAGCTTGCCGCCAATACCTAAACTCCTGGGCACCAAAAATAAAAGTCATCTTACAAGAAGCTGACAGTGAACTAAAAGAGTACGGTATTAAAGAACTCTTACCATACTCTTTTGATGAAACATTTTAGTTACGAATTTGCGAGGTCGTTATACCATTTTACGGCTGCGATGTAGGCGTCGTTGACGACTGAGGAGTCGAGGCGGTTGTCTGTTACGAATTGTGAGACAGCCTCCCAGTTGGCGTATTCGTAGTTTTCGTAGAAACGCAGTAAATCTGAATAAACACCATATCTCGTGAGCAGTGATTCGCGGATTTCGTCAGAGACGGGAATATCCTCGAGAAGCTGCTCTTTTGACATTTCAAGAGCAATGTGCAACAGCGAGAGCATACCAACCATAAATACCTGCTGCGGATTACGTTTAATAATAAATCCCGGTGATAAAAGCTCACCGAACCTTGCTCGGATAAGCGACATACGCACAAGCTCCAGAGGTTTATCCTCAGCGATACCGCGAAGTGCAAGAACTGCAATCCATTTTTTCAGGCTCTCTTCACCCATATATGCTACAGCGCTAGCGATTGAAGAAACATTTCTCAACCCGACCGCAGCAGAATTTAAGATACGAAGAAGCTTGTACGACAAAGCAACATCAGATGCAATGATATCGCTTATTTCTTTGAAATCCATGTAGTCATCTGTGCTGGCAAGCTTCATTAAACGGAAGTAGTTAAACTTCAGCGGACTGAGTTCTTTAGTCTTTTTACTGGCAACCGGTTGGTTAAAATAAAAACCTTGGAACAGATGGAAGCCTGTTTCCTTTGCAACCTGAAAATCCTCCATTGAATCAACATTTGTTGCAATAAAACGTATGCGTTGATTCTTTGCCATCAGAAGCTTCTGCGCTTTGGGATTCTTATCTGTCGGTGCAAATTTACAATAATCTGCAACACTTAACAATTCCGTAACCGGATTTAAGCTGTTTACACCTGTGAGGGCTATTTTATAGCCGTTTTTTTGAAGCTCACTATATAGTGCGAGTTCTTTTTGGAGTGCGGCAGGTGAAGAGGCAGTACCCGGCGTAATACCGAACTGAACGATGAACTTATCTTTTGGAAGATTGTTTACAACCGTAGGGTTAAGCAGTTGACGAGAGTACTGAATGAAGTAATGTTGACTGTTCTCTAAATCATTAAGACCCAATGCATCAAGTGTTCGGTTAAACTCGCTGAGAGTTACAACACCTTCTTCTTCATCGCCACCGCCGCCTTGCCCCTGGTCAACAAGCTCATAACCAAAGGTTTTACCAACGCCGAGAAGCACGGGCTGGATATTGATATACATATCCTTAAACTTCTGTGCTGTATCGTAATGGTCTTCGAAGAAGACTACTTGGTTGCGCCCTGCGGCTTTCGCCTGATACAGTGCGATATCGGCTTTTCTGAGAATGTCGGAAAGGTTATACCCATGCTTGGGGAAGAAAGAAACACCGATACTCAAAGTACACTTAACATCAATATTGGGAAGTGTATATGAACGAAGAGCGGTCGACAAAACAGCCTTGTAGTATGTCAGCATTTCCTCAGATGTTGCAAATTGATCCTCGGGATTTGAGATAAGAATGACAAACTCGTCTCCACCGAGACGGTATAAATGACTTCTGAAATAATCATTTTCTTGCAGATGCTCTGTGAGGCGACGGAGAACAACGTCACCGGTATTATGCCCGTAGGTATCGTTAACTGCTTTGAAATTGTCAAGGTCAAATAGTGCTACAACACCTGAAATTGCTTCCTTATCGGAAAGCTTTTTTTCAATGTCGGCAAAATCTTCTTTAAGCTTTTGTCGGTTCGGGACACCTGTCAGTTGGTCAATATAAGCAAGAGCGTATAAGCGGTCATTTGCTTCTTTTTGCGGAGTGACATCGCGCATCATAAATATTGTTGCAGGCTTGCCGTCAGCCCAATTTATCGTATTACGTCTTACGGTAAAGTCGCGACCCGATGAATCAGATATGTCAAACGGTACGCCGTCTGTAAGCTTATTTTTTGCACCGTAAGGACACTGCTCGCAAATACCGGGGAAGTGCTTTGCAATGAGTGCTTTACATGTATAGGTAGAGCCTTCTTCGTTATAAAGACGCTCTTCCGCTCTGGCGTTTGTAAAAACAATTTCGCAACCCTTGCCGCGAACGACGATTATCTCCATATCCTGCGGATCAAGAATTCCGCTGATATCGCCAAGAACACTTCTGAAGTCCTCACGTTTGCTAAACTTCATAAGTGCTTTATCTCTGACTTGATTTGCCTTGTCAATTATGTCTTTGAAACTCATTTAATATTCCCCTAAGGTTAGATATGACCGTAGCTGATGAACTGTATTACTTGTTAAGATATGATGTTACAAGCTCTTGCAAGAGCTCGTCTCTGTCAAGTCTGCAAATAAGACTGCGAGCATTATTAAAGTTCGTGATATAAGTCGGATCCTCAGATAATATATATCCGACAATTTGGTTAACGGGGTTATAGCCCTTTTGTCTCAGTGCATCATAAACTGTTGAGAGAATGTCACGTGTGTTGTTCTCTCCGCTTATAACATCAAATTTCCTTGTGTAACCATCCAAATCCCGACCCCTCCTGATTGTGTATTTTGCTTCTTTCTATTATAGCAAATAAAGACGAAGTGTAAAGCGAAAGTTTCATAAAAATAGCATGAATTTTACTGTTTTAACCGAAAGAGTAATTATCCGTCATTAGCCGATAAGGGCATTGGGTATAAAGCAGCTAATGAGTAGCTGACATAGCGTCCGTCAGAAGCTCTGGCGCAAAGCACCTCGATTTCACTTGAAAACTCGCTGAGGAGCTGGCGACAATCACCGCAAGGGAGGTTATATGAACTGCCGTTGGATATTGTAGCAATTCTTTTGAAGCTTCGGTGACCGGCAGAAACAGCAGAAGCTATAGCTGCTGCTTCAGCACAAATTGTTGAACCGAGAGAAATATTTTCAACTACACAACCTGTAAAAATAGTTCCGTCGGAGCATTCAATAGCTGCGCCTTTTTTTTCACGAGAATAAGGAGAGTAGGAGTTCTCCATTGCATCTGCGGCTGTCTCGAGCAGTCGTCTGTCTGTCATAATCAACATCGTTCCTTTCAAGAAAATTGTCCGTATATGATATGTAATCAGTTTAACATAAATAAATCAATTGTCCAGTTTTGGAAATTATGAAAAATTCCCGACTGACTTGGGGATGTGTCTTGCGACATAACGACAGCACCCATCTGTGTATAAATAGCATATCGCTTATATAAAATCGGTATGAACGGAGCTTGCTGTGTTATTGCAAGATTTAGTTGCTCTCCTGCAAGGCTGACCTCCTCTTGCGAACTCGCTGCAAGGAAATTAAGAATTAAAGGATTAAATGACGAGCTTCCGGTATTTCCAAAAATAATACTATCATCGCCGGGTAACAAAAGAGGGGAAAAGTCAAAATCAGCACTTAGAAGTGTCTCCCCGTAGTACATATCAAATTTGCCGTCCCTTAATGCACTCATAAATTCACCCCATTGAAGCTCGCGGACATTTATATCAAAGCCAAATTGCCTCAGGTTATCTGCGATTCTGTGTGCTGCAGCAATTTTATGTGTGTTTTCAAGATTGACAATAAAATCAAGTGTGAATTTTCGAAATCCTCCATACCCGTCGGGCATCTCAAGAAATGAATCATTGTCGAAATCTGCAAGACCTGCGCGCTCAATAAGGGCACCCATTTCAGAGAGCAAATCTCCGCGTACCTCCCACTGATGGTCATACATATCAAATACAGGAGAAATCGCAACAGGAGCTGCAATTGCCTGATTAGGTCTCGGGTCGTTCATGATGTTGTCTACAATAAATTGCCTCTCTATAGCGCAGCCTATAGCACGCCTGACATCAGAGCTTCTCAGTACAAAAGAGTCGGCATTAAAACCAATAAATTGTAGTGCGGTTGTATTATAAAAACGCGGCTCAAGTGCACGGTTGAGTCTTATATCGAAAGCACCGGCAGGGTCGTCCCAGAGCAGACTAAGCTCACCGTCGTCAAACAATCGTGTTATTTCACTGTCATTACTTTCTATAAGATTAAATGAGTTAATCGGCAGGTCGTTAAAGTGCCTGTATTCGGTGAAGCGTGTCAGGCGTCTTGCACCTTCAAACGGGAAAATAAAAGGTCCGCTTCCGGGTGGAACACGTTCATCAACTGTGCCGGCTTTGATTATCGGGATATCAAGCAGCCTGATAAAGCGGGCATTTGGATTCTCGAGCGTAAGTGTAACGGTTAACTCACCATCACTGCTGATTGAAGTGACGTTACGAAGCTTTCCGCGATGTCTGCTTCTGCGAAGGTCTCTGGCTTGTCTCAGGGAGTAAGCTACATCATCTGCTGTCAAAAAAGAGCCGTCGTGCATTACTATGTCAGAGTAAATTTCAAAAGTAAAAGTTACGTTATCCTCTGTTTCCCAATTTGCACAAAGAAGCGATTTTGCTGTTAGGTTTGCATCCAAGATAAAAAGGCTTTCATAAAGCAAAGAACCAATAATAATATTATCTCTGTTTAATGCAATGATAGGATTCATGGTAGCATCGGTTACGTACCGGATTGTAAATTGACCGGGTAATTGAGGAGCGTCGGGAACAATGTCAGGCTGCACAAACTCAGGTAACTCCGGCTCAATAAAGACGGGAGCAGCAGGGCGTGTTGGTATCCAGCATCCCTGCAGCAGCAAAGCAGGAAGTAAGAGCAGCAATATTAACATAGCTTTGAACTTTTTAATCATAATATACCCTAATAGTGAGATAATCAGAGAACAATTATTGAAACCTGGCTGCCGCGTTTGCCTTGTGTTTTCCTGTGTGACCAGTATTTATCGGACAAACAAGCGGTGCACTCATCGGAAACTTCAATATTTTTCAGCCCTGCTTTCAAAAGCAGTGTTCGATTCGTTTCTTTGAGGTCAACCATGAACTTATGACCATGTTTTGTGACACAGCGTTCATAGTCAGAGGGAGTGGCGGACTCATCTGTACCGCTTTCAAAAATATCTCGAATTGCATCTGCTACATCGTCGCTTGTTTCAAAACAACATTTTGAAATCGAAGGACCGATTGCGGCTTTAATGTCAGAGGGAATGCAGCCAAATTCCAGTACCATCTTTTGTACGGCTTTGCCTGCTATATCGGAAGCTGTACTTCGCCAGCCGCCATGAACGGCAGCGATTACATTTTTTTCCGAGTCATGCATTAAAATCGGAACGCAATCGGCAGTAAAAACCATTAGCGCAACACCCGGTGTTGCGGATATTAACCCGTCGGCATTATGCGGATTTGGCTTTAGCAATCTGCCGCAATCCTCACGGGCAGCAATACGAATGTAATCGCCGTGAACTTGATTGGAGCAGACCAAATCATCAGTCGAAATGCCAAGGGCACGGCATATAATGGCGTAGTTTTCTTTGACATTATCAGGATTGTCAGCACCGCTTTGAGCAAGATTCAAAGACTTGTAAATCCCACTGCTAACGCCACCGTAACGGGTGGTGAAAGCGTGCCGTGCTTTGATATTCGGTGATGTCATATAGATAACACCGTTTGTATTAATACTACTAAAATTTGTGTCCTTTAAAACGGTCTGCAAATTACCCACCCCTGCCGCAGCAGTCTTTATATTTCATCGGAAGCCCGTTCGGACGCTTTTTACCGCATGGACACGGGTCATTTCTGCCGATTTTTTGTGTCTTTTTCACAGGCTGCCGTTTGACAGAGGTGTCACCTCCGACATTTTGAGCAGAAGCTCTAAAGTTTCTTGCTACACCGCGGCGTTCTAAGGATTCGTCTTTTCTTATACGAACAGTAAACACACGCCTGACAACCTCTTCCTTGATACCGCCAATCATTTCCTCAAACATATCAAAGCCTTCGCGCTTGTATTCATCAACAGGATTTGTCTGTGCATAAGCACGAAGCCGTACACTGTCACGCAGGCTTTCCATCGCATCGATATGGTCCATCCAGAACTCATCAACAACACGAAGCATTATTACGCGCTCAAGCTCACGCATTAAAGGAACATCACTGCCGGGTGCAAAGCCGAACTCTGTTTCTCTTGCTTTATAAACAGCAGTTGCTTTCTCCTGAAGAAGCTCCTCAAGCTCATCTCTTTCAAAACCTTCAGGCGGCAGTTCGATTTCACGCTTTTGCAGGAATAATGACTCAAGAGGTAATACAACCTCTGTAAGCTCAGTACGGTTGTTGATGACACTTAACTCACCAAACCCTGCGTTGACAGCAGCTTCAACTGTTTCAGAAATCATTGTATCAATGTTTGCGGTAATATCCTCGCCGTCTAAAACCTTGCGGCGTTGATTATAAACGATGGTACGTTGAGTGTTCATAACATCATCGTACTCTAAGACGGCTTTTCGGGACTGGAAGTTCCTGCTTTCAACGCGGCGCTGCGCTGACTCGATTGCGTTTGAAAGCATTTTTTTATCTATGGGCATATCCTCTTCAAGCCCGAGGGCTTCCATCATGCCCATAATACGTTCAGAGCCGAAAAGCCTCATAATATCGTCTGTAAGAGCGATATAGAAGCGGGTCTCACCGGGGTCACCCTGACGACCCGCACGTCCGCGCAATTGATTATCAATACGGCGCGCTTCGTGTCTTTCAGTACCCAGTATGAAAAGACCTCCGGTTTCACGAACCTTGTCTGCTTCAATCAATGTAACAGCGCGGTGCTTATCAAGACTTTCCGCAAACATTTCACGTGCAGCGATTATTTTAATATCGTCTGTTTCCGCATGACCCGTGGCTTCGTTAATCAAATCCTCAGTGAAACCGGCTTTTTTCATATCGTGCTTTGCAAGATATTCCGGGTTACCGCCGAGAACTATGTCAGTTCCGCGTCCTGCCATGTTCGTAGCAATCGTGACAGCACCGACCTTACCGGCTTGAGCAACTATTTCAGCTTCTTTTTCATGGTGCTTTGCATTTAGAACATTATGCGGAACACCTCGCTTTTTCAGAAAAGAAGCAAGCAGCTCACTCATCTCAATTGAAACAGTACCGACAAGAACAGGCTGACCTTTTTTATGACACTTCTCAATTTGGTCGATTATTGCACGGTACTTACCATTTTCGTTCTTATAGATAACATCAGGATTATCTATTCGCACAAGCGGACGATTGGTTGGGATTTCAATTATGTCCAGCTTATAAATAGCGCCAAACTCTTCAGCTTCGGTTAGAGCTGTACCCGTCATCCCTGCGAGCTTTGTATAAAGGCGGAAGTAATTTTGGAAGGTTATGGTAGCAAGTGTTTTACTTTCTCTTGCAACCTCTACTCGCTCCTTAGCTTCAATTGCTTGATGAAGCCCCTCGGAGTAACGTCTGCCGACCATAAGGCGTCCCGTAAACTCATCAACAATAATAACCTCGCCGTCCTTAACAACGTAATCAACATCACGCTGCATAGTTCCGTAGGCTTTTAATGCCTGGTTTATATGATGCGAAAGTGTGCTGTTATCAAGGTCTGCAAGGTTTTCTAAGCTGAAATGCTGCTCAGCTTTTTTTATACCACGAGCCGTAAGTGTTGCTGTTTTTGCTTTTTCATCAATCACATAGTCAGCATCAAGCAGCTCGTCCTCCTGCGATTTCTCATCGACTGAAGCGTAAACTTTCTTTTTAAGCTTATGCACAAAATCGTTGACCTTTGTATAAAGCTCTGTAGACTCTGCACCCTGACCTGAAATTATCAGCGGTGTACGGGCTTCGTCGATAAGGATTGAGTCAACCTCGTCGACAATTGCAAACAGATGGTCGCGTTGCACCATGTCTCGTTTATAAAGAGCCATATTATCACGCAGATAGTCAAAGCCCAGCTCATTATTAGTTCCATAAGTAATATCGGAAGCGTAGGCTGCGCGTCTTTCGTCATTTGAAAGCCCATGAACTATAAGCCCGACACTCAGCCCCATAAATCGGTGGACTTTACCCATCCACTCACTGTCACGTCTTGCAAGATAGTCATTGACAGTAACAACGTGGACACCTTCACCGGTCAATGCATTAAGATAAGAGGGCATAACGGCAACAAGTGTTTTACCTTCACCCGTTTTCATCTCCGCAATCCGACCCTGGTGCAAAACAAGTCCACCTATAAGCTGCACGTGAAAAGGACGCATACCAAGTACACGGTCACTAGCCTCCCGCGCAGCCGCAAAAGCCTCGGGCAAAATATCATCAAGTGTTTCGCCCTCGCTCAAGCGTTGCTTAAATTCACCGGTCTTTGCCTTTAATGCTTCATCTGACAGACCGCGGTACTCCTCCTCAAGAGCTTCAATCATATCTATTATCGGTGCAAGAGCCTTGAGCTCCCGTTCATTATGTGTGCCGAAAACCTTGGAAAAAACCTTACCAAACATTACTAAAACCTTTCGTTAAAAACTGTAATAAAAAATCAACATCGTATTATACCATACGCAGCATTTTCACGCAAAGCATAGCTGATGAAAAAGCAAACTGTAGATTATAACCGCCCGTATCACCGTCAACATCAAGAGCTTCGCCGGCAAAATAAAGACCCGGGTGCTTTTTTGATTCCATAGTTTTTAAATCAACTTCATCTAAACTCACTCCACCTGCTGTAACCATTGCATCTGAGAAACCGCCTGTGCCGGAGATTTCATAAGAATCAGAAGTGAGCATTGCTGCCAAATCACCCATATCACGACCGCTCAAGCGAGAGGCTTTCTCACCGGCTTCGATTTTACATCTGCGGCAAATAAACTCGAGAAAATTACGCGGAAGACCTGTAATAGCGCCTAAGAGCGTTGCTATTTGTCTCGCATCTCCGGCAGCAGTTTGCAACAATTCCAAACGCAAAGCATCCTGCGTACAATCAGATAAATAGTTAATCGTCAGCTTATCACCGATACTGACATATCGTGAGGCTTTTAAAATTGCCGGACCGGAAAAACACTTATGCGTTAATAATAAGCTGCCATCTACGCTAATCTGCTTGTCGCTGCCTATCCTTGTAACCCTGAGTGTACTATCAGGTATTGAAATCCCGGATAATTCGCCGTAAGGATAATCACGCACAAAAATAGGAGTCAACGCAGGTCGCCTCGGAACAAGCTCAAGCCCTAGCTGCTCAAGGCATTTAAAGAAAGAACCGTCCGAACCTGTTTCAGGAAAAGACTCACCGCCCGTTGCAACAAGTACGTTATTGGCAAAAAAACTGTCATCATTAGTATTTATCTTGAATCTATACTTGTTAGATTTTTCAATACCCGTGACTGCAGATTCAAATCGAAACTCGACACCATGCCCCTTGCATTGTATAAACAATGTGTTTAAAACATCGGCACTTTTCATTGAAGCAGGAAATACTTTACCGTCCTCTCTGATTTGCAAAGGCAAGCCGCACTGCTCAAAATATGACATTAGAGCAATGTTTGAAAAACCAAAAAGAACGGAACGAAGCAGCTTGCCGTTCTCTCCGTAGCGATTCAAGAAATCTTTAATAGGTTCATTATTTGTCAGGTTGCATTGACCGTTTCCAGTCATTAGGAGTTTTTGACCGGGTATAGCTGTCTTCTCGAGAACAAGTGTCCGCCAATCGGCAGGGGAGGCGGCAGCCGCAAAAAGCCCCGCAGAACCTGCACCGATAATAATCAAGTCATAAATTAACAATACTGCACTTTACCTCCGGTAATTACTTATCATGCATTTAATCAAGCATTAATGAAAATAATTATCATTTTATGCGTTACTATTATAACATAGAAAGACTATAAAATATTGCTTTTTATTATCATTTATGTATACTTTGATATATGAAATCAAAAAGAGCCGGTATTGATAATACCAATTATGCAGAAAATAGAAGAGAAACCTTCGGGAAACGTGTCGTTCGGTTTATTTTACGTGTCATGATTTCCGTGCTGGTGGTTGCAGTATTAAGTGTAGCAGCACTCTTGACAGCCGTTTGGGCAATAACAAAAGGACCGTCACCGACCGCTCAAAGTCTTTTTGTTAATACTGTAATGGAAACAAATTCTTATGGATTTCTTGCCGGAATTTTTCTTTCAGAGGAAGAAGTAGATTCGATTATGAACCCTCCCGGGCTTGTAGCAGCGGACACTTCTGCTCAAACAGATTCATCATTGATTACAATTAAACCGCCTGAAACACAAATTCAACTTGAAGAAATATCAGGCAGCAACTACAAGGGCTATATATTAATAGTCGATGACCCGACACGCGTATTTGTTGCTACTCCCGGAAGCTTTGGCGGCTCAGGCTTTACTGTTGCAGAGCATATCATCAGAAGTATTGCTTATGCAGGGATTAACGGCGGCGGATTTATAAGCACTCAAGGACGCGATATCCCCGAAGGCATTGTTCTAAGTGACGGGGTTTTCACACAAGGAGGAGAGTCAGATAAATCCTGCGTTGTAGGGTTTGATAAACAAGGAATATTGCATATCGGCAACTTTTCTTTTGATGAAACTCAAGCCATTGGAATCTCAGAAGCGGTGACTTACAGTCCTGCTTTGATTATTAACGGTGTGCCGCAGAATTTACCGCCTAGCGGACTAATACCACGCACAGCAATTGGTCAACGTGCTGACGGCACTGTTTTGATGTTGGTTATTGACGGCTGGCGATTTGACAGCGCAGGCGCAACACTATCTGATATAACCGATATACTGCTTGATTATGGTGCTGTCAATGCAGGGAATCTCACAGGAGGTTCCTCTTCACAAATGAACTTAAACGGCGATGAAGTAAACAGAGGTCCGCAGTTTTTGCAGCCAAGACGTATGCCGACAGCGTTTTTGATAAGAAGGGCAGATAATGAGTAAACATTCTAAGAAAAAAAGTTTGTTGCCAAAACGATTCATATCAAAACCCGGAAAACGCAGCCGTGTAAACACAAATACACGGACTGTCACTCAGGCTGAGCCGCTGCCTGCCCCGACTGAGCCAATTTCCGAGCCGCTGTCCGCTCCTCCACCTGCACCACCTGCACGAACCCCCTCGCAGCGACCTCCGACACGACGCACC
>Ga0123356_10000796_pt1 | contig 34989 bp, 26 predicted proteins | sample TergutEmb28metaG_2_FD_92546 | JGI IMG/M metagenome (GOLD analysis project Ga0123356, IMG submission 92546) | Embiratermes neotenicus P3 segment gut microbial communities from Petit-Saut dam, French Guiana - Emb289 P3 | ecosystem: Host-associated > Arthropoda: Insects > Digestive system > Gut ...
GCTGAAGCTCGGTGTCGCCGCAAATTGGGGGGTTGTTAGCCGAGGGGCAGGCTGATTCGGCTTGGCACTTGGTCAGGGTGTTGGTGGTTTTGGTCGGGGTGTTGGTGGACCACTACAGGTATGCCCCAGTCTTGGGCGTTGAGGTGGCAGGCCGGGGTTGCGGCACCGGCCGCGTCGCAGGTCGCAACCCGGGCGGTGACATGTAAGACCCCGTGTCCTGGCGCCAATTCGAGGCGCCGTCGCAACTGGTGGCCCGGGCCACCTCCCTGGATCAGGAGTTCAGGCGGTGAAGCCGACACACTGACCTCGATGGCCGGCCCGGACGCATCATCAAGTCGCCGCCCGGCCGGCACCGTGAAATCGATTTCGAGATCAAGGCCCTGACCGGCGGGCAAGTCCATGGCCGGCCGGCCGGTCGCTTTTTCCAGATGCGGTCGAGCGGACTTGGCCGGCCCGGCGGGTTGGGCCAGGCTGATTGACTTGGCCGGCCCGGCGGGTTGGGCCAGGCTGGTTGGCCTAGCCAGGCTGGCGGGTTGGGCCAGGCTGGTTGGCTCAGCCTGGCTGGCGGGTTGGGCCAGTTTGGTCGGTTTTGCTGGCTGGGCAGGGTTGACCGAGACTGAGGTTTTGACTCTGATAAGTCGGTGGGCGCTGGACTCGACCACAACCACCTCGTCATTGGCCAGCGCTGGATGCAACACAACGTCGCTTGGCTCGGCCAGCCCCGTGGCCAGCGTCCGCAGCCGCTGCTGGTTCGGATCAAAGATGCGGACAGCGCCGTTGAAGGTATCGGCCACGACCACCTGGCCATTCGGCGGCACAGCCAGGCCAAGTGGATGCTGCATCAAGGCGCTGCCAGGTGCGCCATCGGCCAAGCCAAAATCGAATAAACCCGACCCGATGGCCGTGCCCACCTCCAGCTCTTGGTCCAGCCAACGCAAGGCCGAGGTTTCCGAATCAGCAAACCAGCAGCGGCCGTTTGCGGCCATGGCTAGGCCCGATGGCTGGGCCAGCTCCGCCAACAAGGCAGGGCCGTCAATCAAGCCTTCGCCGGAATTGCCAGCCAGAACGCCAACCCGCATCTGAGCTGGGTCGTAGGCCCAAATCTGGTGAACCCCGGCCATGGCGATCAACACCAACCGCCGGGCGGGATCCCAAACAACGTCCCAGGGTGACGACAGCTCTGTCTGATCGGCCCTGCCACCACCCTGACCCAACAGCACTGGCCCAAGACGGCCGCGCCGGGCCGATTGACTACCAGTTCCGGCCAGGGTTGTGACGGCTCCAGTGGCGAGGTTGACACCGCGCAGAGCGTGGTTGGCCGAATCGGCCACCACCACATCACAGCCCAGCCGCGCGGCCAGGCGGGAAGGCAGCCGGCACAACCCATTTGGCTCGCTGAAGCAGGCCTGGCCCGCCGAGCCATCTCGCCATCCACGTTCGCCGGTACCAATTACCCTGGTCAACTCCCCGTCCAAGGTGACTTCGGCGAGGCGGTGATGCCCGGCATCGGACACCAGAAGACTCCCAGACGCCAACGCCACAGCCTTCGAAGGGAAGGACAAAGCGGTGCAATCCGACTCCGGCGGCCGGTATGGCCCGGGGCCAGGGACCAACGAGCCCCTAGATCTGTGCAGGTCAGCCAGATGGGCAAGCCGCTGCGCCAGGGCTTCGCCGTGACCCTCACCGGCCATGTGAGCGACGATGCGACCGTCGGGGTCAATCAGCACCAAAGTGGGCCAAGCTCGGGCCCCATAGGCACGCCAGGTAGCCAGCTCCGGATCGTCAAGAACGGGGTGTTCGACCTGGTAGCGCCGCACGTTGGCAGCCAATGCAGCCGGATTGGCCTCGTGGCTGAATTTGGGAGAGTGGACCCCAATCACCACAAGAACGTCGGCAAAGCTTCGCTCCAGGGTCCGCAACTCGTCAAGCACATGCAGGCAATTGACACAGCAAAACGTCCAGAAATCCAGCAGCACCATCCTGCCGCGCAGATCGCCCAGCTTCAGGGCGCGCCCGCCGGTGCCAAGCCAAGCCCGTCCAGCCAGTTCAGGGGCAATCTCGCCAGGTCTCGCGGGAGCCGCAGGCGGGAGAATCCGGTCGTTCACGCAAGCACAATCTGGTCAAGCCAGTCGGTGATTTCTGTCAAATAGCGCGACCGGATTGGCTCGGGTGACAGTGCCAGGTCATGCGAACCACCTTCTAGCGCCCTGACCTCGATGTTCATCCCCAACCTGGGGGCCAAGCGCCACATTTGGCGCGGGTCGAGGACCGAATCGGTGGTCAGCACTTCGGGGTGATCGTGGCGGTTGTCACCCCGGCGTAGCGATGTCATCACCAAGACCGGGCAGTCGACCGTCAAACCGCGTTTGACCTGTGCCTGCGCTCGCCGGATCGAACTAAACCATTTGGCCGCCACCGGGAATCCATCATGTGGTTTCCAGGCCAGATCGAAGTCCCATTCGCCGCCGGAGTCGACGTGCAAGGCCCGTCCGTAGTAAGCGTGCAGCCCTTTGAACTTGGCTTTTGGAGCCACTTTGGCCAAGACATGAACGAATTCCGTCAGCGCTCTGCGCTGGAACGCACCAGCATTGAAGTCGAGCCAGGGCGAGTCCAAGATCAGCCCGCGCAGCTGGCTTGGTCTGGCCTGCGCCCACAGCGGCCCAATCAAACCGCCTGTTGAATGGCCCAAGAGCACCAGATTCTGGTGGCCCGCCTGGCGGATGACGGCGGCCGCGGCGTCTAGTTCCTCGGCGTAGATGGCGATGTCTGGCACGTAATTTGGAATCTCCTGGTCGTTGCCGCGCCCAATCGACCGCCCGTATCCGCGCAGGTCAACCGCATAGAAAGCGTGGCCATGAGCGGCAATGGCCTTGGCCACATGCGGGTGGAAAAAGTAGTCGACAAAGCCGTGCAGGTACAAAACCGCAGTGGCGGCAGGCCCTTGCCCGACGCCGGCCTCACCGGCTGACGGGTCACTTGCCTTGGAAGGTGGCGGCGTTGGGTCGGTTTCGGCAGCGTTGGCCGGTCCTCGCGGCCCGGTGTATCGCACCATTGTGGCTAAGGCGCCGCCGGGCAGCTCCAGGTCGCACTGTTCAAATCCCTCGCCCAGCAGGTCAGGGCGCCAAGTGGGCTGTGTCTGGGTTGTCACAGCTCCAATCATCTCGCATTTGGCGTTGGGCGCGGCCAGCCTTGCCCGCGGCGACGATTAGCTCAGATCCAAGACTCGGTCACGTCCAGGATGCGTTCGATTGACTCAGGTTCACCCGCCGATATCCGGACACCGTCGCCGGCAAACGATCGAACCGTCGCGCCAGCATTAGCGCAAGCCTCGGCCAGAGGTGTGGCCTGCTCGCCGGCCTCGAGCCAAACGAAGTTGCCGTCCGAGACCGGCACCGCCCAGCCCTGGTCCAGCAAACCCTGGCGAAGCAGCCCGCGCACCTTAGCGATCTGGGCCACCCGCGAGCGCATTTCGTCTTGCCGGTCTAGCGACACCAGCGCCGCCATCTGGGCCACCGCCGAGACGCTGAAAGGCAGCGTGGCCGACCGAATGGCCCGAATCACCTCGCCTGGGCCAATGGCGTAGCCCAGGCGCAGTCCAGCCAGGCCATAAGCCTTCGAGAAAGTTCGGAAAACCACCAGGTTGGGCCAATCTGCCAGCAGTTCCAGCGGTCGCACTGCCTTCGGGTCGTCGACAAACTCGGCGTAGGCCTGGTCAACCGCCACCAATACGTCATCGGGCACTTGGCCCATGAAGGTCACAAAGTCACGGTGCCACACCGACGGTCCAGTCGGGTTGTTGGGTGTGCAAATCATGACCACGCGTGTTGCCGGAGTAATCGCGTTGGCCAGGGCCTTTAGATCCAGCCGCCCGCCGTCGCCAAGCGGTACTGTGACGGACTTGGCCCCACTCAGCCCGGCCAGAATCGGGTAGGCCTCGAAGCTGCGCCAAGGGTAGACAACCTCGCTGCCCTCGCCGCAGTAGGCCAGCATCATGGCGTTCAGGGCGGCCAACGAACCGGGCGCCACCGCAATCTGCGTTGATTCGACACCGTGGAATTGAGCCAGGGCCTTGATTAAGTCGCCGCAGGCCGGATCCGGATATCGATTGAGGTCACTGGCCGCGTCGATCACTGCCGCCAAAACACCCGGTAGGGGCGGGAAAGGCGATTCGTTGGAGGACAGTTTGAAAGCCCCAATCCCAGGCGAAGCCTTTTTGCCCGGAACGTAGACCGGCAAGGTCTCGATACTTGGTCGCAACGGCGGTTTGGACATGCACCAATCGTGCCACGCCCGGCCCCTGGCCGGATTCAGGTGGCGCACGGCGGTTCGCGCCAAACCTCATCGCCGCCGCAGAAGAGGTACATGGACGAACCGCGCTGCCCACGGCGCCCAGTCGACCGGATTTGTGCCAAGATCGAACCGTGGTTCCCTTCGGCTGGCGAATCGTCATCAACGCCTTGGCACTATGGCTAGTCGACGCCCTAATGACCTCAGTCTGGATTGAGAAAGACAGCGACGGCATCATCGCCTCAATTGCCATCTACCTGGTACTGGGTCTGGTCCTGGCTGTCATCAACACGATCGTCAAGCCGATTGCCCACTTCATCGCCTTCCCGCTATACATCCTGACGCTGGGACTATTCGTCCTGGTGACCAACGCCCTGATGCTGGAGTTGGTCAGCTGGCTCAGCCAGAAAATGGGTATTGGCCTGCACGTCGACTCGTTTGGAGCGGCCATTTGGGCAGCCCTGATCCTGGCCATCCTGACGGCCTTGATTTCGATCCCATTCAAGCGACGGGTCGATCCGGGTCAGAGCCAGTACTAGCCGGCGACCAGGTCCAAACACCTAGCCTTTCGCGGTTTCCATCCTCCCAGTCACGGCCTGGCCCACCTGGGTAAACGGACCGGGTGCCGTTGGCGGGGAACTGGAGCCGACCCGTTTTATTTCGAACAGGCGCAGTTCGACCGTGGCCTCCGGGTTCAGCATTGGCGCGGCCGCTGCTTGCCAGTCCCGGATCGAGACATTGCCCGAATTGTCGATCAACGCACCGGTGTCAATGTAGGAGTTGATGCCATGGGAAGTGGTTGGCTGTTTGGCTTTGGCCGCCAGCTCTGGGTCTGAAGCTTTTGTCAGGTCACGAGTCACCGTAACGTGGTTGCGCCTATCCGGGTTTGGACCCTCGTCCAAGGCTGGGATCGGGTCTTGGACGTGCTCCAGGGATAGCACCTTGACACTCGACTTGACTGGAATGCCGGAGACCGGTGAGCCGGCAGTGACAACACCAGAAACCTTGAAAGCCTCGGTGAAGTCGGCATTTGCCGCTAGGGATGCTGCCACCAGTCCACCTTGCGAGTAGCCCACCAGCAGTACCGGCTGGTCCGGTCCAATCCCGGCTTTGCCCATGGCGCCTACCACGGCCAGGCCGGTGGCGCTGACATCGCCGGAAATGGCTCGCAGGTTTGAGGAATTGTCCATGGGATCTGTCCCAGTTCCAAAGGCGCTGGAGCGCATACCTGGCACTAGGACCACCCAGGAGATCGAACCATCTGGCGCCGTAACCCGGCTAACCCCGACGCGGGCAGGTTGTCCCCCGGGCGCGGAGACCTCTTCGATCTGTCTCATCAGGTCTTCGATGCCTCCGTATGGGCTATGCGACCGTCGCCGCAGATCCCTCACCTCTACCGCCAGCCCGTCACCGAACACCGCCGCAATCGAACCAGTGATCAAGCGGGTCAGTCTTTCGGTCGAAAGCGGCCTAGTCAGGATGCCGCCGCTCAGGACAGTTCTGATTGTCGACTGATGCAGTCGCAGGGCCGAGGCCAAGCCGTCGGGGTCTTGCTTGACGTCACACAATGCCAGCCCGGCGGCCTTGGCTTTGAACAGCAACGTGCCAATAAGGGGTCCAAAAGGCAGGGAGCTAACCTTGGCCAAGGCCAGAAAGGCATCACGCCTGGCCTGGGCCATCACGGAAAACTCACGGGCGGCCTGGGCCTCGGCCCTGAGGTAATTGGCTTTGGCCTCCCCAACCAGGCCAATCAACCTGTCCACGGCCTCATACAACGCGCCGCGCAGGTCCATGGCCTCCTCAACAGAGACCACGGCGGTCGCGATAAGCCGCTTAGCCTCGAGGCCGGCCCCGGCAGCGCCGCCGTAGTCGCATAAGACCACATCCCTGGCCTGCTGGGTATCCGCCTGCGCCAAACAGAACAGCCAGCGAGTCAGGACCAGTCCGTCCCTGGCCCGTCCCAACAACTCGGCCAGTTCGCCCATTTCGGTTATGGAGACACGGATTCCACCCTTACCGCCGCGTACCGAAATCTCGTCTGTCATAGGCCATGTCCCGCCGTCCCAGCAGAGCCTGCGGCTAGGGTCTGGACGGCCGCCGCGGCTTGGTTCAGATCGATCATGGCCAGGTCACTTCGGCTCAGCAGCATTGCCGCCCGTCCTGAAAGCCGAACCACGCAATCCGCCATGGCCGCAGCCGCCGGCGACTCCCACTTCGCCGGCCAGACCGCCCTCAGCCGCCAATCAACCTCCTCCACTGATTCCCGAGCCGCCCGCAAATGTGCCGCGGCCCCGGCCAAACTGGCCTCAGCACTGCCCGCATTCATGGCTCAAGTTTGCCTACTAGAACCAAATAGCCGATGGCTAAAGCCTCCGGTCTGTGGACTACCGCCCTGGTGCAAACCTTGAACGATTCGCCCAAGACTGACAACCGCGCCCGAACCGCAGCTGACCTGCCGTAACACCCGCCGTGGGTGCAGACAAGACGCGCTTTACCGGTATTCTTGGGGGACGACATCGGGCAGAACGGCCAACCGGAGGCGGAGTGCGTACCTACACCAAGCGTTTTTCTCCCTCCGAACCCAACTCGCCCGCTCTCGAAGCGGCCGGTTTGCGCTGGCTGGCCGAGGCCACCGACCAGGGCGGTGTCCAGGTGGTGCAGCCCGTCAAGATCCTCGAATCGACGCTGACCTTGGACTATCTACCGACCGTGTCCCCCGCCCCGGGCGCCGCAGAAACCTTTGGCCGCGCCCTCGCCCACACTCACGCCGCCGGGGCCAGCCACTTTGGTGCCCCGCCGCCGCCTTGGAGTGGGCCTGGCGCGATTGGCCTGGCGCCGCTCAGTTTTGTCGCCAGTCCGTCTCCAGGCGATCCGTGGGGCGCCTTTTATCACCGCGAACGCTTGGCGCCTTACGTCGCAGCGGCCACTCGGGTGGCAGCCTTGCCCGATGACGGCCCATCAGTTTTTGCCGCCCTGGGCCAGCGACTGGTGGGCGGCCTATTCGATTCTCCACAGCCAGCGTTGGTCGGTTCGGTGGCTCGAATCCACGGCGATTTGTGGGCCGGAAACGTCATGTGGTCGCCCGCACCAATGCCCGGCGACAAGGCCACATGGACCGGTGCCTGCTTAATCGATCCGGCTGCCCATGGCGGCCACGCCGAGACTGATCTCGCCATGCTGGCCCTATTTGGCGCACCAGGCCTGCCCAGCATTTTGGCAGCCTACAACGAGGTCTCCGCGCTGGCGGATGGCTATCAGGATCGCGTCGGCTTGCACCAACTACATCCATTGCTCGTTCACGCCTGTCTGTTCGGAGCTAGTTATGGCGACCGTGCGGTAGCCCGAGCGCGCCAGTATCTCTAGCGCAGCCGCTAAACAAAAGCTCGGTCTCGCTGCCAAGGGTGGGGCCGGCCAACCCACTTCGCGGCGACACTGAGGTTTGGCGCACAGGCACTCAACCCAAGCTCGGTCTCGCTGCCAAGGGTGGGGCCGGCCAACCCACTTCGCGGCGACACCGAGGTTTGGCGCACAGGCACTCAACCCAAGCTCGGTCTCGCCACAAGAAAGGCAGGGTGTGCGCAAGCTCGGTCTCGCCACAAGAAAGGCAGGGTGTGCGCAAGCTCGGTGTCGCTGAATGGGGGATGGTGCAGAAGCTCGGTCTCGCCACAAGAAAGGCAGGGTGTGCGCAAGCTCGGTGTCGCTGCGAAGGGCGCCGAAATGGGCCTGAGCGGGAGTTGCCTAAGTACACAATGCCAAACCTGAATTGCGCCACTAAGCTCAATCTGTATGACCTCAGCTTTCGAGGACCGAGGTGGGTCGGCGTTTCCTCCGGCCCAGCCGGCGCCTGACCAGCCACCCGCCCCTCAGCCAACGGCGCAAGGCACCGGATCGGCAGGTGTGTGGGACGACCCGATTGCCGCCGCCAAACCAGAGGCTCCGGGTGGAAACACCGGGAGCTGGTGGGCAACGCCTGTAACTGATACGGGCCCGGCGCCGGCGCCACCCGAACCAGCCCCGACACCTGACCAGGTGCCAGCTAGGCGATCAGTCGGCCCGTTCGCTCCGCATATCCCGGACCAAGCCCCCACCGCCACCCAGGCCTTTCCCCCCCGCGCCAACGAGGCCGCCGCGCCGCCCTTCCCGGTTTTCCCGCCAACCGCCGAGTCCGGGCGGACCACCGAAACGCCGGTCGCTGCCATGGGCCCGCCGGCACAGGTCCAGGCACCTTGGCCAGCCCCACTTTCGGGTGCCGACCAGCCAATTTTCACCGGCAGGCCAGCCGAGCCGGTGCTCAGCCGGCCAGCTGAGCCAGAGATCCTAAAGCCCGCAGAGCCTTTCCCCGGACCGGTAGTTGACCCGCCCCTGGAGCCATTCCCCGGGCCGGTAGTTGACCCACCCTTGGAGCCATTCCCCGGACCAACCGCCACTGTGACGGCACCGGCCGCACCGATTCTGCCCGACCCGGACGTCACCTCAGTCGAAGACGAAGCAGTCTGGGCCACGGCCCCGGCCGAACCGGTGGTCCTTGACACCGCCGAGGCCACCGAGGTCACCAGCCCGCCATTCGGCGCCAATGACCAAGCCGCAGCGGACGCGGCCTACACCGTCGGTCCAGCCCAGGGCGTGACCGCAGCCGGGCCCCAACCCTTACCTGCGCCTGAAGACTTCGCTGAGCCTGCGCTCGCAGCGGCAGCCGAGTCCGTGGGCGAGCCGGAACTCGAGGTTCCGGCCAAACCGGAACCAGAAGCCAGACCAGTTACTCCCGCCCCCCAGCCCAAGGCCAGGGTAGATGAGGCACCGGCTGTAGCGCCGGCATCGGGCGCAACGCGATCAAACCCCTGGATCGGCTTGCTCTGGGTGGTAGCCGGGGTAGCGCTGGCAGTTGGCATGCCGTTGGGTTACTTCGCCTCCGATTTCCTGGCCTACCTGGGTAACGTGGTGGCCTCACTAGGGTCATTGGCGGTGGTCGGGGCGCTGGTGTTGGCCGGGCTTGACCGCCGGCTACGCGATCGGTGACCGGCCGGCGGATTTGCATGGGGCCAGGCCCTAGGCGCTAGAGTGGCACCCATGACTACACCTGACCAGCCACAGTATTCCCAGCAGCCGCCGCAGCCCGCCGCCTATGGCTACCAGCCGCCGGCGCAGGCACCCCAGCCCTATGGCGTGGCGCCAGCTCATCGCCCGGCCAGCGGCGGCGGTTTCTCGATGTCCGGGGGCCTTTGGTCGACTATTGGGTTGGGCGCAGGCGGCCTGTTCTTCGTGATCGGCCTGATCTTGGTGATGGCGACCGACTCCTACCGGCCATCGACGCTGGGCAACCACTTCTTCAGTGCCGGCCTGACGATTCTGGGCCTGGTCATCCTGGGCGAGATCATCGCCAGCGCCATCAAGTCAAAGAAGTAGGCCTGGGTTCACCCCGTCACCCAGGGAAACTAGTGCGGTGGTCCAGAACCTTGCCAACCTAGAACCCCGTCCAGCCCTCGGCCCGCTGGACGGGCGTTACGCGCCAGTTGTGGCGCCGCTGGTCGACTATTTCTCCGAGCCGGCGCTTGGTCGAATGCGCCTGCATGTTGAGGTCGAATGGCTAATCCACCTGCTGAGCGAGTCAGCCCTGCCCGGCGCGCCTATTCCAAACCAGGCTGAGTGCGACTACCTGCGTTCGATTGTCTCCAGTTTCGGTGGACCACAAATCGAAGAGCTGGCGGCGATTGAGCGCTACACCGCTCATGACGTCAAAGCGGTCGAGTACTTCTTGCAGCGGCGGCTGCGCGAAGCGGCCGACTTCTTTGATGGTGAAACCTGCCTGACCGAATTGGAGCCGGCCCTGCATTTCGGTTGCACCTCGGAAGACATCAATTCGTTGAGTTACGCCCTGCTGGTAATGGGGGCGATGGAGCGGATCTGGCTGCCGGCGGCGACTTCACTGTGCGACCAGTTGGCCGCCCTGGCGCAAGACCACGCCGGGCTAGCGATGCTTAGCCGGACGCACGGCCAGGCGGCCACACCCACAACTCTGGGCAAGGAACTGGCGGTGACGGTCCACCGGCTGCGGCGCCAGCTCGACCGAATTAGGGCTGATGAGTATTTGGGCAAGTTCAACGGCGCCACCGGAACCTACGGCGCCCATGTGGTGGCGGCACCCGGCACCGATTGGATTGCCTTGTCCCGCTCTTTTGTCGAAAAGCTGGGCCTGACCTGGAATCCCCTGACCACGCAAATCGAATCGCACGACTGGCAGTCCGAGCTTTATGCCGATGTGGCCCGGTTTGGCCGGATCGCTCACAACTTGGCCACCGACATTTGGACCTACATTTCGCTGGGCTATTTTGCCCAAGTCCGCGGTCAGGGCACGGTCGGGTCTTCGACCATGCCGCATAAGGTCAACCCGATCCGCTTCGAGAACGCCGAGGCAAACTTAGAGATCAGCGGTGCGTTACTCGACACCCTGAGTGCCACCTTGGTCACCTCCCGGCTGCAACGCGACTTGACCGATTCGACCACCCAGCGCAATATTGGCGTGGCCTTGGGGCATTCGCTGCTGGCGCTCGACAACCTAAGCCGCGGCCTGGCTGGCCTCGATGCCAACGCCGCAGCCATGGCGGCTGACCTTGAGGCCAACCCCGAAGTCCTAGCCGAGCCGATCCAATCAGTCATGCGGGCAGCCGCCCTGGCCGGAGTGACCGGCCTGGGCGATCCTTACGAACGGCTCAAGGAGCTGACCCGCGGGCAGCGTGTGACGCAGGCCCAGTTCACCGAGTTTGTCGGCAGCCTAGGTCTCCCGCCCGATGACGAGGCTCGCCTGCGCGCGCTCACACCCGCCTCCTATACCGGGCTGGCAGAGGAGCTGGTTCGCCGCTACATGACGGAGTCTGGCTAGGCCGAGCCGGTACCCTCACGCTCGACTGTGGCGCGACCAGCTTCGAGCCGGGCCACCGGCACGCGGAACGGCGAGCAGCTGACGTAGTCCAGGCCCACTTTGTTGAAGAAGTGGATCGACACCGGGTCGCCACCGTGTTCACCGCAAACACCAAGCTTGATGTCCGGCCGGGTTTGGCGCCCCAGTTCGACAGCCTGCTCCACCAGCGCGCCGACCCCGTCCTCGTCAATCGTCTCGAACGGTGAAACCGAGAAAACGCCGGCTTCAATGTAGTCGGCAAAGAAGGCGCCTTCTACGTCATCGCGCGAGAAGCCCCAGGTGGTCTGGGTCAGGTCGTTGGTGCCGAAACTGAAGAACTCGGCCGCCCGGGCGATCTGGTTGGCGGTTAGAGCGGCCCTGGGCAGCTCGATCATGCAGCCAATTGGGATGTCCAGCTCGACCCCGCTGGCCGCCGCCACCTCGGCAATGATCTGTTCGGCTTGTCCGCGCACCAGGTCTTGTTCGACCACTGATCCAATTAGCGGCACCATCACCTCGGGCTTGGGATCCTTGCCCTCGCCCACCAGCTGGGCTGTCGCCTCGGCGATGGCCCTGACCTGCAGTGCGAACAGACCGTCAACGACGATGCCAAGGCGCACGCCGCGCAGGCCAAGCATTGGGTTGGCTTCATGCATCCGGTTGACCGCTGCCAGTAGTTCGACATCGGCCTGGTCTGCCTGGCCATTGACCTCAGCCTTGGCCACACGGATCGACAATTCGGTTAGGTCGGGTAGGAACTCGTGCAACGGTGGATCGATAAGGCGCACCGTGGTCGGAAGGCCATCGAGGGCCGTGAACAGCTCGACAAAGTCCTGACGCTGCATTGGCAGCAAAGCGGCTAGTGCCTCGGCCTTGGCCGCATCATCTTTGGCCAGGATCAAGCGTTCGATCAGGACCCGGCGGTCGCCCAGGAACTGGTGCTCGGTGCGGCACAGACCCACACCTTGAGCCCCGAAACGCCTGGCGCGGGCGGCGTCTTCGCCGTTGTCGGCGTTGGCCCGGACTTTCAGACGACGGACCGAATCGGCGTGGCGGATGATCCGGTCAACCGCGTTGACCAACTCAGCGGCATCGGCATCGGCCCCTATCTGAGCCAAGGTCGCCTCGAGGCCATCTTCGAGGTACTGCACCACGATCGATGGCACCACTGGCACCTGGCCCAGGAAAACCTCGCCGGATGTGCCGTCAATGGCGATGACTTCGCCTTCGCTGACGGTTGTGCCAGCCACTTTGAAGCATCGCGCGGCCGGATCGACCTCAATTGCCTCGGCCCCGGTGACACAGGTGGTGCCCATGCCGCGGGCCACCACGGCGGCGTGTGAGGTTTTGCCGCCGCGGGAGGTCAAGATCCCGACCGATGCGATCATGCCGCCCAGGTCGTCTGGATTGGTCTCACGCCGCACCAAAATGACCTGCTTGCCCTGGGCCGCCCACTCGATAGCGGTGTCCGGATCGAAGACGGCCTGACCCACAGCCGCGCCCGGCGAGGCCGCCATGGCCTTGGCCAGCAGCTGCTTGGGTGCGTTCTTGTCGAACTGGGGGAACATTAGGTTGGCCAGCTGTGCCCCGGTGACCCGGTCAAGGGCAATGTCCATCGACACCAAACCCTCGTCGACCAGCTGTATGGCGATCTTGAAGGCCGCCGCCGCGGTCCGCTTGCCCACGCGGGTTTGCAGCATCCAGAGCTTGCCGCGCTCTACCGTGAATTCGATGTCGCAGAGGTCACGGTAGTGACGCTCCAAGGTTTCCATAATGTGCATCAACTCGTCGTAAGAGGCCTTGTCGAGCCGGGCCAGATCATCCAGCGACAGCGTGTTGCGGATGCCAGCGACAACGTCTTCGCCCTGGGCGTTGGGCAGGTAGTCGCCGTAAGCCCCAGGGTGCCCGGTTGCCGGGTCGCGCGTGAAAGCCACGCCGGTGCCGGACCCTTCGGCCAGGTTGCCAAAAACCATGGTCTGAACGTTGACGGCGGTGCCGAGTTCATCGCTAATCTGCTCACGCCGGCGGTATAACCGCGCTCGTTCGGTGTTCCATGAATTGAAAACGGCCACAATGGCGTGATCAAGCTGCTGGCGTGGGTCTTGTGGGAAGGGCTGACCGGTGGCGTCAAGCACAATCTGCTTGAACTGGTCGACCAACTCGCGCAGGTCGTTGGCCGTCAAGTCGACGTCAGAAGCCGCTCCAACCTGGGCTTTCTTGGCATCAAGGGCATCGGCAAAGAGGTCGCCGTCCATGCCCAGGACGGTCTTGCCGAACATCTGGATGAGGCGGCGGTAGGAGTCCCAAGCAAAACGCTCGTCGCCGGCGAAGGCCGCTAGGCCCTGGACCGAAACGTCGTTCAGCCCCACATTCAAAACGGTTTCCATCATCCCGGGCATGGAGAATTTCGCGCCCGAGCGCACCGACACAAGCAGAGGTTCACTAGCGCCACCAACTGTGCGGCCAAAACGTTCTTCGAGTTGCCCGATGGCGGTCGCGACCTGGCCATTTAGCTCGCCGGGGACTTCGCCATGGTGCATGTAGTAACGACAAGCTTCTGTGCTAACAGTGAAACCCGGTGGCACAGGCAGGCCTAGACCGGTCATTTCGCCCAAGTTGGCGCCCTTACCTCCCAACAGGTCCTTGTCGTCTTTGCCTGATTCTGTGAAGTTGTAAACGTATTTGGGCACGTCAGTGATCTCCTTGGACGATTTGAGCCGGGCTCTGGCCCTGGCCACATGCAATCCTAGACCCACCATTGGCCCAAAAATCCGGCCGTCTGGCCCGTGCCCAAGCTCGGTGTCGCTGCAAAGGGGCAGGTTGGGCCACAAATTGTGGCGAGACCGAGGTTTTGCCGGTTGGGGTGTGTGCCCAAGCTCGGTCTCGCTGCGAAGGGGCTGGTTGGGTTACCAATTTGCGGCGAGACCGAGGTTCTGCCGGTTGCGGTGTGTGCCCAAGCTCGGTCTCGCTGCGAATAGGCAGGTTGGACCACAAATTGCGGCGAGACCGAGGTTTTGCCGGTTGCGGTGTGTGCCCAAGCTCGGTGTCGCCGCAAAGGGGGCTGAGCTGGATCTGTGCTGAAGCTCGGTGTCGCCGCAAAGGGGCTGGTTGGGTTACCAATTTGCGGCGAGACCGAGGTTTTGCCGGTTTCGGTTTGTTAGGGTCGTGGCCATGGCGAACGCGGCGAAGGTGCCACTGATAACACTCAACAATGGCGTCACCATCCCCCAGTTGGGCTTCGGCACCTACAAGATCGACCCCGACCAGACCGAACGTGCCGTGACGCAGGCGCTGGAGCTGGGCTACAGGCACGTCGACACGGCCAAGCTCTACTACAACGAGGCCCCAGTAGGCCGGGCGGTGAAGAACTCCGGCCTTGATCGCTCCGAAGTATTTGTCACCACCAAGCTCTGGAATGACCAACATGGTGACGCCGCGACGGCTTTCAACCAGTCACTCGACCGGTTGGGCCTGGACTACGTTGACCTCTACCTGATCCACTGGCCAGCCCCGGCCCAGGGCCTGTACATCCAGGCCTGGCGGACAATGGAACAGATCGTCGCCTCGGGAATGGCCAGAGCAATTGGCGTCTGCAACTTCCTCGGCCAGCAGCTTGGGCGCCTGATTGATCAGACCGACACCATCCCAGCCGTCAACCAGATCGAGCTCCATCCCAACCTTCAACAACGCCAGGCGGCGGAGTTTTCGCGCCGCCACGGCACCATTGTTGAGGCCTGGGGGCCGCTGGGCCACGGCAAGGGCCTGATCCTGGACCACCCAGTGGTCAAGTCGCTGGCCGCCGCCACCGGCCAAACACCGGCCCAGGTGCTGCTGCGCTGGCAGATCCAGCAAGGCAACATCGTCATTCCCAAAACGGTTCACCCCCAGCGCATGACCGAAAACCTGGACGTGTTCGACTTTGAACTGACCACCGACCAGATGGCCGCATTGACCGCGCTTGAAGACGGCACCCGCCTGGGCCCCGACCCGGAGACCTTTGGCTAGCCAAGAAACCAGGTAGGGAACAGGCTCTGCCAGGGGGTTTGCGCGGTCTTCTGACCTACGCCAATGCGGCCAACCAGCCCACTGTCACCAGGTGAGCTGGCGTTGGCATACCGTTCTATTCGGTAAAGGCCTTGGGTAGCGTCTGGTTCCAGGCTTGGTCAAGCTCTTCAAGCAGGATGGTGAACTGGCCTTCAATCTCCAGTGCCGGTGGAGCCTCAATTCCGCCGTCACGCAGCCACTGCTTTTCGCCAGTTTCCGGATCAGGAAAGACATTGCCGGTTAGGCCCAAGAAGGTGATAGGCAGGCCCTTTGACACAGCCAGGTTCCAAAAGGCGGCGTCGTCTTCGCCCACCCGCACGGCCACAATGGCCCGGGCCTGGGACTCAGAGAACAAAGCCGTGAAAGCGTCGACCTCGAACATGACATTGAGTCCCTCCAAGTCGACCTGCGCACCAACCCCCCACCTGAGGCAAGCCTCGCTCAGGGCCTGGGCCAGGCCGGCATCGGACAAATCATGCGCCGCCTGCAGCAAGCCCCTTTCCGCAGCCTCGACCAGGACCTCTGCCAGGGCACGCTCAGCCGCCAGATCGACCCGTGGCGGTCGCCCACCGAGGTGGCCGTGGGTTACATCGGCCCAGGCCGAGCCGCCAAACTCCGCGGCCGTGGTGCCCAGCTGGTAAATGGCCAGCTCGCCCTCGCGCCAACCGCTGGGCACCGCCTTGGCCACGTCTTGGATCACGCCCAACACACCCACCACCGGCGTGGGATGGACAGCGGAATCAATCAACCCAACCTGGCCGGTTTCGTTATAGAACGAGACGTTGCCACCGGTCACCGGCACCTCGAGGGTTTGGCAGGCATCGGCCAGTCCCTCGATCGCTTTGACCAGCTGCCACATGGAAGCCGGCGATTCCGGTGAACCGAAGTTGAGGCAGTCGGTCACGGCCAACGGCTTGGCGCCGGTGCTGGCGACGTTGCGGTAGGCCTCGGCCAGGGCTTGCTGGGCCCCGGCGTAGGGGTCGAGTTTGGTGTAGCGGCCATTGGCATCGCTGGACAGGGCCACGCCCAAACCAGTGGCCGGATCGATCCTGAGCACACCGGCATCGTCCGGCATGGCCATGGCGGTGTTGCCTTGGACAAAGCGGTCATATTGATTGGTCACCCAAGCCTTGGAGCACTGGTTGGGGCTGGCCACAACCCGCAGCAAGGTGGCGCGCAGTTCCTCCGGCGTTTGCGGCCGGGACAGGTGGTCGGGGCTGTTGGCCACCAGCGCGTCCTGCCAATCGGGCCGGGCGTAGGGCCGGTCGTATTCGGGTCCTTGTTTGGCCACTGTGCAGGGGTCAACCTCAACCACACGCTGGCCGCGGTAGTCGACAACCAGCTGATCGCCGGCGATGACCTCACCAATGACCGAAACCTCAACATCCCATTTGGCTGCCACCTGGTGAAAAGCCGGCAAATTGTCCGGCCGGACCACCGCCAGCATGCGCTCTTGGGATTCCGACATCAAGATCTCTTCCGGCGTCAGGGTCGGGTCGCGCAGCAGCACCTTGTCCAGGTCGACATACATGCCACCATCTCCGGAGGCGGCCAGCTCTGAGGTGGCGCAGCTCAGCCCGGCCGCGCCAAAGTCACTGATACCTTCGACCAAACCGGACTGGAAAAGCTCCAAACAGGCTTCGATTAGGACTTTTTCTTGGAATGGATCGCCCACCTGAACCGACGGCCGCTTCGAGGGACCGTCCGCCTCGAAAGTCTCGCTGGCCAGAACCGAGGCGCCGCCAATGCCATCGCCGCCAGTGCGGGCGCCAAACATGATGATCAGGTTGCCCAGGCCCGAGGCATTGGCCCGGTGGATCTGGTCATGCCGCATGACACCAACACACAGGGCGTTGACCAGTGGGTTTCCCTGATAGGACGAGTCAAAGACGGTTTCGCCGCCAATGTTGGGCAGGCCCAGGCAGTTGCCGTAGCCGCCAATTCCGGCCACCACGCCGTGAACGACGCGAGCCGTGTCGGGGTGGTCAATGGCGCCAAAACGCAGTTGGTCCATCACCGCAATTGGCCGCGCCCCCATGGCGATGATGTCGCGCACAATTCCGCCCACCCCAGTGGCGGCACCTTGATAAGGCTCGATGAAGCTGGGGTGGTTATGCGATTCGACCTTGAAGGTCACCGCCCAGCCGTCGCCAATGTCAACCACACCGGCGTTTTCCCCAATGCCGACCAGCAAGTGGCGTTTCATCGCTTCGCTGGTTTTGGCGCCAAATTGGCGCTTGATGTGGAGTTTTGAGGACTTGTACGAACAGTGTTCGGACCACATAACCGAATACATCGCCAGCTCGGAGGAGGTGGGACGGCGCCCTAGGATCTGCTTGATCTGCTCGTATTCGTCTTGTTTGAGACCCAACTCGGCCCAGGGCTGCGCCACCTGGTCGCTGGCGGCGGCCCGCTCAACGGTGTCTATCCTGGCGGCCGCTCCTGCGCTCGCCCCACCCAAATCGAGGCCCGGGTCCTCAGGGCCAGTTCCGGCACGGGACATCACGAACCAACTCCCGCCAGGTGACCTACCAGTGAGGCGAAGAAGCCCAAGCCATCAACTCCGGCCCGCATCTGGTTTGGCGAATCGGGGCCAAAACCCACTTCGACGGCGTGTTCGGGATGCGGCATTAGGCCAACCACGTTGCCGGCGGCGTTGGTGATGCCGGCAATACCGCGGGCCGAGCCGTTGGGATTGGCCCCGGCGTAACGGAAAACGACCTGGCCGCTGGCCTCCAACTGGTCCAAAGTGGCCGCGGCGGCAGTGAACTGGCCGTCCTGGTTTTTGATCGGTATAACGATTTCTTGACCCGGCGCGAAGGCGTTAGTCCAGGCCGTGGAGTTGTTTTCGACCTTTAGCGGCTGGTCGAGGCAAACAAACCGACGGTGGTCGTTTTTCACCATGGCGCCGGGTAACAGATGGGATTCGGTCAGCAGTTGGAAGCCGTTGCAGATGCCCAGCACCGGCATTCCAGCCTTGGCCTGATCAACTACGGCGGACATAACCGGAGCGAAACGGGCAATTGCCCCAGCCCGCAGATAGTCGCCGTAACTGAAGCCACCCGGCAAAACCACGGCGTCCACCTGGTGCAGGCTCGGGTCAGCGTGCCACAGGGCCACGCCCTCCATCCCGGCCAAGCCAATGGCGCGCAGGGCGTCGCGGTCGTCAAGGGTGCCGGGAAAAGTCACCACCCCGACATGGATCATTTGGCCGCGTCCACGTTGACGGCGACCACGTCTTCGATCACCGGATTGGACAGCAAAGTGGAGGCGGCCTGGCGGGCGGCTTCGACAATCGCCTCGGTGGCCGGTCCGTCGACCTCCAATTCGAACCGCTTGCCCTGCCGCACCGACGTGAACTGGTCAAATCCCAGTCTGGGCAGGGCCGCCGCGACGGCTTTGCCCTGGGGGTCCAAGAGCTCCGGTTTGGGCATCACATCGACAATCACGCGGGCCATTTGTTCGCTTTCCTTGAGGTGGACTTCACCGCGCAAAAGCCTACCGGCGGCGGCCTTGGGTCTTGTTGCCCGATGCCGGCAAGTCACCTGCCGACATCGCCTGACCTTGGCGCTCTAGGTTTTGGGTTGGTCTAGTGGGCGATTTGCCAGGCTCGCCAGGCCGAGTCAACCATGCCTTTGAGGTCGTAGCTGGCCTGCCAGCCGAAGACCTGGTTGATCCTGGTGACGTCTCCGACCAAGGCGGCCGGATCACCCGGTCGACGGGCCGTGACTTGCGGATTCATTGGCTCTTTGACGGCAGCCTCGGCCTGGTCGATGACCTCGAAAACCGATGTGCCCTGGCCGGTGCCGACGTTGAAGACGTCGAATGGCCGGTTGTCCTGTTCAAGGTAGTCCAATGCCTGGGTGTGGGCCGAAGCGATGTCCATGACGTGGATGTAATCCCGGATGCAACTGCCGTCCGGTGTGGGGTAGTCATCACCGAACACGATGGGTGGTTGGCCTTGCTGGATCCGCTCAAAGATGATGGGGATGAGGTTCAAGACCGCCGGATCGCCCAGGTCATCCCAGCCGCTGCCGGCCACATTGAAGTAACGCAGGTTGACAGCCCGCAGACCCCAAGCCTTGGCCGCGGCTTGGCCTAGCTCTTCGCCAACCACTTTGGTGGCCCCGTAGGGGTTGATTGGCTGGGTCGGAGTGTCTTCGGTGACTCGTTCGACACCCGGCTGTCCGTAGCAGGCGGCCGAAGAGGAAAAGACCAATCGATCCACTCCTTGCGTTTCCATGGCCAGCAGCAGGTTGGCCATAGCGCCGACGTTTTGCTGGTAGTACCAGGCTGGTCGCGCAACCGATTCTGCGACCTGCTTCTTGGCCGCAATGTGGATCACCGCGGTGCAGTTAGACAGGGCGGCGGTCAGACGCGGAATCTCAGAAGTGTCTGAAAGGTCCAGCTCAACCAGGTTGGCTTGGCCAACCCGGCCGGCTGCCCCGGTCGACAGGTCATCGACCACCACCACTTCTTGGCCTGCCGCCAGCAGCGAACGGACAATGTGGGCACCGATGTATCCGGCGCCGCCGGTCACGCATATCGACATACTTCCAGGCTAGCCCCTCCTCGCAGCGAGACCGAGCTTGGGCCCATCCCTCCCCACGGCAGCGAGACCGAGCTTTGGCTGACGCCCTGCCGCGGCGAGACCGAGCTTTGGCGGCATCGGACCTATGCAAAACCTCGGTGTCGCAGCAAATGGAGGCCTGGCCTGCTCCCCTGCGGTGAGAGGCGAGCTTTGGCTGACGCCCTGCCGTGGCGAGACCGAGCTTTGGCGGCATCGGACCTATGCAAAACCTCGGTGTCGCAGCAAATGGAGGCCTGGCCTGCTCCCCGGCAGCGAGGCCGAGCTTTGGCGGCATCGAGCCGATGCAAAACCTCGGTGTCGCAGCAAAGGAGTGGGGAACTGGGTCAGGTTTTGGCCTACTCGGCGCCCTACCGTAGGATGTCCGGTGGCCTGCCCACCCGGGCAGCGGCTGGCCCCCATCGTCTAGTGGCCTAGGACACCGCCCTTTCACGGCGGCGGCACCGGTTCGAATCCGGTTGGGGGTGCGGACCGGCAGTTGGCTGGATGTTCCGGTGATTGGACACCACCGAACCTAGCTGGCATGCTGGACCACTGTGCGTCAAAGCACTCCAAGGCCCCGTGGCGCAGTTGGTTAGCGCGCCGCCCTGTCACGGCGGAGGCCGCGGGTTCAAGTCCCGTCGGGGTCGCCAATCAAGGGCTGGGTTTCCAGCCTTTGCTCGGCTCGATAGCTCAGTTGGGAGAGCGTCCGCCTGAAAAGCGGAAGGTCACCGGATCGATACCGGTTCGAGCCACTGTCAGCCGCGCAGGCTAACGGTGAAGCCATGCGGGGCTGATTTCCATTAGTGACCGCAGCTGGGCGGCCGGCGGCGGTTTGCTACCCGCGGTGCTAGAGGCTTTCCCAGCTGGGTTTGTGAGCGTCAGCGAAGCGATAGTAATCGGCCAAGGCCAGCTTTGCGCCGGCCGCCGGGTCGACCAGCACCGTGGCATGCGGGTGGAACTGCATGATGGAGCCTGGCCACATTGCGCTGACGGGGCCTTCGACGATTTGACGGATTGCCTCGGCCTTGCCACTGCCCATGGCCATAAGTACCAAGTGCCGGGCCTCCATGATGGTGCCGAGACCCTGGGTCATGACGTGCTTGGGCACTGCCGCCTCGTCGCCGTCGAAGAAACGGGCGTTGTCAGCCACCGTTTGTGGCAACAGGGTTTTGATCCGAGTGCGCGAACTGAGTGATGAACCAGGTTCGTTGAAAGCGATGTGGCCATCTGAACCAATGCCCAGAATTTGCAGATCAATCCCCCCGGCCGCTTTGATGGCGGCGTCATATTCGACACAGGCCTTGGCCAAATCCGGGGCCTGGAAATCTGGTCCCTGGACGGCTCCAGGGGCGAAGTCGACCCGGCTGGCGATTTCGCGCTCAATCACATTGCGGTAGCCCTCTGGGTGGTCTGGCGGCAAGCCAATGTATTCGTCCAACATGAAGGCCTTGGCCTGCGCAAACGAGATATCACCAGCCTGGTACATGGCGGCCAGTTGGTCGTACAGGCTGAGCGGGCTTGAGCCGGTGGCCAGCCCGATGACGGCTCTTGGCTTCGACTTCAAAAGCACAGCAATGGCTTCAGCGGCTTTGGCGGCGATTTGCTGGGTGTTTTCGCAGATTATGACTTCCATAATTCCCCTCGATTGATCAGACCCCCCGAAACTATAGAACAACACCAGTTTGACAGGGCCAAAACAGCGCCGCGAGGCGCCCGCTGGCGTGACCCAGTGGGTCTGCGCAGTGCGCCGGCTGCGTCAGCCCGCCCTAAAGGCGGTAGGCCAAACCCACCACCACGCCACTTGACGGGCGCAATCAACCGGAGCGCCGGCATCGGCCGTGGGGCGACACTGCCGCCATGGCCAACACCACCGACAAACCGCCGCCCCAACCCCCTGGCGGGGCGGCGGAAGTCGGTTACCTATCAGGCGATTAGGCCTGCCTAGGTCATCTTTTGGCCAGCAGAGCCGAGCTGCTGGGCGGCTTCGACAATTCGGGCAGCCATCGAAGCCTCGGCAATCTTGCCCCAGACCCGCGGGTCATACTTCTTCTTGTCGCCAACCTCGCCGTCGACCTTGAGCACGCCGTCGTAGTTGGCAAAGCAGTGGCCGGCAATGGGCCGGGTGAAGGCGTATTGCAGGTCGGTGTCGATGTTCATCTTGATGACGCCGTAGCTGACTGCGTCCGCGATTTCCTGCTCACTGGAGCCCGAGCCCCCATGGAAGACCAGGTCAAACGGCAGATCTTTGCCGTAGGCCTTGCCCACGGCAGCCTGGATCTCATCCAGGATGCCCGGCCGCAACTGAACCGCGCCTGGCTTGTACACGCCATGCACATTGCCAAAGGTCAGGGCCGTGAGGTAGCGACCGTTCTCACCCAAACCGAGAGCTTCGACGGTGGCAGTGGCATCTTCGACGGTGGTGTAGAGCTTCTCGTTGATCTCAGCGGTAACGCCGTCTTCTTCGCCGCCAACTACGCCAATTTCGATTTCGAGGATGGTATTGGCCTTGACGGAAAGCGCCAGCAGTTCCTTGGCGATTTCAAGGTTCTCTTCCAGCGGTACGGCCGAGCCGTCCCACATGTGTGATTGGAAGGTCGGCAACTTGCCCGCGGCGGCTTGTTCGGCCTCGATGGCCAATAGCGGGCGGACCCAGGTCTCAAGATTGGGCTTTGAGCAGTGGTCGGTGTGCAAGGCGATGGTCACGGGATAGTTCTTGGCGACCTCAGTGACATAGGCCGCCATGGCCAGCGACCCGGCCACCCGGTCCTTGATAGTGGCGCCCGAGATGTATTCGGCGCCGCCAACCGAAACTTGGACAATCCCGTCCGATTCAGCATCCGCGAACCCCTGCAGGGCAGCGGTGGCAGTCTGGGATGAGGTCACGTTGACGGCAGGGTAAGCGAAGCGCTTTTCCTTAGCCCGGTCCAACATTGCGGCATAGGTCTGCGGGGTGGCGATTGCCATGGCAACACTCCTGATTTCCTAAGGACATTCGATCACCCTTAATCCTGCCACGCCCAGCCAGGTTTGACCGTCGAGATTAGCCCGCAGTTCACCCCGCCTGGCACCGGGACCGAGGTTCTGCGCGGCATCACCGCGCTGAAGCTCGGTGTCGCGGCAAAGGGGAGGAGTGTGTTGAAGCTCGGTGTCGCTGCGGAGGGGAGGGTGGGGCACAATGATGGACATGGCTCAAGCCGGATATGCAACAGACTCAATTGATCTTCGTTCTGACACCGTGACCCAGCCCTCGCCGGCCATGCGTCAAGCCATGGCCCAGGCCAAGGTTGACGACGACGTGATTGGACGCGATCCAACAATGGTGGAGCTGGAACAACGCGCTGCCGAGCTACTGGGCAGGGAGGCCGGTTTGTTCATGGTCTCCGGCTCTATGTCAAACGCAGTGGCCTTGATGGTGCAGGTCAGCCGGGGAGACTACTTCATGGCCCCGCGCTACGCCCACATTTTGTCCCACGAGCTGGGCACGGCCAGCTGGCTGGCCGGCGGCATTCCGGTGGAACTGGGATGGGGAGAAACCCCGGGGGTGCCCAAGTTGGCGGAAATCGACGCCATCGCGGCTGAAGAGGACCACGGTCACGCCTACTTCGAGCTAGTGCCTCGCCTATTGTCCCTGGAAAACACACACAACCACGCTGGCGGCACCATCATCCCCCAGGCTCTTAGTGATGCCCTGATGGCCAAGGCCCACCAGGCCGGTTGGCAGGTTCACTTAGACGGAGCTCGGCTGTGGCACGCGGCGGCGGCCCAGTCAATCACGCCAGCCGAGGCTGCCGGTGCGGCCGATTCGGTCACTGTCTGCCTGTCGAAGGGTCTGGGTGCGCCGGTTGGCTCGCTGCTTTGTGGCAGCCAGGAGCTAATCGACCGGGCCCGCCGGGCCCGCAAAATGCTGGGCGGCGGCGTTCGGCAGGGCGGCGTGCTGGCGGCGGCTGGCCTGGTGGCGCTAGAACAGGAGCTGCCAAGAATCGACCAGGATCGAATCCTGGCCAGGCGCCTGGCCCAGGGGCTGCGGGTGCTCGGTTTTGACGCCCCGGTGCCACAAACCAACATCATCATGGTCAAACCTGGCCAGGCTAGTCAGCTCAGCGCCAGCCAGCTGGCCGCCAGCTGGAACAAAATCGGTGTCCGCTGCCTCACAATGGGCCCAGCCGTCCGCTTGGTCACCCACCGCGACGTCGACGAATCAATGATCGACCAGGCCCTTGACCGAATCGAGGACTGTCTCAAGGCCTAGAGGGCTGGCGGATATAGGCCAAAGCTAGCGCCGGCATCGGGCGACAACTAATGGGTGCCAATCCCGCCACCCCCCGGCGGGGGACTGGGCGGGGGCGGCCGACCGCCGCCGCCGCCTCCGCCGCCGCCACCGCCGGCAGCTGGTGGCGGACCGGAACTCAAGGTCAAGGTGACCGAGGCGCCAGGGTAGGCCTCACCGCCGGCGGAGGGTGACTGAGCAGCCACAACACCAGCGCCATATTGGGACTCAACCGTCGCACCTGAGACGTAGGCTCTAAAACCTTGGCCTTCCAGCGTGGCTTTGGCGTCTTCCACACCCATGCCAATGACGCTTGGCACACTCAGCATCCGGCCTTTGGTCATCTCCCACGATGGTTCGGTGAAGTAGCGGTGCGGTAGTCCATCCATGGCTGGATCCATAAACCATTTGAAGGCCGAGGCCATGTACTGCCCACCAAAGCCTCCCCGAAGATCACCTTGAAGACCAGCCGAGGCGGCGGCAGGATTGCCAGCCCACACCGCCGTGGCTAGTTGTGGGGTGTAGCCGCAGAACCAAATTGCCATTGAATTGTCGGTGGTGCCGGTCTTGCCGGCGACCTGCCGGCCACCCTCCAGGTAGGCCTGGGTGCCGGTACCACCGCTGATCACGCCGCGTAAGGCTTTGGTCACGCCACGCGCGACATCCTCGGTCATGGCCCGGGCGCAAACTGGTTCTGGCTCGGCGATGACCTCATCTGCGTTGTCTGTGATTTTGACGATTGGGTTTGGCTCGCAGTACATGCCGTCTGCGGCGAAGGAGGCGTAACCGGCCGCCATGGCCAAGGGGGCAACCTCGTTGGCGCCAAAGACCTGGCTGGGGTCACGGTGCCAGGCTGTGCCGTCCGCCCGCTCAATGCCCATCCTCTTGGCCATGTCTTCAACGTCGCACAGGTCGAGTTTGTGTTCCATGGCGGCATAGGCCGCGTTGGCTGAGGCGGCGGTGGCCGCCATGGCGGTACTGGCGCCGGTGCCACCTTTGATCGACCAGTTGCCCACCGTGTAGATGCCGCCATCGAGGCAGCGGTCCTTCCAGCGCGAGCCGCTGTAGCTGGTGCGCGATGGGTCAAAGCCTTCGTAAAGTGAGTGGCCATCGGTCAGCCATTGAGCCAGGATGACCGGCTTGAAGCTCGAACCTGTCTGGAAACCGGTGGCACCGCCCAAGTCATAAGAGACATTGAAATTGACGGCCGTGGCCGTAGCTTCGGCGGCCTCGAACCTGTAGGCCCGGTTCTGGGCCATGGCTTTGACCAGACCAGTGCCGGGCTCAACTGCTGAAAGGGCCACGCCATTGCCGTAGCCGGCTTCCGGCTTTTCGCGCGTGTCGACAGCGATTTTGGCTGCGGCCTGCATTTTCGGGTCAAGAGTGGTGTAGACGTGCAGGCCACCGCGGTTCAGCAGCTGCTGGCGGGCTTCCTTGGTTTCGCCAAACTGTTCAGAGTTACGGATCAAAGCGACGACGTATTCGCAGAAGAATCCGGCGCCGGCTTTGGAATCGGCCACTTCACAGCCCGATTCAGTCGGTGTGACGTTTAGTGATTCGGTCACATCGACAGCGATAGCCTCATCGTGTTCTTCCTGGGTGATATAGCCGTCCCGCAGCAAGGCATCCAACGCGTCGTCACGCCGTTCCTTGTTCATTTCCGGGTTGACCACCGGGTCGAGGGTGTTTGGCGACTGGGTGATGGCGGCGATGGTGGCGGACTGAACAATCGTCAGGTCCTTGGCGCTCACCCCAAAGTAGTAGTTGGCGGCTGATTCGACGCCGTAGACCGACTTGCCGAACTGAGCGATGTTGAGGTACCCCTCGAGCACCTTCTTCTTGCCAACCTTCTTTTCGAAGGCCACGGCCCTCCGGGCTTCTTTCAGTTTGCGGGCGTAGGAGATTTCCTTGGCTGCCTCAATCGCCTCGAAATCGCGGTCCTGGACGGCCTGTTCAATCAGCACATTCTTGATGTACTGCTGGGTAATGGTGGAGGCACCTTGGGTCGAACCGTCGGCGGCGTTGTTGGCCAGGGCCCTGAACATACCCTGCATGTCAACGCCCGAATGCTCCCAGAAGCGCCTGTCTTCCAAGGCCACGACAGCCTGCTGCATCGACTCGGCGATGTCATCCAAGCTAACGACAATCCGGTTTTGGGCGTAGAACTCCGTCAACAGGTTGCCAGCGCCGTCATACATATACGACTTTTGCGATAGCACCGGCACATCAAGATCGACTGGAATGGCGTCGATCACATCACGGGCAGCCTTAGTTGTGGTGTCGACGGCTCCAACTGCAGGCAGCACCATACCGGCGGCTAACACGCCGCCGCCCAGCGCCAGAACCGCAGTGACGACCAGTGCGGTCAACCATCTCCACGAGTGGCTTAGTACCTTTTTGGCTGAAGACACCTTTCAAGACTAAGCCCAATTGGCGACTGGTCTCGACAGATTTGTGCGTCTTGACCACACCTTCACGTAAAGCGCAAAGTCTTTTACGCCCCGTCCCTGGGCCTTTGAGCCTTGGCCGATGCCGTTTCCCAAAGGTGGAATCACACCTCACCTTGGCTAAGGGGTCAGACTCCTGTCCCGTCCTGGAGCCCACCCACCCAAGCCTGAGCCTCCAGGTAAGCCTCCGCTGAGGTGCCGTTTCGCAGCCGGGTTGGTACGGCACTGGCCTTGGGATAAGAACCCAAGTAACGCACCCTAGGTGAAAACCGATGCAGTCCAACTAGGGCCTCAGCCATGCGAGGCTCGCGGACGTGAGCCTCGGCGTCGAGCGAAAAGTGGTAGCGCCCCAGGGCATCGCCAGAGGGTCGCGACTCGATCCGGGAAAGGTTGATGCCGCGGGTGGCGAACTGCTCCAACATTTCGAGCAAGGCACCAGCGCGTTCATCTGGCAGGGCCACTGACAAGGTGGTCTTGTCGGCGCCGGTGGGCGGTGGCACTGGGCCAGGCGGTCCCACCAAAACGAAGCGCGTCACGGCCGAGGCGTTGTCCGCCACGCCGCTGGCCAGCACCGACAGACCGTAGTGAGACACCGCCGGGGGTGGCACCAAGGCGGCCTGGTAGCCCAGGGCCTCCAGGGAGATGTCACCGCCGGCGACCAGCTGCAAATCCGCTGCCGGGGCGGTGTTGGACGCGGCCGCCAAATGAGCCACGCCGGGCAGGCGAGCCCGCATCCAGCGGCGACACTGGGACCAGGCAATTGGGTGGGCTGCGACCGCCTCGACCTGGTCAATCGTGGTGCCCGGGGCGGCCGCCAGGGTGAAGGTAACCGGTACCACGATCTCGCGCCGGATCACCAGCGGTTCACCCTGCGCCAGTGCGTCAAGTACCGCCGTGACACCACCTTCAACCGAGTTTTCGATCGCCACCACGGCCAAATCAGCTTGGCCGGTCCTAACAGCCTCGATGGCGCTGATGACGTCGGTCTGTTCTAGTAGCTCGGCCGCCGCCGGGTCAACCACGCGGCGCAGCGCCTCCTCGGTAAAGGTGCCGGCCGGACCGAGAAAAGCGTAGCGCGGCCGGTCGGTCGGTGTGGCTGACATGGTTACTCCTATTGCAGGCCAAAGGTGCCGTCAAACACCGTCCCAGGCAGCATAGCGGCGCGTTAGGACATTAGGCTTGCGGGCGTGAGAACGCGGCAAAGGCGGCCGATGCCGGGCCCAAGGCTGGTTGTGTACCTGGCCTTTGGGTTTGGGCTGGCTTTGACTGGCAGCGCGTCCAACGCTGTGGCGGCCGGTCAACCGGCCGCCGGCGCTTTGGCCCTGGACGGATCAGCCGTGCTTGAGCCGGACGGCGGCGATTCGGCTGTGACTCTAGTTGGTTTGACCGGACTCACCTGGGATGACGTTTCTGCCGAAAACACACCGCATCTATGGGACCTGGCCGGGTTGGATGGGGCCGGGGTTGGCAATCTGCTGGTGCGGTCGGTCACGGCCGGTTCCTGCCCGGTTGACGGCTGGCTGGCCTTGGGGTCGGGCCGGCGTGCCGCCGAGCGGGCCGGCTCCATCACCTCAGATTTGGCCGGGGTGCCGTCAGACTGCCGGTCGGTTGACGAGTTCGAGGTGACCGAGGGGCATATCGCCGCATGGTCCGATCTGCTCGAGGTCAACACCGGCCCGGCCGGCCAAGAGCTTGGGGCACTGGCCCAGTGGCTCGAACAAATGAACCTGACGGCGGCAGCGGTTGGTCCTGGCGCGGGCATCGCCTTGGCCAACCATGCCGGTCAAGTAGCCAACTATCGCCCGGCGCCAGATGATCCAGCCGCCTTGGCCACGGCCACGACCAAGAGCTTGATGGACCAGGCGGATCTGATACTGGTCGACATTGGCAGCCGGGCGGCCGGCCTGACCCCGGCCCAACTTGACGCCCGGATTGGGGCCGTCTTGGCCGCCACTGACGGCCCGGTAATCGTGGCCTCACTGGCTGACTACCAGCATCCAGATATGGGTCTGTTGGTGGTCCGGGGACTGGCGGCGGCCGGCACAAAAGCTCCGGCAACCGGGCTGCATTTGGTCGGGTCAAGCACCACGCGCAGGCCCGACCTCTCAGCTGTGACTGATCTCCTTGCGGTGTTGGAAGCGGCATTGGTGCCGGCGCCGGTAGGCCCGGTTATGCCCTGGCATTTGACCCCTGCCGGCGGTGATTTGGACGCCACCGCCGGCCAGTTACGTGATGATGCCAGCCACGCCCGGGCCATGCGAGGCGCCTCCCAAGCCGGTTTCACCGCTTTCGCCTTGTTGTCCGGCCTGGCGGCGCTGACTGGCCTAATTGTCATCAGGCGGGGACAGGCCTCGGTTCAAATGGCCGATTCAACCCTTCCGGTGGAGCGACCATCCGGCACAGTTGGACCGGTTGAGACTGCCTGGCTTACCGGGACAGGACTGTCTGGCCGCCTGGCCGAGGCCCTCGCCCTGGTGGCGGTCCTGTTCCCAGCAGCCAGTTTCTTGGCCAACCTGCTGCCATGGTGGCGTCTAATTGTGCCCTTCGTGGTCTGGCTGGTCATCTCGTTGGCGCTGGCTGCGGCCCTAACGGCCCTGGTGCTGGCCCTAAGGCAGAAGGTTCCCTGGCAGCTCCTCAAATCTCCGATGGGTGCGCCGGCCTTGGCCAGTCTGATCACGGTTGTGGCTTTGGTACTTGATCCGCTGTTGGGCTACCGCCTGACCTGGGCCGCGCCTTTGGGCCAAGCCGTTCTAAATGCCAACCGCGTCTATGGTTTCTCCAACACGGTCTATGTGATTTTCGCCAGCGCCACGCTGCTAGTAACTGTGCTGGTAGCCGGCCCGGCCTGGCTGCGCGGTCAGCGGCTGGGGGCAGCCATACCCAGCCTGGCAATTGGTCTGGGCCTGGTGGTAATCACAGCCGCCCCTTCCGGGGCGGCCAACTTTGGCGGCGCCATCACCGCCGCGACCGCGACTTTGGCTTTAGCCTTGGTCGCCGCCGAGATCCGTTTGAATTGGCAGCGGCTGGTGCTAATTGGGCTGGCCGGCGTGGTCGCCGCTGTGGCCGTGGCCTGGCTGGACTTCCTGCGCGGGCCGGACCGCTGGACCCATGTTGGGGCCTTTGTTCAGTCATTTCTGGATGGCGATGCCTGGCCGGTGATCGACTCAAAGGTGGCGATGTGGCTGCGAATGTCCGCTGGAGTGGCAGTGCCTTTGCTGGTGATAGCCCTGGCCGGCTGGATTGGAGCCAAGCGGGGCTTCCGGGTGGCCGGGTGGTCCGATTTGTGGCGCCAGGCCCCCATGCTGCGACCGGTGGCCCTGGCCACCGTGGTGTTCTGGGTAGTCGGAACGCTGGTCAACGACTCAGGCTTGGCTATGGTTGCCATGGGACTACTGTTCGCCGGCCCGCTCCTGGTGGCCATTGTGCTCCGCCACCACCAGCTCGGTTCCAAACCAGTGTGCTGAAGCTCGGTGTCGCCGCAAGCGAGGGGCTGGCCTGCCCCTACGCAGCGAGACCGAGCTTTTGCAGGTCGGCAATTCTGCTGAAGCTCGGTGTCGCCGCAAAGAGGGGCTGGCCTGCCCTTATGCAGCGAGACCGAGGTTTCGCAGGCTCTAGCCGGTGGCTGATTTGGCTGTCTTGATTCGAGGAAGAGGAGGCGCCCCAGCTGGCCGTTTTGAATCGGCGGCCGCGGCGGTCTCACCCGACCAGGTCAAGGGCGGCTTGGCCACCGGTCCGGGAGTCTTGGTGGTGAACCAGCGGTCCCACCTTGGGTCGTTCGGGTCAACCGGTTTGGGCTGGGGTGGCATTGGAGCGGTTGGCTCCCGGTCTTCGTCCAGAGCCTCGGGATCACGCCAAACCTTGTGCCAGGGGTCGTCTGGCACCACGCCAACCGTTAGCGGGGCGGAACCGTAGCCCCAGCCCATCAGTTGCCTGGATACGGGGATATCTGCCTCGAGCCAGCCAAGGGACGAAAGATCCTTCGGCACCATCCAACGCAGCAGGTCATGGTCCCGCGAAGAGGCTGGCAAGGCGTCCAGGGCCGTGGCGTAGTAGCAGGACAACTCAACGGGATGAGGTTCGGCCGGAGTGATCGAACGAGCCACCAAGCCGCCCACGGCGATTGACACCCCAAGCTCTTCTTGGACCTCGCGCTGTAAGGCTATTTCGGGTGACTCGCCAGCCTCGACTTTGCCCCCTGGGAACTCCCAAAGACCGGCGTCGCGAACGCCCGGCCGCCTACGGCAGGCCAGGATCCTGCCGTTGTGCGTGATGACGGCTCCAACCACATGGATGGGCCGGCCTGCGGGCGTCATGCAGGCCATCCTAGAGCCGCAACCAAGGCGAGGTGGGTTGAATGGCCCAGGCGGCCGGCATCGGCGGCTTCACGAACTAGGCGCTCCGACGGCGCACCAACGCCACAACGCGGTAGGTAACCGGTAATAACACCACCTCGATCAAGACCTTGTAAACGTAGCCCAAGACGACATAACCGATGAACTGCGCCCCCGTGATTATGCCTAAGAAGGCCACCGTGCAAAAGACCATGGTGTCAGCCATTTCACCCACCAGAGTTGAACCGATCAACCGCGCCCACAGGGCCTGGCCCCTGGTCCGCCGCTTGATCACCGTCAGCGTCCAGGCGTTGAGCAGCTGCCCAGCCAGATAGGCCAGCAGCGAGGCCAGGACAATGCGTGGGACAAAACCCAAGATTTCCTGGTAGGCCGCCTGACCAGACCAGTTCTGGGCCGGCGGGGCCTGCTGAACGACCCAGAAACTGGCAACTGCCAGGGCCGAGGCGACGAAACCCAGGACAATGGCCCAGCGCGCAGCCTTGAAGCCAAAAACCTCGGCCAGAACGTCGCCAATGATGTAGGTCAGGGGAAACAAGAAGACGCCGCCGTCAACGGTGACATCGAAAGTGTGGCCGGCCACGGTGATGTCACCCAAGCCAATCAGCTTGACCGCTGAGACGTTCGAAATCACCAACAAGGCGCAGAACAACGCCGTCAAAGTGGCGTAGGTCGAACGAGCGGCCGAGTTCTGCACCCGTACATGATGCCTCACCTGGCAGTTACCGGGCACTCTCAGATGGGGCTGGCGGACAATTCCCTAGGGTTCTGGGCTGGGCGACTCAGAAGGTTCGAGCGGGGGCTCTTCTTCTTCCGGGCCCATTTCTGAAGGCAAGATGGCCGATGGCGACGGAGCTCCGGTTGGTCTTGGCGTCGAGGGGCGAACCGTCGGTGAGGCGCCGCGGTCATCCGGCCGGTCCGGTTGGCTGGGTGCGGTGGTGGCCGGGTTTGGGCTGGCCGGTCGGTTTTCCGGGCTGTGGGTTTGGGGGCTGGGGCTGGGCGTTTGTCTAGTGGAACCAAACATGGGGAATGTGGTCCGGCGGTCGGAGTCGTGGCCTGTGACCATATCGGAGATGGGGCGGCCGGAAACAAGCTCGACAACCGTAATTACGGACATTAGGACCATGAAGACAGCCAGGGCCATGGCGACTAAGGACCTGGTCAGGCCATATTTGGCGATCATGGCGGCCCACCAGCCGGCCTCAGTGTCAGTGGGATCAGGTTCCTCGGGTTCTTCTTCCGGCTCCGGTTCTACCTCGAGTTCAAGCTCACCTTGGACGGCCTCGGTCTGATCGGTGGGCGTCTCGGTTACCTCGCCGGCCTCTTGGTCCTCGGTTTTTGTCACCAGCGCGGCGGCCTGTTTGGCCACATGGGTGGCCGCCCTGCGACCGCTATGCAGCCAGTTGGTGTAGGCCCAGTTGCCAACCACGGTAATGGCAGAAGCCAGGGCCGCCCCGGCCAGCGTCCCGGCCACCCCCAGCGTCGACAAGGCCAAGGTCGAGGTGACGGCGGCCAAGGCGGAAGCCAACACCTGAACGGTGGATATCCCGCCGCGTGGCTCGCCTTGTTTCACACCCACGCCCCTGGCCGCCTCAGTGGGCGATCTGGATCACTCTGAAAGTCTCGGCCCAGTGGCCATCTGGCAAACCAGCTGCCCGGCCGGCTGCCGTCATTCCCTCCCGTAGGCGCTGCCTAGCCAGATCCGGATTTGGGTGCTGCGAGGCGTGAACCATAACGGCCTCTTCGCGCTCAGGGAAGGTGTTGGTCACGTCGACCACCTGGTTTGGCGCCGGGTCGCCCAGGAACCAGAGCTCGGACACAACCCACGGCTCAAGACCTTGTTTGGCTAGTTCTGGAAAGGCGAACGGGTTGCGCGCAAATGGGTAAACGGCTCGGGCCACCGCCTCGCCCACCGCCAGGTGATCGGGATGAGACAACCGAACGTCGTACCAATTCCGGTCCGGGCTTTGAGTTAGCACACGGTCAGGTTTGACTTCCCTGATCAGGCTGGTGATGTCACCAACCAGATCATCACTGACCTGGACTTTGCCGTCCTGGTAGCCGTCAAGGAAGCGGACGTCGCTGACTCCAGCCAGTCGCGCCGCCTCGAGTTGTTCTTGCTGTCTGGTTTGGCCGATCCGGTCTCTGGCCTCTTCGCCAAAGCCACCGGCATCGCCCCTGGTAACCAAGGCGTAGGTGACGGCCACGCCAGAACGGACCCACTGCATGACGGTACCGACACCCCAAAAATCGATGTCGTCTGGATGCGCCATGACCACTAAGACCCGATCAAACTCACTCATGGCACCACCCTAAGCCCTTTGAGGCCGCCCGATGGCGCAATCCGGGTTGCTGCCAAAGCTCGGTTTCGCTGCAAGGGGGTGGGTTGAGCTGCCCTTACGCGGCGAGACCGAGGTTGTGCATAGAGCCGATGGCGCGCAACCTCGGTTTCGCTGCACTGGGGATGGTGCCAAAGCTCGGTTTCGCTGCAAGGGGGTGGGTTGAGCTGCCCTTACGCGGCGAGACCGAGGTTCTGCATAAGGCTGATGGCGCGCAACCTCGGTTTCGCTGCAAGGGGGTGGGTTGAGCTGCCCTTACGCGGCGAGACCGAGGTTCTGCATAAGGCTGATGGCGCGCAACCTCGGTGTCGCACCGTCTAAGTTGATTCGGGACCGTTGCGGCGCTGTCTCCGCCGGTAGGTCACTAGAACCGTTCCCCACGCGGTCAGCAGGATGATCCAGATGATGGTCGCACTGCCGGGGCCGCCACCGGTGAAAGCCAACCCGCCGCCAGTGGGAGGTGCGGTTGCCGCAGGGCCGCTAGGCGGGGGACTGCTGCCTCCTCCCGAGCCAACCACAGTGAACTTGACCTGGAACGTGCCGGAGACACTGCCATTCAAGACAATCGCATGCTGCCCCAAGGTCGTGCCGGCTGGAATGGTGAAAGTCCAGGTGACCTGGCCGTTGGCGTCGGCTGTTTCGGTGCCAATGGCGTGTGGGCTGGAGTGCATCGTGGCTTCGACGTCCTCGCCGGGCTGGAAGTTGCTTCCAGTTACCCTCTGGGACTTACCCACCTGTGCTTTCGCCAAAGTCACCGAAACTGTTGGCAAACCAACCCGCCAGGGTGTCGAAACCGTATTGGCAGCCAAGTCGGAAGCCGTCACCACCACCGAATCGCCTTCCGCCAGCGGACTAGTCGGTGTGCAGGACCACGCTCCGTTGTTGCCAACCGTGGCTTGACAAACCAGATCGCCGTTAGCCAGCTTCACTGTGACCACATCACCCGGATCGCCAGTGCCAGAAATCACCGAACCATCAGATGGACTGACCGTCAAAACCGGCGGCGTGGCCTTGACCGTGATCAGGCTTGGCAACGATGTGAAAGTGCAGTCACGAAGCCATTGCGGCGAGCCTTCGCCGCCGCAGTGCCTGTAGTCCACGTTGACGGCCTTGACGCTCAGGGCCGTGCCGTGGGCCAGCGGGTCGGTGAAAGCGCACGACCAGACCCCGATCGAATTCGACTCGGTCTGACAGACCATCGAATAACCCACCCAAACCTCGATCCTGCGATTAGGTTCAGCAGTGCCGCTCAACACCGTGGCCGAAGCCTTGGCCTGGTCGAAAACTGGCGCAGCCGGGGTGGCAACAAACTCAACTGTGACTGTCCTGGTCGAGGCGACGCCATCGACCGCAAAAGAGAAAGTGGCCAGGCCTACTGCGCTGGACGAGGCGTAGACGTAGTAAGTGCCGTCGGAGTCTTTGGTTCCAACTCCACCGTTTTCTAGCTGCACCCCGGCAAAGTTCGAGGTCACCGTGACAACAGCCGAATCCTTGGCAACTGCCGCACCGGAAGCGTCACGCAGCGTCACGATCAACGCGGCCTTGTCGAGGTAACCTCTGGCGTCGATGTTCCCGTGGTTGGCCTCGACGCCTGTTCGGGTTGTGTCGATGGTCGATCCGCTGACGTCAACCACCGGTGCGGCCCGGGTCACCAACAACATGTAGTCAGTTGACGTGCCATCGGCAGCCGTCACCCTAACCGTCAACTCGTTGCCACCAACCACTAGCGTCTTAACACCCAAACCAGCCACAGTCGCAGCCGGATCACTAGCCTCAGCCGCCAAAGTCACC